>Ga0335085_10014451_pt1 | contig 11515 bp, 10 predicted proteins | sample Lox_Sample_45_FD_206712 | JGI IMG/M metagenome (GOLD analysis project Ga0335085, IMG submission 206712) | Soil microbial communities from Loxahatchee National Wildlife Refuge, Florida, United States - Lox_Sample_4.5 | ecosystem: Environmental > Terrestrial > Soil > Wetlands | place: USA... | reverse complement strand
CGATGACCATTTCGGCGACCTGGACGTGGCGGGCGGCGGGCTCGTCGAAGGTGGAGCTGATGACCTCTCCCTTGACGGAGCGCTGCATATCGGTGACTTCCTCAGGGCGCTCGTCGATGAGCAGGACGATCAGCACCACTTCAGGGTGGTTCGATGTGACGGAGTTGGCGATGGACTGCAGCAGCATGGTTTTGCCGGTGCGGGGCGGAGCAACGATCAGGCCACGCTGGCCCTTACCGACGGGCGTCAGCAAATCCATGACGCGGCCACTGATGCCTTCGCGCACCGTTTCCATCTTGATGCGCTCCTGCGGATAAAGCGGCGTGAGGTTGTCAAAGAGGATCTTGTTGCGCGTCTCTTCAGGGGACTCGAAGTTGATGGCCTCGATTTTGACCAGCGCGAAATACTTCTCTCCCTCGTGGGGCGGGCGGACGTTGCCGCTGATGGAGTCGCCGGTCTTGAGGTCGAACTTGCGGATCTGCGAGGGAGAGACATAGATGTCGTCGGGGCCGGGCAGATAGTTGTAGTCCGGCGAGCGGAGGAAGCCGTAGCCGTCGGGGAGGATCTCGAGGACGCCCTCGGCGAAGATGTGGCCCTCTTTTTCGCTTTGGGCCTGAAGGATCTTGAAGATCAGATCCTGCTTGCGCAGACCGCTGGTCCCTTGAATCTCGAGGGAGCGGGCGATGCGGCTTAATTCCGTAATGTTCTTTTCTTTGAGTTCTGCGATGGTCATGATCACCTGCATGAAGGCGGGACTTGTTGGGTGGGGATGCGGAGGGAGAACTTCTCCAGAGGAAAAATCGGATACGTATACAGAAAAACCAGCCGGCGCGAACCGATCTTACGACATTTTCGGAGGTTCTGCCCTCTATTTTGCCTTATGCAGCATGACTCCCCACCGGCCGCGATTCATCACCGATTGCGGTATCGGCTTATGGGAGCTTCCGAAAATGCTATGAATCATCCCCAAACTTACCTGGAGTTGAAGAATGCCTGAAAATATGTGGCAACTACGACGGGAAAATGAGCTAAAACTGTTGCCTGACTCGACATTATAGGTTGCGAGAGAAGCCGTTAAGCAGCACGGCGCCTTTCCACCGGCTGAGCCGCAGAGGCCTGCTCGGCCGATTCGGCCTCAGGATTTGCCGAATGGAAGCGGCACAGAACGTCGTTGGTAGTGTCCTGCAGCCGCGTGTTCGGCTTGTGAAGCTTACGGGTTGCCTTGCTCGCGAGCTGACAGAGCTGGTAGCGGTTGGCTACATGAGAAAGGGCCTTAAAGACAAGATCGGAACGCATTGAGTATCTCCTTCTTTTTCAAAGCTTGTTCCGGAGGAACCGTTGAGCCTCCAGAACGGCGGGAAGCCAATACAATCAAGGGCTCACCCAAAATACAACTCCCATCACTTTAGACGCACAAAGCAGGCCCTGAGTGCAAAATTTTCAGGACTATCGCACGCTATGAAATGGACGCCATGCCTTAGAGGAAATGCTGTTTACGCCGGAATCTCTGGGTGCCCTTACAGGCTATTTCCAGAGCACAATCGACACATAAACCGAGCTTTAGCTCAATCGTATGATGCTTGGAAATAGTTGGAAGGCACATCCAAGCGCAACGCGCAACCTACCCTCTGTGGATGGCTATTGTGAGATTATATCCAACCATGGTGTGGGTCAATAGTTATTTCATGCCATTTTCAAGTTATTTCAGGGCTTTTCCCAGTGCAGTTCCAAGCCGTTGGGGTCGATTCCCAGGATGGAACGAGAGGTGGGGGACACTTGGTTAATTTATTTATTTTCAACAATATAATAATGAGCTATTCGAAGAATCTGCGCGATTCATCGATGGGCCGGCAGCGAAGAGTGTGACAGGCGGCAAAGTACCTTGGGGCAGGAAGAACGAACCTATCCAGTTACTTGGACGGTTTTCCAGTTGTGTGAGGCGTCCCGGATTTGGAACAAGGTGGCTTCTTCTTGAAGAAGAAGGCAGTCAGCAGCTCCGGCTCCGCGCCACTGCAACTGGAAAACCGATGGTAGAACTGTGTGTTGGTCAAGGCCGTCTGCTCCAAGGCAATCCGTCTGGGTCGCTGTGGAGTACTTGTCCATGCTGGTCGACACCGGACGGAGGACGGCACCGGCTGACGGCATGTTTTGGGGCGGCGATGACGGTATCGAGGCGAAACAACGCGATGAACAGGACACAGACAAAGGGAACCGCAATCAAAAGACTATCCCAACCGGAATTGATTACGGAGTCGTGCACGACTACCTCATGTACTTTAGCTATGAGAAATTACTCATACAGTCTATCGGCGTATCGAGCAGAGATTAGAAATCATTTATGAACCAAAGTAACTGTGTTGTTGGTGAGAAAGCGAACGGGCCGCAGGCGCGCTGAAAGGGGCCCTGCGAAAGCGAATTCACCCTTTTAAGGAGCTATTCCAGCACTGCTGGACTTCGCTTGGTTGTTCAACATGGGGCATAGGCGGGAAAAAGTGCGGTCGAGGGCGAGGCGCCCCGACAGGTCGCGCCAAAACACGGGAGAGATGAGGCTCCGGTACCTTCAGCTCCAATAACTGCGATCCAGCGTTCTATATTGAATCGCTTCGGCGAGGTGAGCGACGGTGAGGGACTCCGCGCCTTCGAGGTCGGCGACGGTGCGCGCCACTTTGAGGATGCGATCGTGAGCGCGGGCGGTGAGTCCCTGCTGTTGCATGGCGCGCTCCAAGAGGCGCTCGGCGTCGGCGCCCAGCTCACAGTAGGCGCGGATCTGGCGAGTGTTCATCTGCGCGTTGGAGTAGATTTTTTCCTTGTTTTTTAAGAAGCGCGCGCGTTGACGGTCTCTTGCGGCCAACACGCGGGTGCGAATCTGGGCCGAGCCTTCAGCGGCCGCGTTGCCGCGCAGTTCTTTGTACTGCACGGCCGGGACTTCAATGTGGATGTCGATGCGGTCGAGCAAGGGGCCGGAGATTTTGGCCACGTAACGCTGGATCATGGGAGGGGTGCAGAGGCACTCGCGCGACTTGTCGTTGAAGTAGCCGCAGGGGCAGGGATTCATGGCCGCAGCGAGCATGAAGCGCGCGGGAAAGCTGAGCGACATGGAGGCGCGCGCGATGGTGACGGTGTGGTCTTCGAGCGGCTGGCGCATGACTTCGAGCACGTTGCGCGGGAATTCGGGGAGCTCGTCGAGGAAAAGCAGGCCGTTGTGGGCCAGAGAAACTTCGCCGGGGCGCGGCACGATGCCGCCGCCGATGAGGCCAGCGTCGGAGATGGTGTGGTGAGGCGAGCGGAAGGGCCGCTGCGTGACCAGGCCGGCGCTGGAGTCGAGCACGCCGGCGACGGAGTGAATCTTGGTGGTTTCGAGCGCTTCTTCGAAGGTGAGCGGCGCCAGAATTGAGGGCAGGCGCTTGGCCAGCATGGTTTTGCCCGAGCCGGGGGGGCCGATCATGAGAATGTTGTGGCTGCCGGCGGCGGCCACTTCAAGGGCACGCTTGGCGGTTTGCTGGCCGCGCACATCGCAAAAGTCGACGGTGAAGTGCTGCAGCTCGCCGAGCAGCTTCTCAGTGGCCACGCGGAAAGGCTCGCGCTGGATGACGCCCACAACTGCGGTGTTGAGCAGATCCAGCACGTCGAGCAGCGAGGAGACGGGATAGACGTTTACGCCTTCCACAACAGCGGCCTCGGCGGCGTTGGCGGCAGGCAGAATCAGGTTAGGAATGCCTTTTTCGCGGGCCATCACGGCCACAGGCAACATGCCGGGGATGGGGCGGACGCTGCCGTCGAGACCGAGCTCGCCGACGAGCAGAAACTGGCTGAGGTCGTTGGTGCGGAGCGCGCCGTAGGCGCCCAGGATGCCGACGGCGATAGGTAGATCGAAGCCTGAGCCTTCTTTCTTCAGGTCGGCTGGCGCAAGGTTGATGGTGATAAAGGTAGGCGGGATGAGGTAGCCGGAGTTCTTGATGGCGGCGCGCACCCGGTCGCGGCTTTCGCGGACGGCGGCGTCGGGCAAGCCCACGGTGTGGAAGTGGTCCTCGTTCGAAACAACGCCGCTGTAGTCGACCTCGACGTCGATGAGGTTGGCGTCGATGCCGTAGACAGCCGCGCTAAGGGCTTTGAAGAGCATGATGGCGATGTGCGACGAACACTGCAGAAGCGGGAGAAATAAACGGACGGGCAGGAATTCGAGCAAACAGACAGGCATTGCAGGCAATTTGTTTATTTTTGTGAGGCCTAACCTTGTGCTGTTTACTAAGCAGCATACTACACAAGGATACCGATTTCACATCGTACTTTGCGATGAGTGACGTCAGGTGCGATCGCCGGGGAAGCTGCCGACGGATTCACCGGGCGCGACATTCTGGCCGCCGAGCACGATGGCGTGGCTGGCGATGCGCGCTCCGGCGCCAATGGAGGTCGGCCGAAGCTGAACCGTCTCGTAGTCGGAGGCATCGTGCGAGAAAGAGAAAACGCGGGCATAGGAGCCGATGACGGCGTTGTCGCCGATGGCGATGCTTCCGCGATCGTTGAGCAGGGCGCGCTGGCGGATGGTGACGCCGTCGCCGATGGAAAGGTTATAGCCGTATGTCAGTTCGACACCGTGATGGATTTTGACTCCCGAGCCGAGATGCTCGAAGATGTGGCGCCCCAGCATGCATCGGAAGCGCAGTCCCAGCCAGAGGTTCAGGCCCAGCGGCGAGCGGTCGAACATCTGCCAGAACCAGAGCAGCGGCTTGCGCGGTGCAAAACGCTCGCGATCGATTTCGGCGTAGTGCTCTGCCTCCATGGTTAGGTTTTCGGGGTCGAGCGAAAGACTGACCACGTTGCCCGGCAACTCGGAAGTAAGGGCGAGGTTGAGCTTGCCGCCGTGGGGACGGCCCAGATAGATCTGAAAGAGCTGATCGCGCACGATTTCGGAGCGGCGTTCGGCAGAGTGGTGGCGGGTGAACTCCTCGTCGAGAAAGCGGATCCAGCGGCGGTAGATCTCTTCGGCCTCGGGCGCGGGGCGTGGAACGACGATGGAGGCTGTGGCCATGACACATTGACGATAACGCAGGAAACAGGGGATAGGGAATAGGGAATAGGGAGTAGTAAACGAGGGAAGAAGTGAAAAAGAGTGAAGAAGTGAAGAGGGAGAAGGAGTCAGGAAGTGAGTCAGGCGACGTGGGAATGTATAGAAGAAGTCAGGGATCAGCAATGGAATTGCCGATCCCTGATTTTTTCCCTGCCCCTGTTCTGCTTTCAGTTGATGTGTCCTACTGCCTATTCCATGCTGACGACTCGCTGCCTTTTTACTTGCGTCCCAGGATGGTCTTCAGGGACGAGCCGGTCTTTTTGGCGGCGCGGCGGGCGGCGATGGCGTGCATCTCCTTGCCCCAGTGTGAGCGGTTGATGGCGATCTGCATTGCCAGATAGAGGATGTTGCTGGTTCCCCAGTAAAGCGCCAGGCCCGATGCGTAGTGCCAGAGCATGAAGCCGAAGATGACCGGCATCATAAAAGCCATCATGCGCCGCTGCGCGGGATCCATGCCGGGCGAGGGCGTAATGTACTGCGTGAGAAACATGGTGACGATGATGAGGATGGGCAGAACATGCGTGGGATCGGGCTGCGAGAGGTCGGGAAGCCAGAGCCAATGGGCCTGGCGCAATTCGACGGCGTTGAGCAGCATGCGGTAATAGGCGAAGAAGAGCGGCATCTGCAGGAGCATGGGCAGGCAGCCGCCGTACATGTTCACGCCCTCGGCTTTGTAGAGCGCCATCGTCTCCGCATTCATTTCGGAGCGCTTGGGGTCGTTCATCTTGAGATTGGCGTAACGCTTCTTGATGGCCTCAACCTTTGGCTGGATGCGCATCATCTTGAGTGACGACTTGGTCATCATGATGCGCGAGGGCAGCAAAATCAGCGTGAAAATGACGGTGAAAAGGATGATGGCCCAACCCCAGTTGGAGATGCCGTGACTCACCATGAAGCGCAGGATGAAGTAGAGCGGCTTGGCGAGGAAGGTCCAAAAACCGAATTCGATGAGCGACTCGAGGGAGGGGCCGTCGGGTTTGCCGTCAGGTCCGATGGCGTGAATTGAGGACAGAACGCCGGTCGCCTTGGGCCCGGCAAACAAGCGCAGGCGGGTAAGACCGCTGGTGTCGCCGACCGCCAGGCCAAGCACGTCGGCAGGGGTCTTCTTGCTGCTGGGATCGTTGGGGTCGGCGGGCAGATCGATGGTGTTGTGCAGCGTGACCACGGTGGTGCTATCAGGCGCATCCGGCAGGAAGGCCGAAGCAAAGTAGAGATCCATGATCGCGGTGAACTGATAGGGCTGGTTGACGGTATTATTCCCGCTCACCTTAGACGCGGGCTGCGATTCCTCTTTGCCGTCGATCGACCAGGCAAAGAAAGAGGGGGTTCGCGTCTGGGACGGCATCATCCCGGCTTGTTTGAACTCCTCCATATCGCCCAGACCGGCCGGCCACTGGACGAGGGCGCGTACTGGAGCGCCATTCTGCTTGACCTCAGTTTCGACGTTAATGACGTAAGTCGAGTCAAAGCGGAAGGTCTTGACCGCGTCAATGCCGTTTGCCGCGTAGTGAAATGTGATCGCGGTGGGCGCGCTGAGGAGGCCGTTGGCCGGGGGCTGCGCACCGGCAACCGAGACCTGGTAGAGCGCCTGGTTGAGCTCGGTAGTAAGCGCCGGTTGATAGGTGAAGAATGAAAGCGGCAGACCGAAAAGCGCCGAGGCCCGGGACTGCACCATGTCTAACGGCTTGCCGGCAGAATCGAAGTATTTTTTCAGGATCCAATGTTTGACCTGGCCACCACGATTGGTGAAGACGATTCGATAGAACTCATTTTCGACGGTGATATCGGTCTCGCTGGACGCGGCGATCTGCGGCGTTGCCACTGGAGCGTGAGCGGACGACGCAGGAGATTGCGCCTGTCCCGGCGTAATCGGAGCGGCGGGAGCGGTCTGCGTTTGCGATTGCGCAGGCCGTTGCTGTTCCGGTTTGGGCTTCTGGAAGAAGTACTGGTAACCGAAGATCGCAGCCATGGCAATGAGCATGAAGCCAATCGTGGTGCGCATATCGCCACCACCGCCGCCACTGGACCCCTGCGTTTGGAGATTGGGATTTTTAATTTCGGGCAAAGGATACTTCCTATCGTTGGGCAAGGACAGCCACAACCGGGCTGCTGCTGTTTCTATGGTAACGGTTGGTGGGGGAAAACACTCGATTTCCCGGGCGGGCAGCATCTGCGGCGATTCCAGAGCAGGTGTACCCTTTCGAGGTACTTGCTGAGTCGCCGACTCCCTGATGGTCGCGGCGACGTGGCAGTGGCGGCTCCAAGGTATTGCAACTCTGGAATCGCTTTGGGCGGGACGGGATCGAACCCTCCGCGGGCAAAGGGATGACAGCGCAGCAGCCTGCCAACAGCGAGAGCGCAGCCGCGCAGCGGACCGTGCGTTGCGATGGCCACGGCTGCATATTCCGAGCACGTGGGCAGATATCTGCAACCGCCCACGGTAAACGTGTGTAGCGCCGGCGAAAGCCAGCGGCGATAGAAAGCGATGATGGCGAGCAGCAGGCGCGTCATAGTGCGTGTTTGACCGGGGCTTGAGACGTGGCCGCGGGCAGCTTTGCCGCGCTCGCCGCCTCGGCCCTGGCTTGTTTCAGGATACGAACAATTTCCGCCTCAAGTTGCTCAAATTCCATGGTGAGCACATCGCGGCGCGGATGAAAGATCAGGTCGAAGCCCTGGGGCATCAGGTCGATGTGGCGGCGGAGAACCTCGCGCATGCGGCGCTTGATACGGTTGCGCTGGTGCGCCTTGCCCAGCACTTTGCCCACAGTGAGGCCGACTCGAGGTGCGGGTGGAGCTTCGGAGCCCGCCTTGATGGGCGATTGCGGCGCCAAAAACCAGCTCATGGCGGCGGAATGCCGCTTGCGGCCATTCGCATAGGCCTGGCAGTAGTCAGCGTGCTTACGCAGGCGAACACCCACCAAGGATTGACGCTGGGCGGGCTTGGAATGAGGGTTCATGAGGAAAGCTCGAACCGGAACCGCCTCATCGCACGGTACAGCCGGTTGCGAACCGCATCGTACGTTCGGGCAGGACCACCTGACAGTACTCAGTCGCGGTGCCCGGCGCTGACGGAGACGCGCTTGCGGCCAGTGGCGCGGCGGCGGCTGAGGACGGCGGCGCCCCCTTTGGTCTTCATGCGCGCCCGAAATCCGTGTTTTTTCACACGGTGGCGGCGGTTGGGTTGAAATGTGCGCTTGGGCATGGAACGCGCTCCTGATTTCTCAAAGAAAATATTTGTCTTAGCAGCAGACTTGAGTATATCGTAGGCCGGGCCTGGAATCCAGCCCGTGCGCGGCTTCACAACGTGGGAGCCAGACAGGAAACGCAGTGCATGTTGAAGATAGACAAAAAAATAAAGCACGCAGCGCAATTTTTGCCTCCCTTCCGGTTGATGCAGGTAACCTGCGCGATAAGTTTCACCATCTGTGGTGCAACTGTTCATGAGTAAAAAAAGTTATGTGAAAGAGAGATTGCAACGGCCTCGAAATGTGCTACTATCGGGACCGTTCCAGAAATATTGGGAACTGTCCTGCGTGCCGTGTTAGGCACTATCCGCTTTTTGGTTTTTGGTTTATTGTTCAAGCCCCAGGGGCCAATTCTGATGGGGCAGACCAGCAGTCTATAGGTATTCGGCCATAGGCGACAGGAGGGGAGCAACCAGCTTTGCTGCCACGAGAAGTTGTTGCCTGAAAACGAAAATCAACCGCCTGGCGACTCGCCGGTGGAATAAGCAAGGATTGTACGATGTCATTTGCAACTTCGCCGGCGACGGCACTTAACCCTTGGCTCCAGATTCTTGCAGCGTTAGAAAAGAAGGTTATCCGGCAGTCCTTCGAAACCTGGCTCAAACCCACACGCTTTAGCCATGCCGCGGGCCGGACGCTGTATGTGCGCGTGCCCTCGCCTGAGTTCCAGCACATCGGCGACAAGTATGGCGATTTAATTCAGGAAGCGATTGACCTGCAAGCTCTGGATTTTGACGACGTGAGCTTTGTGACGGCGGAGGAAGATCCGTCGATTCCGCCCCAGCGCAAGGACGGCGGTTTCGGACCTGTGCCGTCGCACGCGCCCACGGCGCCGCCACCTCCGGCTGCTCGAACACCGGAGCAGGCGCGCTTTGATTGGTCGACGGCGGCGCAGCTCAATCCGCGATACACGTTCGACGCCTTCGTGATCGGCACCGGCAACCAGTTTGCGCGCGCGGCCGCATTGGCGGTGGCCGAACGCCCCTCGCGCGCCTACAATCCTCTCTTCCTGTATGGCGGCGTAGGCATGGGCAAGACCCATCTGATGCACGCGATCGGCCATGAGGTGAAGCGCCGCCAGCCCACGGCGAGCATTTGCTACGTGTCGGCGGAGAAGTTCACCAATGAAATGATCAACTCCATCCGCAACGATCGCATGACCAGCTTCCGCGACCGCTTCCGTACCGTGGATGTGCTGCTGGTGGACGATATTCAGTTCATTTCGCAGAAAGAGCGCACCCAGGAGGAGTTCTTCCACACCTTTAATGCGCTGCACGAGAGCATGAAGCAGGTGGTGATCGCCTCGGACCGGCCGCCCAAGGAGCTGACGGAGATCGAAGAGAGGCTGCGCTCCCGCTTTGAGTGGGGATTGATCGCCGACATTCAGCCGCCCGACCTTGAGACCAAGGTGGCCATCCTGCAGAAGAAGGCAGAGAGCGAGCAGGTGCAGTTGCCTACCGATGTGGCGCTCTTTGTAGCTTCAAACGTGCGCACCAACGTACGCGAGCTGGAGGGGGCGCTGGTGCGGCTGATCGCGTGGTGCCAACTCAACCGCATGGAGATCACGCTGGCCGCCACGCAGCAGTGCCTGAAGCAGTTCATCGACATGCAGGTGCGCAAGATCACAATCGAGGCGATTCAGCGCGCCGTGGCAGAACAGTTTGGCATGCGGGTGAACGATCTGAAGCAGAAGAACAACTCGCGCAACGTGGTGGTGCCGCGGCAGATCGCGATGTACCTGGCGAAACAGATGACGGAAGCGAGTTTGCCGGAGATCGGCCGCCAGTTCGGCAACAAGCACCACACGACAGTGATGCACTCCATCGGCAAGATTGACGAGCAGCGCCGCACCGACAAGGACCTGCACCGCACGATCAATAAGCTGCAGGATATGCTGAACTGCTAAAGGCAGGTGTCAGTGGTCAGTTTGGCGGTGAACCATGCGCTTGCCCTGTGTGGCGTTTCTCAGGCTCGTGCGTTCAGCTTTGTTACGGCCTCACCATGCGGACTTTGGATTGAATCTGCAGCTGGAGCGAGGCTGCGGGTTCAGCCGGCCTGCTCCTTGAGATAGATCTCGACGTAGTCCAGGTAGTTTTGCGCATATTCGCGGATGAGGGCGCGGTCTTTGTCGGCGAGTTCACGGCGGAGCTTGGCGGGAACGCCGGCCCAGAGGGTGCGGGGCGGAACGACGGTGTTTTCCGGCACCACGGAGCCGGCGGCAATGATGCAGCCCTCGCCGATGCGGCAATTGTTCAGAACCCTGGCCCCCATGCCGATTACGCACATATCTTCGACCACGCAGCCGTGAACGGTGGCGTTATGGCCAATGGTGACCCAGTCGCCCACAATGACGGGATAGCGGTTGCGCTGGCCATGAAGGACAGCGCAGTCCTGCACATTGGAGCAGGCGCCGAGGCGGATGGCGTTGACGTCGCCACGCAAGACGGCATTCATCCATACCGATGACCGCTCGCCGAGGATGACGTCGCCGAGGATCTGCGCGGAGGGGTCGATGTAGCAGTTGGCAGGAATTTTGGGGGTATGGCCCTGGTAGGTTCGGATCACGATCTCTTTTGACAACCTCTTCTAGAGTTTACCCGGATGCAACAGGCTCCGGTCAAACCTGCCGCGTGCAATGCGGCGGCAGGGAGCTGTCTGAAGCCGGAAAAATCCGTTTGGATATACGGAAAATACGATTCGGCGCTTCGGAAAATCCGATTTGGCTTCTAACAAAACTTAAGGTATGCTATACGAAGCATTTAAGCATGTTTGGAGGTGGTTTTAGTTGGCTGAGGTTCGCGTTCAGGAAGGCGAACCGCTGGAAAATGCGCTGCGCCGATTTAAGCGGAAGGTACAGCAGGAGGACATCATCAAGGAAGTAAAGCGTCACTCCTACTATCTGAAGCCCGGCGAGAAGCGCCGCGTCAAGGCAGCTTTGGCGCGTAAGCGGAATCGTAAGAAGGCTCGTAAAGAGCAGGAATAAACCTTAACCCGCAGCGAGAATGGCCGTTCCTGCGGTTCCCGTTCGATGCAACGAGGACCGCGAAGCTCCCCCAAGAGGACCAGGGACGGCAAAGCGAGGCGGTGCAACAGGAAGTTGCGTTTCTCCAGTTTCTGCGGCTCGAAGCGGTGGCGGCTTTTGCTCCTCCAAACACAAAGCCATCGGCATAAAGCTGGACGCCACAGAAACTTGAGGATCGCG
>Ga0335085_10014450_pt1 | contig 11515 bp, 7 predicted proteins | sample Lox_Sample_45_FD_206712 | JGI IMG/M metagenome (GOLD analysis project Ga0335085, IMG submission 206712) | Soil microbial communities from Loxahatchee National Wildlife Refuge, Florida, United States - Lox_Sample_4.5 | ecosystem: Environmental > Terrestrial > Soil > Wetlands | place: USA: Florida... | reverse complement strand
ACGGTGTGCTTCGCCTCGCTCGGCCTGGCCATCAGCTCGGTCATCACCAGCGCCGAATCCGCCGGCCCGGTCGCGTACGCCAGCTTCCTTCCGATCGCGATTATCTCCGGCGTCTTCGACCCCACCTTCAGCGGCTTGCCTGGCTGGCTGTCGCATCTGGTCGCCCTGTTTCCGGTCAAGGCCCTCGCCGAAGTGCTGCAGAACACCTACGCGGTACGGCCCTACCCGGCCTGGGACCTGGCCAGCCTCGTCCTGTGGACGGCGATCGGCGCTGGCTTCGCCGCCTGGCGTTTCCGCTGGCACAGCTAGGGCTCGATACGGTTCGCGATGGGCGTGCCGAGCTCGACGGTCCGGCTCACCGTGCACAGCCGGTCGTGTGACTTCTGCACCGCGTCCGGCAGCAGCGCCCGCGCCTTGTCGCCCTGCTCACCCTCGGGGAACCTGATCCGGAACGTCACCACGATGTCGGTCAGGTGGTTGCCCGCCTCGTCGCGCACCTTGTCCGCGTCGACGGCGATCTCGAACGCGTCGGGCTCGGCCCTGCGTGACGTCAAGATGTCGACGTCCGCCGCCGTGCAGCCGCCTATCCCGGTGAGGAGCAGGTCGACCGGGGTGAAGTCGGTGCCTCCGCCGGAGCCGATGACGATCTGGCCGCCACGGTCGTTCGTGACGAGATACCTGGTGCTTTCGATGCGCTCGAGCCGTACGCCGCGGTGCTGGGAATCAGGAGCAGTGGTCATGCTGGTCACCTTGTCACAGGCTGGCCATATGCCGCCCATCAGGGCATCGGCCGCCTGCCCAGGAATGACCCGTGCCAGAATGAGCTGACATGGAGGACGGGGGCCCATCGCAAACCGCCCGCCGGGTGGCGGCACACCGCCTGGATTTCACCCGGGTCCCCGCGGACTACGGCGACCCGGACGCCGACCAGGCCCTGGCCACTGACGTGGCCGGCGGGCTCCGGGCCCCGGCCAGCCGGATGCACGACTACCTGGCCGCGCGCACCTCCTTCTTCGACCGGACCGTCACCGCCGCGCTCGGCCGCGGCGTGCGGCAGATCGTGGTCGGCGCGGCCGGCTACGACGGCCGCGCGTTCCGGTACGCCAAGCCGGGCGTCCGCTGGTTCGAAGTCGACCATCCCGCGACCCAGCGGGACAAGCTGGGTCGGCTCGAACGGCTCGGCATCAATTCGTCACGCGTGAGGTTCGTCGAGGCCGACTTCACGCGCGACCCGGTGGCGGACCGGCTGCGCGCGTCCGGGCTCGACCCGGGTGCGCCCACCCTGTTCCTGCTCGAAGGGATCGCCGTCTACCTGGAACCGGCCGTCCTGGAGAACGTCCTCGGACAGTTCCGGCAGGTCGCCGGGCCCGGCAGTCGCCTGGCCATCAGCGTGTCCCTGTCCCGGCCGCGCGACGACGGCGCCCGCGCCCGCTTCCAGGCCACGGTGGCCGCGCTGGGGGAGCCGGCCAGGTCCACGTTCGAGGCCGGCGAGGCCGAAGCCCTGCTGGCCCGGACCGGCTGGCGGATCGCGGCCGCTCCGGACGATGACCGGCAGGCGGCCACCCGGCGCGAGCGCCTCCGCACGGCCGGCCTGGTCCTGGCCGACGCGGGCCCCGCGAGCGCAGACCTGGCCGACGCGGGCCCGCCCCCTCAGCTACCCCCGGGTCTCCTGCCCCTGTCGGCCCTGCTGTCCCAGGCACTGGTCGCGTTCACGATCGAGTTCGACAACGAGGCCGAGCACCGCCTCCCGCACCGCACCACCAGCCACGGGTCGTGGAGCTACGGCGAGGGTGACGCGACCTGGCTGGTGTCGCTGGCCATGTGGGAGAACTGCATGCGCTACGTCACCGGTGAGCCGATCACCGTCGGCGACCTCGAGGCCCGCGCCCGCACCGGAACCAACCTGGACGGCATGCGGCGCTGGGGCTACGTCACCATCGACGGCACCGCGAAGAAGATTCACCACGGCCGCCCGGGACCTGACGCCCTGCTGGCCGCCACCGCCGCCGGCCTGCGGGCGCGGGACATCTGGCGGCCGCTGGCCGGTCAGATCGAGCAGCGCTGGCGGGAGCGCTACGGCGCGGACCAGGTCGATGGCCTGCGAGCACCCCTGGTCAGCATGGTCGGCCAGCTCGATCCGGGGCTGCCCGACTGCCTGCCGATCCTCCACGCGGCCCTGCTCAGCCAGGAACCAGACTCCGCACTCCCGCCCCGGCCGGCCAGCACCGCCCCGGCCGACCTGCCGCTGTCCGCCCTGCTGTCCCGGGTCCTGCTCTCGTTCGCCGTCGAATACGAACGCGAAGCCGGGCTGTCGCTGGCGGTCGGCGCCAACGTCCTGCGCGTTCTGGGCGACGGAGGGACACGGCCCCGCGACCTGCCCGCGCTGACCGGCACCTCCCAGGCGGCTGTCAGGTGGGCGCTGGGCCTCCTGACCCGGAGCGAACTGGCCGCCGAAGAGCCCGACCCGGCCGCGAGCCGCGGCAAGATCGTCCGCCTCACCGCCCGCGGCCTCGGCGCGCAGCGCGTCTACCATGAGCTGGCCGGCGCGATCGAGCGGCGCTGGCACGAGCGCTTCACCCACGGCGCGACCGATGCTCTCCGGGCCTGTCTCGAGCCGCTGGCCGCAGGTAACCCGCCGCCCCTGATCGCCGGGCTCCGGCCCTACCCGGACAACTGGCGCGCCTCGGTCCGCCCGGCCGTCACCCTGCCGCACTTCCCGATGGTGCTGCACCGCGGCGGCTACCCGGACGGCAGCTGACCTGCTTGCGCACCCGTGACTAAGGAAACCGCACCGGCAGCCGCGTCCCGGCTGCTCGCGGACCTGGCCGCGCTCGGCCCCTACTTCGCGGTGGACGTGCACCGCCCCGGAGCGCCGCCGCGCCCGCCCTGGCAGCCGCTCGGCGAACTGGTCAGCTCACCGGACGCGCTGGCCGGCCGGATCGGCGAGGTCCGCGAGCGGCTCGCGGCGGCGGCCGGGTGCCCGCCGGGCGACGTGGAGTTCCGGGTGGCGGCCTCGATTGCGCAGCTCGGGCTCTGCGCCCGGCTGCTGTCCCCGGCCCTCGGCGCTGCCGCGGCCGGCCGGGCGCTGCCCGTCGATATCGCGCAAGCCCGCTGGGTCCCCTCCCTCGGCGGCCCGTTCCGGTTGTCCCTGCCCGACACCGTCCTCGAGGCCAGCACCGCACGGACCAGCACCGCGACCGCCGGATTGCTGGCCGGCCCCATCGCCCAGATCGTCCGGGTCGTGCAGGCGATGGCGGTCTCGCCGCAGGTGCTGTGGGGCAACGTCGCCTCCGCCGTCAACGGCGCCGCCACGATGATCGCGGCGGCCAGGCCCGACCTGGCCGCATCGGCGGCCGGAGCCGCCGCCACCCTGCTCGGCCAGCCCGTCCTCGCGGGTACCTACCAGGGCCGCCCGCTGACCGGCTTCCGCCGCCGGAACTGCTGCCTCATCTACCGCCTGTCGCCCTCAGCCCCCGCCTACTGCGGAGACTGCGTCCTGGGGGTCCCGGAGCCGACCTGACCGCCCGGTCGTCTAGCCGACCGTGTAGGTATAGGGAATGTTGACCAGCTCGTCGCCGGAGACCGTGCCCAGGTTGAGGGTGTCCACGCCGATGAAGCCGCGGACGACCGTCCCCTTGGGCGCGCTCGGCGTGATCGTGAGCGTGATCGTTCCCGTCTGGCCCGGGTCGAGGGTCACCGGCGTGTAGGGGGCGCTCGCGTTGACGCTCTGCGCCCACGCGTCGCCGGAAGTGGAGGTGACGGCCGCGTCGAACGGATTGGTGTTTGCCACCGCCGCCAGGTTGACGGTTGCGGTCGTGCCGGAGGTGAACGGCCCGGTGGCTTCGGGGAGGCCGAAGAAGAACCCGGGCGCGATCTCGGGCGCGGCCAGGGCGGCGACCGAGTTGTTACCGAACGACAGGCCGAGCACATCGGGATCCCCGAAGGCCCACGAGACGTCCATCGTGATCGGCGCCGTACCCTGAGCGCCCACGACGAGTGCGTTGGTGTTGGTCGGCACGAGCCAGTTCGGCTGGGCCGCCAGCGACAGCGGCAGCGTCACGTTGTTCACGTCCGAGCCAAGCAGCTGCTGCGGGACCTTGCCGTTCAGGCGCGGGTCGGCGAAGAAGTCCTTGGCGATGTTGCCGGTGTTGGTCACCTTGATCGTGGCGGTGGCCTGCTGGCCGGCGGGCAGCACGGTGCTGGCCGAATTCGGTATCCCGCTGGCGGTCACCGACGGTGCGGTGAACGAGAGCGCGCCGGTGAACGGCTCGGTCAGGCGGGCGCCGTTGACGGGCAGCGCCACGAGCAGCACCAGGGTCCACCGGCCGGGTGCCGGCGAGCCGTGGAAGAACTGCATCGTCGGGCCCGGTGCCAGGCCGTCGTTGGCCGTGGTCTGCGCGTCGAGCGGCTCGCCGTTCGGGTCGATCAGGAATCCTTCCAGCCCGTAGTCAGGGTCGGCCAGGCGCACGCCGAGGTTCAGCGACGGCCTGCCCGCGGGCACCTTGAACTGGTAGGTGAACTCCTGGCCGGCGTTGAACGAAGTGGCGCCGCCGGTCAGCGTGCCGCTGAAGGAACCGCCGCTCGCCGTGACGGGAACCAGCGCGCGAACGACGATCGGGATGCTCCCGTCCGTCGCGCTGCCGGTACCCAGGTGCAGCTTGAGTCCGTCGTCCCCGGCCTGGCCCGCGGCGACCGTCACCCGGAAGGTGGCCGACGCGCCCGGGGCCAGCGTCCGCGAGGACGGCGAGACCGTCCCGGCCGCGTGGAACTTCTCGGTCGAGTAGGAGAACTTGACCGGCCCGAAGTACGGCGCGGTGCTGACCGTGAAGATCACCGCGGTCCAGGTGCCCGGGATCGGGTTGTGCACCTCCACGTGCCCGTACCCGCTCTGGTTGTTCCCGAGCAGCGAGTAGGCGGCGACGTTGCCGTGCGGGTCGAAGAGCGTCTCGAAGGCGTTGCCGCCGATTGTCTGGTCGTCCCAGGTGATGTTGCCGTTCAGGTTGTCCGTCCCGGCCGGGACGCTGAAGGTATGGAGGGCGTAGTGGTCGGTGTTACCCTCGCCGTCGATGTAGGTCGGGCTGGACGAGCTCAGCGTCACGGTGCCGGTGTCATTGGACACCGGGGTCGGGCGGCCGGACACGGTGGGGGTGACGGTCTGGGCCCCGGTGCCCTCGTTCGTGACCCTGACGCCGAACGAGGCCGACTGGCCCGCGTTCACCGTGGCGTCCAGGCGCGTCTTGCTGACGGCCAGCGTGCTTCCGTGCGGGCTGCCGCCGTTGATGGACTCGGCAAGCTGGACGGCCTTCAGGGTGTTGACCAGGCCCGCGCCCTGGTGGTCGGCGGGCGCGTCCAGGTCGGTGGCGGTGCTGACGATGATCCGCTCGACCTGCGCGGGCGACGGCAGCCTGCCGTGGTGGGTGTTGGCGTAGGCCTCGATGACCAGCGCCGCGGTACCCGACGTCTCGGGGGCCGACGCGCTGGTGCCGCCGGCCGCCCAGATCGGCGGCGGGTTGGTGCCGTGGTCGATGTCCGCGCAGCCGAAGAAGGCCGCGGTATCGCTGCTGCACAGTGACCAGCCGCGGTCGCCCGGCGCGACCACGTCCACGGTCTGCGGGCCGAACTGGGTGATGCCATCCGAGCTCAGCGCGGTGATGTTGTTGTTCTCCCAGCCGCCTGGCACCAGTTGCGTGCCGTACCGGGTGGTCTGGCGGTAGACCCGGTACGTCGTGGTCCCGCCGACCGCGATCACGCCCGGGGTGGTGGCCGGCGAGCCGATGTTGTTAAACGGGCCTGCGTCGCCGCTGCTGGCCACGACGGTGACGCCCGCCGCCACCGCGGCCTGGTCGGCCAAGGCCACCGGGTCGTCCGCGGTGTTGGGGATCGGGTTGCCGCCCAGGGACTCGTTGAGCACGTTCACGTGGTCGTGCAGGACGGCCCACTCGATCGCCTGGATGATCTGCGAGTTGAAGAAGCCGGGGTTGGGGCCCGCCACGTTCAGCACCGCCAGGCTCGCGCCGGGCGCGATGCCCTTGATCTTGATGGTGCATCCGGGCGGCAGCGGGTGGGCCGGGTTGACGAAGCCGGACAGGTCGTAGGTCTGATTGCCCTGCGAGGCGATGGTGCCGGCGTCCAGGAAGGCCTCCCGCCCGTCGGTCGGCGCGCCGAGGCCGAAGCCGCTGAAGTCCCGGTAGTCGAAGATGACGTGCTGGCCGTTGGCCCTGATCAGGTCGGGGTTGTTCGGGTCGATGCCGTCGGCGATGATGCCGACCTTGACCCCGGCCCCGTTGACGATCTGATTGGCGGCGTCCACGTTCATGACCTGGCGCGCCTCGGGCTCGATCAGCGGGTGAGCCGGGTCAGCCGGGCAGATCTGCTGGGCAGCGTCAGCCTTAGCGCTGTCCGCGGGCATAGCGGCGGCAGCGGCCGACCCCGCGCCGCTGCCCAGCGAGGCAAACGGCCGCATGGCGTCCGGGACCACCGCGCTGACCGCCGGATCGGTCCGCAGCCGGCTGGCCATGCCCGCGGAGATCGTCGCGGCGATCGCATTGACGACGTGGAAACCCTGGACGTGCTTGGCGTGCACCTGCCCGAGCTCGGACATGATGCCCTTCTGGTCGGCATTGGCCGCGCTGACTCGCTCGCCCGCGGTGGATCCCGCGGCGGGCAGGCCGGTGAGCTGGTTCTTGAACACGATGATCGAGCGCTGCGTCGCGTTGGCCGAGAGCTTGGCGACGTCGGCCGCGCTCAACGCCGACAGTGAGCCCTTGAAGACCTGGCCGGGCCCCTGGCCGGCTCTGGCCGGACCGCCGATGGTCAGTGTCAGGAGCACGGCACCAGTTAGCGCCATACCCATGCGGAAGCCAGCACGACTGCGCATCGCAAAACCCCTCAGGAACCGGCAACAATGATCATCTTCGAGCAGATGTCACGCATAATGCCAAGACAGGGCTAGCCTTCCGCATCGGCGCGGATTGTCAAGCCAAATCGAAAAATCACGATCATCGCTCACAGCTGAACACGCCGTGGTGCTGTAGCTCTACCGCGAACCGGGCCCGCGCTCTCCTCCGCTGCATTTCTCGTCACGAAGTTGCGGCATTTTAATAACGAAGCCGCGGCAATTTCGCAAAATGACACGCAGAATGCTGTTGCTGGCCAACCAGAAATTGCACGAGCCCGTGGTTATGAGGATCTGCCGGGACACCTTTATCGAATAGCCCGTCGGCTCTCCCGGCCCGCCCGCCGATACGACATGGATGCCTCGCTCATACAGCTCTTACAACATGAACGCGGCATCCACGCCCTAAGAGGACGCGTCAGCGAGTGCGTCGAGGATCTGCTGGCCGTACTTGTCCAGCTTGGTGTCGCCGACGCCGTTGATCTGCCTCAGCTCGCTCAGCGTCGACGGCGGGGAGGCCGCGATGAGCCGCAGGGTCGAGTCGTGGAAGATCACGTACGGCGGCATGCCCAGTTCCTTGGCGACCGACGTCCGCCACGCGCGCAGCCGCTCGAACACCGGCTCTGCCTCCGGAGGCAGTTCCGCGACGGGCGGGCGCCCTCCCGGGGCACCCGCAGCCGAACCGCCCGCGGCGCCTCGCTTGCTCCGCGGCGGGGCCGGGGCCTTCGGCGGGTCGCGCCGGAACGTGACCTGCCGCTCGCCGCGCATGACCTCCCAGCTCAGGTCGGTCAGCGCCAGCGTGCCGTGATCGCCCGTGACCGCGAGCAGCCCGGAGGCCAGCAGCTGCCGGACCACGCCCCGCCACTCGCCCTCGCTCAGATCGGTCCCGATGCCGAACGTGGACAGCGAGTCGTGGCCGTATGAGGCCACCTTCGGGGTCTTCCGGCCCAGCAGGATGTCGATCGGCTGCCCGGCCCCGAACGCGGGACCCCCAAGCCGCCCCAGCCGCGTCACGGTGGAGAGCAGCTTCTGCGCCGCCACCGTGCCATCCCAGACCGAGGGCGGGGACAAGCAGGTGTCGCAGTTCCCGCAGGCCGGCGTCCCGGTCTCGTCGAAGTACGCCAGCATCTGCTGCCGTCGGCAGCCGGCCGTCTCGCACAGCGCGAGCATCGCGTCCAGGTGTGTCACCAGCCGCCGGCGGTGCGCGAGATCACCATCCGAGTCGTCGATCATCCGCCGCTGCTGCACCACATCGGCCAGGCCGTAGGCCAGCCACGCGGTGGCGGGCAAGCCGTCCCGGCCGGCCCGGCCGGTCTCCTGGTAGTACCCCTCGACCGACCGGGGCAGGTCCAGGTGCGCCACGAACCTGACGTCCGGCTTGTCGATGCCCATCCCGAACGCGATCGTGGCCACCATGATCAGCCCGTCCTCGCGCAGGAACCTGGCCTGGTTCGCGGTCCTGGTCCCCGCGTCGAGCCCGGCGTGGTAGGGCAGCGCGGTGAGCCCCTCGGCGCAGAGGAACTCCGCGGTCTTCTCCACCGACGCCCGGGACAGGCAGTAGACGATGCCCGCCTCCCCGGGGTGCTCGGCCCGCAGCAGCCGGAGCAACCGTCGGCGCGGCTCGTTCTTCGGCTCGATCCGGTACTGGATGTTGGGCCGGTCGAAGCTCGCCACGAACTGGCGGGCGCCGCCCAGCGACAAGCGCGCGACGATCTCCGCGCGCGTCTGCTCGGTCGCGGTCGCCGTCACCGCGATCCGCGGCACCGCGGGCCACCGCTCGTGCAGCACGGACAGGCCCAGGTAGTCGGGCCGGAAGTCGTGCCCCCACTGCGCAACGCAGTGCGCCTCGTCGATGGCGAACAGCGAGATCGTGCCGCGGTCGAGCAGCCGCAGCGTCGATTCGGTGCGCAGCCGCTCCGGCGCGAGGTAGAGCAGGTCCAGCTTGCCGTCCATGAACGCGTACTCGACTCCGCGTCGCGTATCGGGATCCTGGGTCGAGTTGAGGAAGCCCGCCTTCACGCCGAGCACGTTCAGCGCGTCGACCTGGTCCTGCATGAGCGCGATCAGCGGCGAGACGACCACGCCGGCGCCCTCGCGCACCTGCGCGGGGATCTGGTAGCACAGCGACTTGCCGCTGCCGGTCGGCATGAGCGCGACCGCGTCGCCGCCGGCGCAGACGTGCTCGATGATCTCCTGCTGCTGACCGCGGAACGAGTCGTATCCGTAGACGCGTCGCAGCACCTCGGCCGCCGCGTCACCCAGGGGCGAGCCCACCCGGCGATTCTACGGGCCGCCGCCGACAAATCAGGTCTCGAACAGGTGCAGGCTCGTCCACCTGCGCGCCCGGTCCGGGGAGGAAGGCCCGGACCGGGCGGGCGTCGAACTCCCCGCTGTCCGCCATGCCCCATGATGGCCGGGGGGAAGGACATTTATGCCGAACGGGCGTGGTGCCCGCCACCCCGCATGCAATAGCGTGCGCAGGGTGGACGACACGCTTGCCGATCGCCTTGCCATCCGCGACGTCGTCGAGACCTGGGCCAGCGCCAGGGACTCCGGGGACTGGGACGCCTTCCGGGCCTGCTGGCACGACGACGGCTACATGATGGCCACCTGGTTCCAGGGGCCGAAGGAAGACTTCATCAGGGTCAGCCAGGAAGGCGTCGCCGCGGGCGTGAACATCCTGCACTTCACGGGCGGCTGCCGGATCACCCTGAACCGGACGCGGGCCATCGCGCAGACCCGGATGACGATCATGCAGCGAGCCGAGGTCGACGGCGTGCTCTGCGACGTGAGCTGCCTGGGCCGGTTCTATGACTTCATGGAAAAGCGGGACGGTCGCTGGGGGATGGTGCTGCGGCAGCCCATCTACGAGAAGGACCGGATCGATCCCGTGGACCCGGGCGCCTCGCTCACCCTGGACCCGGAACTGCTCGCCCGCTTCCCCGAGGGCTACCGTCACCTGGCCTACCTGCAGGTCCGGGTCGGCTACCCGGTCAAACCCGACATGCCAGGCCTGCGCGGCCCCGAGGCTGAAGGGCTCGAACGGCTGTACCAGCGCGGCGCCGCCTGGCTGGCCGGGGAGCCCGTCGCTCCCTAGAGCCGCGCGGCCGCGCTGGCCCAGGCCGCGCGGTCGCCCGCGGGGGAGTACGAGCGCAGCGGCTGGGTGGACCGGATCAGCGCGCGCAGGCCAGCCAGGTCGCCGGGCGCCGCGCCCAGGGCGCGGGCCTGCACGAGCACGTTGCCCAGCGCGGTGGCCTCGGCCGGCCCGGCGATCACCGGCAGCCCGGTGGCGTCCGCCGTGAGCTGGCACAGCAGCGCGTTGCGGGCCCCGCCGCCGACGATGTGCACCACGTCGGCGTGCCGGCCGGACAGCGACTGGGCCTCAGTGACTGCGCGCCGGTGGCCCAGCGCCATGCTGTCCAGGATGCAGCGCACCGTTTCGGCCGGCCCGGGCGGGACGGCCTCGCCGCGGCCGGCCAGCCACGCGGCGATCCGCGCCGGCATGTCGCCCGGCGGCACGAACACGGGATCATCGGGGTCGATGACGAACCGCAGCCGGGGGACCCGCGCCGCCCCGGCCAGCAGGTCGTCCAGCGACGACCCCGGCCAGCAGCGCAGGCACTGCTGCAGCAGCCACAGGCCAGTCAGGTTGCGCAGGTACCTGATCGTTCCGTCGACGCCGGCCTCGTTGGTGAAGTTGGCCGCGCGGCTCGCCGCGGTCAGCACCGGCGTGTCGAGCTCCATCCCGGCCAGCGACCAGGTTCCCGAGGAAATGTAGGCGAAGTCCGCGCCGGCGGCGGGCACGGCCGCCACGGCCGACGCCGTGTCATGTGAGGCCACCGCGATGACCGGGAGCGGGGAACCCAGCCCGTTCGGCTCGGTCACCGGGCCGATGATCTCGCCGGGGCGGCGCAGCGGCGGGAAGATGCGTGGCGGCAGCCCCGTCTTCTTGATCACCTCCGTCGCCCAGGCCTGGGCGCGGACCTCGAGCAGCGACGTGGTCGAGGCGTTGGTGATCTCGGCGCCGGCCTCGCCGGTGAGCCAGTACGCCAGCAGATCCGGGATCAGCAGCATGGTCGTCGCGTGCGGGAGCAGGGGCGTCGCGGCGAGCTGGTAGATCGTGTTGAACGGCAGTTGCTGGATGCCGGTGAGCGCGTAGAGTTCGGCCGCGGGCACGGCCGCGTGCACCCGGGACGGCACCCCCGTGGTGCGCGCGTCGCGATAGTGCACCGGGTTGCCGAGCAGCGCGCCCGACGCGTCGAGCAGCCCGAAGTCCACGCCCCAGGAGTCGATGCCCACGGCGTCCAGCGCGAACCGGCCGGCGGCCGCGGCCAGGCCGTGCCGCACCTCCGCGTAGAGCCGGAGGATGTCCCAGTACAGCGTGCCGCCCACGGCCACGGGTTCGTTGGGGAACCGGTATACCTCGTGCAGCTCCACACCCTCGGCGCGAACCTGCCCGGCCATCACCCGCCCGCCGGAGGCGCCCAGGTCGACCGCTGCGACGGTGACGCCGGTCAACGCAGGGCCCTGCTTATCTCAAGAATGCGGCCGCCACCCCAGCGTCGACCGGGATGAGCAGTCCGGTGGTCAGCGGCAGGTCGCCGGCGCACAGCGCGAGCA
>Ga0335085_10014448_pt1 | contig 11516 bp, 13 predicted proteins | sample Lox_Sample_45_FD_206712 | JGI IMG/M metagenome (GOLD analysis project Ga0335085, IMG submission 206712) | Soil microbial communities from Loxahatchee National Wildlife Refuge, Florida, United States - Lox_Sample_4.5 | ecosystem: Environmental > Terrestrial > Soil > Wetlands | place: USA... | reverse complement strand
TGCTGAGAATTCGGCGGGGTGCCCCCATCTCGGAAACTAGCGCTGGGAGCGGATTCCTTTGGGCAAGTGGTTGCAGAACGGCTCGCGTGTGGAAGCTTCGGGTGGATAACGCGCCACTCGGAGAAAGATGCTGCTGAGAACCTGAAAAGGGATCAGGAACCATGGCGCCCTTCGATCCGCCTGCCGAATCTACGCCGTCACCCGAAAATGCGTACACCTCGCTCACCTGCCGTCAGGAACGCGATCCACCGTGAACTTTGCGGCCGCCGATAGTGAAAACTACCTCGCCGACACAAGAGGCATACAATGGAGGCCTATGCGGATCTCGGCTCTCCTTCTCCTGGCGTCTGCCCTATGGGCGCAGGCACCGGCGCCTCCACCGCCGTTGCCGCCGCCGCTGGTCAACGTCGCGCGAATCATCAGCGACTACGCCGACCTGCACCGTTATGCCGCCGAGAATGCCAGGGTGCCGCCGCCCGCGCCGGGCGAGGAGCGCGTGGTCTTCATGGGCGATTCCATCACCGACGGCTGGGGCCGGCGCGTCGGGCAGTTCTTCCCGGGCAAGCCGTACATCAATCGCGGCATCAGCGGACAAGTGACGTCGCAGATGCTCCTGCGCTTCCATCCGGACGTGATTCTGCTGAAACCGAAAGCCGTCCTGATTCTCGCCGGCACCAACGATATCGGCGGCAATCTCGGCCCGACACCGTTGGAAGTCATCGAAGACAATCTCGCGGCGATGACCGAGATGGCGCAGGCAAATCGCATCAAGGTGATCCTGGCGGCACTGCAGCCGGTTTGCGATTATCATCGGCCGCAGACGCAGACCCGGCCGCCGGAGAAGATCGTGGCGCTCAATGGTTGGATCAAGGAGTACACCGGGAAGAACGGCCTGGGCTTCGTGGATTACTATTCGGCAACGGTGGACGACAAGGGCATGTTCCGGGCCGAATTGACAGACGATGGCCTGCATCCGAACGCCAAGGGATACGATGTGATGGCGCCGCTTGCAGCCAAGGCGATCGCGGCGGCAGTGGCGAAGTGAGAACGAGGAGGCGAAATCATGAGTTCATCGACGAATGACCGGCGCGGTTTTCTGCATCGCCTGCTGGCGGGCGCCGGACTGGCCGCGGCGGCGCCCGCGGCCGCGCAGTCCCAATCGAAGGGCGGAAACCTCACCGAGACGAGCTATCTGCCTGCCTATACGCGCGCGCAGAGCTACAAGTCGCTCAAGCAATCCAGCTACGACCGCACCGGCGGTAATCGCGACGCCTGGAACATTCCGGCCGGCGGCGAGTACGAGGTCTTCAAGGCCGATGGACCCGGCGTGATCAGCCACATCTGGTTCACCATCGCGGCGCGCGGCAACGACCATCTGAAGGAGTTGGTGCTGCGCGGCTATTGGGACGGCAATGCCAAACCCAGCGTGGAGGCCCCCATCGGCGACTTTTTCGGGCTCAATCTGGGCGTCTACCAGATTTACCAGTCGGAATACCTGGCCTGCTCGCCGGGCAAGTCGCTGAACTGCTACTTCGCGATGCCGTACCGGCGGTCGGCGCGTTTCACGGTGACGAACGAGGGCAAGCAGGAGGTCGGCTCGTTCTACTCGAATATCGACTACATGACCGTGCCCCGGCTGCCCGACGACGCTCTCTACTTTCACGCCCAATACCGGCAGAGTCAGCCGTGCGTGCCCGTGACCTCGACCGGCGTGAAACTCAATCAGGACGGCCGCAACAATTATGTCTACGTGGAGGCGCGCGGGCGCGGACACCTGATGGGCGTCACCCTCGGCGTCCTGCAGAACGCCAACGGCTGGTGGGGCGAAGGCGACGACATGATCTTCGTCGACGACGACAGCAGGCCGTTGATCAACGGCACCGGGTCGGAAGACTACTTCCTGGGAAGCTGGGATTTCGGCGGGCGCGATGGGGCCCAGCCGTTCGCCCACGCCATGTACGGCGCGCCGCTGATCGTGAACGCCGAGCGAACCGGCGGCAGATACTGCTGCTACCGCTGGCACGGCGACAATCCGGTCACCTTCGAGCGCTACCTGAAGCACACCATGGAGCACGGCCACGCCAACGATCGCGGCGACAACTTCTTCTCGGTAGGGTATTGGTACCAGTCGACGCCGTATACGGATTTCCCGCCCATGCCGGAGGTGGCGTCGCGAATTCCGGTGGTGAAGACGGCGTAGGGTCGCAGGCGTCCCGGCCTGTCGTCAGGGCCCTGCGGGCCGCAAAAGGCCATGGAAGCCTCGGCGATCGGTAGGGCAGGCGCTGCCGCCTGCCAAGAAGTTCCGCTTTCCGGGCAGGCGTCCCGGCCTGCGCTTTTTCCATATGGGAAAATAGCTCTAGTGATCGTAATCACAGGCATCTACTACGCCATTGCGCTCATTGCCGCCGGAGGCCTTCTGTTCTGGCTCGTGGGGCTATGGGCCGCCGGCGTGCTCTGGCTACTGGCGCTATTCTGCCTTTATTTCTTCCGCGATCCGGAACGTCGGATTCCGCCGGGGGACGTCGCGGTGTCGCCCGCCGACGGCAAAGTCGTGGCAGTCAAAGCCGAAAGCCCCATTCTGACCCGCATCAGCATCTTCCTGAACGTCTTCGACGTTCACGTGAACCGCACGCCGATCGGCGGCACCATCGCCAAGGTTCAGTACCAACACGGCGCCTTTCACGTCGCCAGCAAGGAAGAGTGCTCGGTACAGAACGAGCAGAACGTAGTGACCGTGCAGGGCCAGGGGACCACCGTCGTATTCAAACAGATTGCCGGTCTGATTGCGCGCCGCATCGTGTTTAACCGCAAACCGGGCGACCACGTGGCTACCGGAGAACGCATCGGCCTCATCAAATTCGGATCGCGCTGCGACGTACTGCTGGGGCCGGAATGGAATATCACGGTCCGCCCCGGCATGCGGGTCGCCGCCGGTTCCAGCATCATCGCCCGCCGCCGCGGACAGGATCAGCCCCATGTCACTTAAAGACCGGCTGGCGGACCCGCATTCGCCGGACCGCCGCCCGCGCAAAGCCGCTTACGCCCTGCCCACATTCTTCACCGCGGGCAACATCTTTCTGGGATTCCTCGCGATTCTGCGCTGCTTCAAGGGCGCCATGCTGGCGGCCGCGGGCGCCGGCGGCGCTCCCGAACATCTCACCGTCGCGGCGAAGGCGATTGGAGCGGCAGTCTTTCTCGACGGCCTGGATGGCCGCATCGCGCGCATGACCAACACCACCAGCGATTTCGGACGCGAGATGGACTCACTGGCGGACGTGATCAGTTTCGGAATCGCGCCGGCATTTCTGGCCTACACCTGGGGCGTGCAGTTCGTCGATCCTACGCCACTGGGTTCCAGCGGGGCCGGGCAACTGTTCAACGCAGGCACCTTCATCGCATTCCTGTTCCTGCTGTGCGGCGCCTGCCGCCTGGCACGCTTCAACATTCAAAAGAACCCGGTTCCCAAAAATCCCGGCCGGCCCGATCGCAAGTATTTTGTCGGCCTGCCGATCCCCGCAGCCGCCGCCATGGTCGGCGCCGTGGTTTACGCGGCCGATGGCGAGCCGTTGAGATGGTGGCCGTTTTCGGCGGCCTGGCTCTGCCTGCTGGCGCTCCTCGGCTTCCTGATGGTGAGCACGTGGCGCTATTACAGCTTCAAGGGCATCAATCTCAACCAGCCGTACAAGCCGCTCCTGCTGGTGCTGCTGGGCGCGATGATCTACGGCATCTGGAATTATTCGCAGCCCATGATGCTGGCGATGGCGGCGACGTACGTGGCCAGCGGAATCGTCATCCGCATCGGCGGGATCGTTCGGCGGCGATTCAAGCATGTGCCGCCGCCTCCGGCACTGGAGCACCACATTGGTTGAACTACGCAACGGGGGACAGACCCTTCGGTCTGCCCGAGCCGGCCGAGCGCCGGTCCCTCTACACGTCCACATGGTGAATCATGAGTTCTGATCGCACCGTCGTACTGGTAGGCAGTGAATCTCTGCTGGCGCGCGAGGTGCGCGACATCGTGGCGACTTCCGGCCGCGGGATCGATCTGCGGCTGGTCGCGGCCGACGACGAAAAGGCCGGCGCACTGACCCGCGTGGGCGACGAGCCGGCGGTGGTGATCGATCTGACGGCCGAAAACCTGTCGGGCGCCGGCGTGGTGATTCTGGCCGGTTCGGCCGGGGCCAATCGGAAAGCGGTCGAGTTGGCCCCGCAAGGTGTCGCCGTCATCGATATGACCTGCGCGGTGGAAGACCGCCCCGATGCACGCCTGCGTGCGCCGTTGGTCGAATCGGAAGAGGACGAAGAGGATCGTGCCGAAGCGGCTGTCCACGTGATCGCGCATCCGGCGGCGGTCGCACTGGCGATATTTCTCCGGCGGCTGCATTCGATCGAGGTGGTCAAACGCGCGGTGATCCAGGTTTTCGTGCCGGCCAGTGAACACGGCACCCCGGGCGTGGAAGAACTGCAACAGCAGACGGTGAGTCTGCTGTCATTCAAGAAGATGCCGAAAGCGATCTTCGACGCCCAGTCCAGCTTCAATCTGCTGGCGAGGTATGGCGAAGATGCGCCGGCTTCGCTCGAGGACACCGAACTGCGCGTCGAGCGCCACCTGGCCACGCTGCTGGCGCTTCCGGGCGAGGGCGAAGGCGCCCCCATGCCTTCGCTGCGCGTGGCGCAGGCGCCGGTCTTTCATGGCTACAGCTTTTCCGCCTGGGTGGAATTCGAAGTCAACCCCGGCGTGGACACGCTGGAGAGCGGGCTGTCCATGGGGGCGATCGAAGTGCGCGGCAGCGATTTCGATCCGCCGAGCAACGTCAGCCAGGCGGGACAGGGCGGGATCGCGGTAGGCGCGGTGGTGGCCGACCGCAACGAACCCGAGGCTTGCTGGTTTTGGCTGGTGGCGGACAACCTGCGGCTGACCGCCGAGAACGCCGTGGCGGTTGCCCGGCAACTGGTATGACGCGGCTGGCTCTGGCAGTGGCGGCGGTAGTGGCGTTTGGCGCCGCGAACTGTGGCTACCATGTCTCGGGCCACGGCAACCTGGTGCCGAAGACCGTGAAGACCATCGCGGTGATGCCGTTCAACAACATCACGGTGAGGTATCAGTTGGCCCGCCTGTTGCCGGCCGATATCGGGCACGAGTTCATCACGCGCACCAGATACCACATCGTCGCCGACGCCAACGCTGCCGATGCGGTCCTGACCGGCACCCTCACCAACTTCGGCTACTACCCGATCATCTTCGACCCGGTGTCCGGCCGCGCCACAGAAGTGGAGGTCATCGTGACCGTGCAGACGACCCTGACGGATCGCGCCACCGGCAAAGCGATCTTCAACCGGTCGGGATACGAGTTCCGCGAGCGCTACCAGATCTCGATCGATCCGGCAGCTTACTTCGACGAGAGCGGACCGGCGATGCAGCGCGTGAGCCGCGATGCGTCGCGCAGCATCGTAAGCGCGATTCTGGAGGCATTCTAGTGACGCCGGCCCAGTATCTGGCGATGCTCAAGCGGGGCGCCCCGCCTCCGGCAACCCTCCTGCTCGGGCCCGAGGCCTACGAGCGCCGCCGCATCAAGACAGCCGTGCTGGCTACCGTCCTGGAGACGGCGGTGACGCGGCACGACCTGGCCGAACTCACGCTCGCCGAAGTCCTGGACGATGCGCGCGCGCTTTCCCTGTTCGCCAGTGAGCGCGTGATCTGGGTGTCGAATGCCGAGGCGGCGCTGCCGAAGGGTCGCGTGGCGGCCGCCGACGATGGGGCGGGCGATGGCGAGGCGGGCAGCGGCGCGGGCGATGCTTCGCTCCTGGCCGCCTACCTGAAAGATCCGACGCCCGGCGTGAGCCTGGTCTTCGAGGCCATTCGCTTCGATTTCGAAGGCGAAGACAAGCGCAAACAGGATCGTGTGCTCAAGTTCTACTCGCCGATCCGCGATGTGGTGGAGTTGCAGGCCTACTCGGTACAGGATGCGCGGGCGGAGACGGAATCGCTGGCGCGCAAGGCGGGATTCCGTCTGGCGCCCGATGCCCTCGACCTGCTCGTCGAAGCCCTCGGCGCCGATATCGCGCGCATCGCGGTGGAGATCGAAAAACTGGCCCTGTTCGCGGGCACCCGCGTGATCGCCGCGGACGATATCGCGGCCCTGGTGCCGGACGCGCGGTCCACCACGATTTTCGCGCTGGTGAATGCGCTGGGGCGGCGCGATCGGGCTCGCGCGCTGGAGGTGCTCGACACCCTGACCCGCGCCGGCGAGTATCTGCCGCTGGCGCTGGCGTTCCTGTCCACGCAGTTCCGCATGGCGCTGGTGGCGCGCGAGGCGGGCCTGAAAAGTGCGCAGCAGATACAGAATCACTTTCAGCGGCTCGGAGTTCCGCTGTGGGGATCGCGCGCCGAACAGGTCTACCAGACGGTGTCCAAGTTCACCAAGCCGCAGTTGGAGCGGGCCATCGAGCTGATCTTTCGGGCGGACAGAGGGCTACGCGACGTGCGGCCCGACGACCGCATCGTGATGGAGCAGTTTATTACGAAGTTGGTTGCCTGAGAAGTTGGTATGCCCAACCCGCTAGGCGGCGAGAGCCTTCACTCGCGAGTGCAGCTTGCTCTTATAGCGCGCCGCGGTGTTCTTCTTGATGATGCCGATTTTGGCCGAACGGTCGATCATCGAGAACGTCTTGGGCAGCAGGTCTGCCGCCGCTTTCGGGTCTTTGCCGGCGATCGCTTTGCGCATGGCGCGGATCTGATTGCGGAGGCGGCTCTTGTTCTTGCGATTGGTTTCCGTGCGCCGGTCGGTCTGGCGCACCCGCTTGAGCGCGGAAAAAGTGTTTGCCATCGTTACTAAATCTAATCCTTACAGAATGATCGAGCTTTTAGGATAGCGCAAGGCGGGCCGGCGGGCAAGCGGCCTTTCGGGCGCCCTCAACTTCCGCCGATGGCCTGCAGGATTTCCAGCCCATGTCCGGCCCCGGCTCGAAACAGGATGGGGCGCAGCAGTGGCAGGTCGCCTTCGTCCGCGCCGGCCAGAATCGGAAAAACCGAGGGGTGGATCAGCCTGGCGCAGAGGCGTGTCATGTTCGCGTACTCGTCGGCCAGCCCGGCTTGCGCGGAAAGGTACTTGACGGAAAGCGGCCGCTGCGGCGCCGCCGCTTCCTGCTGCGACTTCCGGTCCACCAGATCGGCTAGCACCGCGCCAATCTCGGGCGTGACCAGCCCCGGTTCGTTGCGCGCCGCCCAGGTCTGAAAGGCGTCGAAGATTTCGATGCCGTCGGCCAGTTGTTCGCCTTTGAAACGATGTGCGTTGGCTTCGGAACTCAACACATACTGCGTGTAGATATTCAACTCCAGCAGGTTACGACAGGCCCAGGCCACAAGCGCGGTGGATTCATCGAGGCCGATCCGCAGATGCCGGTACTCGCGGACGGCGGCGTCCAGCAGTCCGGCGAGCAGGGGGTCCGGCGGGCGCGCCTGGCTGCGAAATTCATCGTCGAGAAGTTGCAGTTCGCCTGGATCGATTCCATTCACCGCGAGCAATTATAGCAGCGGCCCGGCAGGCTCCTGGCTTCCGCCCTTCAGCATTCGATCACGCTCACCGCCAGGCCGCCCAGCGAAGTCTCCTTGTAATGGGTCTGCATATCGAGACCCGTCTGGTACATCGTCCGGATCACCTGGTCGAGCGAGACCTTGTGGCCGCCGGTGTCTTCCATGGACATGCGCGCGGCATTGACCGCCTTCACCGCGCCGAAAGCGTTGCGTTCGATGCACGGAATCTGCACCAGGCCGCCGATGGGGTCGCAGGTCATCCCGAGGTTGTGCTCCATGCCGATTTCGGCCGCATGCTCCACCTGGCTGTTGTCGCCGCCGAGTGCGGCGGCCAATCCCGCGGCCGCCATCGAACAGGCCACACCGACTTCGCCCTGGCACCCGACCTCCGCGCCCGAAATCGATGCGTTCTCCTTGTACAGCACGCCGATCGCGGCGGCCGCCAGGAAGTAGCGCTCGATGCCGTCTTCCGTGCCATCCAGGAAGCGCAGATAATAGTGCGCCACCGCGGGGATGATGCCGGCGGCGCCGTTGGTCGGGGCGGTCACCACCCGGCCGCCGGCGGCGTTCTCTTCGTTCACCGCCATGGCGAAAACATTGAGCCAGTCCATGGCGCTCAGCGGACCGCTGGCCTGGGCCGCCAGTTTGCGCAGCAACGCCGGGGCGCGCCGGCGCACATTCAGGCCGCCGGGCAGGATGCCTTCCGTCTCGAGCCCCCTTCGCGTGCATTCCTGCATGACGGACCAGACGCGGCGGATGCCCGCGCGCACCTCGTCCGCCGGGCGCCATGCCGTTTCGTTGGCCAGGACGATCTCGTGGATGCGCAGCCCGTGCCGCTCCCCGAGACGGAGCAGGTCGTCGCCGCTGCCAAAAGGATACGGAACCGGCGCGAGGCCGTGCGTGGAAGCATCCTCGCCTTCCTGGAGGACAAAGCCGCCGCCGATCGAATAATAGACGCGGCTCGTCAGTTCGCGGCCGCCGGCGGCGAATGCGGCGATCCGCAGAGCGTTGGGATGGCCGGGAAGCACCACGTCGCCGTGGAACTGGAAGTCGTGATCCATGCGGAAGGCGATGGGGTGACTGCCCGCCAGAGGGAGCGGATCGGCATCCGCGGTCGCGGTGGGATCCACCGTATCCGGCAACTCGCCGGCGAGGCCGAGGAGTACGCCGCGCGGCGTGCCGTGGCCACGCCCCGTGAGTGCCAGCGAACCGAACAACTCCACCCGCACCCGTTCCACCTGCGTCAGGAGGCCGGACTGCTGGAGTTCCGTGGCGAAACGAAAGGCGGCGCGCATCGGCCCGACCGTGTGGGAACTGGAGGGGCCTATGCCGATCTTGAAGAGGTCGAAAAGACTGGTTTTCAAATGTCGCGGCCGAAATCGAGGTAGCCGATACCTTGAAGCTGGTGGCCGGCTTCTTTTTCGGAGACCGGAGTTGCGGCACGCGCCAATTCCTTTTCGATGGCGTGCTGCACGAATTCGAGCGGCGAGCTATAGCCCGCGGCTTCCGAGTGCTGCTTGATTCTGGCCCAAAGATCTTTGTCGAATTCGACGGCTGGTTTTGACATGCAATTCACCTCCGCAACGCAGCTTGACCGCGCTGCAATTCCATGAGGCAGGCTTCTGCGCCGGAGACGCAATCCCCCCTGCCCGGGGCTTAATCGAGGTAACCTAACCCCTGGAGCTTCTTGGCGATCTCTTCGTCGGAAACGGCGCCTTCCAGTTTGGCAAGCTCGCGCTCCAGAACGTGCTCTACGAATTCCTGTGGCGAACTGTAGCCGCCCGCATCGGCCACCTTCTTGATGCGCGCCAGCAGTTCCTTCTTCAGTTTGATGGTCGGTCCCAACATAAGCTCTATTATGGCAGGCCTGAAGGAGTTCTGAATGCTGACTGATGGTATGACCCTCATTGTTAAAATGAACGTTTCATGATCCAACTCTCAGGGGCGCAGAAACGCTACGGCCCCAGAATCCTTTTCGAAAATGTCGATTGGCTGGTGACGCCCAACGAGCGCGCCGGAATCGTGGGTGCCAACGGCACAGGTAAGTCGACCCTGCTCAAGGTGCTGGCCGGAATGGAGGGCCTTGACGCCGGCTCGCTCGCCACCCAGAAAGGCGTCAGTATCGGGTACCTGCCTCAGGAAGGGCTTTCCCTTTCCGGCCGCACCGTCTTTGCCGAGTGCATGACGGTCTTCGCCGACCTCCGCGCGATGGAAGAGGAGCAGGAGGAGTTGACGCGCCGCATGGCCGAACTCGATCCCGAGAGCGCCGAGTACGCCCAGGTGGCCAACCGCTTTCATCGGGTGGAGAGCGAATTCCGCGCGCGCGACGGGTTCGCCATCGAAGCGCAGGTCGGGGCCGTGCTTTCCGGCCTTGGATTCGCGCAGCGCGACTGGAAGCGCCGCACCGAGGAGTTTTCCGGCGGCTGGCAGATGCGCATCGCGCTCGCCAAACTGCTGCTGGAGAAGCCCAACCTGCTCCTGCTGGACGAGCCCACCAACCACCTCGACCTGGAAGCGCGCAACTGGCTGGAGGAGTATCTCTCCGCCTATCCATACGCCTTCGTGCTGGTCTCGCACGACCGCTATTTCCTGGATGTCACGGTTCGCAAGATCGTGGAACTGTGGAATAAGGGCCTGCAGCAATACACCGGCGGGTATTCCCGGTACGAAACCCAGAAGGCCGAGCGCCGCGCGCAGTTGCAGGCGGCCTACAACAACCAGCAGGAAAGAATCCAGCAACTGGATGCTTTTATCACGCGATTCCGGTATCAGGCCACCAAAGCCAAGCAGGTACAGAGCCGGATTAAGGAACTGGAGAAGATCGAGCGCATCGAGATCCCCCCGGAGGAGAAGACGATCCATTTCAGTTTTCCGCAACCCAAGCCGAGCGGACGTGTGGTCGCGGAATTCAGGAAGGTAGCCAAAAGCTACGGAGACCACCGTGTGTTCGGGGATGTCGATTTCCTGATCGAACGCGGCGACCGGGTGGCGCTGGTCGGTGTGAACGGCGCCGGCAAATCGACGCTGATCAGGATTCTGGCCGGCGCCGAACCGGTCAGCACCGGGGAGTATACGCTGGGACACAACGCGCAGCCGGACTACTTCGCGCAGGACCAGTACAAGGAGTTGGACCAGAACGCGCGCATGATCGACGACCTCGCCACCGTGGCGCCGCGCGCCAACAACACGGAGTTGCGCAGCATCCTGGGCTGTTTCTTGTTTTCCGAGGACGACGTCTTCAAGCAGATCGGCGTGCTGTCGGGCGGCGAACGCAACCGGTACGCGCTGGCGCGGATGCTCATGGTGCCCTCGAATTTCATGCTGCTGGACGAGCCTACCAACCACCTCGACATGCGGGCCAAGGATGTTCTGCTGACCGCGCTGCAGGAGTACAACGGCACGGTGGTGTTCGTCTCGCACGACCGTTACTTTCTGGACAAGCTGGCAACGCGGGTGTTCGAGGTCGAGGACGGCAAGGTTCACGTCTATCCCGGAAACTACGAAGATTACGTGTGGCGGAAGTCGGGCGGAGCCGCCGCGGCGCCTTCCGCGAGTCAGGCGGAACCGGTAGAGGCGCCGCCGGAGCCCCAGCGCGAATCGCCGGGCGCGGCCGCACAGGTTCCCGCGACGCCGCCCCCTCGCGCCGCCGAAAAGGGCACGGGCCGTCTCAATCCGATCAAACTTCGACAAATGAAGGACCGGCGAAGATCCATCGAAGACGAGGTGACGCGGCTGGAGGTGGAAATTGCGGATTACGAGTTGGCGCTGGGGAGTTTCGTCAGTGTCGAGGAAACCAAACGGCTCAACGACCTGCTGAATGCACGCCGCTCAGACCTGGATTCCTTGATGGCGGAGTGGGAGGAAGTAGCGCAGTTGATCGAGGCGAATTCGTAGGAAATTCGCTATTCCTGGGCGGGCATCTGCTGTTCGCTTTCTTTCCAGGCGCTGATCTTGAGGCGGCGGCAAACCCAGCAGAGTGGTT
>Ga0335085_10014447_pt1 | contig 11516 bp, 8 predicted proteins | sample Lox_Sample_45_FD_206712 | JGI IMG/M metagenome (GOLD analysis project Ga0335085, IMG submission 206712) | Soil microbial communities from Loxahatchee National Wildlife Refuge, Florida, United States - Lox_Sample_4.5 | ecosystem: Environmental > Terrestrial > Soil > Wetlands | place: USA: Florida... | reverse complement strand
GAAGGCACTGTCGCGATGGTGCAGAAGTAGAGGTAACTCAGTGTTGCACTCGGCTGTGCAGCGGCGCACGCACTCGTGCGTGCCGCGTCGACACTGGTATCGACGCCCGGGACGTTGGCGCGAGCACGAAATTGTGATGAAAACCGCGCGAGCTTCGCTCAACCTGGCAGGCGGAAGCGCCTGCCCTACCAACGCGGCCCGGCCCAGCGAGAGTGTAGGTTTTCGAGAGCGCGCGCGCCACAGAGGTCTCGCGATGATGGTGTCCCGATGGTAGAGCGCCGCCTTACCGTACTCGCCGCCATCGTCCTGATCTGGGGCGCTGCGATCCTGGAAAAACTGGTATCGCTACAAGTGCTGCACCACAACCAGTACCTCAAGCTCGCCGATTCGCGGCAGCAACTCGTGGTGGAAATCCCGGGTCCCCGCGGTACGATCACCGACCGCGAAGGCCAGCCCCTGGCCATGAGCGTACAGACCGAGTCCGTCCTGATCAACCCCAAGAAGGTGCCCGACCTCGGTGTTGCCGCCGATCTCCTGGGCATCGTCCTCCACCTCGACCGCCAGGCGCTCTACGAGAAGCTGCAGGATGCTCGCGATAACGGCCGCGGCTTCTTCTGGGTCAAACGCAAAATCACACCCGAAGAGGCCGAAAGCCTCCGCATCCTGCGCCTGGAATGGATCAAAATTCAGACGGAAAGCCAGCGGCACTACCCCAAAGGCCCGCTCGCCGCGCACGTCCTCGGCGCCGTGAACTTCGAAGAACGTGGCACCGCCGGCGTAGAGAAGTCTCTCGACAACGAGTTGCGCGGCCAGCCCGGCAAGGAACTCCTGCTGACGGACGTGAAGCGCCGCGGCATTGATTCGCAGCTATCCACGGAAGCCAAATCCGGCACCGCGCTCACCCTGACCATCGACGAGCGCGTCCAGTTTGTGGCCGAGCGCGAACTCGCCGCCGCCGTGGAAGCCCACCATGCGGTAAGCGGCAGCGCCGTCGTCATGGACCCGTATACCGGCGACGTCCTCGCCATGGCCAGCTATCCCTTCTACGATCCCAACGTACCGCCGCAGCCCGGCGAGGACCTGGCGAAGTATCAGAACCACGCTCTCTCCGTTCCCTTCGAGCCGGGCAGTGTCTTCAAAGTCATCACGCTCTCGGCCGCCCTCGAGACCACGAACCTCCGCCCCGATAGCCCCATCAATTGCCACGGCGGTATCCTCAGCCTGCCCGGCCGCGTCATCCACGATTCCCACTACGGCCTCAAGGCCGGCATGGGCGTTGTCCCCATGGAGATCGTTCTCGCCAAGTCCAGTAACATCGGCGCCATCATGGTCGGCATGCGCGTCGGCCAGGAAAACATGCACGAATACATGACGGCGCACTTCGGCTTCGGCCGCCGCACCGGCATCGAACTGCCGGCCGAATCGCCGGGCAAAGTCTACAAACTCGTCCGCTGGGGCAAGACGTCGCTGGCCTCCGTCTCCATGGGCCAGGAAGTAAGCGTCACCACATTGCAGTTGGCGCAGGCGGCTTCGGTGGTCGCGAATGGCGGCCTTCTGGTAAGGCCGCGTCTCATACTAAAGAGAGGGGATCGCGTGATGCAGCCGGCAACGCCCGTGCGCGTGCTCAAACCAGAAACCGCCATCACCATGCGCCAGATGATGGAAGGCGTGGTTCTGCACGGCACTGGGACGCACGCCCGCATCGCCGGCTACACGGTCGGCGGCAAAACCGGATCGGCCCAGATCTACGACTACGCAGGCAAGCATTACACGCACTCCTACAACGGGTCGTTCATGGGCTTTGCGCCGCTCACCAACCCGCGCGTGGTCTGCGTGGTTACGCTCAACGGTACCCACGGGGAGGGCGGATTCGGCGGCGCCTCGGCCGCGCCCGTATTCAAAGCCGTGGCCGGCGAGGCTCTCCGCGTCATGGACGTCCCCAAAGACATCCCCGAAACCGAGCCGGAGCCTCAGCGCACTCTCATCGCCAAGAACGATTCGCTCGACGACCTCTCCGACGCCGACACCCGTGCCGGCCAGCCGAACATCCTCGACGATTCCAACGACGACAACGACAACGCACCCGCCGGCGCGCCCGCCCCCGCTCCTGTTCCGGCCGGCCCTCGGGTGCCCAATTTCCAAGGTAAAACGATGCGCGCGGTCTTCGCCGAGGCCGCCGCCAAGGGTTTGACCATTCTCCCCGATGGAAGCGGCATTGCCCGCCTTCAGTTTCCGGCTCCGGGTTCGCCCTTGCATGAGGGAGATCGCATTCGTGTCCAATTTCGAAGATGAACCTCGCAGGCATACTCTCGGGCGTTGGGCTGAAACAGCCACTGCCGCCGGAGCTTGCCCAACTGGAGATTCGCGGCCTCGAGTACGATTCGCGACGTGTCCAGGCCGGCTATCTCTTTTTCGCCTTCCCCGGCACTCGCGCCGATGGCCGCCAGTTCGCCGAAGATGCGTTGACTCGCGGAGCCGCGGCCATTGCCAGCGAATCCGAAGCGCCGCCGCCATTCGCGAATCGATGGGTGCAGGTGGAGCATGGACGCCAGGCGCTTTCGCTGGCGGCGCGCAACTTCTACGGCAAGCCTGACCAACAAATCGGACTGACCGGCATCACCGGCACCAACGGCAAAACGACTACCTCGTACCTGATCGATTCGATCCTGCGCGCCGCCGGCAACATCACGGCCATGATCGGCACGATTGAGTATCATCTCGCCGGTAAGGTGCTGAAGGCCGTCAACACTACGCCCGAATCGCTCGACCTGGTCCGCCTCTTCGCCGAACTGCATCAGGCCGGCGGGACATTCGCCACGATGGAAGTTTCGTCGCACGCGCTCGCACTCAATCGGGTCTACGGGCTTCACTTCCACACCGCGGTTTTCACGAACCTCACGCGCGACCACCTGGACTTCCACGGTGACATGGAACATTATTTCGCCGCCAAACAAATGCTGTTCGAGGGGGCCGGCGGACCGGCACCGAAATCCGCCATTTTGAATCGCGACGACGAGTATGGCCGCCGCCTCAAGGCGCCTTCCGGAACCCGGGTGATCTGGTATGGACTGGGCCAGGAAGCCGATCTCCGCGCCCGCCACATTTCGTCCAGCTTCCAAGGCTTGAAATTCGACGTGCAGCACGGCAAGCAGCGCTGGCCCATGGAATCGCCGCTCATCGGCAAGATCAACGTGTATAACATACTGGCGGCCTGCGGCGCCGCGCTCTCGTATGGATTGCCGCCCGAAACCATCGCCCGCGGCATCCACGATCTGCGCGCCGTGCCCGGCCGCTTCGAGCGTGTCGATCTCGGCCAACCTTTCACCGTCGTCGTGGACTACGCCCACACGGACGACGCCTTGCGCAACGTGATCGCCGTCGCCCGCGGGCTCAACCCCAAGCGCGTCATCACCCTCTTCGGATGCGGCGGCGACCGCGACCGCGCCAAGCGCCCCCTCATGGGCCGCGCCGCCGCCGAAGCCAGCGATTTTGTCGTCCTCACCAGCGACAATCCCCGCTCCGAAGATCCGCTCGCTATCATGAACGACGCCCTGGTCGGCATCCGCCGCACCGATACGCCTCACATCATCGAACCGGACCGCACCGCCGCCATCGCGCGTGCCCTCAAGGAGGCACGCGAAGGCGATATCGTCATCCTCGCCGGCAAAGGCCACGAAACCTATCAGGTGCTCAAGGACAAGACCATCGATTTTGACGATCGGCAGGTGGCGAGAGACGTGCTGAAAGGTTATGGGTATCACCCGAACGAGTAACCATGACCTTGGACCTTCAACAAGTTGCGGAAGCCATGACCGCACGGGGCAGCGTTGCGGGCCGCGCCTCCGGTTGGAGTGTGGACAGCCGGACACAACAGCCCGGTGACGTCTACTTCGCTCTCCGCGGTCCCAATCACGATGGCCACGATTATGCCGCCGCTGCGGTCCGAAATGGCGCCGCTGCCGTCGTGGTGGATCATTCGCTTGGTCTGCCGAATGAGTTCGTAGTGGGCGATACGTTGCACGCCCTGCAGGAACTGGCATCCTGGGCGCGCATCTATCAGTTTCACGGCACCATGATCGGTGTCACCGGCAGCGCCGGCAAGACCACTACCAAGGACGCCATTGCCCATTTGCTGAATGTGAAGATCCCGGTGGGCCGCACCATCGGCAATTTGAACAATCACGTTGGCGTACCGCTCTCCATTTTGCGCTTGCCGGAACTCAGCGGTGCCGCCGTGCTCGAAATGGGTATGAATCACGCCGGCGAAATCCGCAAACTCGCCGAGATCGCGCAGCCCGATATCGGCGTCGTCACTAATGTCGGCTACGCGCATGTCGAGTTCTTCGATTCCATCGAGGGCGTCGCCGCGGCCAAGCGCGAACTCATCGAATCCCTGACGGCCGGCGGTGTCGCGGTGCTCAATGCCGATGACGAACGCGTGGCCCGATTTCGCAAAGTACATCGCGGCCGTACCGTCACTTTCGGCTTCTCCAAATCGGCGGATGTCCGCGCCGAGTCCGTCCGTTACAGCACCGAGGGCGCACGCTTCCACGCCCTCGGCGTCGATTTCGAAACCACGGTCACCGGCCGCCATGCCGTCATGAATTTGCTGGCCGCCCTTGCCGTCACGCAGGTTTTCGGGTACGATCCAAAGCGATTCCGCGAAGCCGTCCGCACCTTCACTGTCGGCAAAATGCGTGGCGAACGCCTCGAACACCACGGCATCGTCATCTGGAACGACTGCTATAATTCCAACCCCGAGGCCGCCCAATCGATGGTCGACGTTCTCCGCGAAACCCCGGCCCAGAAGCGCATCGCGGTGCTGGGTGAAATGTTGGAGCTTGGACATGCGTCCAAAGAGTTGCACCGGCAGGTGGGCCGATACGCCTCGCAGCACGGAGTCGACCTGCTTATCGGCGTGCGCGGCGATGCGCGTTTTATGGTGGAGGCGGCTTCGGAGGAGACGGCAGCGCGCTTCTTCGACAGCCCGCCCGAAGCTGGCGAATTCGCCCGGCAGGAGGCGCATGCGGGAGACGCCATCCTGTTCAAAGGCTCCCGCGGCGTCAAAGTCGAACAGGCGCTGGAAAGGTTCCTCGCGTAGGTCACCATGCTCTACTACCTGCTATACGAACAGCTCTACCGCTACGTGAGCCCGTTCCGCGTCTTCCGCTATACCACGTTCCGGACGGCCTTCGCCTCGCTCACCGCGCTCTTTCTCTGCATCGCGCTCGGGCCATGGCTGATCAATAAACTCCGCCAGTTTCAAATCGGCCAATACATCCGGGAAGAGGGCCCCAAATCGCATCAGAAAAAGGCCGGCACGCCAACGATGGGCGGCGTCCTCATCATCATCTCGATCGTGATCCCCACGCTTCTGTGGGCCGATCTGCGCTATCCCAGCGTCTGGGCCGCGATTGCCGCGCTCCTCGGCTACGGCTGGATCGGTTTCCTTGACGATTACGCCAAGGTCACCAAACGCCGGAATCTCGGGCTCACCGGCCGGCGCAAGCTGGTCTATCAGTTCCTGATGGCCTTCGGCTTCTCGGCGATACTCCTGGTGATGCGCTCCTACGGCGATTTCTCCACGGCGATGAACATCCCGTTCTTCAAGCAGTTCAAACCCTCGCTGCTGATCGAACCGCTGCTGCACAACCCCTGGACCTACGTGCTCGGGGTCGCGCCTTTCTGCATCTTCGTGGCGCTGGTAGTGGTTTTCGCCTCGAACGCCGTCAACCTCACCGACGGTCTGGACGGCCTTGCCATCGGCCTGATGGTGATTGCGGCAGGCGCTCTTACTGTCCTCACCTACGCCGGCGGCAATCTCGTCTTCGCCGAATATCTGCAATTGGCGCGCAGCCCGCGTACGTCCGAGCTGACCATTTTCTGCGGTTCGATGACGGGCGCCAGCCTCGGCTTCCTCTGGTACAACGCGCACCCCGCCGAAATCTTCATGGGCGATGTCGGCTCGCTGGGCCTTGGGGGCGCGATGGCGGTAGTCGCAGTGATGATCAAGCAGGAAATCCTACTGCTCTTCATCGGTGGCATCTTCATCCTGGAAGCCGTCTCGGTGATCCTGCAAGTCGGCAGCTTCAAACTGCGCGGCGGGAAGCGCATCTTCAAAATGGCGCCGCTCCATCACCACTTCGAAGCGCTGGGTTGGACCGAGTCGAAAATCATCGCTCGCTTCTGGATCGCCGGGTTGGTGATGGCGCTCTTCGCGCTGACGACGCTGAAGCTGAGATGAAGGGTGACGCGACATTCTTTTGTGGGGCAGGCTGTCAGCCTGCGGCGGACTGTCAGTCCGCCTACCTCGGTCGAGGTGCGACTCTCTCATGACCACCCTAGTCGTCGGCATGAAAAAATCCGGGATGGCGTCAGTCGAACTCCTCGCGCGCCAGGGGGCCGATGTCCGAGCGACTGACCTCAAGCCCCTAGACCAAATCCCCGAAGCCCAAACTCTACTCACCCGTCTCCACATTCCGTTCCAGATCCAGTCCCCCGAAGTCTTCGCCGCCGCCGATCACATCGTCCTCTCCCCCGACGTCCCCTTCGACCTTCCCCCGCTCGTCGAAGCTCGCGCCCGCGGCGTCGAAGTCATCGGCGAGGTCGAACTCGCCGCGCCCTGGCTCAAGGGCCGCACCATCGGCATCACCGGCTCCAACGGCAAGACCACCACCACCAGCCTGATCGGTCACATCCTCCGCGAATCCGGCATCCCCGTGCAGGTGGGCGGCAACATTGGCCTGCCGGTCACCGCCATGATCGATTCCTCGCGTGACGATGGCTGGAACGTCCTCGAACTTTCCAGCTTTCAACTCGAGACTGTCGTGACGTTCCGCGCCCACATCGGCCTCGCCCTCAACGTGACCCAGAATCATCTCGACCGGCACCACACCTTCGAAGCCTACGCGGCGGCCAAAGGCCGTCTCTTCGAGAATCAGCGGCCCGGCGACATCGCCATCCTGAACGCCGACGATCCCGTCTGCGTCTCATATGCCGGCCGCACGCCAGCCGACGTGTACTGGTTCAGCAGCACCCGCAAAGTGACACCCGGCGCGACGCTGTGCAACGGCAAACTCGTGCTCGATGGAAAACTCCTGATGGAGGCTTCCGAAATCCCCATCCTCGGCCGGCACAACGTCGAGAACGTACTGGCCGCTTCGGTCGCCGCCGCGCGCGCCGGCGTCACCCGCGAGCAGATTGCCGCGGCTGTGCGCACCTTCAAAGCGGTCGAGCACCGCCTCGAGTTTGTCCGCAAGGTCCGCGGCATCGACTACTACAACGATTCGAAAGCGACCAGCGTCGACGCCACCTTGAAAGCCCTGGAGGCCTTCCCCGGCGGCCTGTGGGTAATCCTGGGCGGCAGGGACAAAGGTCTCGACTATGCCGCGCTTCGCGAACCGCTGGCTGCCAAGGCTCACGCCGCGCTTCTGATCGGCGCCGCGGCCGACAAGATCGCCGGCCAAATCGAGGGTGCGGTCCCGCTCGTGCGTGCCGGCACGGTCGATGCCGCCATCGCGTACGCCGCCGAGCATGGCAACCCTGGCGACACCGTTCTGCTGGCGCCTGCCTGCGCCAGTTTCGACCAGTTCCGCAGTTTCGAACATCGCGGCGAAGTTTTTAAGCAACTTGTAAATCAGCTAAGCGGGGTAGGCCTCCCGGCCCGCCCATCGAAGGATTGAACCATGGCGCAGCGCCTCAAAACCGATTGGATTCTTTTCACCACCGTGTTGGCGATGATCGTCTTCGGCGTTCTGGTGGTCTACAGCGCGTCCTCCATCATGGCCCGCATGGACCACCGTTACGGCTCCGAGTGGCATTTCGTGGCGCGTCAAGCTGCCTGGGCCGTGCTCGCCCTCGTAGTGATGATGACCCTGAAGAAGACGTACTACCGAAAACTGCAGACGCCTGCCGTCGCCTTCAGCGCCATCAGCATCGCGCTGCTCCTGTTGATCGCGGTTTACTTCGCCGACCCCGCCAATCACCGCTGGCTCCGCCTGGGTGGTCCGGTTGGCATCCAGCCTTCCGAACTCGCCAAGCCCGTTCTGGTGGTCTTCCTCGCCTTCTTCGTGACCTGGCGCGCTCGCGCCATCAACAACATGCGCCATACGCTGTTGCCCGCGGCGATGGCCGTCGGGCTCGTCATCCTGGCGGTTGTGGTCGCCGACCTCGGCACCGCCATTGTGCTCGGCGCCGCCGCCGCCATCGTCTTCTTCGTGGCGGGCCTCGAGTGGCGGTACTGCATCCTGGCAGCGGCCCTCGCCGCGCTTGGCGTGGTCCTCTTTATTGCCGAGAAGCCCTACCGCACCGCCCGCGTCGTCAAGTTCTTCGATCCGCAATTCAATCTGGTGGACAAGCTCGACAAGCAGGGACATCTCAAAGATTACCTGCAGAAATCGCTTGTCACCCGCGATACCAATTACCAGCTCGAACAATCGCAGATCGCTGTCGGAGCCGGCGGACCCATCGGCCTCGGCTTCATGAACGGCCGCCAGAAACTTCTCTATCTTCCCGAAGCCCACAAGGATTTCATCTACGCCGTCGCCGGCGAAGAACTCGGCATGATCGGTACGGTGGGCCTCCTTCTGGGTTTCAGCATCATTTTCTGGCGAGGCCTCCGTGCCGCCATCCGCATGGGTGACGATTTCGGCCGCTATTTGGCCCTGGGCCTGACGGTGATCGTCGTGGTCCAAGGCTTCATGCACATGAGCGTAGTTCTCGGCATGATGCCGACGAAGGGAATTCCGCTCCCGATGATCAGCTACGGGGGCAGTTCGCTTCTGAGCACGATGGCGAGTCTGGGAATGCTGATGAACGTGAGCGAGCATGCGGGATAAGGTTGTTTTTATCTGTGTTCATCCGTGTTCATTTGTGGCCAAATTTGTTTTTCTATGGCTTACACATTTCTGATGGCGGGTGGAGGAACGGGAGGCCATGTCATTCCGGCTCTCGCGGTGGCCAAAGCTCTCCGTCAGAGGGGGCATCAGATCTTTTTCGTGGGAACGGATCGAGGCATGGAAGGAAAACTCGTTCCCGCTGAGGGTTTCGCATTTCAGAGAATTGAAATCGGAGGCCTGAATCGCGTCGGCCTCAAGCAGAAACTCACGACCGCCATCCGCCTCCCTTTCACTACGCTTGGTTGCATGAAGTTTCTCCGCGATACTTCCGCCGTGTTCAGCATGGGCGGCTACGTCGCCGGCCCTCCGGTGATGGCCGCTGTCCTCCGCCGGGTCCCCGTGGTTGTCATGGAGCCGAATGCGGTGCCAGGTTTCACGAATCGGGTCATCGGCCGCTTGATTTCGCGAGCTTTGATTTCCTTTCCCGAAACCACCGCCTACTTCCCCAAGGGCCGGACCGAAATCACCGGACTTCCTGTCCGCGAAGAGTTCTTTCGCCTTGCTCCCAAGGCCCCTGGCGAGGTCCTCAGCATCCTGATCACCGGGGGGAGCCAGGGCTCGCGCACGCTCAATACCGCCGCCCGCCAAAGCTGGCCGCTTTTCCGCCAGGCCAATTTTGCCGTCCGCATCGTGCACCAGACGGGCGCGGGGGGCTTCGACTCGCTTCGCGACGACTTCGCGCTGTCCGGCCTGGAAGGCGAAATCGTGCCCTTCATCCGCGACATGCCCGCCGCCTTCGCCGCCGCCGATCTCATCATCTGCCGCTCCGGGGCCGGCGCCGTCTCCGAACTGGCCGCCGCCGGGAAACCCGCCATCCTCGTGCCGTTCCCTTTCGCCGCCGACGATCACCAGACCCGCAATGCCGAAGCGTTCGAGCGTGCCGGCGCCGCTCGCCTGGTCCGCGACGCCGGCTTCACCGGCCAGCGCTTGTTCGATATCGTACGCGAACTCGGCGCCCGATCCGCCACATTGGAGCATATGGGCCAAGCGGCCCGCCAGTTCGCCAAGCCCGGCGCCGCCGCGCGCGCCGCGGACATCCTGGAGGAGGTCGCAGTTTCCATTTGACAGTTTCGTCAATAGCCGAAACAATGTGATAGGTAAATGTTTTTTCGTCCCCAGCATCTGCATTTCGCGGGCATCGGTGGAATCGGCATGAGCGGCATCGCCGAGGTTCTGCTCAACCTCGGCTTCCCTATTTCCGGATCCGACCTGAAGCTGTCTCCCATCACCGACCGCCTTGCCGCCATGGGCGCCCGCATCCACGAAGGCCACGCCGCCGCCAACATCTCGGGCGCGCGCGCCCTCGTTGTCAGTTCCGCCGTCGACGACCAGAACCCCGAAGTCGTCGAAGCCCGGCGCCTGCAGATCCCGGTTATCCCTCGCGGTGAGCTGCTTGCCGAACTCATGCGCCTGAAGTACGGCATCGCGGTTGCGGGCAGCCACGGCAAGACTACCACCACCTCGATGACCGCTACGATCCTCAACTACGCCGGCCTGGATCCCACCGTGGTCGTGGGTGGCCGTGTCGGCACCATGGGCGGATCCAACGCCCGCCTCGGCCACAGCGATTTCCTCGTCGTCGAATCCGACGAAAGCGACGGCTCTTTTCTGAAACTCTCGCCCATCATTGCGGTCGTCACCAACGTGGACCGCGAACACCTCGACCATTACCCTTCGCTCGACGCAATCCGCGACGCTTTCCTGGAATTCGTCAACAAGGTGCCGTTCTACGGCGCCGTTATTGTCTGCCTGGACGACCGCAACGTTCAGGGCCTGTTACCCGATATCCGCCGTCGTACCATCACCTACGGCACCACCACTCAGGCCGATGTCGAGGCCACCGAGATTGCCTGCGGCCCCTCCGGGAGCGAGTACCGTCTGCGCCACCGCGCTACCGACCTCGGCCGTTTCGCGCTTCGCATTCCGGGCCGCCACAATGTTCTCAACGCCATCGCTGCCATTACCGTGGCCATGGAACTCGAGGTCAAGCCGGACGTCATCCGCGAGGCGCTCGCCACCTTCAGCGGTGTCGACCGCCGGTTCCAGTTACGCGGCAAAGAGCGCGGCGTCTCCGTGGTCGACGATTACGGCCACCACCCCACTGAGATTCGCGCCACGCTCGAAGGCGCCCGTCTTTGCGGATACCAGCGCATTCACGTCCTGTTCCAGCCCCATCGCTACACCCGCACGTTCCACCTGATGGACGAATTCGCCCGCTGTTTCCACCAGGCAGACTCCGTGTTTGTCATGGACATTTACGCTGCCTCCGAAAAGCCCATCGAAGGCGTTACCGCGCAGAATCTCGCCGACCGCATCCGCCAGTTCGGCCACCGCGGCGTGGAGTACGTCGGAACGATAGATGCAGGCGTCGAGGCTTTATATAGGGTCGCCGGCGAAGGCGACCTCGTGCTGACCTTGGGCGCCGGGAATGTCTGGCAAGCGGGAGAAAAACTACTCGACAAACTCCGGGCCGCGGCACCGGGCCCCCGGCACCCGGCCCCCGAAGGATCCCATGCCTAAGAAATCCGACAAATCCCCGTCCCGGATCAACTGGCGTGTGTTCTTCGCGCTCATCAGCCTCGGTGTTTTCTGCGTCTCCAGCGCGATCGCTGCCTACAA
>Ga0335085_10014446_pt1 | contig 11516 bp, 11 predicted proteins | sample Lox_Sample_45_FD_206712 | JGI IMG/M metagenome (GOLD analysis project Ga0335085, IMG submission 206712) | Soil microbial communities from Loxahatchee National Wildlife Refuge, Florida, United States - Lox_Sample_4.5 | ecosystem: Environmental > Terrestrial > Soil > Wetlands | place: USA... | reverse complement strand
AAAAGGCGGCTTCATGGCGCACGAAGCTCGCGACGGAAGCGTTTGGGTTGCTTTCGAGAATCAATATCGAGTGGTGCGATATCTCAATGGAATGTTCGCCGACGTAGAACTCCCACGAACCAAACAGCCACAGTGGACGGGAAATCGCGTTGACACGTTCGATGCTCTCCCAAATCCCAAGCGAGGTGTCCTCGCTATGGCGACGGACACCGATGGAGAATTGCTGATGCTCACACCCTTGGGACTGCTTCGAGTTGTGGACGGCAAGCTCAGTGCGCCGGAAGCGCTGCCCGTACCTAGCGACGTTCGCGTTTTGCCCAATGTGCGTAGCCTGATGGTAGATCGCGAGGGGAATCGATGGGTTGGAACAGTCTCAACCGGGCTGTTTCGCTTCCGCCGAGCCCGCGTGACAGCGTACGCGAAAGACGAGGGCCTATCAGATTCAACCTTTCGCGCTGTATTTCAGGATCGCGATGGCCGCGTCTGGCTCGGAGGGGATCGACTCTACTGGTTCGATGGAGATCAGTTTCATTTGTTTCCCCGGCTGGCCGACATTCGGGCCATTTCCCAGACAAAGGATGGCGACCTATGGTTCGGCGGAGCAGGCGGCCTGTATCGGTGGCGCTCCGGCGAGCCGACCCGATTTAACATTCAAGCACTATACGTTTATGAGATTCTGCCAGACCGGAGGGGCACGCTATGGATCGGCGCGCAGATTCAGCGCGAGGGGACCGGCCTCTTCTGGTTTCACAACGGCGTGTTCGATCCCACCGGGATGGACCAGTCTGTGATTCAGGAGGACAGTGAGGGAGGGTTATGGGCTCACGGCGGCAGCAAGCTCGTCTACATGCGCGACGGCAAAACGGTCGTCTACGACCAAAAACAAGGTCTCCCAACCAGGCCCCTTAGCCTTTACGAGGACTCGAGCGGGACGTTCTGGATCACTACGGCCAATGGAGGACTATGCCGTTTACGCAATGGCAGGTTAAAGGTGATCACAACGAAGGACGGCCTCCCCGACAACTTGTTGTGGGGAGGCCTGGACGATGGTCGTGGCCACCTCTGGGTCACGTCCTACCGGGGCATCTTTCGCCTGAACCTCCAGGAGCTGAATGATGTAGCGGATGGGAAAATCTCTTCCATCTCGTCCGTCTCGTTCGGGATCGCCGAGGGCATGAAAACACTCGAATGCGAACAGGGCGTCCCACTCGCAGGCTGGAAGGCACGTGACGGGCGATTATGGTTTCCGACCAACAGAGGCGTTGTGGAAATCGACCCCGCGATTCCTGATCCCCCTCCTCCGCCCGTCGTGCTGGAAGAGGCACGGGCAAATCAACTGGCAATCGGGCGCCAGGGCTGGACTTCGCTGGCGCCGGGTAACAACACTTTCGATTTCGCCTTCACGGCTCTCAGCTTATCGGCTCCAGAAAAACAGCGCTTTAGGTACCGGCTGGAACCTTACGATAAGGCCTGGGTAGACGCCGGCACGCAGCGTACAGCTCACTACACGAACATGGCTCCGGGGGAATACACATTCCGCGTCAGTGCGGCGAATAGCTACGGCGTTTGGAATCTTGAGGGAGCCACCGTTCGCTTCATGCTCAAGCCACACTTTTACCAAACAAGTTGGTTTTACGGGCTGTGTGCGCTCGCGTTTTCGGGACTGGTGTGGGCAGCCTACCAGCTCCGTATCCGGCAACTGCATAGGCAGTTCAACATGGCGACCGAAGCGCGCATTGAAGAGCGCCTGCGGGTCGCCCGCGAGTTGCATGACACCTTGCTTCAGAGCTTCCAGGCTTCGCTTATCCAAATGCAAGCCGCCCGCGACCTTTTCTCGCGACGCCCCGCGCAGGCGGCTCAAAACCTCGATGATGCGATCACCATGGCGGCCGGGGCGATTACCGAGGGTCGGGGCGCAATTCAGGAGTTACGGTCTCAACCGGCGGATCAGGGCGACTTGGAACAGTTGTTCACTCTGACGGGTCAGGATCTGTCGCTCTCTCAGGAATCGAAAGAGCCCGCGGTGCGCTTCCGGGTGGTTGTGGAAGGAGAGCGGCAGCCATTGAAGCCACTCGTCCAGGATGAGATTTACCGGATAGCCCGCGAACTGCTGCGGAATGCTTTCCGGCACGCACACGCAAGCCAGATCGAAGCTGAGATTCGGTACGAGCCGCGACAGCTTTGCGTGCTTGTCCGCGATGACGGAAAAGGCATCGACCCGCAAATCCTTAAGGGAGGCGGGCGTGATGGGCATTGGGGACTCGCGGGGATGCGCGAACGGGCGAAACGCATCGGCGCCCGATTGGATTTCTGGAGCGAAATCGAAGCGGGCACGGAAGTGCAGCTGACCATCCCGGCATCGATCGCCTACCAGGCAAACCACAAGGAGAGATGGTCATGGCTACTTGGGAGAAAGAGGGCGAGTTCGTGAGCAACGAAACCAGAACGATCCGCGTTCTCGTGGCCGACGACCATGCTCTTCTTCGCCACGGGGTAGCTTCGCTGGTCAACGCCCAACCCGATATGGAGTTGGTCGCGCAGGCGTCGACCGGGCGGGAGGCTGTCGAGCAATATCGGCGACACCGGCCGGACATTACGCTCATGGATCTGCAAATGTCGGATATGAGCGGCATCGAAGCGATGATCGGCATTCGCAGTGAATTCCCGAACGCGCGGATCATCGTCCTTACGACGTACACCGGGGACGTCCAGGTGGTGCGCGCGCTCCGAGCGGGCGCACGGGCTTACCTACTCAAGGGCAGCGTGCATACGGATCTGGTGGAGACCATCCGCGCGGTGCATGCCGGACAGAAGCGAGTTCCGCCCGAAGTAGCAGCCGAAGTAGCCGGGCACGCGGGCGAAGAGGAATTGAGCGCCCGCGAAATTGATGTTCTTCGACTGATCGCCCGAGGAAACGCGAACAAAGAGATCGCCGCTCAACTTTCGATCACCGAGGAGACGGTGAAAAGCCATGTTGCCCGCATTTTGGGCAAGCTGGGAGCAAACGATCGCACGCACGCCGTCACTATCGGTCTGCAGCGCGGAATTATCGAACTTCAGATCCCCTAAAAGAGTGAACCCGCATTCCCAATTTTGAACGTTTCGATCCGATGACGAGGTCTCGTACCCTATTAACGGGACCGTGTGCAACGTCTGTTTTCGAGCTTCGCGGAAGGTTGGCCTGGTAGAGGCCTTCTCATTCAGCGGCTTCTGGTCGGCGCTGCCCTAGTCTACTGCGATTTCGCATGCCTGCGCGCGACACCGGTCTGCGGCTTTGCCGTCCAGCAGAGTATCGGAGCGCTGGCCGGCATTCTGCTGATTGCCGGTTTGTGGACGCCCGTTGCTGGAATCGTCGCGGCCGCGATCGAAACCTCGATCGCTCTATCTGCACCCTCGACTTCAGGAATTCCGGTTGTGTTGGCCATCCTTGCCTCAACCCTGGCGATGATCGGACCCGGAGCGTGGTCCGTTGATGCCCGCCTCTACGGCAGGAAGCACATCGCCCTTCCAGAGCCTTAAAGGGGTTTTCGATTCCCCCAAAAGGTGTAAGCCGATTTCGACACATTCAGCCATTTTGCGGTTCGCCTATATAGTGTTTCGGTAAAACGCAGCCGGGAGCAGAATCAGCTTCAGAGGGAGGGCAATATGGCAAGCGCAGCAGTAATCGATTTCGGCTCTATTCCGAACTTGCGGAGTAGCGAGAGGGCGTACCCACCGTTCGAATCGTATATTGACATCGACGAGCAACTCAAAATTTGGCGGCGCACTGAATGGTGTAACCAGTTCGAAGGCATTATCGGCTCAAGCCAGACGCTCCGGCAAGTATTGGAGCAGGTCCGGACTGTCGCCCCTACCGGCTCCACGGTTCTCATCGAAGGAGAAACTGGTACCGGCAAGGAACTCATCGCGAATGCAATCCACACACACAGCGAACGCCGCGGCCGCCCGTTCGTCAAATTGAACTGCGCGGCAATTCCCGAGGGCCTCCTCGAGAGCGAACTCTTCGGCCACGAAAAAGGCGCATTCACCGGCGCGCTTTCTCAGAGAGTAGGCAGATTCGAGGCGGCGAACGGCGGAACGCTGTTCCTTGACGAGATCGGCGACATTCCCCTGCCGTTGCAGGCGAAATTACTTCGGGTGCTGCAAGAGCAGGAGTTCGAGCGCCTGGGCAGTACGCATAGTCGGAAGGTCGACGTGCGTGTCATCGCCGCGACAAATCGGGATCTCGCCGGAATGGTCGCGCAGAATCAGTTCCGGATGGACTTGTACTATCGCCTCAACGTGTTTCCCATTGCGCTTCCGCCGTTACGTATGCGCACGGACGATATTCCGGTGCTCGTGGCGGTTTTCGTGCGGAAGTTCAGCGAAAGCATGCGTAAGAACGTTTCGAACATTTCCAAGCACGCGATGGAGGCGTTGATGCGGTATCCGTGGCCTGGAAATATCCGGGAGCTGCAGAATGTCGTCGAACGCGGGGTGATTCTGACCGAGGGCAACGTGCTCACCGTGCCGATTTCTGAACTCGAAACTGAGGTCACGCCGAAACGCACAGCAGGGAGCAAAGAAACTCTCCGAGACTTGCTCGACGAAACCGAACGGACTCAGATCCTGCGCGCTCTGGAACAAGTAAACTGGGTCATTGCGGGACCAAACGGAGCGGCTGCTCGGCTTGGAATGAAGCGCTCAACGCTTCAGCTCCGGATGCGGAAGCTCGGTATTCGCGTCGCGCGCCAGGTCCTGACCGACGGCAGCGTGTAGACGGCTGATATCTGGCTCTAAGTGTCATTTTCTTCTCCCTTTTCAAAGACGCCTCGGCTGCTGTTCTGATTGAGGCTTAGTTCGACCACTAAGAAGCAGTCAACGCTCCGAGCACGTTCATCGCTCGCTGTGGGCTTCCAAAATCAGTCCAGCCCGATGGTCCGTCTCGCAGCACCAGAAGACGCTCCGGTGCCGCTGACAAAACATCCTTCGAAAAATCCCCCGGCTCAAGTTCGGAATAAATTCGGCCGAGCGCGGAATCGGAGAGTCCTGTGCAAATCGCCTGAATCACGTCAGGCACAGTTGCTGCGAGAAGTTGCAAGAAAGCGTCAGCAGATCCAATCGTGACGAAAGTATTCCACAAGCACCCGCTCCTTTGCAGCGCGCGCGCGGTCGCAAGGCTGGGCTTCTCCCAGAATCGCGACACGAGTTGAAGTGGATTTGACAGGCACTCGATCAGCGTGGGGCCGGGCTGAATCCATCCGTACTCCACTTCCGGATAACTGGCTGGCGCGCCCACAATCAGAACTCGATCCTCGTGATTCTTAGCCAGGCGCAACGCGCGATCGACAGTCCCATGAAAAATGGAGGATTCGGCATAGTGGTGATCTGATGGAAAGAAAGCGATCGTCGCGCCAGGATCCCTCTGCAAGATTTCGAGCACGGAGAAGGCGATGGCGGGAGCGGTGCCGCGATTGGAAGGTTGCACTAACTGTTGGCTCGGACGTACGTCGGACAACTCGCCCCAGTAATATGTTTCGTGTGCGCCACTGAGTACGAATATTGTGTGCTCTTCCAAGAACAGAGGCTCAAGCCGCTCCCGAGTGTGGGTCAGCAGACTTTTCCCCCCAAAGAATGCGCAGAACTGTTTCGGGCGGCGGTCTCCGGAGAACTTGTAGCTGAGTTCTTGGAGCCGCGTTCCGTCGCCCCCCGCCAAGATGACGGCCCATTCGTGCATCGGCTCACGCAAGCCCATTCCGATTTGGTTCACTTGTGCTCCGCCGCGGATCATCTTGCCCTCACGGCCGCAAAGCGACTCGATGCACGGGGCGTGATATCACTGTCGAACACCGTCTGAAGTCTCTGCCGCATGAGGGCGCGAGCTCGAAACAAGCGGGTCTTCGTTGCGGGTACGGTTAGTCCAAGTGCTTGAGCCGCGTCTCGGATCGAAAGTCCGGAAAGACCGCAGCGAGTGAAGACGTCACTTAGAGGCTTAGGCAGCCTGGCAGCCGCCTCTGCCACCGCTCGACTGATCTCGCTTCGTAACGCAAGGTCCTCCGGCGTTGGTGCGTGCTCGGGAACCACTGGCGGATTGCCGCCAAAGCCTGGATCGTCCAAGCTCATCACTACCCTGTGACGACGCGGCTCGCGAAGGCACATCAGACAATGGTTCAGCACAATTCGTGTCACCCAGGTTTTGAAACTCGCATCACCGCGGAATGAATTGAAATTCTGAAACGCGGAAAGATAAGCCGACTGAACCGCATCCAAGAAGTCCTCTTGTGCCGGCAACATTCGGCGCGCTACAGCGACGGAGGAAGGATAGTGACGACGAAACAGCTCGGCCATCGCCTCGCCATGTCCATTCCGGGATTCAGCGATTAGTTCAGATTCCGATTTTTCGTGCACAGAGTTCTTGACCATGTTCATTCGGGACGAACTGACGCACGCCCGATTCCGTCGCAACGAGATTGATAACGCTATAAAACGTCATAGAGTTACGTCCTTCGCGGCTAAAAGGCCGGTGCTATGTTTAGTGACTTCTGCCCGTTTACTGGCAGCGGTGGTCGAGCCTCGGAGGTAGTGCTTCAGCCGCTGCCGCCAACCCTGTGTCGCTGCCGGCATTGCGACGCGTACGCCTAAGATGCCTTCAACTAACAAACGGGATTCCAATGATCGCGTGATGATTCGCGCGCCCACGCGATGCCATGCGAGAAGAAGGTCGCGGCCATCTTGATTGGCGTCCTCAACAGACACAAGATCGATTACGAGGTTGCGGCCATTTAGAACAGAACAGACGGTCTGCCAAGCTTGATCGAGACTCATGACGTGTGGCCCTGATAGAGGGCCGGTAATTTCGATGCGTACCGCGTCGGACTCGTCGTGGATGTAATAGTCGAACTGGGTCACTGCCAGCCCCCGCCCAGAGCTTGATAGAGCTGGACAACGCTCACTAATTCCGAGTAATGGAGTTGGGCGAGCGTCAACTCGGCCGACAAGAGATCGCGGTCCGCGTCGAGCGCGTTCAGTTGCGTGTCCACGCCGCCCTCATAGCGACGGTATGCTAGGCGCTTGCGGTCTGCGAGCGCGGTTACGAGTTTCTCCTGCTCCACGCGGCTCTCGCGCGTGCGCTGGTGCGCGATTAGCGAGTCGGAAACCTGCTGGAAAGCCGTCTGGATCGATTTCTCATACGCGATTTGCGCGTCCTGGCGCTGGGCTTCCGCCAGCCGCACGTTGTTTTTCAGGCGGCCGGCGGTAAAGATCGGCTGCGTGACCTGGGGGACGAAGCTCCATGTTCCGTTCGGTCCGGAAAAGAGATTGGCGAGCTTCGAGCTTTGGCCTCCGATTGAGCCAGTCAAACTGATCTGGGGAAAGTACGCCGCCTTGGCGACGCCGATATTCGCGTTGGCCGCGATGAGCGCCTGCTCGGCCCCTCGGATGTCGGGACGGCGCTCAAGCAGAGCCGAGGGCAAGCCAGCGGGTACATCCGGCGGGAAAAACTCTTCGCTAAAGTGGCGTCCTCTCTCAAAGCTCTCGGGGCTCTTCCCAAGCAGCAGCGAGATCTGGTCTTCGGTCTGTTCCATTTGCTGCTGAAGCTGCGGAATACTCTCCGCAGCGCTATCGACTAATTGCTCGGCTTGACGAACATCCAGCAGCGTGGCGAGGCCGTGGACTTGCCGTTCCTGCGTCAGCCTAAGGGACTCCCGGCGCGTCTCCAAGGCACGTTTCGAGATCTCGAGCTCGGAGTCCAGTTCGAGCAACTGAAAGTAATCGGCCGCCACTTGGCTGACTACAGTGGTGATTACCGCTTTGCGGTTCCAGTCGGCATTGAGCAGATTAGCGCGCGCTGCCTCGGTCGCGCGGCGGAGCTGTCCCCAGAGATCGATCTGGAAAGACAGCAGGTTGAGACCGGCCGCTCCGTAGTTGATGTCCTGGTTTATGGGGATAGAGCTCGGGATAGAAAACGATCCCCGCGAAATACGCGTGTAGTTCATTGACCCCGAGGCGCTTAGTTGCGGGATCTGGTTGGAGCGCGTGATTCCGAGATTGGCGCGCGCTTCATCGACCCGCGCCACGGCGTCCCGCAGATCGTAATTACTTGCCAATGCGGTTTTGATCAGGTCCTGGAGTTGCGGATCGCGGAACACATCGAACCACTTCAGGTCTGCAAACGAAGCAGCCTCGGGCTGTGACAGCGGCTCGGGCGCTCGAAAGCTTGCCGGGACGGCCACTTGTGGCCGATGATAGTTCGGTCCGACCGTGCATCCCGCAAGAAGCAGCGCGGCTGTTGCAGTTGCAAAGTATGGAGCTCTCATATCAGTCTCCTTGAGCGGTTGCAGGCAAAGGTTCCATGCCGGCGGCCCTTGCCCCCGACAATTTCTCGACCACTACAAAGATGGCGGGAACGAAAAATCTGCCGATGAAAGTCTCCGCCAACATACCCCCAATCACCGTGGTGCCGATGATCTGGCGCGCTATCGAACCAGCGCCGGATGCAATCCACAACGGTATGCAGCCGACGATGAAAGCGAGCGCTGTCATCATGAGCGGCCGGAAGCGGATTCTCGCCGCCTGTAGCGCGGCCTCAACCAGAGGCGTGCCCTTTTCATAGAGCTCTTTGGAAAAGGCAACGATCAGAATCGAATTCTTCGCGCCCAGCCCGATCAGCATGACGAGGCCGATCTGGAGATAAACGTCGTTTTCAAGCTGCACCATGTAGGCTGGCGCGAACGCAGCCAACAACACGCGGCGCAGCCAAAGAATCGCAACGGCGCCAAAGACTGCTACCGGCGTGCTCAACAATACGCTGAAGGGCAGGGACCAGCTTTCATAAAGCGCCGCCAGCACCAGAAACACAAACACCAGAGCAAATCCGAAAATCACCCACGAGGAAACTCCCTGGCGCGCTTTCTGCTCCTGATACGACATCCCCATGTAATCGAAGCCCATCTCTGCCGGCATCGTCTGGCGAAAGACTTCTTCTAGGGCTGCCGTCGCCTGGTCGGAGCTATAGCCGGACGCTGCGCTGCCATTGATCTGAGCCGCGCGGTACTCGTTGTAGCGCATCGTGAACTCAGGCCCGGTGCGCGTCTCGAATTTCGCCAGAGCCGCTAACGGCACCGCCTGGCCCTGACTGTTGCGGACGTAGAATTTTCCAAGGCTATCCGTATTCGACCGGTAAGGAGCCTCGGCCTCCACATAAACCTGCCAGGTGCGTCCGAAATCATTGAAGTAGTTAATGAAAAGGCCGCCCATGTAGGCCTGAATGGTCTGGTAAACGTCGGTGAGCCCGACCCCCTGCTTCAGCGCCTTATCGCGGTCCACCTGGAGAAATCGCTGTGGCACGCTGGGCAGAAATGTGGTGCTAATACTGCCGATTTCCGGACGCTTGCGCGCTGCCGCGAGAAATTTGTTCAGATTATTGGCCAGGAACTGTGGTTCCTTGCCGGCCCGGTCTTCCAGCACAAACTGAAAGCCCCCCGAGGTGCCGACTCCAGGAATGGCAGGTGGCGAGAAGCCGAAAACGACTCCCGCCGGAAGCCCGCCAAGCTGATGATTCAGGCGGTCTTTGATCGCTTGAAACTGCTGATCTCTGGTTTTGCGATCCTCCCATGGTTTAAAAGTGACGAAGAAGAATCCGTTGTAGGTCGTCTGCGCGGAACTCAGCAGGTTAAAGCCGATCACGGTCGTCGCGTATTCGACGCCGGGAGTGCTGAGGAGAATCTTCTCGACTTGAGATCCGGCCTCACTGGTACGTTCCATTGAGGAGGCTACGGGAAGCTGCATACTGGCAAACATGTAGCCCTGGTCTTCGTCGGGCAGGAAGCTCGAAGGGAGCCGCCCTGCAAAGAAGACCCCGGCAAGGCCGCAAACGACAAGCAGGACCATCACGATAGCGCCCTTGCGTATCGCAACGTGGGACCAACGGACAAATCCTTCGGTGGCGCGTTCCCAATAGCGATTGAAGAAGCCGAAGAATTTCCCCAGCGGTCCGCTGCGATGAGCGCCCGCTGGCTCTGCTCTCAACAACAATCCGGCCAGGGCGGGGCTCAGCGTGAGCGCATTGAAGGCCGAGAGCAGCACCGAGATCGCGATGGTCAACGCGAATTGCTGATAGAGCCTTCCGGTGATGCCGGGGATGAACGCAGTCGGTACGAAGACTGACGCCAAGACCAGCGCGATGCCGACAACTGGGCCGGACAGTTCTTCCATCGCCTTGCGAGCCGCGTCTTTGGGCTCCAGCCCCTCCTCGATGTGGCGCTGCACTCCTTCCACGACCACGATCGCGTCGTCTACGACGAGACCGATGGCCAGCACGAGTCCGAGCATCGAAAGTGTGTTGATTGAAAAGCCGAAGATCGGGAACAAAATAAACGTACCGATCAGCGAGACGGGCACTGCCAGCATTGGGATGAGCGTCGATCGCCAGTCCTGCAGGAATAGGTAGACCACCAGGATCACCAGAATGATCGCGATGACCAGAGTTTCCAGGATTTCCTTAATGCCCTCGGTAACCGGCAGCGTCTGGTCGAGGGAGATGACGTAATCAACATCTTCAGGAAAACGCTGCTTCATCTTCGCCATCAGCTTGCGCACCCCGGCGGCGGTCTGAACGGCGTTCGATCCGGGCAACTGGTAGACGGCGATGGTGGCGCTGGGCTTGCCGTTGAGCCGGCTGTATGTGCTGTAGTTCTGCGCGCCCAGTTCCACGCGAGCGACATCTTTTACTCGAACAATTCCGCCGTTCGAGGCCTCGCGGAGAACTACGTTTCCGAATTCCTCCGGCGTCGTCAGACGACCCTGAGCCAGTACCGCGTAAGTAAACTGCTGATTGCCAGGCGCGGGTTCACCCCCCACCTGACCCGCGGGGTTCACCGTGTTCTGCGCTTGAATGGCGCTCACGATGTCCGGCACGGTGATGTTCAGTTTCGCCAGCTGATCCGGTTTAACCCAAAGTCTCATCGCATACTGGCCCGCTCCAAAGACCTGGGTCTGGCCAACTCCATACGAGCGTGCGACAGGGTCGTTCAGATTGATGTACGCATAGTTGGAGAGAAACGTGGCGTCTCGACTGCCGTGCGGAGAATAGAGGGCGATGAGCATGAGCGGAGCGGTGGTCGATTTTTTGATGGTCACGCCATAGTTATTCACCTCAGCCGGGAGCTGGCCGGCGGCGAGTTGCTCGCGCGACTGCGTGAGAATCAGATCCATGTTGGGGTCGGTTTTGAGATCGAAGTCTGTGAAGAGCGTCGTTGTCGAACTGTTCGTCGCGCTTACCGAATACATGTAGTCCAGATTGTCGACACCGTTGATCTGCTGCTCAATTGGCGTTGCGACCGCCTGCTCCAGAGCCTTCGCGTCCGCGCCGACATAGGTCGCCTGCAGCCGGATTTCGGGCGGTGCGATATTGGGGAACTGCGCCACCGGCAAGGTCACTGTCATCACCACGCCGACGATAACCGTGAGAATGGCGATGACCATCGCCACGATGGGCCGTCTGATAAAGAAATTAGACATCGGTCTCGTCTCCTTTCGTT
>Ga0335085_10014445_pt1 | contig 11516 bp, 7 predicted proteins | sample Lox_Sample_45_FD_206712 | JGI IMG/M metagenome (GOLD analysis project Ga0335085, IMG submission 206712) | Soil microbial communities from Loxahatchee National Wildlife Refuge, Florida, United States - Lox_Sample_4.5 | ecosystem: Environmental > Terrestrial > Soil > Wetlands | place: USA: Florida... | reverse complement strand
CGTCCCGAGAACGTGGTTCACGCGCGCAGGGCGAAGCACGACCGTTCTCTCCTTGATCTTCTTCGGATAGACGTCGATCGTCCCCTTAAGAACTTCTCCTCCGGCAAGTTCGTGGATCAGCGACGTGGCACGGTCCAGCGCATAACGAACAGCCCCGGGATCCGCGCCTCGCTCAAACCGTTGCGATGCATCGGTGAGAACGCCCAGGGCTTTCGATGTCTTCCGGATCGATGCGGGGTTCCAGTAGGCGCTCTCGATGACGATGTCGACGGTGGTGTCATTGATCTCCGAGTTCTTGCCGCCCATCACGCCGGCAATGGATACCTCCCGTTCAGCATCGCAGACCATCACGGCATCCGGTGGAAGCGCATGCTCCTTGTCGTCGAGCGTCGTAAACCGAGTCCCGGGGGCGGCCTGACGGACGACAATGCTTCCGCCCTTCAACAGCGCATAGTCGAACGCATGCAAGGGGTGGCCGCATTCGAGCATCACATAGTTCGTGACGTCGACGACATTGTTGCGCGGCCGCATTCCTGCGTTCCGCAGGCGGTTCTGAAGCCAGGATGGCGACGGAGCAATTTTGACGCCGCGTACCATGCGTGCGGCGAACCGAAGGCAATTCTTGCGGTCCTCCACACGGATGGAAAGGTGACGGCGAATCGGCGTTGCCCCTTCGTGAATGCGGACTTTCGGAAGCGCGGGGACCTTCCCCGCAAGTACGCCGATCTCCCTTGCGACGCCGATGTGGCTCAGCCAATCAGGCCGGTTCGGGGTGATCTCCACGTCGTAGGCAATGTCGTTCGAGCCGAGATACTCGGCGAGGGGGCGGCCGGCTTTCGCGTCGGGGTCGAGAACCATGATGCCGCCCGCATCCGAACCGAGATCGAGCTCGGCCTCGGAGCAGATCATGCCGAACGATTCGACGCCCCGGATTTTCACCTCCCGCAGAACGAACGGCTTCCCCGACGGGTCGTGCATATCGCGCGGAACGGTCGCTCCGACGCGACCGACGGCCACCTTCTGCCCGGCGGCGACATTCGGGGCTCCGCAGACGATCTGGAGAGACTCCTTCCCCACATGGACCTGACAGACAGAAAGACGATCGGCGTTCGGATGCTTCGCACATGCATCAACGCGTCCGACGACGAAGCCTTCGTACTTCTTCCCAAGATCCTCCCACCGCTCGAACTCGAGACCCAGCATGGTCAGCCGTTCCACCAGCGTTTCCGGTGGAATCGAGAACTTCAGGTACTCTTGAAGCCAATGTTGAAGGACACGCATGATCGGAGGATTTGTTCGTTAGAATTGGGCAAGGAACCTGACGTCGTTTTCGAAAAAGAGACGGATATCATCGATGCCGTAGCGCAGGATGGCAATCCGCTCGATCCCCATGCCAAAGGCATATCCGGTGTACTTTTCCGGGTCGTAGCCGACCGACCGGAAGACGTTGGGGTGAACCATACCGCACCCCAGAATTTCCAACCAGCCGAGTTGTTTGCACATGCGGCATCCCTTGCCGTTGCAGATAAAGCAGGTAATGTAAATGTCCGCGCTCGGTTCGGTGAAGGGGAAAAAGGTCGGGCGGAACCGGTATTTCAATCCGCTGCCGTAGAATTGTTGAATGAAGGAGATCAGCGTTCCTTTGAGCTCGCTGAAGGTCACCCCCTTGTCCACGCACAGTCCCTCGACCTGATGGAACATGCAGTAGCTGCGAGCGTTGATCGCCTCGTTCCGATACACTTTCCCCGGCATGATCGCGCGGACGGGCGGCGGTTGATTCTCCATGACGCGGATCTGCACAGGAGAAGTGTGTGTCCGGAGGAGCGCATTCCGGCTCACGAAAAATGTGTCCTGCATATCCCGCGCGGGATGATCGGGCGGGAAATTCAACGCTCCAAAATTATGATAGTCGTCTTCGAGCTCCGGCCCGTCGGCAATGGAGAACCCCATCCCGGTAAAGATGCGGCGGATCTCGTCTAGCGTTTGTGTCAGGGGATGGCGCGACCCCACGAACGGCATCCTGCCGGGAAGAGTCAGGTCGATCCCGTTTGCGTTCGCGGAATTCGAGGACAGCTCCTGGGCTTTCTTGTCGAAGGCCGCCTGCACGCGGGCGCGGAGGGCGTTCAGGCTCTTGCCGAGGACCGGTCGCTCTTCCGGGGAGAGATTCTTGAGCTGTTCGAACAGGCCGGCAATTTCTCCCTTCCGGGACAGGTACCGGACGCGGAAGGCATCGAGCGACTGTTGATCGCGGACGCTGAGAATATCGGATTCGGCTTGGGCGAGAAGTTGGTCAACGAGCGGTTGCATGGCGAGCAGGTTGGGGTGAAAAGCGATCTTCCCATCCACCGTCCACAACGCAGTCAGCGGCGTGGACGGTCGGACGGGAAGAAGGAGATCTTACGATGCGAGCGCAAACTTCACAACCTCGGCGAATGCAGAAGGGCTGGACACGGCAAGATCGGCAAGCACCTTTCGATTGAGGAGGACTTCCTTCTTCGAGAGGGCGGCGACGAGCCGTGAGTAGGTCGTGCCGTTCAGCCTGGCCGCCGCGTTGATGCGGGTAATCCAGAGCTGACGGAACACCCGTTTCTTGGCCTTGCGGTCACGGTAGGCGTATTGCATCCCCTTGTCGACGTGATGCTTCGCCACCGTGTAGACTTTGCTTCTCGCACCCCAGGAGCCTTTCGCTTGCGCCATGACGCGCTTGCGACGGCGGTGGGAGGCAACTTTGTTCTGCGAACGTGGCATTGTTGCTCTTGGTGGTGGTGAAAAGAATCCTTCCGGGTTTCCGGAAGGCGTGAGACAAAAATCCTTGGCTGCGCGCTATTGGAGCATGATCTTGACATTGCGTTCGTCCGCCTTCGACACCAGGTGCGGACCGCGCAGTTTTCGTTTTCGCTTTGTCGTCTTCGACGACAGGATGTGGCTCCGGTAGGCGGTTGCTCGCTTGACTTTTCCTGTTCCTGTCAGCTTGAACCGTTTCCGTGCACCGCTTCGAGACTTCATTTTGGGCATGAGCGTCGTGTCTTTCGAATTATGCTTGCGGCTGCTTCGTTTCGGGTTTCGGCTCCTCTTTCGGCTCGGGCTTCGCCTCCCCCTTCGTTTCGACTTTCTTTTTCCGTTCAGGCGAGAGGATCATGATCATGCTTCGCCCTTCCATGTGGGAAGGCTGATCGATTTTCGAATAGTCCTTCACGCGATCCGCCAGACGGGCGAGCATCTGCTCCCCCTTGTCCTTGTAGGTGATCTCGCGTCCTTTGAAGACCACCGTCGCCTTCACCTTGTGACCGTCTGCGAGAAATTGCTGGGCGTGGCGCGCTTTGAAATCAAAATCGTGCGTGTCGGTGTTGACGTGGAAGCGCAGCTCCTTCAACAGCGACACATGCTGGTGCTTCTTCTGAATCTTGTCCTTCTTTGCGAGCTCGTATTTGAACTTCCCGAAGTTGATGATTTTGCAGACGGGCGGGTTCGCATTGGGGACGATCTCCACCAGATCGGCGTCCCGTTCACGGGCCATCTTTACCGCCGCCGCAGGCACCATGACGCCGAGTTGACCTCCATGCTGGTCGATCACCCTCACCTCGGGGACGCGGATTTCATCGTTGATCCGTGGACGTTTTTCCTTGGTGCTGTGAGCTCCTGACTGCTGTCTCGCGCTGGGTGAACCTTGTATGGTGGCCACGGTGGCTGGGATGGTCCTCACATTGTGATGATGGATGCCCGCTAAAGAGCGGTCGATTTCGACTCGATCTTTTCGCGGATTTGCCGGATGATGTCTGAAACCGGAACGGAACCCTGATCGCCCTTCTTGTGAAGACGCAATGAAACGCTTTCTGCCTGGCGTTCCTTTTCCCCTATGACGAGCATGTAGGGTATCTTTTTCGTCTCCCACTCACGGATCTTGTAGCCGATCTTTTCATTTCGGCTGTCAATTTCCGCACGGATTCCCTTATTCTTTATATTATCGTAAACTTTCATCGCATAATCAAGCTGCGCGTCCGTTATGGGAAGTACCACCGCCTGAACGGGGGCAAGCCACAACGGAAACTCCCCGGCATAGTGCTCAATAAGAACTCCGATGAACCTCTCCAAGGAGCCAAAAGGCGCCCGGTGGATGATCACCGGCCTGTGTTTCTGACCGTCGCTCCCCGTGTATTCGAGGTCGAATCGCTCCGGCATCACATAGTCGACCTGAACGGTCCCGAGCTGCCAGGTCCGGCGCAATGCATCCTGTACCATGAAATCGATCTTGGGACCGTAGAACGCGGCTTCTCCAATCCCAATGTAGTAGTTCAGTTTCATCTGGTCGGCGGCGGCTTTAATGTCTTTTTCCGCCTGTTCCCACATCTGGTCCTCTCCCCCGTATTTGTCCATGTTCTTCGGGTCGCGGAAGGAAAGTCGTGTCTTGAAATCGCTGAAACCCAGAGTCGTAAATACCTTTTGAATCAAATCGATAACATCGCACAGCTCATCCCTCAGTTGATCCTGTCTCACGTACATGTGCGAATCGTCCACTGTGAAAGAGCGCACCCTGGTGAGCCCATTGAGCTCCCCGGATTGCTCGTAGCGGTAGACGGTCCCGAATTCGGCCAGCCGGATGGGGAGATCCCTGTAGCTCCGGGGCTTTGCCAGGTAAATCTGGTGATGATGGGGACAGTTCATCGGCTTAAGGAGAAACTCTTCGTTCTCCACCTTGATCGGTGTGAACTGACTGTCCTTGTAATACGGATAATGCCCGCTCGTCCGGTAGAGATTGAGGCTCCCTATGTGCGGAGTAACTACCGGCAGATACCCCCGTTTGCGTTGTTCCTCACGGAGAAAGCCCTCAAGCGTTTCCCGAATGATGGTACCATTCGGAAGCCATAACGGCAATCCGCCCCCCACTTTGGGTGTCAGGAGGAAAATCTCGAGCTCCTGGCCCAGTTTGCGATGATCCCTCCGCTTTGCCTCTTCCAGTCTCTGGAGGTATTCATCCAATTCCTTCTGGGTCGGAAACGTGATGCCGTAAATTCTGGTCAGCATCTTGTTCTTCTCGCTGCCGCGCCAATAGGCGCCGGCAATGCTGAGAAGCTTGATCGCCTTGATCCTGCCTGCCGACGGGATATGCGGACCCGAACAGAGGTCGGTGAACCGCCCGCTGTGGTAGAAAGTGATCTCCTCGTTCTTCAACCCCTCGAGGAGTTCGAGCTTGTACTGGTCCCCCTTCTTCCGGAAGTACTCGACGGCGTCCGACCATGCACGCTCTTCACGAACGTACGGGCTGTCGCCCCGGGCGATCTCGTGCATTTTGGTCTCAATCGCTTTGAGATCCTCCTCCGTCACCGTCCGGTCCCCGAGGTCAATGTCATAATAGAAGCCGTTCTCGATCGCCGGACCGATGCCGAATTTCGTCCCCGGGTAGAGCGACTCGATCGCTTCCGCCATTAGATGGGCCGACGAATGCCAGTACGTCCTCTTCCCTTCATCATCCTTCCAGGTGAAGATCTGGACCGAAGCATCGTCCCGGATGGGTCGCGACAGGTCCCAGGTGTCACCGTTGACCCCGATGGAGAGTGCGGCCTCCGCCAGCCTGGGGCCGATGGTTTCTGCAATGTTTCGACCGGTCGTTCCGCGTTCAAATTCCCGGTGCGACCCGTCGGGGAGCGTGATCTTGACGTTGTCCATAATCCTAGGCGACAGAAGGTCAGCGGATGAAGCCCGACCGATGGATGTTCGGGCATAGGGTGTACAAAAAAGTCCGTCCCGCCATACAACGCGGGACGAGTGTGGGCGATACAGGAGTCGAACCTGTGACCTCTACCATGTCAAGGTAGCGCTCTAACCAACTGAGCTAACCGCCCGTGCATCACACCAGCGTCAAGTATAATCAAAAACGCCGGAAAATGCAATCGAAGCGGCCGGGTCAAACGATGCCTTCGGTGGTCGCGCTACGGTTGAGGAGCGGAAATCGAACGCAACGTGGTTTCAAGGGCGAAGGGACTTGTGTTCCCGTTCTGCTGATCCATGCCCGTGGGGAGAATCCGGAAGTCGACCGCGTGGTTCTTGAACAGCGGCACCTTCGCAAGCGAGGATATCGTCGAATACATCTTGCTCTTGTTGTAGAAGTCGCCTTTCCCCGCCCGAAGGAAAACGGAGAGGTAGATGTTCGTCCCCTTCCCGGAGAACGCGATTCTGTCGACGACATCCATGAGTTCCATCTTTGAGACATTATTCAGAAACATCGTCACGAAGAGATGGAGGATGGTCTCGGACGCACGCTCAAGCCGTTCGGCCTCCTGGATCGTGGGGTTATAGAGGGAGTTTCTCAGCGACTCGATCAGACGGTTCTCAATCCCCCACTCCTGCCAGTCAATCGATTGTCTGAGGCTTGCATCGAGAGCACCGAGGATCGAGTTCAGCGACCACGGGAGGTTTTCCTTCAACATGGGCCGGTCCTTTGAGGATTCTGCGTCGTGAGTTGCACTCGAGGTACTATGCGATAAAACGCAAATTTCGTTCCAAACCGGCAGCTCGGAAAAAAGAGGGCAATTATAAGATAAGCTGAAGGATTACAGTGGTGGGTTACAGATTGCGGTGGATTTCTTCAGACAGAAGAACAATTGTCGTCACCAAGCGGCACTCAGTCGACAGAAGTCAGCGGACAGTCTATGAAAGATCAACCACTGTTCACTATCTACTGTCGACTGTCTGCTGTCGGCTGCTACTTAACGAGCCAGATCCTAACACGGACAGACTTGTACAGGGCGGCGGGGGAAGATCCAGCCAAGGAAATCGTGATCGACGAATCCGTCAGTCCATACCACATCATCCCGACCCAGTTGTCTCCCATCATGTACAGGCCGTCGACATCGTGAATCTGACCGGTCGAGTCCTTGCTGTCAACGCACACGAAATAGTCGTCGGGGTTCCCGCCCAGTTTGTGTTTGATGATCATATTTCCGAAGTGGGTGGGGATCCAACCGCTGGAGAAGTTCGAGCGTGCAAGGCTCGAACCGTGGCTCCCTCCCTTCGATCCGCGTTGTGGCTCTTCCATTGATCCCGTTCCCGCTTCTGCAATCCCGGTGACGGAATGTTCTATGGTCACATCCGGAGAAGGATCGAAAGAGAGTCCCGATCCCGCATTTCCACTGAGGACGCCGGTCGACAGAGGATTCACCATCGCATAGGGGACATCGGCATGCAACGACAAAGCGGCAATCAAGAGTAGGAGCAGCAACAACACGATGCGAGAGTTCATCGGGACCTCCAGATGAGGGAGTGCCACAGTGGCGTTAGGAAGAACGGGGTAGTTCTGAGGCGAAGGCCCTGCCAGACAGGCAACACCAATGTATCTCTCAATTCAGTGGGAATCAAGTGGAATCGCAACGCCGAGACATCCGTTCCCGGGTCGATTCACTTCAACAACAAAGTCCTTTTCGTCATGTGGAAGTCCCCCGCTTGAAGTCTATAGAAATACGCGCCGGTGGCACAGCCGTTTGCATTCCACACGGCCTGATGCCTTCCTGCTTTTCCCGTCTCATTGACCAGCGTTGCGACTTCCCTGCCCAGGAGGTCAAAAACAACAAGGCGTACGGGCGTGTCCCTTGGCAGGTCGTACGCTATTGTGGTGGAAGAATTAAATGGGTTCGGAAAATTCTGGTACAGTGCAAAGCGCTCTGGAAGCACATCCTCCAATGGTGTGAGATTCGTGATGCTGTTCCGAAAATCGACAAGCACGTTGTGCGTTCTGTGGTATGCCGTCCCACCCGATGTCCAGTTCACGGAAGGGGCATAGTGCGCCACACTTTCCGTCGGTTTCTGCTTCCCCAGGAACACCACGCTGACCGGTATGTGAATGGTGTCACCGATACCCACCGATTCGACAGTCCATGCCGGTGATCCGACCGGTCGGAAGTACGAAGTCGTGGGAAAGGACACCACTACTTTGCGCGCCGTATCACTTCCGTAGTTGATATACGACAACGTGTACCGTAGTGTGTCGCCTGGAGCTACTGTGATGCTCTCAGCGTTATCAAGCACATACGAATTCATCCGCAAACGTCCATCCAGTTTCCGCGAGTCCGTGGACGACCCGGAGAAGAAGCCCGGACTGGCGACGAGTTCACACGAGTCCCCCTTCGCATCTCCCACTCTTGCCACAATATCGATGAATCCCGATGGCGTGGTCACGGGAAGGGCCCCATCGTATTCGCCTCCGCCGACGGATGTGACGGATAGTGGAACTTCGTCCCCCGATGCAAGGCGCAACGACAGCGTTACCGATGTCGCACTGCTATCCGGGTCAAACAGCATGAGACGAATCGTCCCGTGCTGATCAGGTCGGACGACGTCCACCGCCCTCCCATCGACAGAAACCTGCAAGAGGTTGAAAGAGGGAAAGACCGCAGAAGCCTGCAGAAGATTTATCGAGGAGCCGACAGAATTGTCAACAAGGTTGTTTGAAATTTGATACTCGAAATCTGCGGTACACTGGCCGGCCTGACCGACTATGGCGTACGTTGGCGCGTCGCACAACAATCGCAATGTCCCCGCACAATTCTGCATGTTGGCGAATTCATAATACGCATACTGTCTATCGAAGTCATCGTAGAGGATGTATTGATTTCGGAGAAACGGCTTCATGTTGACCAGGACCCGATTGCTCCAAAATGTTTGTGCGTGAAAAAGAGGCATCATCCAGGAGGGATTGGAGGCATCCCTCGACTCGAAAGCCCCGTTGCCCTGCCTTGTTCCACCGTAGCTTGACGAAAGTGGGAACCAATCGTTATTGCTGTGCAGGAAGAGCGATCCATGACGAATGTAGGTCATGCAGTCGGGCACACTCACGTGAGCGCGCTGGTCGACCCTAATGGTGTCCCCAGGTTTCAATGACTCGAAGAGAACCTCCGTGCTCGATCCATTCTGCGTTGTTCGCCTGAGGCCAAAAACCGCCTCCCCGCCAGAGCCGATCGTGAAATCAGGCGTACGAAACGAAACATGTTGATCGGGCCAATACCGCATTCCCAGGTACATCGACGGCGTGAGCACACTCGCCCCCTGCACTCCCGGGCCCCCTTCCTGTTTGTTCACATAGAGATTGCCGACGCTGATGATTTGCTCTGACCAGGCCCATATGGACGCTCCCCGGGAAGTCCACCACGACGTGCTGAGCCCGGCAACAATCGTCTTCTGGAAATCCGATGGAGGGGTTCCGAGGGAGGGATCCTCATAGGAGCAACTCCCGACATGATAGCCGACAAGGTTTTCCGCTCCCGAGCCGATCGAAACATCTTGCTGACCGCGAAGATTCGAAAAACACTTCCGGAGAATGAACAGGTCCGTATCTCGCTTGGCGACAACGACCTTTTCCACGAGTATCGCTGAATCAAGCGGCGAGATGAAGATTCGGCTCTTCGTCCCTGTGGACAGCCCCCACAGATAGTCTGCATTCTGCAGCGACAGGCGAAGAGCAATTTCGAGTGCTGCGATGGAATCTCGAGGAACCACCGTGTTGTGAGTATCGCTAATCGTATCCAGCAGATCGATCGTTGCCTCGTAGAGACCTAATGGCGCGTACGTCAGCGCCTCTGCATTGGCAATTCCACGGTCGACAACATAGTAGCTGGCAACGCCCAGAGAGTCCTGCTGCTCCATCACCGCGAGTATTTCGAGTGAATCCTCTTTTGCTACACGGTAGGAGAATTTCATCACACCTTCCGGTATTTCCCCGAGGTTGCTGACAATCGAACCCGTCGTTCGGTCGAGAACCGTAATCATGGTCGGCTGCGCATCACACGTGACAACGAGCTTTGAAGATTTGAGGAAGCCGAACGGCACGACAACGTTGTCCGAATCCGTCGTAACGTTGATGTGTCCGGTGTACGCAAACGGCTCCTGCGTGAGAACAGGCACTGACGATGGAACAGCGAGAATCCCCATGACGCTCATTCCTTCACCAGGAGCAAGGGAGAAGGATGTTTTCTCGAACGTGAGCATCGCTCCCGCCGGCAGTCCGTCGTCAACTCGAATCTGGATTTCTTGCGAGGCGGATCGGAAATTCCTGATCGTCATCTCCACGGTATCTCTCCAAACATCCGCCCGCACATCGACCATGCCGCAGCTGATGATCCCCGGTTCAACGACCAGGCGTGCCGTTGCCGCATTCAGAGCGTCGACACATCCCCTCCCCTGGGCAAAAACGGAGACATCCTCTCCCACGTCGACAGCCGAATTGATGATTGCCGCCTTGACGTCCTCCGGCGTCCACGATGGATATTCCTGCTCGAGCAGTGCCGCGAGGCCTGCCACATGCGGAGTTGCCATGGAAGTGCCGGACCAGCTGGCCGTCTGATTGTTGAGGGCGGTCGAAAGGATGAGGACTCCCGGTGCCACAACGTCGGGCTTGATTGAAGAGTAAATCGGATCCGGCCCCAGAGAACTGAAGCCGGCGACGGCGTCGGGGGCGACCGTCGCACCGACAGTCAATGCCGACTCACACGTGCCTGGTGATTCGATGCTACCGTACCCCAGGTATGCACTATTTCCCGCTGCGACGACACAAAGCACTCCCGCCTTCGTCGCATTCGCGACCGCGCTGTCAAGCGGATCATCCGGCACCGGCGTTCCACCGAGGCTCATGTTAATGACGTCTGCGGCATCATCGGTCGCGGGATTGTTGTCCGGGTCAAGGCAATACTCCACGCCGGCGATGACATTCGACGCCGAGCCCGATCCGTCGGCATCCAACACTTTGACCGCAAGAAACTTGACATCGGGGGCAACCCCACGCAGTGAGTCGCCGTTGCTTGCTCCGATGATGCCTGCCACATGCGTCCCGTGTCCTGCATCATCCATAGGATCGGTGTCGCTGTTGACAAAATCATAGCCGCCGATGACGCGATACGCAGGGCCGAAACCCCCGCCCAAGGCGGGATTGTTGTAATCGATTCCCGAGTCGACTTCCCCCACCAGCACTCCTTTGCCCGTATACCCGAGACTGTCCTGCACAATGTCCGCGCGTATCTGATGGACCGACGCCGTCAGATCAGCTTTCACTTCCCTGTCGAGGCTGATGGATTTCACCGTGGGCAACGCACGGATCCCCGCGATCATGCCGCGCTTGCATTGAATCGCGATACCGTTCAATGCCCGATAGTACTCATGCGTGATCGAGTAGCTGAAATCAGAGTGCGACAGGGCCGACAACTGTTGACCGATGGCGGCAAGAGCCGCCCTGAACCCCGCGTGGCCGGACTGCAGCGACGCGAACGCAATAGAAACCGACGACTTCTGAAGCGACTGCTTCCTGTGAATCAGTGCCAACGGTTGTTCTTTGAACGAGACAAGAAGACGGACAACATCATCCGGATTGTTCGAGCACACCGATTGCGTTTTTCCATCCTTCACAAGCACAGCTGAAAACACCCCCTCGGAGGAACGCTGAGCATGCACGTCCGCCGAAGTGACGAGGGAGGAGAGCATCATGACAATGATGCCAACAACAATGCGGCGTAAAGCAGGGTAGCTCACAACAGGGT
>Ga0335085_10014444_pt1 | contig 11516 bp, 9 predicted proteins | sample Lox_Sample_45_FD_206712 | JGI IMG/M metagenome (GOLD analysis project Ga0335085, IMG submission 206712) | Soil microbial communities from Loxahatchee National Wildlife Refuge, Florida, United States - Lox_Sample_4.5 | ecosystem: Environmental > Terrestrial > Soil > Wetlands | place: USA: Florida... | reverse complement strand
CTGTTGTCGTCCAGGTTGATGATTTCTCCCCGGTCGATGGTCTCCAGGAGGACGTTTACCGGCATATTGCGGAGGGAATCAGTAATTTCCACCACGTCCTTGTTGAACACGAAACTGCGCACGTCCATCACCCGGCTCTGGAGGGTGTGGAGCAGCAGCAGCATGAAGCGTGTGGAGTGGCTGACGGAATAGCTCACGTCGCAGAACACGACGAGTCTCGGCTTCTCCTTGCGCTTGCGGCGCAGCGACAGAAGGAACGGCACCATGCCGTGGCGGTAGTTCTTCTGGATCGTCCTGACGACGTGGAGCTTGCCGCGGCTCTCCAGCTCTTTCATGCGCCGCACATCCTTGCGGATGCGCACCAGCATGCGGCCGACCACCTCCTGCATGTCCGCCAGCTCTTCGTGGGTGAACGGGACCACGTTGCTCTTGCTCACTCCCTGGCGGAAGGCGACGGTGGGGGGGCTCTTCATGTAAAAATCCGAGGGGATGGCGGACTCCTTCTTGCCCCGGTGGCCGTCCAGCTGCACCATGATCTCCGCCCCGCCGGCATCGTCGTCGGTTTCCTCCATTCCCAGGAGGTTTTTCAGGTCCTCATCCGTAACCTCTTCGTCCACCAGGAACGTCGGCCCTTCCTCCTCGCGGTGCCGATGGGCGTCGGCCTTAAGCTGTTCCCCCTCGACGATGTGGATTAATGCGCCCAGAAGGTCGGCAGGGTCGATATCGGGGACGTTGAGACCCTTGCTGCTGAAGAAGCTGTCGAAGACCTCTTCGAACAAGGGGATGTCGTTGACGTTTTTCACCAGGGTCAGGCGCAGTAGCGCCCGGACCGGCTCCCGGCCGCCGATTCCGCCGAGGGCCAGGGCGTGCACGGCATCGATGCTTTCCCCCGGAGAGACCCTGATCCCTTTTTCCCGCAGGGCGCTGACAAATCTGGTGATGATGCGTTCCATGGCTACCCGAACACCTGCGCAGCCAGCTCGTTCACCTGCTGCATGTCGGCCTGGTGCTTGGCGATGGCGCCGACGGTGTTGGCGACCACCTCCGGCGTGAGCCTTTTCGTGTGCAGGATGGAGAGCACCTGGGCCCAGTCCAGCGTCTCCGAGACGCTGGGAGCCTTGCGCAGATTCAGCTCGCGTGCCTTTCGCAGGAAATCTACCATCTGGCGGGCAAGGGTCTCGCACAGCTCCGGGAAGCGGGCGCAGACTATCCCCACCTCCCGGTCGAATTCGGGGTAGCCAATGTAGAGAAAGAGGCAGCGCCGGCGCAAAGCGTCGGAGATCATGCGCGTGCCGTTGCTGGTGAGGATCACCAACGGCCTGGTCCGCGCCTCGATGACCCCCAGTTCGGGGACGGAGACCTGGAAATCGCTCAGACACTCCAGCAGCAACGCCTCGAACTCATCACCGGACCGGTCGATTTCGTCGATCAGGAGCAGTGACCGCTTGTCAGAAAGGAAACTGCGAAGGATCGGCCGCTGCACCAGGAAGTTCCGGGAGAAGAAGAGGCTTTCCTCGGCGGACAGGCGCTCCACCGCTTCGCGCAGGTCGGCGGAAACTGAGAGGTAGGCGTCCAGTTGGGTGCGTAAAAGCTGGGTGTAGAGTAGCTGCTTGCCGTATTCCCAGTCGTAGAGAGCCTTCCCTTCGTCGATTCCCTCGTAGCACTGGAGCCGCACCAGAGGAAAGTCCATGACGTGGGAGAGGGTCTTGGCCAGGCCGGTTTTGCCGACACCGGGAGGGCCTTCGATGAGAATCGGCTTTTCCATTCGCAGCGCTAGGAAAACAGCGGTGGCAATGGCTTCATCGGCGATGTACCCCCCGCCGCGGAGAAGGTCCTTCACTTGGTGTTCGGTAATCATGGGCTACCTCGTGTCGTAGGAATGGCGCCTCATTCCCAGGGAAATGCACTTCCATTCATGAAAAAGAGCCGCTGTCGCCGGGAAGGGATGTCCAGCCCGGCGCCAGCGGCACAACGAAGGAGTGCGTTTCTGCTTGCTTCTCCGCCGCCGGTGGCCGGTAGGGAATCCCCGGACACCGGCGGCGTGTACTGCATACTGCTGACAAAGGACGCTTACATGCAGCCTTTGAAGACGGCACGCATGTTATCGAAGCCGATATCCACTGGGTTGCCTTCGGAGCAGATATCTGCGGCGGCGAACTTGGAGAGGCTGTCGAGGTCCTTTTCCTGGAGGCCGAGGTCACCGAACTTGGTGGTGATCCCCAAGTCGTCCTTCAGTTCCTGGATCATGTCGATGAACAGCTCGCCGGCCTTCATGTCGGAGATGCAGCGGGTGTCGATGCCGGCGGCGCGTGCCATCATGGCGAAGCGCTCGGGGCAGGCCGGAAGGTTGAGACGGCAGACATCGACCAGGGCAATGGCGTTGCAGAGGCCGTGCGGGGAGTCGTAGAGACCGCCCATGGCGTGTGCCATGGAGTGGACGATGCCGAGGCCGGCGCTGTTGAAGCTGTAGGCGGCGGCAAGCTCGGCCCAGACCATCTGCTCGACGGCCTTGTCGTTGTTCCGGTTGTTGGCCGACTGGCGCAGGTTGCCGAAGATTTCGGTGATGGCCCAGAGGCCGGGGCCGTAGGCCGACTGCACGCAGAGACGGGAGGCGATGGCTTCCACGGCATGGGTCAGGGCGTCCATGCCGGTATAGGCTGCCAGTTGCTGGGGCATGCACTGGTGAATGAGGGGGTCGTCCACCGACTTGCTGGGGGTGCAGTTGGGATCGAACAGCGCCATCTTGTACATCTTCTCGGTGTGGTTGATGATGGAGAAGCAGGAGACTTCGGAACCTGTACCGGATGTGGTATTGATGGCGAGGTGGGGGATCTTGTTCTTCTTGGTAGCCTTGAAGGCACCTTCGAAGGTGCGGACGTCCTGGCCGTCGTGGCTGTATACGAGCTTGATCGCCTTGCCGCAGTCCTGGGAGCTGCCACCGCCGAGGGTGATGATGCCGTCGAACTTGCCAGCGGCAAGGACTTTCGCCCCTTCCATGACTTCATAGTCCTTCGGGTTCGGGGTCGCCTTCGCGAAGACCTCGGAAGCGACGCCGGCATGCTTCAGGACACCCTGAACCGCTTCGACGATGCCGGTCCCCTTGAGGCCGGTGGTCACGATGAGGGCATTGGTCATCCCCAGCGCCTTGGCGTCGTTGCCGACCATCGTGTGTGCACCCCAGCCGATGTTGACGGAAGGATACGCGTGTTGCATCTTGATCGGATATTCACGTCTTTCGAGGCTGAGGGTCCGCTGTGCATCTCTGAAATGTGGCATGGGTACTTCCTCCTTTTTGTGGTATGACCTCACGTAGTGAGTCTTTCGTGATTTTGTCTGAAAACGATACGGCATCCGGGCCTGCCAAATACTTTCTACCTATCACCTCCCTATAACTTTGTTTTGCCCATCTGGTGTTGCGATGATTCTAACCGCGTTCATGGCGTAAAACGCGTCAGTGGCTCCCTCTGTGTCATCTACCATAGCAAGGCTGATGCCAAAAGAAACAACGGTTTATATTCAGGCGTTTATGGTATTCGAGACACTTTTCTGCATTTTGCGGGGATCCGCGGCAGGGGAATTATGAAACATCTTTTCAGGAAATGGTGGTGGCGAAGCCTTACCGGAGGTATGGACAAAATCCACACTGGGGAATTTCGCCCCGGCAGAAAGATGATGACGGGGCATGACGATACGAGTGAGGGTGGGGGAAGCGCACGAAAGAGGAGACGGTTTCGACGTTGTTGCCGCGGGCGGACCGGCCTCTCCTGCCGCCATGTGAGGTCGGGCATCGGTACAGTTGCTTACCGGAGGGATTCGTTCCGGCGATACATGGCCCGGCGCACTTCGCAGCGGTCATCGACCGCCTGCAGGTCGCCGCTGCTCCCCCAAGCCCGCCCCATGCATCCCCCCGCACAGACGAACCCGCCGGGACAGCTCCGGCACGCCGGATTTGTCTCGGCACGGCAGCGGCTCATGCGCAGGAGGACATTCCAGAGACGGGCCCCCTCGGCTAAGGCCGCCGCAAGTTCTTTTCCCAGGACGCCGGTCACCGCAAAATCCCCCGCGTGGCACATGATGCAGGGATAAAGGGTACCCCCGGCGGTGAGGTACGGATTTTCCACGAAGGTGCAGCACTCGGTACGGGGCATGGATTCCCGCAGCCACTCCAGGGGAGCAATGGTGCCCAATCTTTCGTAGAGCGCCCGGAACCGGGGATCTGAGGCGAAGCTGCGGGCAAGATCCTCGTACTGGTCCAGTGATGGGGGTTCCACTATGGGCTCTTTGCCCGCCCTGCCGCAGAGGACCAGGGAGCCAGTCACGACCGACCCAATTCCCAGCCCCTCCGCCAGTGCGAGGAGGGCCGGGATTTCCGTAAGATTGTGGCGCATTTCCGTGAAGAATATCGTGATCCTGTCCGCCAGCCCACCCTCCGCGAGACGCCGCAGCCCGGCCAGTGCCATGGCATAGGCCCCCTCTCCGCGCACCAGGTCATGGGTCTGGGCAGTGGCCCCATCCAGGCTGACCTGGATTGAAAGCCTCGGAAGGCCGAGATCCCTGAGCCCGGCAACGACCTCATCGCTGACAAGGCAAGCGTTGGTCTGGATCGAGACGGCACAGAGCCCCGACGAGCGGCAGAACTGCAGAAGCCTCAGCCATGCAGGGTGACAGAGAGGCTCTCCTCCGGTGATGCAGACTCCCGTCCCTCCCAGATCAGCGAACTCACCTATCAACCGGCGCAGTATACGCTCGGGCACGTGGCCGGCGGCCGCCTCGCCCCCCGCGTCGACCCAACAGTGAAAGCACGCAAGATTGCAGGCGCCGGTGATGGCCAAGGTCAGAGTTCTGGGTGGACGAAGGCCTTCCTGCTTGAGAATTTTCAAGGCTTCAGACGGTACCATGCATGCTTCTCCGCATTTTCATGCCGGGCCGGTCGCCATCAACCGGGCACGAGTATGGAATTTCTCTACACTGGTGCAAAATTCCCCGGTTGCCGGCACGCATCGCCTGCAGTGGGATAGCTGCTGTTCAAAACCGGCGGAGGGATGAGGACGAGGAGGGCAGGAAGGGTCGCGGGGGGGGGTGGGTACATTCTTGCCCTCTCCTCTCGCGGCAGGTTGCTGCGTGGGGAATATTGCAACACCTCGAGAGTTGAACCGGAGCCGGGAGCGCTCGAAAAAACCTTACGTTTCAATCCGGCGGATGGGGGCGCCGGCTACGACGGTCCCCCCCCGGAGCACCTTGGCAAAGATCCCTTCCCGTGGCATGACGCAGTCGCCTGCCTGGTGATAGATGGCGCACCGGGTGTGGCATTCCTTGCCGATCTGGGTCACCTCGATGACGGCATCCCCCACTGCCAAGCGGGTTCCGATAGGGAGGGAAACGAGATCGATGCCGCGGGTCGTGATGTTTTCGGCAAAATCGCCGGAATCGACATCGAGCCCCATGGCACGCATTTTCGCGATGCTTTCCGTGGCAAGGAGGCTCACCTGGCGGTGCCACTCGCCGGCATGGGCATCGCCGGCAATGCCGTGGTTTTCCACCAGCTCCACCGCCGTAACGGGAGTTTTCCGCTGGCCCTTTGCCTCACTGATGCAAACCGCTACGACTTCGGGTGTCATGGGAACTCCGGGGGTTCGAGGTTCACGGGCGTGGTCTGTAGTGTTGACCATCAGACACAGAACAAAGGCCTGCTCTTTTCAGCCTCCGATGGCCGACATGGCGAAGGGTTCGTGCTGCCGGCGGTCATCAACAAAGTGATGGCGCACCGGCTTTCGCGCTACGATAGCGCGCAGCGCAGCATCGAGCCCCACCCTGTCCCTCGCTACCAGAAAGGGTTTCAGATCGCAGCCAGTTTCGGAGAAAAGGCAGCTGCGGGCCCGGCCGGCGGCGGTGACCCGGATCCGGTTGCAGTCGTTGCAGAAATGACCGGTGACCGGGGTGATGACGCCGATGGTGCCGGCGGCGCCATCGATCCGGTAGATCTTTGCCGGACCGGCCAGACCGTCTCTTTCCAGGGGAGTGTAGCGGAACCTCCGGCTGATCCTGTCGAGAATCGTCTCCCCCGGCACGATGCGCTCTTCCCAGTTGGCGGCACGGATCGCCGGCATGTACTCGATAAAGCGGACCGTAAGCGGCCGGTCGAGGGTCAGGGAGGCGAACTCGATGACTTCGTCGTCATTTACCCCCCCCATGACCACCATATTGATCTTGAGGGGGAAACCTGCCCGCTCCGCCGCGGCAATTCCCGCCATTACCCGGTGGAGATTCCCACCGCGGGTGATGCCGGCAAAGGTATCCGGCCGGAGAGAATCGAGACTGACATTCAACCGCTGGACCCCCGCCCGGCGAAGGCTCTCGGCCATTTCCTCCAGCAGCAACCCGTTGGTCGTGAGCACCAGTTGCCTCAGACCAGGGACAGCCGCCAGGCGGGAGAGAAAGGGGACAATCCCGCGGCGCAACAGCGGTTCGCCCCCCGTGACCCGGATCTTTTCGATGCCGGCGTCGGTGGCGGCTGCAGCGATGAGGAGAAGGTCCTCGTAGCTCAGGATGTCGTCATGGGTTAACAGCGGTATCCCGCCGGACGGCATGCAGTAGACGCAGCGCATGTTGCAGCGGTCGGTCACGGAAAGCCGGAGGTAATTGATTGTCCGGCCGAAAGAATCGGTGAGTTCCATGGTGTCGCCTTCTGCCGGGGTATCCCGCCCCGTGGCAATGGATTACGCCCTACACTGGGAGGCCGTAGCGTTCCAGCTTGGTATAGAGGGTCTTGCGGTCTATTTCCAGGACCTTCGCCGCTTTGCTCTTGTTCCCTTCCACCTTTTCCAGCACCCTCACGATATGGTCCCGCTCTATGACCCATAGAGGGAGAGGAGCCGCTTCCGAAACGCGGCCGGGAGAGGGTGGGGGAACGGTTTTAGGGGGAGCGAAGGGGAGGAGGTCCGAGGAGATCACCGGCTCGGTCGCCAGAATACTGGCACGACGGATGGTGTTCCTCAATTCCCGGACGTTACCCGGCCACGAATAGGCAGTCAGGGCTGCCATGGCTTCGTCGGTAATCTCCCAGCTGACGCCCCCGCCCTCGTCGGCGGTCTTGAGAAAATAGTACGAGAGGGGGATGACGTCTTCCCTCCGTTCCCGCAGGGGTGGGACGTTGATGGGAAGGAGATTGATTCTGTGGAACAGGTCTTCCCGGAATTCGCCCCGATTCACGCACTCTTCGAGCCTCTTGTTGGAGGCGAAGATGAAGCGGACGTTGACGCTGATGTCGTGATTACCCCCCATGCGACGGAAGGTGCCGGTTTCCAGGATCCGGAGGAGCTTTACCTGCACGTCAAGAGGCATTTCCGAGACCTCGTCCATGAAGAGGGTGCCGGTATCGGCCAGTTCGAAGAGACCGGCCCTCCCCTTGGCCGCGCCGGTGAACGCCCCCTGGACATGGCCGAAAAGCTCGCTCTCGGCGGTATTGGCGCTGAGCCTGCCGCAATTCACCGTCACGAAGGGTTTCGCAGCCCGCCGGCTGGCATCGTGAACTGTCCGGGCGAACAGTTCCTTGCCGACGCCGCTCTCCCCGCAGATAAGAACGTGCTCGTCGGTCGCCCCCCACCGCCGGGCTGTTTCCAGTGCCTTCTGGATAACCGGGCTTTTGCCGACGATCCGGTGCTCGTCGAGCTTGTTGATTTCCAGCTTCAGGCTGATGTTTTCCAGACGGAGGCGGTTTTTTTCGTAGGCCTTGTCGATAACCATCTCCAGTTCGTCCAGCTTGATCGGCTTGGTGAGGTAGTCGTAGGCGCCCAGCTTGATGCACTCGACCGCCGTCTCGATGGTGCCGTGGCCGGTGAAGACTATCACCTCGGGAACTATGGATTCGGTCCGCATCTGTTTGAGCACATCCACCCCGTCCATCCCCGGCATTTTCATATCGAGGAGAACTACGTTGAAGTTCTCCTGTCGGTATTTTTCCAGCCCATCTTCGCCGTCACAGGCCGATTCGATCTTGTAGCCGCTCCGGGCAAGCTCCATTTCCAGCAGTTCCCGCAGCGGCCTGTCATCTTCGATGATCAGAATTTTCGCCTCGTTGCGCATTCCTAAGGATGACATGCCGGTAGCCTCACCGTGAATTTAGTTCCTTTGCCGTTCGAAGTGTCAACGTGAATCTCGCCGCCGTGCTTCTTGACGATATTGTACGTGACCGCCAGGCCGAGGCCGAGCCCCTTCCCCACATCCTTCGTAGTGAAGAACGGGTCCCAGATCTGGTCCAGGATGGCGGGGGGAATGCCGCAGCCGCTGTCGCTTACCGAGGCGACCACCATCCCATCCTGGCCGTGCGTGGCAATTTCCACGTTCCCTGGTCCCTCGATTGCCTGGAAGGCATTCATCGTCAAATTCATGAAGACCTGGCGCAGTCCGGCCGCGTCCCCCTCCACCATCGGCAGGTCCCGCTGGAGAGCTTCCTTGATCTCGATTTTTTCATCGCGGGCCTTGTGCCGGACCAGTTCGAGGACTTCTTCGAGGACTCGGTTCAGGTCCACCACTCCCACCACGCCATCCGATTTGCGGCTGAAGGAGAGGAGGCTGTCGATGATCCCCTTGCACCGGTAGGATTCACGGATGATTACGTCCAGGTACTTCTTGAAGTCCTTGAGGCGTGGATCTTCCTTCAGCCCCGGCTCGTCGCGGAACCTGCGAACCAGCGCCTCCGCATACCCGGCGACCGACGTGAGGGGGTTGTTTATCTCGTGGGCAACGCCGGCGGCGAGCATACCGATGCTGGACATTTTTTCGGTCTGTACCAGCTGCAGTTCGTTTAATCGCTTGTCGGTAACGTCACGGAGGAAGACGAGGGCGCGGGTCTTCTCGTTGGGGTCTTCGATGGGGGTGGCGGTGACATCGAAGTAGCGGCACTCCCCGCTCCCCTTCGTGGCGGTGAAGGAGAGCTGCATGCTTGTGCCGGCCAGGGCCTGCTCTACGGGACACTGCCCAGGCGCATGGTCGATATCGGGGTGAAAGAGTGCCCGGCAGCTGCGGCCCACCTGGGTTTCCGCGGGAAACATACGGGGACAGACGTGATTGCGGTGCTGCACATAGCCGTGGTGGTCAAAGATGACCACGCTGTCGCTGATAGCATCGAAGACGGCCTGGAGTTCTCCGGTCTTAATGCGCAGCCCCAGGTTTGCTGCCTCCAGTTCCTGGATCTTCTGCTTGACTTCCGAATAGAAGCCGATCTTCGAACTTTCGAGGCCGAGGAGGCGCTCTATGTTCGATTCGTCGACCTGTGTCCGTTTCACTTGTGCCATGTCAGTACGCCTTCTCGAGAATTGCCACGAGGTCCTTTTCGTCCGCTTCCCGGGGAGACGTCACGATACAGACATCCTTGAGAGCGCGTCGGGCCAGTTCCGGCAGGTCTTTGCGCTCGACACCGAGGCTTTTCAGGCTTCGCGGCGCTCCGGCGGCGTCGAGCATGGCGGACAGTGCCTCCTGGACAACTTCGGACGCCGTGTCGACGCTGTCGTCGGTCCGGTACCCAAGCCCCCAGGCAAGCTCGGGCAGTTTTTCAGTGACCGCCGGGATGTCATAGCGGATGACTTCCGGCAGAAGCACCGCATTGATGCTGCCGTGGTTCGCATTGTACATGCCGCCGATAGGATGGGCCAAAGCGTGGACAATGCCGAGGAGGGAGTTGGAAAACGCCATGCCGGCATGGAGGCTTGCCCTGGCCAGGTTTTCCAGGTCGGCTGGACGGCGCTCCTTGACCGCCTCGACCAAGCTGGCGGAGACGAGACGGAGTGCCTTGATGGCATGGACGTCGGTGAGTGATGTGGACGCCACGGAGAAAAAGGCCTCCAGCGCATGACTGAGGGCGTCGGTGGCGGTGGTGCAGACGAACTCGTCCGGCAGGGTCTCCAGGGTGTCCGGGTCGGTGAGGCTGATGTCGGGGGCGACGCAACGGCTCATGATGGTCATTTTGCAGTGGCGCTCGGTATCGCTGATGATGGCGAACTGGGAGACGTCGGAACCGGTGCCGCAGGTGGTAGGGCAGAGGACCAGCGGCGGAAGGGGTCTGACTATCTTGTCGGGTCCCTCGAAATCCTTGATACTGCCGCCGTTTGAGACGAGGATCGCGATCCCCTTGGCCGCATCCATGGCGCTCCCCCCCCCCAGACCGACGATAACGTCGGCCCCGTGCCGTATGTACTCCAGCGCCCCCGCCTCCACTTCCACATCCTTGGGGTTGATGGTGATATTGTCGTAGAGAATCACCGTGAGCCCGGCATCCATTATGTTCTTGATGGCGATGTCCACCCAGCCGGCGTTGAAGAGGCCCTGATCACTCACAAGGAATACCTTGTGACCGCCGAGGCGTCTGGCACATGAGCCGATCTGGTTCAGCATGCCCCTGCCGAAGATGATCTCCGGGACCTCGAATTTGCAGTGATGAAGACTGCTCTCCACATTCTCCATAAATCGCCTCGCATCTATTTTAACAATGTTTTAACGTTTTGCCGGAACTTTTCCAGTGACGCTCTCTTCTATATATGCATGATAGCAATTCATGTGCCGAAATGTCAAACAAGGTTATATTTGAATACATTTACCCAATTCGCTCTTTTCCACGCACAAGTCCAAAACCCAACGGCTTTCGTCCGTTTTCTCCCCAGTGTGGTGGGAATTTTCTCCACGGTGTAGCCATCCTCCCCAACCCTCCCCCATCCGCTCTTCCTCCCTCCCAACCTGATTCCCGCCAGCGGATCGAATCTCAACAAGCCTTTGCAGCTGTAACGTTCAAAAACGGCGCCACAGTTTTATCCTAAAAAATAATGTTTTATTTATGGCATCGAGGTTGCACAGGACATTGCCGAAAACGATCGGTGCACCGGGCGACGATTGTAAAAGCAGAAATAACGAGGGAATGCAGCACCCTCTACAAGATGACAAACAGGCGCACATGGCCTTTTTGGAGGAGATTCATCCGAAGATGGCCGCCAAGCCTATTATCCGGCGTACGCCTGTAATAAACAAAATATTGTTATGAATGCAGCAGACATCGGGCAATACCCAGAACATTACTACAAGAGGGAGGTATTCATGAAGAAATCGGCAATATTTATCGCGGTGCTGCTCCTGGCACTCACCGCACTCCCCTCCGCCGAGGCGGCGTTCGTCATCGGCGGGGAGAACGGCTGGCAGTTCAGCACTGACGGTTTCATCAACGTCTTTGCAGTGTATCAGACCCTTGAAAAGGCACCAACCAATGTTGCCCCGGTCGAAGGTTTCCTTTCAGGGAACAGTTCGCGCACGGCGACTGCAGGGACTCCGGTGCCTACCGACGGGGGCGCCACTCAACAGTTTCAGGTCCGGACCGGTCTCCTGCCGGAAGGTGTCGGTTTCAACATCAAGGCGCCAACCATCGGCGGCGTGGACATGGGGGTCAGAATCGGCATCTACCCCAATATCCAGAACCATATCGACAGTAACATCGACATCACCCCCAACATCGACTTCCGCGAAATCTACTTTAC
>Ga0335085_10014442_pt1 | contig 11518 bp, 8 predicted proteins | sample Lox_Sample_45_FD_206712 | JGI IMG/M metagenome (GOLD analysis project Ga0335085, IMG submission 206712) | Soil microbial communities from Loxahatchee National Wildlife Refuge, Florida, United States - Lox_Sample_4.5 | ecosystem: Environmental > Terrestrial > Soil > Wetlands | place: USA: Florida... | reverse complement strand
GCGGGCGTGAGCGTCAAATATCCGCGCAAAAAATCGACGATGTCGAGCTTGCTTTTGATAAGTTCCGTGGTGGAGGAAGGCATGAGGTGCCTCCATTATAGAACCGCCGTGCCCGCGAGCGCAAAGTGTTGGTTCGCGACGATGATGAGGCCGATCACGAGGATAGCGATCATGCCGCCCAGGATCACGTCGCGGTGCTGGATGCGGATCTTTACGAAAACATTAAGGATGAGCGCGAGGGCGAATACGGCAGCGATCGCGAGATAGATATAGTCGACGGTCCGCACGGGGTTTGCGGCGGCCGTTTGGACGAGATTGGCCTGATCCGAAATGGCCGTGCTTCCCGCGACGGACGTGGCGGTCGCCACGGCAACGGCGGTGGTAGTCGCACTCACGGCCGCGACGGTCGTGGGCTTCGTAACGGGGTTCTTGGGAGAAGGCGCGGGCTTTGTGGCAGCGCTCGCCGTTTCGCCGATCGTAAACGTCGGCGCCGGATTCGCAAAAAGCTCGACGACATAGATCGCGGAATGGCCGTTATAGGTCCCCTGTGCCGTCGCCATGCCAACCTCCGTGAATCCGGTGTTCAGGATGTTCGCGCGGTGTTCAGGCGACGCGAGCCACGCATTCGTCACGTCGGCGGAATCAGAAAAGTTCACGGCAAGATTTTCCCCTGCCGAAGAAAAATCGTATCCCACTTTTTGGAACCAATACCACGGCGTGATGCCCGCGGGACTCGTGTGCGCGAAATAACCGTTCGCCACCATATCGTCCGCCTTATCGCGCGCCGCCACATCAAGCAGGGCGTTCTCGGTGAGCGGCGGAAGGTTTGCCGCGGCGCGGGCGGCGTTCGTGCCGTCGACGAGCGCGGAGACGGCGACGAGGCCGAAAAGCTTTGAACGCGGGATCACGTACGACGCGCTCAATATGAAAGCGGACTCGAGGACGATCACGACCGCAAGCACGAAGGCCACCGTGCGGGGGCGCAGGAGATGGGGACGATGGTCGTTCTCCTCGTGCGGGATAAAATATTTCTTGAAATGCGACACCCTCTTTTTCATTGCTCATATTATGTCATATAAACCGAGAAAACGCAACGCCCCGCTTTCGCGGGGCGTATACGTTATCTTCCACTGCCGTTCGGCTGTTTATGGCAACGCCGGCTGGGTGAGTCCCAAGCTCTCACATTCGAGCTCGTTGATCCACCACTTCGTCGTTTTATAAACGTAACCGGTCGGCGTCATCTCGGTCGGGAGTCCGTAAGGGACCCACGGCGCGAGCACGCTCGAGTGATATTTTGTTTGGAACTTCTCCACCGCGGCATACGTCAATGGGCCGTAGAATCCGGTGACGGGGAGGTCGGCGCCAAGGTTCTGGTTAAGGAACACTTGGAGCTTTCTCACCTCGTTCGGATCGTTATTGGCACCGAGCTTGATGTAATCGTTCAGGTAGACGCCGCAGCTCGTCGAAGCGCCGAGGACCACGCCGGGCGTGATCGGGGCCGGGACTCCGAGGAGAACGATCGAGGCGTTCGCCGCCCCGATGGACTGGCCGCTGATCGAGAAGTACTTTACATACACCGTTTTACTGCCCGCGCCGCTCGTGAGCACCCACGGCATCGATGTCACGTAGGGGATCAACGGAGTCGAACTCGGGAAGCTCGAGGTGTTCGAAAGTTCCATCTTATAAGCGCCTGTTCCATAGAGCGAAAGCGTTACGCTTGTCGTCGCGGTCGAGGTCGCGTTGTTGTCGATAGCGATCTCGTAGGCCGAGCCGCCACCTCCACCACCGCCCCCTCCTCCGCCGCCGCCTCCACAATTGCTTGTGCAGGGAGCGGATTGGACGTTCACGGTGACGGACGACGAAGTCGCCGCGTTATTCGTGAGCGAAGAGAGTTCGGAAACCGTCGCGGTGTTCGTGACGGCGGTTCCGTCCAAGCTCGGATTCACCATGGTCGCGAGCGTCAAGGTCGCCGTCGCGTTCGGGGCAAGCGCGCCTACGTTCCAATCACCCGTCGAAAGATCGTACGAACCTTGCGATGCGGAGGCGTTTGATAAGCTCAATCCCGCAGGCAAGATGTCTTCCGTATGGACGAAGGTCGAGGTCGCAGGTCCCGAAGCCGTGAGGGTGAGCGTGTACGTTATCGTATCGCCGCCCGCCGGGTTCGTGTTGTCAACGGTCTTTACGATCGCGAGGTCGGCGATCGGGACCGTCGACGTTGGGGTCGTGGTCGCGTTCGGCGCGATCGCGACCGGTATCGCTGCGGTGTTGTTCCCCGCATTCGGATCGGTCGTGCTCGCGCTCTCCCCCACCGTCGCGCTGTTCGTGATCGTGGTACCGGCGGTACCCGTGTTCACGGTTGCGGCAATGGCGAGGGTCGCGGTCGAGCTCGGCGCAAGGTCACCGATCGTCCAGGTACCCGTTGAGCTGGCATAATTGCCAACCGTCGCAGACGCCGTGACAAGGGTGAGTCCCGCAGGCAACGTGTCGGTTGCTACAACGCCGGTTGAGGTCGCCGGGCCGAGCGCGCTCACGGTCACCGTGTAGTCGATCGTGCCGCCTTCCATGCTCGAGGTGACGTTCGCGGTCTTCATGATCGCGATGTCGGCCGAGGGCGTTCCGCCGCCGCCACAGTTCACCGTGCAACTATTCGTCGCGATAATAACGGGAACCGTGGAAGAGTTGTTGGAAGGGTCCGGATCGGTCGTCGAGCTGTTCTCGCCCACCGTCGCGCTGTTCGTGATCGTGGTACCGGCGGTACCCGTGTTCACGGTTGCGGCAATGGCGAGGGTCGCGGTCGAGCTCGGCGCAAGGTCACCGATCGTCCAGGTGCCCGTGCTCGAGGCATAGGAACCGAGAGACGCGGTGGCATTCACAAAACTCAATCCCGCAGGGAGCGTATCGGTCGCCACAACGCCGGTTGAGGTCGCAGGGCCGAGCGCGCTCACGGTCACCGTGTAATCGATCGTGCCGCCTTCCACGCTCGAGGTGACGTTCGCGGTCTTCGTGATCGCGAGGTCGGCCGAGGGGATGGTCGAGGTCGGGGTTGAAGTCGGGGTCGATGTCGAAATGCAGGGCGAGAAGGTCGCGCCGGGCATCGAAAAGACCAAACCCGACTGCACCGTATGCCGCTCCGCGAAGTAGAGATCGACCGTCGTCGTCCCTGCCGATGCGGCCATGTAGGTTGAGGTCACCGTCGCAAACGGGTGTATCCCCGCCGCGGCGTCGACCAGCTTGCCGTTCACATAGAACCACGAGTCGTCATCCGATCCCAAGCTCACGGGATAGGTCCCCGAAGCCGGGAAATAGACGGAGCCCGTCCAGTGGATCGCCGTGTAGAAAGGATCCCCCGGAAGGCCGTCGTTCACCGGGAAGTAGTTGCTCGACTGGTTCAAGGAGGCAATCGGCGTCGAGGTCGCATAACTGAAGAACTGCGCACCGTACCAGTTGTATTGGAACGGCGTCGTCCCCGTGACCACGCCCGTGATCGGACCTTCCATGCCGGGAAGATTCTCCGGCAGGTTGTTGAACACGCCGTAGAGGCCGTTCATACTGCAGACAGGCGGCGGCAACGGCTTGTCGTCATCGCTTATCGTGCAGGTCTTCGTGGCGCCGGCCGCGATCGTGCCCGAGCAGTCGCCCGAGTACGAAACGGTATAGCCGGCCGAAGGGTTCTGCATGACCGAGTACGTTCCGGCCGTGAGGACCACCGTCGTGCCCGACGCCGAACCGGTTATGGTCGAGGTCGGCACCACGTTCGTCCCCGTCACCGTGTCCGAAAAATCGGACGCGGCCTTCACGCCGATGTTGCTGTTCGTGACATCCGTCACGACGACGAGCGTGCTCGTTGTGACGGGCGTCGAGGTCGGCGCGGGCGCGGTGAGATATTGGTTCAAAACGATAAGCTGCCGGGTCGGGCGGCTCGTCGTCAGAAGGATATCCCCGTCCGCATCCTGGTTGCGCATGCCGTCATTCGACGGATCATTGTCGAACAGCTGTCCGCTGTAGGCATAGGTGTCGGACGTGGTCGCCGCCGTTACCGAATCCTGGTCGGTATACAAAGGCGTCGCCCACGTGGTGGACGCCGAACCCCCGATCGATTCCTGTCCGTAGTAGAAGTGGCCGATGGCCACATTCGCATACGTCACGCACTGCGCGTTGTTCACGCTCGAACCGAAAAGCTTCGTGTTCAAGGCAAGCGGCGTCGTGAAGTTCGTGGTGGGCAGGGTCCCGATGGCGGAAGGAGTCGAGGTCGGCACGTTCGTAATTCCGGGGACCGTAAAGGTCGCTCCTGGGAAGTCCGAACCGTCGACGAGCGTTCCGCTCGCGTTCTCGATCGCTTTGCAAATGGTGATCGAGCCCGCGGGAGCCGAGGTGGCCCGCGCAACGCTTACTCCTCCGTGATACTGCATCGAAAAGGCGAGTGTGAATATGGCGCCGAAAAGCGCAAATTTCGCCCATCCTTTCGATGAAAGTATGGTATTCATTGTTTTCTCTTATTTATTTTTCGACTTTTTTATTAGTGAATTAAGTTATAAAAAAGCGAAAAATATGGTTGTAAAGGTACTGGAAATACCCCGCAATGATATAACGCCGCCCCTGAAATTGCAATGAATATTTATCCCCTGCGCCTTCTAAGCACGCGGCAAAGCAAAACTGAAGGTAGAACCCTTGCCTTCTTCGGATGCCACGGCGATCGTGCCGCCCATTTTCTCTATGATTTCCTTCACGATAAAGAGGCCGAGGCCGGTTCCCGTAATGTCTTTTGTTTTATCCGTCTGCACGCGATAGAACTTTTCGAAAAGTTTCGCCTGCGCCTCGTGGCTTATGCCGAGGCCGGTGTCTTTGATATGCGTCACCAGGTTCCCGTCGCGCGTTTCGTGCGTGATCGTTACCGTTCCCTTGCCGCCCATATATTTGATGGCGTTGCCGACAAGGTTCACCACGACTTCTTTCACGCGATCGGTATCGGCCATCGCTTTCGGCACGTCTGCCGGCGGTTCGTAGACGAGCGCGATCGATCTCTCATCGGCGAGTGATTTTAATTCGTCGAGCGTCTCGCGGATGGCGGGCACGATGTCCGTCGGCGCCACTTTAATGGTGAGCCGGCCCGCCTGCGAGCGCGCCACTTCCAAGAGATCGTTCACGAGTTGCACAAGGCGCTTGTCGCTTGCGATCACCTTCTCTATATATTGCTTCGTCGCGTCGTTCACGCCGCCCGTCGCGCCGCCCAGGATCAGTTCCAAATATCCTTTCATTGCGGAAACGGGCGTGCGCAGTTCGTGCGCGGCAACGAACACGAACTCGTCTTTCAATTGTTCGAGCTGTTTCAAGCCCTGCACCATGTCGTTGAAAGAATTTCCGAGCAGTTCGAGTTCGTCTCCCGTCTTGATCGCCACGCCCTCGCGAAAATCGCCATGCGCCACGCGCGCCGTCCCTTCCTGCAATTTTTTGATCGGCCGCACGATGACGCCCGCAAGAATCAGTGATGCGATAACCATAAGAATAAGCACCACAGCAAATCCTTCGGCACTCTGCCACAACAACGCGTCGAGCACGGCGTCGGCTTCGGCCGAGGGCCATTGCGCCACGAGCGTCCACCCATAATCCGTGATCGCAAGCGAACTGCTCGCCGCCGCACCCGCGAACGGTCCTTTGCCTACCATCGCTTTTCCCGCTTGGTCGGTTAAGTAAAGATAGCCGGTCGAACCGATTGTCGCGGCGGAAATAATATCTTGCAAAGGGTAGAGATCGGCCGTGCCCAACACGGCACCGATCGTCGCGCCGTTCGCACCGCGCGCCGGCGTGGCGAACGCCACTTGCGGGCCGGATGCACCGTAGGTGACGGGCCCCACATAATTATTCCCCGCAATCGCGGCGCGGAATGCATCCGAAGAACTTGCGCTCACGAGCGTGGAGGTTGCAACCCCGTGAGGATGCTCACGGTCAACGCCTGCGGATTCCGTGCCGTCGGGATTCACGAATGTTTCCGACTCGAGGAAGGTCATCGCGGAAAAGGTTTGCGTGAGCGCGAATTGCGCGGCCGAGGTCGCGATCGTGATGCCCGCGCCGTTCGGCGTGACGATTTTTGCTCCGGCCAAAATCTGGGTCTTCACAAAATTATCCACCTGCACGGCGGTCTGCGCGAGCACCGCGGACTCGAGCTTTGCCACATCGTCCCGATGGGCGTTCTGCGCAACGTAATATTCCGCCCCTGCGGCAAGCGCGAGCGGCACAAGCCCCACGAGCACCATCGTAAGGAATATCTTGGTGCGCAGCATGTACCACTTTATTGTAAGACATTACGGGCGACATGCCTAAACCGCTTACCGTAGTTCGCTTTAAATTTGTTGAAAAAGAAAAAATAGATTATATTCAGTGATGCGTTGCGGGATTAGTATAGTGGTAGTACGCGACCTTCCCAAGGTTGAGGCGCCAGTCCGATTCTGGTATCCCGCTCGGCAACAAAAAGAAAGGGCGCGCAGGAGAATTGAACCTCCTACGCGCCGAAGTGAACATAATCCGCAAAGGATCAAGGAACGATAACGCCGCCAGCGGAAGGAGCACCCAACCACGGATCGGCCTTGTCGAACAAGCGCTCGCTAAGTAACGGTTGATTTGCGGCAACCCCTGCAGCGATCTCCAAAATTCCTACTCTGCTTTTCACATGCAGATACGGGAAGCTCTTTCCGTAACGACTTCGCGAGCCCACGAGATCCAAGCCATGGTGTTGGAGCACCCATGGGAAGAGGGTAGCGTGAATAATGCCGCGCCACACGTTATATGGACGGCGGCCTTCAGCCTCGATCCTTCCGAGAGAAACGATCGCCTCAGTACCCAACCGTGAACGACCATCTTCCACGTCGATGAGCAGTGAAGCTGTCGCTGGATATTCACCGAGGTCTCCCAAGGAGACTTCGTTGATGTAGAAGTTTGCGCCAGGAGTGTGGTTAAGACAAACCTTTTTCATCAGTGCAAACAGATCAAGTCGTTCTGGTGGAGGCGGGACGAAAACAAAGAGTCCTTTGTCTGGGATGCGATTCCGAAAAAGATCTGCATCCTCATACCGTGCATGACCCCGTTTCACAAGTAATTCAACTTCGTACTCGAAAAGTTGGTCCGGCGTTGGAACCATGGGCGGCGGAGCGACCAGTCCCTCATAATGGATTGGTAATACTTCGAACGTTTCTCTTTCGGTGGTCTGGGGCATGGCCCCTCCTTTCTCGGTTATGAATCCTACGTACGCTGCCCGCATTCTACCTCTTGACGCACCACTTGTCAAATGCTATAATCGTGCCAGCCGATGGATTACAATTTCGCTCCAAAAGGATATGTATGAAACTCAACATGACGCTCGTCATCGCGGGAACACTGATTTTGTGCACGGGGCTTTATCGGGCCTATCCGCCAAAGCTCGGTAAGCTTCTCTTCTTCCTGGTACCGATCTCCCTGATGTTTCTCGCTGAGGTTGCCGTTCTCTGGCAATCACAAAGATTCGATATCATCTCGGGAACGATCGACAAAATGCTCACCACGACAGGGCAATACCTCCCGATGCTCGTTATCCTCTTCGCCAGCATGGCACTCGGAGGGCAACTGGTGGACAAGGTGTACGGTGCCGAGGTCGAGCGGTTTCTCCTCAACCATGGATCGCTCGGCGCACTCGGCGCGGCACTTTTCACCGCGTCCTCGAGCGTTGCATCGAATGTGGTTGACCTATTATGGAAGAAGCGGGAGCTCCAAAATCAGCTCATGCTCTTCATGATGGCCTCGCCACTCCTCAGCCTCAGCATCTTCATGTTCCGGCTTGTTGGCATACAGACGAAGGAAGTCATCATGAGAACCTATGTCATCAGTGTGGTGGCATCGATCGTCATGATCCCTATCGTGAAACTCGAGGGACTTATCTACGGCAAAATTCATGGATAAGTTCTCCTAAACATTGGGCGATTGGGAAAGAATATGCCCGCCGAATACTCGGCGGGCATTTTTATTTGGACACTGGGTGAAATCAGTACTCAAACGAGGTCTGGATCGGAACCCGTTTCCACGGATGCTCGATTCTTGAGCGGAGCGCGGCGTAGGGCTCACCGCCCTCCGCGCGAATTTTTTGGTTGTCTTTGTAATGTTGCCGCCACTCTTTTTCGATAAGGGCTTCAACATCGGGGGGAAACGGTTCTTTGAGATCGTTCCAACCTCGACAATGGGTTTTGTCTTTGGGGTGAACGGCGCAACGCCAGAAAGAGGCTTTCCAATAGAGGTTCTCTTCTTTGTCTTCCGTTGTCGGATAACGATGAGATGCGTCCATCAGCCTGCCGCAATGCGAGGGTCGTTGCACAACTCTCCACCGCGCATGCTGTGCATCATCAAGAAGGCGCAAAAGAAATCCCGGCTGGCTACGCACGGTCGGGCGGGAGGAATGCACGATATTCCCTGTTCCGTCTACCATAAGGACGAATCCGGAATCATGATTGACCCATCCATCCATTCTTTTGGTAGTCCAAACGATCACACGATAATCGTTCTTTCGTTCGGGCGGCATCTGGAATACAAGGCATAATTCGCCAGGCTGTTGATACGATCGCGATTCCGGGCGAATGAGTCGGAATCCGAGCATCGAGCTGTTGCGCTCACCGGGTATGAGGACTCTGAACCCTCTACGTTCCAAAATTCTCACGAACATCAAGAACTCCGAAAACGACGGATAATGTACCACGATCCACCTGCCTTATAGATTGTGAAGTTGCTGGCTGCCTACTCTATATACCGCATATTCGAAATACAATACAAAAGGTCGCTGTAGTAATTAGGCGAAAGGTCGATAAGCATAATATTACTTACCTTTCATCATGGCCAAAAAGACATGCGCAGAGTGCGGGCATCCGCATACCAAGCCGGACGGCACGTGCAATTGTAGTTGCACCGCCGAGCAGAAATAGCATCACAAAAACCACCCCGCGGAGGGTGGTTTTTTAATAAAAATTTAATCTGCGGTACTTGTTGCCGTCGAGCTGCCCGATGGCACGATGATGATCATCGTCTCGCCCGGCTTTTTGTAGTTGAACCGCGCGCGCAGCTCTTTTTCGAGATTCAGCGGGTTCGCAAGGTATTGCACTTCGTTCTGCAAGTCGTTCTCGTCGCTTTGCGCTTTCGCGAGGCGCGTTTGGATGTCCGAAAGATCGGCGCTCAACGCGCGCTCTTGCGCAAAAAACTTGTACACCTGCACGCCGATGAAGACGAGAAGGATTACGAGGATGACAACGGCCGCGATCTTCATTATTTCTTAAGTATCTCCCTGAAAACTTCCGGCGACAAGTCCACGCGCGCGCCGGCTTGCAAGCGCTCTTTGCCGCGCTCCTGCTTCTTCCACAGCTTCATCTTGCGGGTGCGGTCGCCGCCGTTCTTGCCGAAGTCGCCGAGCGCTTTCTTCATGGCCGGGATCGTTTCACGCGCCACAATGCGGCCGAGCGCCCGCGCCTGCAAGGCCTGCGAGAATTGCTGTTTGGGCAAAAGGTCCTTCAACCGTTCCACCGTCTGGCGGCCTTCACGTTCAAGGTCTTTCTTCGGCACGATGCGCGTGAGCGCCGGGATCACTTCTTCGACGATCAATATTTCCAACTTCTCAACCTCCGCTTCCTGATCGCCCGCAAGTTCGTAGGTGAACGAAGCATACCCCTGCGAAACCGATTTCAAGCGATCGTCAAAGTCGCGGATCAATTCGCGCAATGGCAACTTCGCCATGATCAAAAGATTGTCACCGATCGTTTGCACTTCGCGGATCTCCACGTCGAACACCGTCTGTAAATTCACGACCGCGCTCAAATATTTTTGCGGCGCAAGAATTTCGAGGTCCACGATTGGTTCCCACACTTTTTCGGGCTTATCGGGAAAATCCTGCGGCTGGGTCACGGTCTTCACGACGCCCTTGTCTTGGATGCGGTACGCGATCGAAGGAAAGCTCGTCAAAAATTCCAGGCGGAACTCGTCTTTCAGTCGGCTTGCCGTGATTTCAAAATGAAGCTGGCCCAAGAACCCAACTTTAAGCCCCCTGCCGAGCGCCTCGTTCGCGTCGGGCTCAAAATAGAGCGCGGCGTCCGTAAGTCGCAACCGCTCCAATCCCTTTTTGAGGTCCTCGAACTTTGTGGTGCCGTCGGGATAAAAAGAAATGAAGACGACGGGCGCCGCTTCGCGATATCCGGCGAGCGCAACCCGCTTGCCGCCGCCGCGTACGATCGTGTCGCCGATTTTGACGAGCGTCGGCTCTTTCAACCCCGTCGCAATGTAGCCGATCTCGCCATCTTTTATCTTGGGCGAAACTTTGAGATCCGGCGAAAAATACCCGACCTCTTTCGGTTTGAATTTTGTCTTCGTGGCGAGCAGTTCCATCTCGTCCGTGCCGCCGAACTCGCCGCCGAAGACGCGCGCGAACGCGATAATGCCTTTATGGTCGTCGTAGAGTGAATCAAAGATGAGCGCGCGCTCGACGGCGGTTTCTTCTTTGCGCGCCGAAGGCGGCGGAATCGTGCGGACCACTTCTTCCAAAAGCTCCTGCACGCCCGCGCCGGTCTTCGCCGAAACGCGGAACACTTTTTCTTTCGACACGCCGAGCAGATCGGCCGTCGCCTGCACCACCGACTCCAACTGCGGCAGGGCGAGATCAATTTTATTGACCGCCGGAATCAAAACGAGCCCGGCCTTCTGCGCCGCGCGCAGATTCGAAAGCGTTTGCGCCTGAATGCCTTTCGTAGCATCAACCAAAATGATGCCGCCCTCGACGGCCTGGAGCGCGCGCGAGACCTCGTACGCAAAGTCGGAATGCCCGGGCGTATCGATCAGGTTCAACACGTATTCCGTGCCGCCCGTCGTAAACCCCATCCTCACCGGCGCCATTTTGATCGTGATCCCCCGCTCGCGTTCGAGCGGCAGGCGATCCAAATACTGTGCCCTCATGGAGCGCATGGGCACCGTGCCCGTCATCTCAAGCAATCGGTCGGCAAGCGTCGACTTGCCCGAATCAATGTGGGCGATAATAACGAAATTGCGGATGTTCTTCATTCCGCTATCTTCGCTAATGTAAGGTTAATCGTCAACCTACCGGGCATCGGTGCCTGGTCGGAATCAAAGTTGAAGGTCGAGAGCCCGGTCTCCGCGAAGGCGTAGCCGAGCGGCGCATCGATCTCGACGGTGTAGTGCCGGTTGGTGCCAGCCTGGCGCTCGATCACAAACTGGTACGGCACACTGCTTGTCGGCGCCTGGAGCATGCGGTGGTCGTACGCGACCGAGAACTGCGTTGTGCCGCCCGCCTTGACCGTGGACCAGGTAGTGAACACCTGCTTCCCGGCATCGTTGTGCCATAAAACGCCCGGATAGCTGAAGAGCCCCTGCTCCGTGCCCTCGATCGCCGTGATGAGAGGATCCGTGGCATAGCCCTGCGCGGCGTAGTTCAAGGGCGCCTTCACAACTTTGGTGATCCCCCCGCTCGCGTTCGTGAGCGTACTTCCAAGCGGCACAAATAATTGCA
>Ga0335085_10014440_pt1 | contig 11518 bp, 8 predicted proteins | sample Lox_Sample_45_FD_206712 | JGI IMG/M metagenome (GOLD analysis project Ga0335085, IMG submission 206712) | Soil microbial communities from Loxahatchee National Wildlife Refuge, Florida, United States - Lox_Sample_4.5 | ecosystem: Environmental > Terrestrial > Soil > Wetlands | place: USA: Florida... | reverse complement strand
CGTTTCACGAGGTGGCGATCTTCGGAGATGACGCGAAGCTGCGCGATGAGCAGATTATTCGCGTGACGGATGTGGGCTTTCCTGAAGAAGTGCTGCTGGATCAGGACAAGTTTCTCTCGGCGTGCCTGCGGCTGCCTGAATTCCAGAAGAAGATGACGGGCACGGAGATGCGCTATCGGCTCGGCGAGCTTTATGCGGCGCAGGAGCGCAGGGCGCGTGCTCCACATGGATTGCTGGCGACATGCCATCGGCTCGCGGTGCCGATTCTGGTGGGCGCTCCGGCAGACGGCAGCGTGTTTCTGAATTCGATGAAGCTGTGGGCGATGCGCGAGACGGGGCTGATCGATGACTACAAGTTCGAGCTCGATCTGCACGGTGAGGTGTTCGAGGCGTGCTCGTATCATCGCTGGGGGCTCTTCGAGAGCGAAGCGAAGGGGCTGGCGACGTTCATTCTGGGCGGCGGCGTTCCGAAGAACTACAACCTGCAGCCGGAGCCAGCGCTGGGGCAGGTGCTGGGGCTGCCGGATATCCGTGGGTATCAGTTCGACGTGCAGATCACGACTGCCCCGGTGATGGATGGGTCGCTTTCGTCGTGTCCTCCGGCAGAAGCGGTGACGTGGGGCAAGGTCGACAAGGATGTTTATCTGCAGACGACAGAGAGCATGTTCGGTGACTACTCGCAGGTGATGCCGTTCATCGTGAAGGCGCTGCTGGATAATCGCAAACGCTTCGAGAAGAGGCTGGAGGAAGTCGGCGAGGAGCAGCTTTTCCGGGAAGAGCCCAGAGCGCAGGGATATCTGCGGAACAGAGCGGGCTATCGGCTCTACGAGAGGCGCGACGATCTGACGGCGAAACTCAGAGAAGACGTGAAGAAGAACGCGGAGTGGCTCAAGAGCAGTATTGAGTATCAGACGGCTGCGGCGAAGTAGGTCGCCGGAACCCATCTCATAAATGCACTCAAACCGGTTTGCACACGGTCGCAGATAGTTTCGAGTAGCCGGTTAACCGACCGGTAGATTGCTCCGAGAAGCCGACTCATAACTACCAATCGCCGCAGTCTACGAAAACGCCGTTTTGCGCGAATGACCTAAAGCCAGACTGTGTTACGGACAGCTACGCGCGGCTTCAGTATCCGCATCTTCAAGAAGCAGGCTGGTATTCGCATTCCTCGCAAAGAGTTTGCGCGAAAACCAGACACCCACCGTTACCAGCAGTAGACCGAGCACCGACCAAGTGAGAACTGCGTGGCGCTTCGCTACGCCGGTGAGTCCGTGTACGAGTTGGGCCCCGTAAAAGATAGTGATCAGGGCGCAGGCAAGGAATTGAATGAATTTGCCCATAAAGATTGCAGTGGAAAAGAGTGCCGGGCGCATCTTGAAGACACCCGCGGCGATCTCTAATACGTTGAGCGGCGTCGGCGGGGGCAGCATCGCGGGAATCATGACGGCTAGGAACTCCTGGTTCTCAAAGCGGTCTCGCAGGCGCTCGTAGCGTTCGCGGTTGATGCGCTTCAGCAGGAAGAGTTCGCCGCCCGCGCGGCCCACATAGTAGGGCACGAGCGCGCCAAGGGCAGAGGCAGCAGCCGCCATCAGGCAGTACAAGAGGAAAAGAGTGTGATTGGTGGCGACGTAGCCGATCAGGACGCCATCCATCGACACGGGGATGGGGAACAAGGCAGAGTCAACCAGCGCCAGCGCGCCCAGACCCCATACGCCAAACGGAGCGAGGAACGCGAAAAGCACCAACATCCACGTGCTTAACTTGTGCATCAACAATGGGAAGAGCTTTTTCACAGAGCTTTGATTCTACCGGGCGGCGTCAGGCGCGACTTCCTACAAAGTTGGATTTTCGGCAATAAGGGATTAGTCCCCATAAACGCCCTTGCGTTCAGTAATGTTCGGATCGTCGGCGATCCGGACGTACTTCTGCCGTGGCTTCGCCTGCCAGAGACATATCTGAGTTAGGTTCTAATGTATTTCGGCAACGGCGAGGTAATCCGGACGGTCGGCGATGGTGCGATGGCGGTAGAGATTTGCGATCGCGCGATTCTTCAGGAAGAAAACACCGGGCATCTGAAGGACGTCTTCTTTGATCAGGCCGATCTGATATTTGAACATTGCACCGCGGAACCAGCCGATCCAGACCGCGGGTCGAATGATTTGCCAAAAGCTGCCGCGTGCGAGGGCGAAGACAGGGTCCTGATAGAGAGATCCGTTGGGATCGCTGACCCGCTCAACGTCGGAGATTTTGTAGTAGTCGAAGTAGGGCCTGGCGCGTTCCGGCGAGCCGAGATGGACGAAGACCACCTGGACGCCGCGCTTTGCCAACTCGGGACGGATCTGCGACACATCGTCGATGGCCTGTCGGCAGAAGGCGCATCCGAAATGACGCAGGAAGACGAGCAGAACCGGCCGGTCGTCGACGAGGTCAAGCAGGGTTTTGCCCGACTCTGCCCGCGTTCGCTCAAGCAGAGCGATCAGGGCGGCGGAATCGGCTTTGACGGGCACGCTATTGCGGACCTTTCTCTCCCGCAGAGAAGACGGTCCACGGGCCGGCTTTCATGTCTTTGAGGATGGGCGCCTGCCAGGCGTATTCGGGATGGGCGGCCAGGAATGGCTTGGCGAGGAAGTCTTCGCCGCAGGGATGACCGGCATGGGCGACCAGACTCATCTTCGCGGCCATGTCGCTGTCGGCAACCTTGCCCTGCACCGCTCCGCCGGGATAGTAGGCAGGCCACTCCCACTCAGGGACTCCCTCTTTGGCGACGTCGGCGTGTCCGCAGAGCGAGCGCTGATCGGCGCGCTGGACCTTGAGGAAGGAATCTTCATGGTCGGCCATGAACTGCTCGGCCATGGGCACGTCGATCTTGCCCTTGTTGGCAGCCATCAGGTCTTCCCAGCGCACGCGGCGGGCGTTGGGTGAGGAGCTGAGATCCTTGATGTCGAAGCCGTCGGTCTCGTCCTGAATGAGCTTTGGATCGCGTGCGAAATTGGAGCTGACGAAGTAGCCGTCCTTCTTGCGCCAGACGGGAGTGTTCTTCAGGCCGAGTTCGAGGTAGGCAATCTCTCCGGTCTTGCGGTCGCCGATGAGCCAGTCGTTCGCGTAGCCGCCGTTGTTGTCCTTGATCATGGTGGCGACGTAGTCATCGATGGAATCGGCGTACTGAAGGGCCTTGCGGGAGCGGACGAATTCGGGCTTCCCTTTCGAGTCCCATCCGATGAACTGCGTGATGGTGGTTTCGGTGATCATGATGCCGGCGTCGTTGATGCCGAAGTCGTCCTGGCTCGTGATGACGCCGGGGAGGCCGTCCATAAGGATACGGTGGCCGTGGTCCGGCTGGATGTCGAACATCATGACCCAGCGCGCGCCCTCGGCGTAGGACGACCAGTTGTTGTGGGCGATGACGATCTTGCCGTCTTTGGTGGAGCTGCCGGTGGCGATGAAGGCGCTGCAGTTTCCGGGAGACTTGAGTGCAGGGCCGTCGTCGGTGCGGAGTCCCTGGGCGTGCTCCTGCTTGTTGAACCAGGGCAAGTAGTAGTCCACGAGCTCCATTTTGGCGTTCATGGCCACGATGTCCCAGACATCGAGGTTGACGCCTTTGGCTGCGACACCGTCAGCGATTCCCTGCAGTTCCTTCTGATACTCGGGATCGATGTGCGGCCAGAGGATGGTGCGGCCGGCGTCGCGGAAGAATGCCCAGTCGCGCCTGGAAGCATGCTCGGATTCGGTCTTCAGGACGTGGTAGGTGTCTTCGATTTCAGCGGAAAGAAGGTATCCGTGCTGGTAGCCGATCTGGTCGGGCGATCCCTGCAGGTGGACGTATGTCCATCCGCCGCGCTCAAAGCGATAGGCACCTTCGAGACGGGCATCTCGCGATTTGGGAGCCGCGTGTGCGAGGGCGGCAATGGCAATCAGGGCGAGCAGAGAAAAACATCGGCGGAAGCGTGCAGACATGCAGGGTGTCTCCGTGGGATGTAGAGACAATACTACAGGGCTGCGGAAACGCTGCTGAATTTGCGGGCGGCGCTTACCGCTTCTTCTTGGCCGGCTTCGCAGGGGCCTTTTTGGCTGGCTTTGGTGCCGGTTTTGGGGCAGCCTTCTTGGCCGGCTTAGGGACGGGTTTCGCCGCTTTGTGAACCACCTTCACCGGGTGCTTTGCTGCGGCCTTCGCTGGATTGGCTGGCGCACTCTTCGGCGCAGGCGCCTTGGGGTGGGCACCGTGAGATGCAGCCTTCTTCGGCGCAGGCGCGGGCTCCGCAGCCTTTGCGGGCTTCTTTTCGGGCGTGGGCTTCGGTGCAAGCGCCTTGGCAGCCTTGGACTTGTCGGCAGATTCAGGCTTCACCGGCGCGGCCTTGGCGGCCTTTCCACGAGGCGCTGGAGCGGCCTCCTCCTCTTCCTCTTCTTCTTCTTCGCCCTCTGCGTCGGACTCTGCGAGACCGCCGGCCTCTTCGTCGAGCAAATTGCCCGGGATCGGCATTTCCTCCTCGTCTTCGGAGCCCTCAGCTGCTTCGCTTTCCTCTTCCTCGTCGCGAATCTTGAACCGGGATTCGCCACGCTTGCGCGAGCGGCCGATCTTGACGGGCGGCGGCGGGGCAGGCGGCGAATGGGGCTCGAGAAAGGCGCGCATCTCCTCGTCGGTCTGGAGCTTGTCGTCCATCAGCTGGTAGAAGAGCTCCTGGACGAGTGCCTGATAGCCCGGCATTTCGGGAACGATGCGCATTTCGAGCATCAGCGCCGTGGGGATCTTTTGACGGGCCTCAGGCCAGACGGTGAAGAAGTTCCTGAACTTGGTCTGAACCTGGGAGTTCTTGCTGGTGTAGGCCAGCCATAGGATCGGCTCAGGCGCGTAAGAGGTGAGGAGCTTCCAGGTCGCTGACGGGGCGGAGTTTTTCTTGTCGAGCAGCTCTTTCTGGAATTCCTTCGCTGACTCGTCCAGCTCCTCCCAATAAGAGACAAAGCCGGGACGCGGGAACCTCTTTTTGAGGGCGGCGAGGTCCTTCGGCGGCATCTTGGCCGTGAGGAGCTCCATCTGCGCGGCGGAGATGTCGGGGTGAATTCCCTGGATCAGGAACTGAATCAGAGTCTGGTGCAGAGCCTCAAGTCCGGAGACATCCGCTTTGGCTGCGATCCAGGCGGGGAAGATGTGCTTCATCCAGCCTTCGGCTTCGAGCGCCTTAAGCACCTTCAGGCCCTCTTCTTCGTGGCCGATTTCCTCGAGCTCGTAGCCAGCCAGGTAGGAGGTGATAGCGTCGATGCTGCCGGCCTCTTTAGCGTTCTGGTACCGAATCTTCGTGCGTTCCTCGAGATCCCACCCTGTACGTGCTTGAAAACGCACGGCGCGGAGCATTCGAGATGGGTCTTCGATGAAGCCGTAACTGCTGACCAGACGGAGGATCCGGGCCTCGACGTCGGCGATGCCGTTCAGGGGATCGAGCAGGAGACCGTACGAGCCCTCGTTGAGGGAGATGGCCATGGCGTTGGCGGTGAAGTCGCGACGGCGAAGGTCTTCGAGGATGGTTGACCAGTGATAGACGGGCTTGCCGGGCTTGGGAAACTCCTCGGTGCGGGTGCTGGAGACCTCGACACGAACGCCCTTAAACCAGAAGAACAGGGTGCGCGTCGGCTCGTATTCACCCCAGAGGATTCCGCCTGCTTTTTCCAGTGATTTCTTTAACTTGAGCGCATTCCCATGAACTGAAAAATCAAGGTCTCGGACGGGAAATCCGGTGGAGAGATCGCGGACTGCGCCCCCGGTAAGAAACACGGTCATTCCGTGGGAGCGAGCGGCGTCACGAACCTGTGTCAGCGCATTTTGTTGAGCGGGGGACAGGCGGCTTTGCAGAAGATAAACGTAATCGGGCATGCCTTGATAGTCTGGGAAGAAGTCAGAGCGCCGCGCTCCCGGAATCTCGCTAAATATTTATTCAGCAATACTTTACGGGGAAGGCACCGCCATATACAAAGCTCCAATGTAACACAAGGTTAATTGCTTGGCTACGGCTTTGCACAATTTTCGCTGCGTTGAGTAGCCGACGTGCAACAATCCTTAAGTTCGGATAGTGATGCCGGCTTTTTCAGAGCCGCGCTCGCCTTTGATCTATGCCTTCCAGCCGGAAAAAAGCCATAGCACGAAGGTTCACACGCGATTGGGTCGCGGGCTATGTGGTTTTCGACGGCTCTTCGCCTTCGGGGTTTTTGAAGGACCAAGCTCTGGAGATGCTGGCTCTGGACGGCAAAGTGCTGTCGCTGGAGCTGAAGACGATAAAGTGGCTTTGCATCGTCCGCGATTTCAATTCCGGTGAGCCTGAAAATCCGGAGCGGCTGCTGCGCAAGACGTTTGCAGGCAGGCCCCGGACAGAGGGTCTCCACCTGCGAGCGACGCTGACGGATGGAGAGCTGATCGAGGGCATCGCGTCCAATGACCTGAGCCTGGTTTCTGGAAGGGGCTTGCTGCTGACACCTCCGGATACACGGTCGAACACTCAGCGGCTGTGGATCCCGGAAGGCTCGCTTGCGGCGCTGGAAGTGGTTGCCGTGATCGGGGCGGCTGCGAAAAAGAAGGCTGCCGAGGATCGGCAGGAGAGCCTGTTCTGACCTCCTGCCCCTTATCAGCTTTCTCTTAATGCCTTCATGGGATCGATGCGGGCGGCGCGCTGCGCCGGCAACAACGACGCTGCGATAGCCAGCAACATCACTCCGAAGGCGGCCAGAGTGAGCACCAGCGGGTCGAAAGCGCTGACGCCGAACAGGAGTGAACGCAGAAGATGCGAACAAGCTGCGGCTCCCGCCAATCCGATGACACAACCAAGCAGCGCCAGTTTCGCGCCGGAAACAAGAATGAGCCGCATAATGCTGGAGCGCTGCGAGCCGAGGGCCATGCGAATCGCCATCTCCTGCACGCGGAGGGCGACGGAGAAGGCAATGACGCTGTAAATGCCCAGGACTGCCAGGAGCAGCGCCGCGGCGGCAAAGGATGAGATCAGGATGGTGTTGAAGCGCCGCGGTGCTTCGCTCTCGGAGATGGCGTGCTCCATCGTTTGAATCTGCGTGAGCGGAAGCTGGGGATCGATGGAGCGCACAGTGGCGGTGAGGGCGTTCTGCATCTGCTCGGGAGGCATGGCAGTCCGCAATGCAACATATCCGCCATTACCGGCGAGATCGCCGGGGTTGACGAGTGCCCCGTAGAGGATAAGCGACTGACGGACCGTTACATAGAATTGCTGTTTTGCGGGGATGTCCGGCGAGTTTTCCTTCACATCGGCCACTTCACCGACGACGGTGGCCCAGGGTGTCTGCAGTTTTTCGAGTCCGACGCGGAGGTGCTTCCCGATCGGGTCCTGGCCTGGCCAGGTTTGCTTGGCAAGCTTGTGGTTGACGACGACCACGAGCTGCGAACCTTCTCTATCGGCGGCAGTCAAGTAGCGGCCTCGAAGCAGTGGGATTCCCAGGGCGCTGAAGTAGTCGCCCTCCACAGAGACCATCGTTGCAAGGTCCAGTTCGCCGGGCTTTGCGGGGACATATCCTTCGGCGAGAAAGGCGCTATTGCTGTTGTTTCCGGAAGCGGGCAGGAACGAGGTAAGCCCCACGCTTTTGGCACCCGGCAGCGATCGCAACCTGCGCAGCAACTCGTCGTTAAATTGGTTGACCGAAGCCTGAGTGGTGTATTGCCTCTGCGGAAGTCCATAGGCAGCGACGAGCGTGTGATCGGGCCGGAAGCCGAGGTCGACCTCGCGCATCTTTTCGAAGCTGCGCAGCAGGAGACCCGATGCAGCGAGCAAGACAAGGGCGATGGCGATCTCGGTGACAACCAGAGCGGAGCGAAGACGCGCGTGGCCGCCGCCCGCTGTGCCGGTGCGGCCGCCTTCTTTCAGGGTGTCATTCACGCTGGTGCGGATCGCGGCGAAGGCGGGGGCTAGTCCACAGATTGCGCCAGTGAGCAAAGCGAGCCCGAGTGCGAAGGCGACCACGACCCAATCCACGGAGATCTCGTTGACACGGGGCAGCGTCTCGGGCAGCAGGCTCGCGCCGATGCGGAGCACTACAGCAGCCAGGGCAAGACCGAGGATGCCTCCGGTGATGCTGAGGACGAGGCTTTCAAGGAGTGCCTGACGGAGCAAGGCTGAAGCGTGCGCGCCGAGGGCCATCCGGACAGCCACTTCCCTGCGGCGACGGATCGCACGAACGAGCAACAGGCCGGCCAGGTTGGCGCAGGCGATGAGCAGAACAACAGCGACGGCGAAGAACAGGGTCCGAATAAGCGGGCGAGCCTGCTCTATTGTCTCTTCGTGCAGCGGCCGCACGACTGGGCTGATGCTAAAGCCGGCCATATACGCCGGATAGTTTCGCATCGTCTCCTTTGCGACGCGGGTCGCGTCGGCAACAGCCTGCGCGGGAGTGACTCCGGGCTTCAGACGCCCGATCATCTGGTAGCTCCAATTGGAAGCGCCACTCGGCGCGAGTTCCTGATCGGTGAAGCTCATGGGAACCCAGAGCTCGCTGCGGTTGATGTGGCCAGGGATCAGGGGAAATTCGAAGTTGCGCGGCATGACGCCTACGACAACGTAGGGCTTGCGATCGAGGAGAATCTTCTTTCCAAGGATGTTGCTGTCGCCATGAAAGCGGCTCTGCCAGGTGGCGTGGCTGAGAACGACAACCTGTTGTTTCTGGTCATCCTCCTGCTGGGTGAAGACACGGCCAAGCATCGGCTCGACAGCGAGCGCTGGAAAGACGCCGCCGGTCAATCGCGTCGCGTTGATAATCGCGGGGTCGCCGATGCCGGAAAGTTCGAAGCCGGCGCCCTGATATCCGCCGAGGCTGGAGAAGCTATGGGTGTCGCGCGTGTAATTGCGAATGTCGGGGACGGTAACTCCTGCCTCTCCACTGCCGCCGACGTCGGCACCGTGAATGATGTCGGCGAGAACCATGAGCTGATTGGATTGCGGGAAAGGCAGCGGCCTCAGCAGCACGCTTTCGACGATGGAGAAGATGGCTGTCGTGGCGCCGATTCCGAGGACGAGCATGAGAACGGCGGTCGCCGAAAATCCCGGTGATTTGAGCAAGTGACGAACAGCAATCTTAAGGTCGCGGGTGATAGACATCTTGGCTCCTGAGGAAAGTGTGTCGGTGAAATTCAGGCAAGTTGATAGCCAGAGGTACGCATGGCTGCAAAGGGTTGTTCCAGCGTGAATTTTCCGGAGTTGTGTTTGGTTTGGCCACGAAAAGCTAGTTCCGCAAACGGACAGCGGTGTCCGCGACCGAACAGGCATTGGAGCAAATCGCGAGAGCCGGAGACAGAGCCTCAAACAATTCTCTCAACTCGACCTAGTACAATCTCCAGCATGAAGTTAGCCGAACTGGCGCTCGCCCTCGGTGCTGATTTTCGGGGCGACGGGGACGCCGAGATTTCCGGAGTCGCCGGGCTTGAAGAAGCTGGGCCCGAAGATGTGACGTTCGTGGCGAATCCGCGCTACTCCGCTCTGGCGCGCACCACGAATGCAGGGGCTGTGCTGGTGACCCAGGATTTTCCCGAGATTGCGACGCCGACACTGCGCACCTCGAATCCTTACCTCGCATTTGCGAAGGCGGTTCAGATTTTCTATCGGGAGCCCTCGTATGCGCCGGGTATCCATCCGACGGCGGCAATTCATCCAACTGCCGTAGTTGGCAAAGGGGCGCATATCGGTGCCTTTGTCGTGGTCAGCGAAGGGGCGAAGATCGGCGACAACGCGACGCTGCTGCCGCATGTCGTGATTTATCCGCATGCCACGATCGGACATCACTTCTATGCCCACGCGCACTCGGTGGTTCGGGAGCACTGCGTTGTCGGCGATCACGTGGTGCTGCAGAACGGAGTGATTGTTGGGTGCGATGGGTTTGGATTTGCAAAGGATGACGAAGGCATCTGGCACAAGATTGTGCAGTCCGGGCCAGCGGTCGTCGAGAGCAACGTGGAGATTCAGGCCAACTCAACGGTCGACCGGGCGAGCGTAGGAGAGACGCGGATCGGCCCGGGAGTGAAGATCGACAACCTGGTGCAAGTGGGCCACGGGTCGAAGGTAGGAGCTAATTCCCTGCTCTGCGCCCAGGTGGGACTGGCCGGGTCGTCGGAGATCGGGAATAACGCCATTCTCGCGGGACAAGCCGGTGTTGCAGGACACTGCAAGCTCGGCGATGGGGTGATCATGACGGCGCAGTCGGGGGTGTCGCACGATGTGCCGGCGGGCAAGGTGATCAGCGGGTCGCCTGCGTTTGATAACAAGCAGTGGCTTAAAGCGACTGCGATATTTAATCGGCTGCCGGACATTGTCCGGCAACTGCAGCGGAAGCAGAAGTCGGAGCAGACGTAACTCTCAAATTTTCAGGCTGAAGGCGAACACGTTGCCTTCGCCGGGCATCCAAGAAGATTTATGCGGAACGAAACAGAGAACGAATCGCAAAGCGGGTCAGTGCAGGCAGTTGTTGAGCCCATTCGCGTGCTGTTGCTCGACGATCAGACAGATAATCTTCTGCTGCGTTCGACCATACTTCGCAAGCACGGGTACCTGACAGAGACGGCCTCATCGATTGAAGAGGCGCAGACGATGCTGGACCAGATCGATATAGCCGTGCTTGATTATCACCTCGGCGCGGGTCAGTTTGGAACCGATGTGGCCGCGCAGTTACGCGAACGGCGACCCGAGGTGCCGATCATTATTCTGTCGGCGACTCTGGAGCATCGTTTCGGCGGTGTCGAAGACATGCATTTGCTGAAGGGCTACAGCTCGGTGGATGACCTCGTGAACGCGCTGCGGTCCTTCGAGGCCAAGCTTCGCGGCAAACCGGTAGTTGTCGATGCGAGGGACTTCTTCTATTCGCGGATCAACATGGCGATGGGCGAGGACGTGGTCGTTGAGATTCTTGATGGCGAGGGCAACTGGCAATATGTGAATGAAGCCTGCGCGCGGCTGCTCGAGCGTCCACGCGACTGGTTTCCCGGACGGAACATGTTTGAAGAAATGCCTGAACTCGAGGCCGACTGGCGTGAGATTCTCTACACCGTTGCCACGACACGCGAGACGTATCTGGACCGGACATACCGCGGGCTGCTGAATCTGCCAACCAAGGGCGAAGGATGGGTGTGGAACGTGCTGGCCTTTCCGATTACGCTGCATACGCGCGCCACGGGCGTGGTGTTGTCTGCAAGAATTCTCGAACGAAAATCCGTGCTGTGAGGGTAAGACGCGGCGGTAGATCAGCTGTGATGGCGACGATTCTTGCTGGAATCGCCTGCCTTGGCGTCACGGCATGCAGGTCGGCGTTTGTCGAGACTACGGTCGCAAATGATGGTGCTTCGCCGGTACACCTGATCGAGGTGGATTATCCGAGCGCAAGCTTCGGAATGCAGACGCTGGACGCGCACGCTTCCTATCACTACCGCTTCAAGATTCAGGGCTCCGGCCCGATTTCGATTACCTTCTTCGATAGCGCCGGAAAACCGCATACTGCGACCGGACCCACGCTGACGCAGGGGCAGCAGGGC
>Ga0335085_10014439_pt1 | contig 11518 bp, 10 predicted proteins | sample Lox_Sample_45_FD_206712 | JGI IMG/M metagenome (GOLD analysis project Ga0335085, IMG submission 206712) | Soil microbial communities from Loxahatchee National Wildlife Refuge, Florida, United States - Lox_Sample_4.5 | ecosystem: Environmental > Terrestrial > Soil > Wetlands | place: USA... | reverse complement strand
CACATCACGATCGCGCCCAACCCGAACCGGGTGATCGTCCGCCTCGGCGGCCGGATCATCGCCGACTCCACCCACGCGCTCGTCATGCGCGCGCCGGGCACCCCGGACGTCCAGTACATCCCGCGGGACGACGTGGACATGGCGAGCCTCGTTCGCACGTCGCACGTCACGCGTTGCCCCTACAAGGGCGATGCCTCGTATTGGAGCATCCGGAGCGGCTCGGGCACCGTGGACAACGCGGTGTGGAGCTACGAGTCACCATTCGACGCGATGGCGCTCATCAAGGGGCACCTCGCGTTCTACTCGGACCGGGTCGACTCGATCGAGGAGCAGGCTCCCTAGGCTCGGTTCACCCGGGGCCGGCGCCCGTGACCAGCGCGACCACGCGACGTCTCCTGCTGGGCCTGCTCGCCGCCGGCGTCTGCTGGCAGCCGGCAGCGCCGAGCGCGGCGTCCCTGCCGGACCGAGCCCCGCCGGCCGGCTTCACGTCGGTCGAGGGCGCCGGCGGCGGCCGCACGCTCGCCGGGACCTTCACCGGCAACGCCCGCTCGGCCGCGGTGGTGCTGGGCGGCATGCTAGGCGCGCTGCGCGGCTACTTCGACGGCGCGCCGGCGGTCTCGGGAGCCGTCGGCGATCCGGGCGACCGCGGCATCATGGCGTTCTTCGACGCGCGCCTGCAGGGCACGGCGGTGCGCGGCGTCGCGCTCGTGCAGCTCAACGACGGCGGCGGGGGCGGCGTGGCCCTCATCTTCGATCGGCCCGGCGACATCGGCCGGTCGTTCGCTCCCATGGCCCGGCAGCTCGCCGGCGTGCGCGTGCCCGGTGGCGAGGCGGCGCGCCCAGTGGCGCTGCAGCAGCAGACCGCGCCCGACGGCAAGGCCGCCATCGGCGTGCCGCCCGGGTGGCGCATCACCGGCTGGGGCAACGGCGCGATCGACGTGGCCGGGCCGCAGGGCCAGCTCGTGGACGTCGGCATCTTCCTGCCGATCATGGTGCAGCCCACGTTCGTCGGTCCCGTCGCCGGGACGATCTACCTGCCCTTCATCGCCGATCCCGCGGTGGCGGTGCGCGCGGTGAGCGAGGCGCAATCGCGGCAGGCGGTGGCACGGGGCGGGCCGGCGGTGACCAACATCGAGGTGCTCGAGCGCTATCCGACGCCGCCGCCCACCGGCGGGGGCCAGGCCGCCTACCTGTTCGCGCGCTCGCGCGTCGGCGGGCGCCCGCACTACCACTTCGCCCTTGTGAACACCGCGCCGATCGATGGCAACTCGTGGACCTACTACTACTCCACGGTGGGGGCGCCCGACGGCGTCTTCCAGCGCGACTTCGCGCTGATGCTCAACGTCTGGCGCTCCTGGTCGCTCAACCAGCAGATGCTGCGCGACCGGCTGCAGGACGCGGCCAGCAAGATGCGCCAGACCGGCGAGATTCTCCGCAGCGCCGCGCGCGGGCAGAGCGAGGCCTTCGATCGGGCCAACCGGGGCTTCGACTACTACATCCGCGGCGTCGAGGTGCTGGAGAATACGCAGTCGGGCCGCCGCGCCAACTTCGATCGCGACTTCGCCGACGCGGTGGTGAAGGCGGACCCGACCAAGTTCCGCCTGGTGCCGCCGAGCCAGTACCGCGTATCCGACTAGAGAGGGACCAGGCGGGGCTGGGCGGCCCGGGCCGCCGCCGCCCCCCGCCGGCTCGATCGGATTCGCCGCCGCCGCCGCCCGGCCTTCTATAGTAGAATCGCCGGCGTGGCGGCACCCCTCGGCATCGACGTCCACGCGCACTTCTTCCCCGAGCGCTTCTTTCGTGCGATCGAGGAGGGCGGCGCGCCGTCCGGCGGCCAGATCGACCGCTCACGCCCACGCGGCCCCGCCATCGTGGTGAAGGGCGGGAGCACCGCGCCGCTGGAGCCGCGCTACTACGATCTGGGCAAGCGCGTGGCCTCCATGAACAAGCAGGGTGTGGCGGTCCAGGCCCTCTCGCTCACCGCCCCGATGGTCTACTGGGCTCAGGGCGACTTCGGCGCCCGGCTCGCGCGCGAGTGGAACGACGGAGCCAGCGAGGCGCACACCGCATACCCCGATCGCTTCGTGGTCTGCGCCACGCTGCCGATGCAGGACACGGGGCAGGCGCTGGCCGAGCTGGATCGCGCGGCAGCCCTGCCGGGAGTGCGCGCGGTCTACATGGGCACCAACGTCAACGGCCGCAACCTCTCCGATCCCGATTTCTTCCCGGTGTTCGAGCGCTGCCAGGCGCTCGGGCTGCCGGTGGGGCTGCATCCGTTCAACGTCAACGGGGCGGACCGGCTCAAGGCGTACTACCTGACGAACCTGCTGGGCAACCCGTACGACACCGGCATCGCAGTGGCCCACCTCATCTTCGGGGGCGTGCTGGATCGGCTGCCGAAGCTCCAGGTGATCCTGCCGCACGCGGGCGGCACCTTCCCGCTGGTGTGGGGGCGTCTGCAGCGCGGGCAGAAGGTGCGGCCGGAGGCCAACAAGGCGGCCAAGAAGCCGGTGCGCGCCTACCTGCGGCGCTTCACCTACGACACGATCAGCCACGACCCGGGCGCCCTGCGCTATCTGATCAACACGGTGGGCGCGGATCGGGTGATGCTCGGCACCGATTTCTGCTTCGACATGGGCTACGAGCGTCCACTGGACGTCATCCGCGACAAAGCGGTGAAGCTCTCGCGGGCCGAGCAGGCCCTGGTCATCCGCGAGAACGCCGCCCGGCTGCTGCGCCTCCGCTGAGACCACGGCTCGGCGCGTGAGCCCCGAGTTCTGGATCGCGCAATCGTTCAACGGCATCTCCTACGGCGCGCTCCTCTTCCTGCTCGCCAGTGGCCTCTCGCTCATCTTCGGCGTCATGCGAGTAGTCAACCTGGCGCACGGCTCCTACTTCATGCTGGGCGGCTACGTGGGGCTCACGGTGGCGCTCCGCACGAAGTCGTTCACGCTGGCGTGCCTGGCCGGCGCGGTCGCCATCGCGCTCGTCGGCATCGGCATGGAGCGCCTGTTCCTGCGCCGCCTGCGCGGCGAGGTGCTCGGCCAGGTGCTGATGACGATCGGCTTCGCCCTGATCTTCCAGGACCTGGCCCTGCTCATCTGGGGCGGCGATCCCTACACGGTGCCGATCCCGGCCGTGCTCACCGGCACCGTGCGGCTCGGCGGCGCCGTCTTCCCGATCTACCGCATCTTCATCGTGGGCGTGGCCATCGTGGTGGGCCTGGCCATGTGGCTGGCCCTCGATCGCACGCGCGCGGGCGCGATGATCCGCGCCGCGGTCGACGACGCCGAGATGGCGCAGGGCGTGGGCATCAACGTGCCGCGGGTGTCGCTGGCCGTCTTCGCCCTCGGCGCGGCGCTCGCCGCGCTCGGGGGGGTGATCGGCGGCGGCTTTCTCGGCGTGTACCCGGGCGCGGACTTCGAGGTGCTGCCCTACGCGTTCGTGGTGGTCATCGTGGGCGGGCTCGGCAGCCTGCCGGGCGCCGTCGCGGGCAGCCTCCTGGTGGGACTGCTCGACAACTTCGGCAAGGCCCTCTTCCCGGAGCTGTCCTACTTCACGCTCTTCGCGCCCATGGCGGTGATCCTAGCGATCCGGCCCACCGGCCTCTTCGGTCGCGTATGATCGCACGCCGCGCGGTGCTCGCCGCGGCGGCGATCGCGGTCCTGGCTCTGGTGGCGCCGGTGCTGCCCGCCTATCCGCTCACCCTGCTCACCCAGGCGCTCATCGTGGGCATCCTGGCCATGAGCCTCGACGTGCTGCTGGGCTATACCGGTCTCACCTCGCTCGGCCACGCCGCCTACTTCGGGGTGGGCGCCTACGCGGTCGCGATCATGACCACCGAGAAGCAGGCCGGGCTCCTCGCCTGCCTGGTGACCGGCGTGCTGCTCGCCGCGGGGACGGCGGCGATCTTTGGCCTGCTCGCCATCCGCGCCACCGGCACCTACTTCCTCATGATCACGCTCGCGCTGGGCATGGTGATCTGGGGGCTTGCGTTCCGCTGGGTCACGCTCACCAAGGGCGACAACGGTATCGCAGGCGTGCCGCGGCCGTCGCTGGGAGCGCTCGACCTGAGCGGGCCGCTGCCGTTCTTCTACTTCTGCCTGGTCTCGGCCGCGCTGGCGTGGGCGCTGATGGGGCTCCTGGTGGTGTCGCCGTTCGGCCTCGGCCTGCGCGGTATCCGCGGCAGCGAGACCCGCATGCTCGCGCTCGGCTACAACGTGTGGCTGCACAAGTACACGGCCTTCGTGATCTCGGGCGTCTTCGCGGGCTTCGGCGGCACGCTCTGGGCCTACTACAATGGCTTCGTCAGCCCGAACGACGTGCAGCTGGTCACCTCGGTCGAGACGCTGCTGATGGTGGCCCTCGGCGGCTCCGGGACCCTGATCGGGCCCGCCATCGGTGCGGGGGTCATCGTGTTCCTGAAGAACTTCGTGAGCGTCTACACCAAGCGGTGGCTCCTGATCCTGGGAGCCGTCTACATCGGCGTGATCCTCTACGCGCCCAGCGGCATCGTCGGCGCCCTGCGCGGGCGGCGGCGATGACCCACAGCGCCCTGCGTCTCGAGGGCGTCTGCCGCTCGTTCGGCGGCCTGCAGGCCGTGGACTCGGTGACGCTCACCGTGCAACCGGGGGAGCGGCGCGCGCTGATCGGCCCCAACGGAGCGGGCAAGACCACGCTGTTCAACCTGATCTCGGGCGCGCTGCCCCTGAGCGCGGGCCGCATCTCGCTGTTCGGCGGCGACGTGACGACCGCGCCCGCGCATCGCCGCGCTGCGCTCGGCCTGGCCCGTACCTTCCAGATCACCAACCTGTTCCCGGACCTCACGGTGCTGGAGAACTGCCTGCTCGCGGTGCAGGCCCACACCCGGACGCGGTTCGCGATGCTGCGCCCGGTGTACCGCTACGCGGGCCTGCTGGAGCGCGCGCGGGCCACCCTGGCCTCGCTCGCCCTCGAAGCCCTCGCCGAGGCGGTGGTGCGCAATCTCTCCCACGGCGAGCAGCGCCAGCTCGAGATCGCGCTGGCCCTGGCCGGGAAGCCTCGGGTGCTGCTGCTCGACGAGCCCACCGCCGGGCTCTCACCCGCGGAGTCGCGTCTGATGGCCGGGCTCCTGCGACGGCTCGATCCCGAGATCACGGTACTGATGATCGAGCACGACATGGATATCGCGCTGGAGCTCTCCGACATGGTGACCGTGCTCCACTACGGGCGGGTCATCGCGGACGGCCCGCGCGAGCAGGTGAAGGCCGATCCGCAGGTGAAGGAGATCTACCTTGGCGCTTGAGGTGGAGGGCGTCCACACCTACTACGGCGAGAGCCACGTCCTGCACGGCGTCTCGCTTCGTGTGGGCGCGGGCGAGGTGCTCGCCATCCTCGGGCGCAACGGCATGGGCAAGACCACCCTGATCCGCTCGATCGTCGGCTTCACCCCGCCACGGGCGGGCCACGTCCGCTACAAGGACGCCGAGCTGACGCGCCTGCCGCCCTACCGCATGGTGGAACTGGGCCTGGCCCTGGTTCCGCAGGGGCGTCGGGTCTTCCCCTCCCTGAGCGTGCGCGAGAACCTCGACGTAGCCCGCCACGGGACCGGCCGCTGGAGCCTCGAGCAGGTGTATGCTCTGTTCCCGCGGCTGCGGGAGCGCGCGGGCAACCGCGCCAACAAGCTCTCGGGCGGCGAGCAGCAGATGCTGGCGATCGGGCGGGCGCTGATGTCGAACCCCGACCTGCTGCTCCTGGACGAGCCGACCGAGGGCCTCGCGCCCTTGCTGGTGCGCGAGGTCGGCCGGGTGATCGCGGAGCTCAAGCGCAGCGGGCTCTCGATCTTGCTTGTGGAGCAGAACCTGGGCCTGGCCCTGTCGGTGGCCGACCGGGTGCACGTGCTGAGCCGAGGGCAGATCGTCCACACCGGGACGCCCGCCGAGCTCATGCGCAACGAAGAGGTGAAGGCTCGCTATCTGGGGGTGGCCTGATGCGATTCGGAACGTATTTCTTCCTGCAGGCGCCGCCGGCTGACCGGCACGCCGACATCGTCCGGCGCGAGCTCGACCAGATGGTGCTCTCGGAAGCGCTGGGCTTCGACGAGGTGTGGCTCACCGAGCACCACTTCATCGACTACGGGCTCTCGGTGGACCCGGCCACCCTCGCCTCCGCGGTGGCGTCGCGGACGTCGCGAGTTCGCATCGGCCTGGCCGCCGCCATCCTGCCCTTCCACGAGCCGATCCGGTTCGCCGAGCAGATGGCCCTCGTCGACATCATCTCCAACGGCCGGCTCGACGTGGGGGTGGGGCGTGGCAATCGCCCGTCGGAGTTCATCGGCTACCGCGTGCCGCAGGTGGAGAACCGCGAGCGCTTCGACGAGGCGGTGCAGATCATCCAGCGCGCGTGGACCGAGGAGCGGTTCAGCTACGACGGCCGCTTCTACCAGATCCCCCAGGTGCGGGTGATCCCGAAGCCCCTGCAGCGGCCGCACCCGCCGGTCTACCAGGTCTGCGTCTCGCCCGACTCCATCGAGAGCACCGCGCTCCGCGGCTGGCCCATGCTCAACTCGATCCTCTTCGGCGGCGTCGAGCAGCTCGTGGCCAGCCGCGACCGCTACGTGACCACGCTGCAGAAAGCCGGGCGCAGCGCCGCCGAGATCCAGGCCCTGCTCTCCCGCTGGGGCGTCTCGCGGCAGATCTACGTGGCGCCCACCGACGCGCAGGCCCTGGCCGAGGCGAAGGACGCGGAGATGTGGTACCAGGAGTCGTTCCGGAAGTTCGTCATCCCGGAGCGCATCGAGGAGAGCCATCCGACCCTGCAGCCCGGCTTCCGCGCGATGGCGGAGCGGCTGTCGAAGATCACGTGGGACGGGCTCGTGGCCGAGACGCTGGCCTTCGGCTCGCCCGAGACGGTCGCGCGGCACATCGAGGAGATGCGCCAGATGGGTGTGGGTCAGCTCCTGTGCTGGATGAACTTCGGTGGGTTGCCGGAAGACAAGGTGCGTCGCTCCATGGAGCTCTTCGCCCGCGAGGTCATGCCCCGCTTCAAGTGACCGAGGGTGCAAGCGGAAGGCGCGGCCTGGCGTCGGCCCGTCACACGACCTTGTAGACGTTCACTTCCTCTGCGCGGCCCTTGACGCGCACCGCGGGCAGCTCCTCGATCGGCACGCTCCCGCCGAGGCGCGTGCGGGTGGCCTCGCTGATCAGGATGTCGACCTCGAAGTCCTTTGTCAGTCCCTGGATGCGCGAGGCGAGGTTGACCGGGTCGCCCACCAGCGCGTAGGAGAGTCGCTCGGCCCCGCCGATGTTGCCGGCCAGCACCGTGCCGGTGTGGATGCCGATGCCGTGGCGCAGCGGCGGCTTGCCCGCGGCCTCGCGCCGCGCGTTCCAGGCCCGTAGGCGGCCGCGCATGTCGAGCGCGGTGCGCACCGCCATCGCGGCGTGATCGGCGGAGGCGATGGGCGCGCCGAACACCGCCTCGATCTCGTCGCCGATGAACTGGAGTACGAGTCCCCGGTGGCCGCGGATGGCCTCGGCCATCTCGGTGAAGTACTCGTTCAGATCGTGCACGACCTCGCGCGGGGCGGTGGCCTCGACCCATGGTGTGAAGTCACGGATGTCCGCGAACAGGATGGTGACCTCCTTCAGCTCGCCCTCGCCGCTGATCCGGCCGGCGAGGATCTCGTCACGGATCTCGGGGGTGACGTACTTGCCGAAGGTCTCCTTGACCATCTCGCGCTCGCGGAGGCCCTGCAGCATGCGGTTGAAGCCCTCGGCCACCGCGCCGATCTCGTCGGTGCTCACGACCGGTGCGCGGCCGTCGAGCCTTCCCCGTCCGACGTCGGTCATGGCGTCCTTCACGTCCTTGAGCGGGCCGGCCACGCTGTTGGCCGCGAAGATCGAGAGGCCGATCGCGGCCGCGATGCCGACGCCAAGGAGGAACAGGATGGTCACGCGCAGCCCGGCCACGATCCCGGCCGCGGTGGCGGGGTCGGCGCCGAGCAGATCGAGCGCTCGGGTGTAAGCGATGATGCCGAGCACCGCGAGCGGCACCACGCCCACCAGCAGGAAGATGGCGAGCAGACGCGTGCGCACCGCCAGCCGCGGCACGCGGGGCACCGCGCTCAGATCGCCCTCCGGAAAGAAGACGGGCAGGCGCCGCCGCCAGATGTGCTCGCCCGCGAAGAAGATGAAGGCGGTGGTTACGCCTCCCGCGATCACCGTGACCCCGAAGAGCTGGCGCACCGCCTGGTACGGGGACAGCTCGCGGCCCATCAGCAGCGGCAGCGCGATGCCGTAGACGAAGCCGGCCGCCACCCAGCCGACGAAGGTGAGGCCGGCCTGGAAGTACGGGAAGAGCAGCATCCGGCGGCGGACCCGCGCGGCCTCCCGGGCGGTGAGCGGCTCCCCCGCGCCGGCCCGGACGATCAGGGCCATCCAGCGCGAGCTGTACCACTGGCCGGCTCCGACCAGCGCCGCGAAGGCGGCGACCGAGTAGACGATCTCGTGGAGGCCGACCCGGGGTGCGTCGGCCGCCGCGGAGTCCACCACGCGGAAGTAGAGGAACGCGACGATGGCGCCGAGGAGGTTGCCGATCGCGTTGATCCACCGAAGCCTGGGGGCCGGATTCGGCGTCGGGGCCATGCCGCGATTGTAAACCGGGGGCTACGTCTCCGGTCGGCGGGGCGGCAGGGCCGCCAGCGCGGTGAGCACCACCGCGAGATCCTCGTCGCCGTGCCCGGCCGCGGCGGCGGCGGCGTAGAGCCGCTCCGCGGCGTCGGTCAGCGGCACCGCGGCGCCCGCGGTGGAGGCCGCGTCCTGGATCAGGTGCAGGTCCTTCATGAAGAGGCCGAGCTTCATCTGCGCGGGATACTCCTGCCGCACCATCAGCGGCCCCCGCACCTCGAGCATACGCGAGTTGGCCGCGCTCGCGGTCAGCGCGTCGAGGGCGAGCGCGGGATCGAGCCCTGATCGGCGGATCAGGTGCAGGGCCTCGGCCGCGGCCGCGCTGTGCAGCGCCACCAGCAGGTTCGCGACGAGCTTGAGCGCCATCGCCTGGCCGGGCGCGCCCACGTGGACCGCGCGTGGCAGCATGGACTCGAGCAGGGGTCGCCAGCGCTCGAAGACGGCGCGGTCGCCGCCCACGAACAGGATGCCCTCGCCCCGGGCCACCACGGCGCTGGTGCCGCTGACCGGGCAGTCGAGGAAGTCCAGGCCGCGGGTGCCGCTCTCGCGGGCCAGGCGCGCGGAGAGTCCGGGCGAGATCGTGCTCATCTGGATGACCACCTGGCCAGGCTTGCCGGCTGCCGCGATGCCGTCGGCGCCGAGGATGGCGGCCTCCACGGTCGGTAGCGACGGCAGGAGGGTGCAGACCGCATCGCTCGCGCCCGCAACGGCGCGCGCGGAGCCAGCCGCCTCGCCGCCCATGTTCTGCAGCGCCCGGACGCGGTCCGCCGCAGTGTCGAAGCCGACCACGCGGTGCCCTGCTTTGAGCAGACGGGTGGCCACGGCGGCTCCCAGCAACCCCACGCCGACCAGCCCGACGGTGGCCATGGCACGAGCACATAGCACAGGGCGACCGTCGGTGGGAAGTGGGCGCCGGGATTGGCTATTGACCGCTCCGAGGCCCCCGGGTAGGCTTGGGGGCCGCTCCCACCCCACACGCGACCAACGGAGGGTACGTCGATGCCGACGGAGACGAGGCCATGAGCGCGTGGCGTGCCCCGCTGCTGGGCGCTCTCATTCTCGCCGCGGTGACCGTCGAGGCGGCCGAGCAGCGCAACATGCGCCTGGTCGGCATGGACGATCTCCAGGCGCGCTCGGCCTACCAGCCAGTGATCCACTACCAGCAGAGTGGGCAGCAGAACGGGCGGTGGATCGCCTACGTCGGCCATCACGGCGGCAAGCGGATGAACCCGCTCACCGGCCAGGTCGAGCTGAACGGCACCTCGATCGTGGACGTGACCGACCCGAAGCAGCCGCGCTACCTGCATCACATTCCGGGCGCGGATGGCGAGGCGGAGGCCGGCGGGGCCGCGATGGTGCGCGTGTGCGACGGCAAGACGCTGCCCAGCGGGGCGCGCGAGAAGACCTATCTCCTGCGCACGCTCGGCAACCTCGCGCACGAGGTCTGGGACGTGACCGACCCGGCGCGGCCGGCGCGGCTCGTCACGGTGCTGGACGGCCTCAAGAGCACGCACAAGAACTGGTGGGAGTGCGACACCGGCATCGCGTACCTGGTCTCCGACGGCGCGCCGGGCGGCTGGCGCACCAATCGCATGACCAAGATCTACGACCTGAGCGATCCCGCGAAGCCGCGCTTCATCCGCGACTTCGGGCTGGTGGGCCAGGAGCCCGGCTCGACCGGGACCGCGCCGGAGGGCGTGCACGGGCCCATCGCGTGGAAGAACCGCGTCTACTTCGCGTACGGCACCGGGGCCAAGGGGGTGCTGCAGATCGTCGACCGCGAGAAGCTGCTCGTGGGCAACCCGCAGGCCGCGGCCCGGTTCGCGCCCACGCCCGAGAACCTCCTGTACCCGCAGATCGGCCGGCTCGACATGTCGCCGGCGTGGGGCGGCCACACCAGCTTCCCGGTGCTGGGAGTGCCGGTGCCGCACTGGGCGCCGAGCGTCCCGGGCCGGACGCGGGACTTCGTGCTGCTGGTCTCGGAATCGCTGCGCAACGAGTGCCAGGAGATCCGCCAGCTCTCGTTCATGGTCGACGTGACCACCGAGCGCATCCCCTACTCGGTGGCCACCTTCGAGGTGCCCGACGCCACCGGCGACTTCTGCCGGCGGGGCGGGCGCTTCGGGCCGCACTCGAGCAACGAGTCGTTCACGCCCGTCTACTACGGCCGCCTCGTGTTCATCGCCTACTTCAACGCGGGCGTTCGCGCGGTGGACATCCGCGACCCCTTCCACCCGGTGGAGGCCGCCTTCTTCATCCCCGACACGACCGCGAAGACCGACAAGCGGTGCATCGAGGTGTCGGGCACGCCGCGCTGCAAGACCGCGATCCAGACCAACAACGTGGAAGTCGACGACCGGGGTTACGTCTATCTCGCGGACCGGGCCGATACGGGGCTGCACATCGTGGAGCTGACCGGGGCCGCTCGCGCCATCGCCAACCTGCCCAGGTAGCCATTCATGACCCGATTCATCGACCTGTCGGTCACCGTGGACAAGAACACCTTCAGCCCGCCCTCGACCAACATGCGGCTCGAGGTGACGCCGCACCGGCGCGGCCCCGGGTTCTGGCAGGTGTCGAGCGTGAATCAAAGCCTGCACACCGGCGCCCACATCGACTCCCCGCTGCACGTGTTCAAGGACGGCATCACCACCGCCGAGATCACCCTCGACCAGGTCATGGGCGAGGCGCTCGTGGTCGACCTCTCCTGGGTCGGGGCCAACCACGAGATCACCATCGACGACCTGAAGAAGGGCGGGGCGGCCGACGTCAAGCGAGGCGACATCGTGCTGCTCCGGACCGGATGGACCGACAAGATGTACGGGACGTGGCCCGACTACTTCACCCAGTCGCCC
>Ga0335085_10014438_pt1 | contig 11519 bp, 6 predicted proteins | sample Lox_Sample_45_FD_206712 | JGI IMG/M metagenome (GOLD analysis project Ga0335085, IMG submission 206712) | Soil microbial communities from Loxahatchee National Wildlife Refuge, Florida, United States - Lox_Sample_4.5 | ecosystem: Environmental > Terrestrial > Soil > Wetlands | place: USA: Florida... | reverse complement strand
GTTCGCGGACATGCAATCCTACCCCGACCTGATTCGACCCAGCTTATTGTCTTTTTCTTAGCCACTATGTCCCTTTACTTATGCGCGGATGTATATCTTGAAAAGATCTTGCAGCGTTCGTTGCCAGTCTCCCACTGCCCCGGCCCGCTTGCTGCCCCCCCGCCAGAAGTAGTATCGAGAACTGATCTTCGGCGCCTGATCCAAGGCCTCCAGTACAAACTCCGGAATTGGCAGATAGACCGGAGTTCCCGTCTTCTGCGTATAGAGAAATACCCTTCCATTTTGGACTCTGCATTTTTCCAGAGTTACCACTTCGCCTATCCGCATCCCCGTATAACGTAGGACCAATATGAAGGCTCTGATCCTCAGCCTGTTCTCCGCTCGGGTGTAATGCGGTCCCTTGTAACCCTTGCTACAAATCTCGCACGCCGCGAGGATGCGGGCCATTTCTTGTTTGCTGAATGGAAGGGTTGGCGTTGGCTTAAACTTTCGGAGCCTGCAGCTTGGTTGCTACGTTCTTTGACACCCACCCGTTCTCGACACAGAAGCGGAAGAATGCGCGAACGTAATCAAGACGTTTCAGCGACGTGAGGGGGCTAAGCTTCCAAGTCGCTCTCCACTCTTTGAGCATGACAACGTCCAACTGTTTGACGGATATGCCCGGCGCGAAGCCGCTGAGCGTTTTGAGAACGGACGTATACTTGCGGATCGTTGCTTAGTTTACGGGCCTGCCACCGCACCACACCTCGACTCTACTCATCAGTCTGAGGGGAGTCAGGTCTTGAGAGCCTTATCGGCGGGGAGGCGGTAATGACTCTATAGCAGACTCTAATTCAATGTCGAAAGCATCCATGTGAACACCTTGCGCCTGGCCTTGGCAGTGAGGACGGAAGGCATAACACCCGCAGCACAGCGACCCTCCCTCCGGCCCTGCGGCTCTATTTGAATCATGCGGGAACTTACGGGGGCGAGTGGCGTCGAACGGGACCGCCTCGGCTGTGACGATTGCCCCGTCCGGGAAGGCGCACGTGACACACTCATGGGGCTTTGTGCACATCGTAGATGACGTTGTCGAGCGTGTAGGGAGCGGGACTCATGAAATCGTTGAAGGAGATGTGGCAAGTCTGCGAGTACATGCAGATCGCGCCGGGTCTGGAGTCGGAGTTCGAGCCGCCCTTTGCGGGGTTTGGACCCGGCCCAGGCATATCGTGAATTCCGGGATTAAAAATGTGCAGCATCAGCCCGCCGCCAGCCGGGTTCAAGTCATAACCCGTCACCGCCATGTCGTGCCTTCCGCTGTCGCCGCCCATGTTGCCGTTCCACCACACGATGCCGATGGGGCGATCGCCGCAGGCGATTTCATTCACGAGGAAAGTAGGTGTTACGTGACCAGAGATCCATTCGAACAGGGTAACGCTCGAGGGCTTGTTTTCCGCCGAATAAGTGAATTGATAGGCGGTTAAGCTGTTCTCTGGTTTGCCGCCCAGCTCCCACTTGGTTTGTGTCTTTGCGCTATCGGTAAATCCCTTGTCCCCAATGGTACCGCACACAGTTCCGGCAGGCAGCTTTTGGACCTCTTCCACCTGCGCACACTGCTCGTGATGCTCCCAGCCCGCGCCCGAGTTCTGCATCAGGATTTCCGCCAACGCCGCCCAGCACGAGAGGGCCTGCTTTTGCGGGTACGTCTTGGGGCAGGGAATGTCGTGAGCCAGGGGAGGCACGCAGGGCAGGTTGGTCGTAATCTCGGCTTGCCATTCGCCGATGTTATCAAAATAGTCGGGCGGGGTATCATTGACGCCCAGGTACAGTTCCCCCGTGGAGGGCGCGGTGAAGTTCTGCAAGGAACTGCCCACAGGAAAAACCGGGCCATTGCCGATCTTGCCAATCAACGACCAGCAAGGCAGACCCTGCGCCAGAAAACCTTGGAACGCGCACGCGGCGCCGTCCGGCGTGGTGTGGCATTTGCTGCTGGGAGGGCAACCCCTCCAGCCCCGCTCGGGCATCGGCGTAAACCAATTCATGTCGCCGCTCGCCTTGATCGTGAAGGTTTCTCCCTGCACCATCAGCACGCCGGTGGACGTCCACTCCTGGTTCAGAATGATGCAGAGGCGCTTGGACTGTTGGGCGCGCGCCGGCCCGGAGAAGACCAGGAACCCCAACGCCGCGATCAAGATGGCAAGGGTCTTCGCCAACTTTGCCGCCGCGACGCCCCGCGCGTAAGGGACTCGCAGGGCGCAAAAACGGGGCCACGACGGGGGCAGGACGCACGTTGACAACATGATTTTGATGGAGCCGATCAAAGCCATCTTAGCACACGCGGATGGACCGCGGGTTACGGTTTTGAAGAGGAAATAATAAGGTGCTGGCCGTCGGCGGAGATCGCGGCGGGACACCGAGGCCAGTAAGCGCGGATCACACGCAGCCACTGATTAATCTTGCGGCGGAGGAAACGGCTTTCTGCTCTTCTTGCTGTTTGATCATCATCTGCGGAAAGTCACCGAGGCGTTGATTTCTGCCTGTGCTCCTGCCGACGGAATGCGGCGAATATGCTGGTAGCTTCTCGCTTGGGCCCACCGGCCGATAGGATCTCGGGTACGCTGCGAGCGACCACGACCCGGCCAGGGGATTGACCCGCGATAGCCACCCCGCGCGCCGTGTTTCAATATTGCCTCTCCTGAATGTAAACCCACTACTTCCGGCCTTCACGTTCCAGGGTGATGGGATCGGTATACGTGTCCATGGCAAGCTGGAAATAACGGAGATAGCCTTAGAAGCGCGACCCTTGATCCCCTGAAACGCTGATACCCTTATATGCTATTGAAAAAAAGCCAGTTACTGCGCAGGTATGGGGGATCAGCCGGGAGTATCGGGAGTGGTTGGACTATCCACTTCTGCTCAAGCGGGTTGGCGGCCGGGGCGGGAGATGCCGAGCTTGGACATTCGCGATTGCAGGGTGGTGCGCTTCATGCCCAGGCGCGCTGCCGCCCCGTTGGCGCCGGCGATGACCCAGTTGGTCTCGCGCAAGGCGCGCAGGATGTGCTCGCGCTCCGCCGCCTCCAGAGTCACCGGAGAAGCGGCAGGCGCCTCGCCGGAAAGGCGGTCCTCCGGTAAGGGCACATGCAGGGCAGGTCCGCGCGAAAGGATAACCGCGCGTTCGATAAGGTTCTCGAGTTCGCGCACATTGCCCGGCCAATGATAGCGCGTGAGGGCTTCCATTTCTTCGGTGGGAATGGTCTCGATGCGGCGATCCATGCGGCGGGCGTGCTTCTGGGCAAAGTACCGGACGAGCAAGGGAATATCCTCGGCGCGGTCGCGCAGTGGCGGGACGGTGATGGGGAAGACGTTCAGCCGGTAATAGAGGTCGCTACGGAAAAGGCGCTCCTCAACCATCTCGGTAAGGTCGCGATTGGTGGCAGCGACGACGCGCACATCCACGTGCAGGGTGCGGGTGCTCCCCAGGCGCTCGAATTCCTTTTCCTGAAGAACGCGCAGCAACTTGGGTTGAAGTTCCAGGGGGATGTCGCCGACTTCGTCGAGAAACAGGGTGCCGTGATGGGCAAGTTCGAAGCGCCCCACCTTTTGCGCGATCGCCCCGGTGAAAGCGCCTTTCTCATGGCCGAAGAGTTCGCTTTCCAGAAGACCGGTAGGGATGGCAGCGCAGTTGACCTTCACAAACGTTCGTTCGCGGCGCGAGCTCAAGTCGTGGATGGCGCGTGCGATCACTTCTTTGCCGGTACCCGTCTCACCCAGAACCAGCACGCTGGAATCCGTCGGGGCCACGGTTTCCACCTGGCTCAGCACGCGCTGGAGCGCGGGGCTTTCGCCCACGATTTCTTCATACGTGTATTCGGTGCGTATCTCCTCCTCCAGGTAGAGTTTCTCGTCGGTCAGCTTGTTCTTGAGCTCAGCGATCTCGCGATAGGCGAGGGCATTCTCAATAGCAATGGCCACCTGATTCGCCACGCGCATCAGCAGGTCCACGTCCTCCTGGGTAAAGGCGCCGGGGCGCAGGCTGGACAGGCTGAGCGTGCCGAGGGTCCGGTTGGCGGTGATCAGTGGCACGATGCAACCGGAGCGCAGACCTTCAGCAATGAAAAGGCGGCTGACGCTCGGCTCATAACGGTCGAGGTTGGCGCCGGAAACGATCAAGGGTTGGCGCGTGACAATGACCTCGCCGGATGGTGTGCCTTCTATCGGGAACACCATTTCTTCCTGGAGCAGCCCCTTGCCCTGGGGGAAATCGAGCGCCTGGAGGCGAACTTGCCGGGCGGCGGGCTCATAAAGGGCCAGGCTGGCGTAGTCGTGATTCATAACCCGCCGCAGGCAGGCGGAAATGGCGGTAAGCAACTGGTGCAAGTCGAGCGTGGAGACCAGCGCGTTGTTGACTTCCAGCAGCAGTCGCAGGCGGTCGCGCTCGCGCGCCAGTTCTTGCTGGTAAACCTGGGTGTTCTGGGAATTTAGGGCGTTGTCAACGGCCACGGCCACCTGCGCCGCGACTTGCTGGAGGAACTCGAGGTCGGCAGCATCATAGGCGCTGGCTTCGACCGAGCCGAGTCCCATCGCGCCCACCCGCCTTTGGGCGGTCGTCAGCGGCAGCACGCAGAGTGACTGCACTCCGTCCTGGCGCAGCAGGTTGCTGACAATGGGAAATCGCTCGTCGTTGTCGAGGTGGGAGATGACCAGCGGCTGCTGGTTCTCCCAAACCAACTGGCGCACGTTCTCGGCCATGGGGATTTCCAGCCCGGGCTGAATTTGTGTGGGGAGCGAGCTCTCCAAAACGTGTAACCGAACGATGCCGCGCGCCGGGTCGGGAAGCGTGAGGCAGATAAAATCGAATGTTACCAGCCGATGGAGCAACGCCGCGAGTGAGTGGAATAGCTCCTCGAGATCGCGGTTCGAGGCGATGGACTCCGATACTTGCAGGAGCGCACGGTAGCGTTCCACCGTCGCGAGGTTCGAGGGTTCAAGATAGCTGGAACTCGCCATGGCATGAGCTTAGCATCCTTACGCATCGTGGCTCAAGGTGCGCAACTTCGCGCTTCCGCGGCGGAACAGGGATGAAGCTTGACCCCGTGCCAGCCAACGTACTGTGGGGATTTTGGCTCAATGGCCTGATCACGAAGTTGGTCTGCAAAAGCACGACAAAGCTGGTTCAGGGAAAAGGGAAGTGAAGTTTGCAACAAGCGCTGCGGCGATTTGCCGCCAATCAACACTGGAGCAGCTATCCGACAAGGCAGCGGGGTAAGAGGGGGAAGGGAAGCATCATGCGTGTCCCGCCTGCCACGAAGGGAGTGCGTTTCCAACCACTTGCGGCTGGTTTGGGGCGTTCCCCCCCCTTGACCGAATCGGAATGTCAGTGAAAGCAAGACTGGAACTCAATTTGCTGTATGAATCAGGATGACGAGCATCTCAGAAGTTGTGTTCAAATCGGTCCCGGTCCGGACTCGCAAGAGTCGAGAGCTGGAGGTTCGCCCTTTTGGCAGGGAAGATTTTGGAGCGCTCGTCCAGATGTACAAGAGTTTCGAGCCCAAGCGTGTAGCGCAGGGTATCCCGCCACCGGACGTTCCCCGCATTGCTCACTGGCTCGACCGGTTGGAGCAAAAGTCCCAGGCGCTGCTGGCATGGGACGGCTGCAAGGTGGTTGCGCATACCATTCTCTGCCCCATGCCGGCCGACTCAGTGGAATTCACCATCTTCGTTCATCAGGATTACCGCGAAGAAGGGTTGGGAACGGTGCTGAGCCGGCATACCCTGGGGTGGGCCCTGCACAAGGGTTTTACCCACGCTTATCTCACCACGGAAATTTCCAACTTTAGGGCTTTGCGTCTCTTCCGCAAATTAGGCTTTCAAACCACCAGCAGCTACGGTGACGAGGTGGAAATGAAACTCGATCTCTCCTCGTTCGATTGGGAATGTCTTCAAGCAGCCTGAGATTTCCCGCCCAAGAATTGTCATTGAAACGGCATCCGTGGACGCCTTGTCAGATCAGCGGGCAATTCAGCGCGGCGGAGATGCAACCAAGCTGGCAGGGGATTGCGGCGCTGGCCCTGGCCGAACGCAGTTCGGCCCTACATTGCGCAAAATCGTGGCCCAAAAAGAGAAATTTACGATATTGCAAGGGGGGTTTTTCGGGCATCAGCCGGATTACTTTCCCTCACTTCTAACCTAAGCTGCCTTCATTTGACCGCGAACGCCCGGGAGATCGCGCCTTCGAACGGCATGATGAAGGCCATGGCGAACAACAGTGCCGCAGACAAGCCGAGGGCGAACCCCAACCCTGCCCGCCCACTGCTCAAGCCATGCAGTTTTTTGAAGCAGCGATAAACATTGATCAGGAAGAAAACAAACGTCCCCACTGACAATAGAGCTGCCAGGATGAAAATCACCATATCCCATACCGAGAGGCGCGCGAACATGGCGAATGCCCGGCTGGTGATGTCGGGATAGTTTGCACCCGCCATCATCGCCGCGTCCATGATTGCCACCGATGGCAGGCGCAGGATTGCCACGATAGGCAGGTACGCGGTCAAGAAGCAGTATCCCGCGATGCACGCCTGCACGGGGGCTTTGCCTCCGAATAGTTTCATCGCGCCGTAAATGATCAAGGCAACGGCGAGGTATTCCACGTAAATGCTCGCGATGGACGCGCCGATGAACATTTTGTCCTCGTACTTCACGCCATTTGCCGCGGCGGAAGGAATACTCACGGCAAAATCCACCAGCGAGATATAGAAGAGAAAACGCAGGGCGAAGAGCAAGGCCGAATTGCTTTCCAGGTCTAACTTTTCGAATGCGGACGGTCCTTTGCTCAGAACGCCGAACCAAGTGAGGATGACATCCTTGGTTTCATCGAAAATCGTTTTGGTAACACTGCCGATTTCCAACTTCCACCCCCTGAGTCAAGATGCCCGGAATTCCGACCCTCCCGCGCCGAAGGCATGACACATCTGTTGCCTTCCCGGAACCGTGCAACCCGTGGCCGATCCGGGCGGTCGTGCAATTGAGTAGCGGTGTGCGAGTGCGTCCAGCCCTTTGTGCTGTAAGTCTATCGCATCGCTTGGTCCAGGTAAAGCGGTTGGCTCCGCGCGGCGTTTGGCCGCAACCGTTCAGCGGAATTATTAACTCTTTAATAGTACCAACAATGGTATAAAATTTTGCCCAAAAACACGATTTCGCGGCGGGGCATTGCAGAGTTATGCCCGGAGCGTATTACTCTGCGGCACCCCATCTCGATCGCCTTAGGCTATTGACTTCAGATTTATTGAAGGGTATGTTATCAAGGGCTTCAATTTTTATATCTGAACTTTCGGTTTAGCCGCCGGCAGTTTGGCGTAACCGAGAGGAGGGCGGCCATGGGAAAACTTCTCATTGGATGCTATCCGTTTAGCTCATCCGGAAACTATGGGGCGAAGCACACCAGTGTAATAGGTTGGGTGCGGGGAGCGGTGAAGGAACTCGATGACTTGCGCCAGGCAAAAAGCGCGGATCTGGAGAAAGGCAATGCCTTTCAAGCGATCTTCGTGTCGCCGGAATATCAGTTCACGGACCCTACCGCCCCCTCGGTGCGTCAGGCCATGGACGAGGCGACAAAGAATACCTTGCTGAGTGCGCTCGAGGGCATTAGCACTTCCTACAAGGAGATTCTGATGTTCCCCGGAACGGTTTTCTGGAAGCAACTTCTCGATACTCCGGAGAACGTGCAGAAATTCGAGGCGCAGTTGGTGGCTTCTGAACTGACATTGAAAAACCTGGGCCGGAAGGCGGATGTGGTGGACGCCAATCAAAATCTGGGCGGCAAGAACGTGCCCGGCTTGAAGGACCTCTCCAAGGCCGTCAAGGTGACCACCGCTTACCGGGCCTATAACGAACTCTACCCCTTCCTGGATGGGAAACGCTGGACCCCTTACCTGAAGAATTGGGATTTCAAAGAGACGGAAGGAGCCACCGCCACCTCGCAAGCCTTCGTGCCCGGATGCTCGGCCGGGAAGAAGGATATTGGGGGATTCGAATTCGGCATGGAGATCTGCTTCGACCACTTTAATGCCGGGCTGAAAGGCAAAGGCGGCGAGGTTGACTTTCACATTGTCACCTCCGATTCCGTGGGCACCCTCGAGGCGAACATGATGATGAAAAATGGAGGCTACTTCATCCACGCTTCGAGCGATACGAACCAGACTTGCGTTTACAGCCGAACAGGCGGCACGAAGACGAAACTGACGCCGACGCCCGCCATCCAAGCCAACCAATTGAGCTGGTGGCTGGTCAACATCGCCAAGCGGGACACCTCCCAGGTCGCCATCAACACCACGCCCAAGACACCCATCCTGACGACTCCCAGCGGTAAGCGCCTGCCGCCAGGAGCCTTTAAGATGCCCGGCATGTGAAGCCCGGTGTTACCCCGGCGCGGCGCTCGGCCAGATGGCGCCGGCCTCTGTTTTCGGAGGGCGGCGGTTTCCCGAAGGGACTCCGAAAGGACCTTCTCCCGGCAAGGCATTGGCGCGAGCATACTCCCTGCCATAAGCCGTTTCACAAGCAGCGCGGGCTTTGTGCAGTTCGAACTCTGCGGCTCTCGTCTTGATAAACGTCCACTCGTTAGTTAACTTGGGCCATTAGGCCGTTGTGCAATCCTTGTTTTCGCTGAACGTCACGCATGATGATCCGGCTTGGCCTTCGAGGAGCAAAAAGCCGCAGAGTTACTGAGAAGCGAAACTCTGCAATGCGATACTGTAGATTCTTGTTTTTTTGGCAGTCATTTTGGGGCGCGTATTGAAAGTTACGGCTTCAATCCAAGAGGCCCCTCATCCGCTTCGTACCTCAGCACCTTCTCCCCTGGGAGAAGGTTGGAAGTTAAACCGCCCTCTCTGAGGGGAAAGGATGGCGGCCATGTGCCGCCGGGTGAGGGATCACTTCGCCAGTCAATAACCACTTGCTTGCGGCTCCGCCGCGCCGCGCTGCGCTACCCGCTTTTAGTGTTGGGTAATCCATTTGGGAACGTTCATGCGGCGCAGAAGGTCCTGAAAGTGCGGGTCGGAGCGGAGGGTTATTGCAACTTCGAGTACTCCGCCTTGGCTTCCTTCAGAATGGGGATGTCGGGGTCGGCGTCTTTCCAGATTGTGAGGAAATCCTGATAGGCGGCGCGGGCTTTGGCGAGGGCGTCCGGCTGTAGGGGCGCCCCTTGTGGGCGCCCTTGGGCGGGCACGAGGCCCGCCCCTACACCGGCTTCGAGGGCATAAGCGCGCGCCAGGCCGAGGCGAGCGATCGCGCCCCAGGGAAAGTTCATTACTACTCCTCGGTAGTCGATGAATTTCTGGAATTCTGCCGCCGCCCGGTTGCCGTCATGGAGCATCAAATAGGCTTCGCCACGCAAATAAACCGGGCACAGGAATACAGACAGGTCGGGTGTAATTAAGCCGAGTTCGATCGTGCTTGCCACCTGCAATAGTTCGATGGCCCGGTTCGGGTCTTTGCCTTCCAATGCGATCCCCGCCCGGATGGTGGGCAGCCAATACTTCTGCACCAGCGTGTCCAGCGGGAAGGCCTTGTCGAGTTCGGCGGCCAGCTTCTCCGCCCCTGCCGTATCGCCTGCTCGCGCCAGGGCCAGCGCCGCTATCGCCCGCACATCGTGGTTGGGGGCCAGCTTCAACGCCGCATGGGCCTCCGTCCGCGCCTGCTCCCGGTTTCCCGCTTCCACCTCGCGCAGTGCTGCCTCTGCCTGATAAGCTGCTGCACTCTCTTTGGCGTCGTTGTGCTGGGCCGAATCCATCGCCCGCCCGGTCAGCTCGTGCGCGTTCCTCAGCTTGCCGTACCAACCTTCCGTGTCCGCCTGCATGGCCAGCAACAGGTCCTCCGAGCCCGGCTTGCCCATGGCGGCTGAGACCCACTGCGCCATCTGCGCCCCATCGCCCTTCAGAAAGGCCAACAGGTAGCGGTTCTGGAGCACGAAGGGGGCCTCCAGCTTGCGTTCCTGCGCCTGCTTGTACGCCGCCTCCGCTTCATCCAGCCGGTTGAGGTTCATGTAGCCGATGCCGACGCCGAAATAGTTGAACCCCTTATCTGGGTCCACGCGCAGCGCCTCTCGCCATTCCTCCAATCCCTTTTCCAGGTTTCCCAGGGTCCAGGAGATAAAACCGAGCCGAATGTATGGCAAGTCGTCTCTTGGATAGGTCTGCTGCCACAGCTCGTCGGTCTGCGCTGCCTTCTCCAGCTCTCCCGTCACGTTAAAGTAGTAGATCTCCTCAATCCAGAACCGCTCCCGTTCGCTGACCTTTTCGCGCGACTCATAAGCCTTGCGTGCATACTCCGCCGCCCGCCCCAGTTCGTTTAGGTCGTGGCAGACACCCGACACCCAGGCGTAGGCCATGGCAAAATTCGGATCCAGCTCCACCGCCCGGTTGAAGAAGGGCAGAGCGGCGGTGTGCCCTTTCGCAAAGAAGGTCTTTACTCCCAGGCTGTAGGCTTTCAGCGCCTCCAGCGATGGTGTAGTCGCTTCCTCCACCGGCGTGGCGTATTTCTCGACCGAGCTGAGCGACTCGCCCAGCTTGCCGCGCAACGTGACTACTGCGGCGTCCAGAGCCTTGAGCACCGCTTCCTTGCCCGCCGCCTGCTCCTGCGCTTCCGCCAGCACGTCCCCCGTGTTGCAGTTGACGGCCTTCAGGCCAATCACGTACTGGCTGCCCAGCCCCGCAATCGACCCGATCAGCATGGTCGTGGTGCTCGTGCGCTGGCAGACTTCGCGTGTGACGTCCGGCGTCAACCGGTCACCGGCGGGACGTCCCATCAACTTCAATGTCTCATTTACCCTTTGCTCGGATACTAGGGAGAGAAAGGGTGATTGCTCAAGCTGTACCGCGAGTCCCTGCTTCAGCGTGTCATCAAATACGCTGTCGCCGGTCTTGTTATTGAAATCGGAGAGGACGATAGTGTCCTTGTCGGTCAGGCGGGTCGCGCCCTGGCGCCACCGGAAGTAGAACGTCCCCCCGATGGCCGCAGCGACAAGGACCAGGGCGGCGGGAACAAGTATCTTCCAGCGTTTTTGTAGGGCCGAACGGCGTTCGGCCGGGCGAGCGCTGCTCGCCCCTACACGCCCCGATTCCGTGTCGCGCTTCAGGCCCAGCAACTCGGCGCGCAGGGCAGAGGCGTGCGGATAGCGCAGCTCCCGGTCCTTCTCCAGCGCTTTATGGAAGATCTCTTCCAGCTTCGACGGCAGGTCAGGGTAGAGGCTCTTCGGTGAAACGGGTTGCTGCGTCAGGATCGCCTGCTGAACCGCTGCCGCCGTCTCGCCGGCAAAGGCCTGCCGCCCCGTCGCCATTTCGTAGAGTACGGCGCCGAAACTGAAAATGTCCGTGCGCGCATCGAGCGCTTCACCTCGTGCTTGTTCGGGCGACATGTAGGCCGCAGTGCCAATGGGGGAGCCCGGCTGAGTGAGGGTGTCGTCGGCTTTCTGTAGCGGCGATGTCCTCAGCGCCGACGCCGGTGGGGACACCGGCGCTACAGCCTCCCCTCCACGAATCAGCTTGGCC
>Ga0335085_10014437_pt1 | contig 11519 bp, 8 predicted proteins | sample Lox_Sample_45_FD_206712 | JGI IMG/M metagenome (GOLD analysis project Ga0335085, IMG submission 206712) | Soil microbial communities from Loxahatchee National Wildlife Refuge, Florida, United States - Lox_Sample_4.5 | ecosystem: Environmental > Terrestrial > Soil > Wetlands | place: USA: Florida... | reverse complement strand
AGGCGCTGGCCGGCATCCTGCTGCCCAGCGCGAGCGTCTTCCTCCTGCTGCTGTGCAATGACCGCGAGGTGCTCGGCCCCTGGATGAACTCCCGGTGGCTCAACATCCTGGCCAGCTTCATCATCGGGGTGCTGCTGATATTGTCGGGCACGCTCGTGGTCACGACGCTGTTCTCCGGCTTCAATGCGGCGCGGACGGCGATCTGGACCACGGCGGGGCTGGCGGCATGCGCCGCGGCGACCGGGGCGTGGCTGTGGCTCACGCGCTCGCGGCGGCCGCCGCGGGAGCCGCACCCGCGCGAGGCGATGAGCGAGGCCGACCGGATGAGATGGCGGATGCCGCCGCTGGCGCTGCTGAAACCGGTCGACTGGTCGGCCGGTGCCAAGATGGGTGTCCTGCTGCTGCGCGGCTATCTCGTGGTGTCCGTCATCCTGCTGGTGGTCAAGGCGGTCGAGCTCGGCAGCCACGGCTGACCGGGAATTGCCGTGGCGCGGCCAACGTTGCCCCATTTGCAGGTCTGCCGACCGGCGGGCTATCGTGTGGAGGCTCCGCCGGGTGCGGACGCCCCGAAGCCCCGATGCGACGCGGTTTCCGGATGGAAGCCGCGGCCCCGCCATACACGCCGGTTCCCGGCGCGCGCGGTGCCCGCGGGAGCAGGGATGGTCGCGAGTCAAGGAGGTGAGGGCCGTGCCAGACGGCAGTCATAGTTGCAGCCGCAGCTCAAGCGAACCTCACCCATCCGCGCAGATCTCGCAGCGCTGACCGCGGCGCCAACCTGACTTCGCTCATCCTGTCGTTAGCGCGCCGCATGCCCGCGCCTGGGGCCGGGTCCCGCCATGGTCCGTTCGGCGGATCTTCATGCTCGCATGATTCCCCGGCCTGCCCGGGCGTACGGCGCCCGGCCCCTCGGTCAGCGATGCCTGATCCGCGCCACCGGATACCCCACGGGGTACATCGCCCCACGGGATAGATCGGACGTTGCGTCATGGCAAACCTCTTCGGCTTCGGTTCCTGGTCACAGCGGCGTGCCGCGCTCCGGCAGGCAGGCACGGCGACCGGCACGGCGGTACGGGACCCGGCCCACATCGGTGACATCCAGGGTGCCTTCGGCACGGTCCGGGCCGCGGACCTGGACCGCTCACCGAGCTGGCCGCGCCGGCTCCGGTACCTGCTGGCGATCATGGGACCGGGCCTCATCGTGATGGTCGGCGACAACGACGCCGGCGGCGTGGCCACCTACGCGCAGGCCGGGCAGGACTATGGCACCCGCCTGCTGTGGGTCCTCGCCCTCCTGATCCCGGTCCTGATCGTCAACCAGGAGATGGTGGTCAGGCTCGGGGCGGTAACCGGCGTCGGGCACGCGCGGCTCATCCACGAGCGGTTCGGGCGGTTCTGGGCCGCCTTCTCCATCGGTGATCTGGTGCTGGTGAACGGGCTCACGATCGTGACCGAGTTCATCGGCGTCGCACTCGCCGGGAGTTACTTCGGCCTTCCCCGCTGGCTCAGCGTGGCCGGCGCGGCCGCGATCCTGGTGACCTTCACGGTCACCGGGAGCTTCCGCCGCTGGGAGCGGTGGATGTACGTGCTCATCGGCGTCAACGTGGTCATGCTGCCGCTCATCTTCCTCACCCACCCGCGCCCGGCGCAGATGGCCCACGACTTCCTGCTGCCCGGCTTCCCGGCCGGGCCCGGCGCGCACGGCGGCCTGAACGCGGGCGTGCTGCTGCTGGTCATCGCGATCATCGGCACCACGGTGGCCCCGTGGCAGCTGTTTTTCCAGCAGTCCAACGTCGTGGACAAGCGGATCACGCCGCGGTGGATCGGCTACGAGCGGGCGGACACCGTGATCGGCTCGTTCGTGGTCGTGATCGGGGCTGCCGTGCTGATCGGCGTGACCGCCTCCGGTCTGGGCGGCACTGTCCTGCACGGTCACTTCACCGACGCCGGGGCCGTGGCCGCCGGGCTGGGCCGGGCCGTCGGGCACCACGCCGGCGCGATGTTCGCGCTGGTGCTGCTGGACGCGTCGCTGATCGGCGCGGCGGCGGTGACGCTGGCCACCTCCTACGCGCTGGGTGACATCGCCGGGGCCCGTCACTCGCTGCACCGCGGCATCAAGGACGCGCCCGTGTTCTACGGCTGCTACGCCTTCTTCCTCGCCGTCGCGGCGACGGTCGTGCTCATCCCCGGGGCGCCCCTCGGGCTGATCACGGAGGGAGTCCAGGCGCTCGCCGGGGTGCTGCTGCCGTCCGCGGCAGTGTTCCTGGTCCTGCTGTGCAACGACAGGGACGTGCTCGGGCCGTGGGTGAACCGGCCGTGGCTCAACGCCGTCGCCGGGGTCATCATCGGGGGCCTGGTGCTGCTGTCGCTCGTGCTCACCGCGGCGACGCTGTTCCCGTCGCTGAGCGGCGGCCAGCTCGCCGCGCTCGTCGCCGGCGGCGCGGCCGCCGGGCTGGCCGGCACGGCGGCCTGGGCGGTGGCCCGGTGGCGCTCGGCGCGGCGCGCTGGGCTGCCCGACGATCCGGAGGGGGAACTCGACACCGGGGTGGTCCTGCAGGCGGAGCGGCTCACCTGGCGGATGCCGCCGCTGGCCGAACTGCCCCGCCCGCGGTGGTCGCCGGGCCGCCGCCTCGGCCTGCTGTCGCTGCGCTGCTACCTGGTGGTGGCCGTCGGACTGGTCGTCGTGAAGATCGTCGAACTGTCCGTGGCGCACTGAGCGCTGGCCGGCCGCGGAACCGGGGGGCAGCGCCGGGCGTCCAACTCGCAGCGACCGCTACGAGAGGGGTGTCATGGCTGTCCCGCCCCGCGAGGATGGCCGTACGCCGCTGCGCGCCGGCACGCGGGCCGGCCGGGGCGCGTCCCCGGCCGGCCCGGCGCGGCGCGCCCGGCTGCCGTGGCCGGCCGGCACGGTGCTGCTGGCCATGGGGCTGGTCGCGGGATGCGCTGGATCCGTGCCAGCGCTCTCCGGGACGGCCCGGCCTGCCGCGCAGGCGGGCTGCGCGTCCTGGCCGGCCGGGTCAACCGGGACGTTCCTGCTCATCACCGCCGGCAGCGACGGGCAGAGTTACTGCGTGCGGCGGGGGCAGACCGTGCGGGTGCTGCTCGCGGGCCCGCGGGCGCTCGGCGGCGGATCGGAGCCGCGGCTGACCGGGAATGCCCTCGCCACGGCACCGTCACAGGCGCAGCTGCCCAGGATGCCCTCGGTTTCCTACACCGCCGTACGCCCGGGCACGGCGGTGCTCATCATCGTCCGGCTCCCCTGCCGCGCGGTGCAGCCGGCGCGCGGCGCGGCGGACGCCGAGTGCGAAATGCGCCAGGCGGTGCGCGTGACCATCACCGTGACGTAAAACCTGGGCATCCTGACCCCGGAAGGGGCCCTCTCTGCATCCCGGAAGGGGCCCTCTGTTTCACACAATGCTGTTATTCGATTACTTTATGTACGGTAGGCTCGCGCTCCGGATTCTGCTAATTCCGAGGCGTGAGAAGGGTTTGCTCATGTTCGATGTCCGTTGGTCCCGCCTGCCACCGATGATGGCCGTGCCGGCCCTCGCGGCCCTCGCCGTGACCGGATGTTCGCCCGGCGGCCCGGCCCCGCATGCCGCGCCGGCGGCCAGCGAACCTCCGGCCCGCCCGAGCGTCCAGATCGGCTACACCGCCGCCCAGCTTCGCGGCGCGCTGCTCACCAAGATCAACGGCGAGTCGCCGGCGGCCCCGGTCGAGTCGGGTGCGTACGGCTCGCTGGCGCAGGTCAGGGCGACCAGGAACGCGATGAGCGGCGTGACCGTCAACCCGGCCGAATGCGCGCAGACCACCGTCACCGGCTTCAGCTCGCCGTCGTTCGCCGGAGTCCCGGCCACGGTCTCGACGTTCCGTGTGGGCAGCAACGGCGTTTCCGAGGTTCTGCTCGCGCCGCCGCCGGCGACCGCCGCGCTGGCGCTCGGCCATCAGGTGCCGGCCGCCTGCACCCGGTACACCGCCACCGTGAAGGGCCGCACCTTCGTTTACACGGTCAGCGAGCGGACCGTGCGCAACCTCGGCCAGGCGGCGCGGGCCATGAACATCAGGGCGACCGGCTCGCAGAGCATCGACGTCTGGTCCGTCGTCTACCGGGCCAGCGGCTTCGTCGGCGCGGTCACCATCGTCGGCCCCGACGCGTCGGCGGACACCGCCACCGCACTCGCCGCCCAGGCCTACGCGCACGCGGCCAGGACCCTGCACTGACGGCCACCGCGGGGCGGCTGGCCACCGCGGGGCGGCTGGCCACCGCGCGGCGGCCGTCCCCGCACGGTGGTACCCGCCGCTGCCGCCGGGATGCGAGACTGGGCAGGTGAGTGACGTATCGCCGCGGTTCCGCCGCATTCTCCAGGACCTGCCCGGCTACCGGCCGGGCGCAACGGCACCCGCAGCGGGCGGCCGGTCGTTCAAGCTGTCGTCCAATGAGTGCCCGTTCGGCCCGCTGCCGTCGGTCGTCAAGGTCATCGCCGAAGCGGCGCAGAGCGTCAACCGGTACCCCGACCACGGCGCGGAGCTGCTGACCGCGGCGATCGCCCAGCGGTTCGGCGTGCCGCCGGAGCACGTCGCGGTGGGCTGCGGCTCCGTCGGGGTCACCCAGCAGCTCCTGGAGGCCGTCGGTGAGCCGGGGGCCGAGATCCTCTACGCCTGGCGGTCGTTCGAGGCGTACCCGATCCTCGCCGACCTGGCCGCGGCGACCTCGGTCCGCGTTCCGCTCCGCGGCGAGGCCCACGACCTCCCGGCCATGGCGGATGCGATCACGGCCCGCACCCGGCTCATCTTCGTCTGCAACCCGAACAACCCCACCGGCACGGTGGTGCACACCGGCGAGCTGACCGAGTTCCTGGACCACGTTCCGCCCGACTGCCTGGTCGTGCTGGACGAGGCCTACCGGGAGTACATCCGCGACGAGTCCGTCCCCGACGGGCTGAGCCTGTACCGGGACCGGCCGAACGTCGCCGTCCTGCGTACCTTCTCCAAGGCGTACGGCCTGGCCGGCCTGCGGGCCGGGTTCATGATCGCGCATCCGCCGGTGGCGCAGGCCGCCCGCACAACGATGCTGCCGTTCACGGTCAGCAGCATCGCGCAGGCGGCGGCGGTCGCGTCCCTGGCGGCCGAGGCGGAGCTGCTCGAGCGGGTGGAGGCGACGGTCAAGGAACGGACCCGGGTCCGGGAGGCGCTGCTCGCCGACGGCTGGACGGTGCCCCCGACCGAGGCCAACTTCGTCTGGCTGCGGCTCGGGGAGGCGACCGTTGACTTCGCGGCGGCCTGCGCCCGGGCCGGGATCAGCGTCCGGCCCTTCGGGGGGGAGGGGGCCCGGGTCTCGATCGCCGAGCCCGAGGCCAACGACGCGTTCCTCGGCGTGGCGCGGGCCTACCCGCAGCGCGGCTGATCAGGGTGTGCGGGACGGCTCCATCTCCTCGAGCTTCTCCGTGATCAGCCGGTAGAACTGGCGGGGGCGCCCCGGCTGCGCGGCCCGGCTGGGCGGCAGTGGCCAGGCCAGCCCCTCGTCAACGAGGCCGCGCAGCAGCCGCCGGGCGGTCCGCGAGGTCACGCCCAGCAGGCGGCCCGCCGTTTCGGCGTCCACGACCAGGGCCGTCTGCGACCCCTCGAGCCGTCCGGCCAGGCGCGACAGCGTCTCGATCCCCCGCGAGGGCGCGCGCGGCGCGGGCGCCGCGGCCCGGCGGGGCGGCGGGACCAGCGGCTGGCCCTCCCGGGGCGGCGCCGGCCCGGGTCCGGCACCACCGGACCGGGACCGGATGAGGGCGGTCCGCGCGTGCGTCTCCGCCTCCTGCGCGGTCCGCCCCATCCCGACCCCCACCTCGATCGTGATACCGAGCTCGGCCCGGGCGCGCTCGGCGAACGGGAGCTGGCTGAAGTCGCCGGTCGCCGCGGCGAGCGACCCTCTCGTCGCCGCGACCAGGAAGGAGTGGTCGTCGACCGGGGCGACCGTCGCCTGGATACGCTGCGCCTCGCTGATCAGGAACCGGTGCACCGTCAGGCGCAGGTCGTCACGCGAATACCGGGACAGGACGCGCCTGGCCCCCTCCCGCAGCCGCGGCACCTCCACCACCACCAGCGCAAGCTGCGCCGCCTCGAGCCGGTGATGCCCGCCGAGCAGGACGGCGTTCCAGACCGCCATCCGGATGGCCCCATCGGTCGGCCGGATGTTCAGCACCGGGACCCCGGCCCGGGTCAGCCGCCGGCTGACCGACTCCATGCAGGTCAGCGCGACCGATGTTTCACCCATGCGCCAGAGCCGTTCGTGAAAGGCCGCGACGGCCGCGGGGCTGGCGGGGTCCTGGCGCAGCCGCACACCGTCCGGGGGGATGCCCAGCTCGGCGTAGGCCTCCTCGACCGAGCTGCGCGGCAGCACGTCCACGCTGATCCGCTCGATGTCATGGCCGGGGTCCCGGCTGGCCCGCAGCAGCGCCGCGTACAGGGATCCGCCGTCGAGCCGCACGTAGGTCGAGGGCACCGTGATGACCCCGGCGCGGCGCGCGAACTCGTACGGCACGGGGCTGGCGAACAGGCAGACGTCGATCGCGGCGCCGAGCCGGGCGACCTTTTCCGGCGCCTCCCGCTCGCGCCGGTACGCGGCGGCGATCAGCCGGCGCGGCAGCATGCCGCCGACGAGCCCGCGCGGATCGTCGCGCGGCCAGGCCAGGACGCCGGAACCGGCCGGGCCTGCGGGACCCGCCAGGCCCGGAGCACCCAGGTCCGCTGGGGACTCCGCCGTCTCCAGCCGGAATGGCCCCGCCGTCTCGCCCCGCGGCTGGCCCGGTGACGCCCCGGCCGGCTGGCCCGCAGGTGCCCCCGGCGGCAGGGCCGCACCGAAGGCCTCGTCCCGCGCCGCCGCGCCGGACAGCATGATCCGTTCCACCAGATCGTATGGCCCCACGACACCGATAATGAGCTCGCTGGGCGGGTGCCTCCTCGCAGTCATCGGCCTTTTCCCCCGTAGACCCTTAACCCCAGGCAGGCCATAAGGTCGCTGCTGACGTGCGTGCTCAACGTTCACCCCATCCGTATTCGGTAACCAACCGCCCGCCGTATCCCGCGCAACCACGCCACCTCATCGCCCCGATAGTTGCCGGTCAGTACTTTTCGTAACTCATCCAGCTCAACTTGTGAAGAGGTGCACGAGGCCGAAAAAAAATCATGCTCCACCGAACCAAAAACCGGTTTATCGCCGGCTACACGGCGCAGCCGGCTGGTAGCCGGCGATGTCTCGTAGCCGGCGATAATGCCCCGGGTCTGGTTCGGTTAAACCGAGCCTGCCTGCTCGACCGTGATATCGGCTCCGAGGGTGGTGAGCCGCTGGGCGATCGAGGCGTGCCCGCGGTCGATCAGGTAGCCCGGAGCCACCACCGTCTCGCCGTCGGCGATCAGGCCGGCCAGGATCAGGGCGATGCCGGTACGCAGGTCATGCGCGGCCACCTCGGCACCGCGCAGGGTGTTCGGGCCGTGCACGATCACCGCGTTCCCGTCCACCTCGACCTTCGCGCCCATCTTGGTCAGCTCGCCCACCAGCGTGTAGCGGCCGTCGAAGATGGTCTCGCGGATGTAGCTCGAACCCTCGGCCAGGCAGGCGAGCGTCATGATCGGTGACTGGAGGTCGGTCGCGAAGCCCGGGTAGGGGGAGGTGATGACGTTGATCGGCCGGAGCGGGTTGGTCCGGCGCACCTGCAGGACCGCCCCCTGCGTGGAGAACTCCACGCCCATCTGCTCCAGCTTCCAGCGCACGACGCCGAAGTGCTCCAGCGAGCCGCCCACCAGGTTCAGCTCACCGCCGGTGATCGCGGCGGCCATGGCGAAGACGCCCGCGTCGATCCGGTCCGGCATCACCGTATGCTCGACCGCCGCCAGCTCACTGACCCCCTTCACGGTCACGAAGCCGGTCCCGCCGCCGGTGATGCGCGCGCCCATCTTGGTGAGGAAGGCGATGACATCGAGTACTTCCGGCTCGAGCGCCGCGTTGTCGATGACCGTCGTGCCGGGGGCGAGGGACGCGGCCATGATCAGGTTCTCGGTGCCGGTGTGCGACGGGGTGTCCAGGTACAGGTGGGCACCGCGCAGGCCGCCGGTACCGGCCTTGATGTGGATGACCGATTCGCCCTCGTCGACCACGGCGCCGAGCCGGGCGAAGCCGCGGTAATGGAAGTCGAGGTTGCGGTTGCCGAGGTTGCAGCCGCCGACGCCCTCGATGACGGCCTCGCCGAGCCGGTGCAGGAGCGGCGGCACGAACAGCACCGAGCTGCGGAACTTCCGGGCGATCTCGGCGGGCAGCACCGGGCTGCTGAGCCGGGACGCGTCCACCACGAGCGTCCGCTCCGACTCGTGGAACTCGACGATGGCCCCGACCGCCTGGGCCAGTTCGACGGCACGGCGTACATCTTCAATGGGCGGCACGTTCCGCAGGACCGTACGGCCCTTGGCGGCGAGGAGGGAGGCCGCAATCATCTTGAGCGCGGCGTTCTTCGCGCCCTGGACGAATACGGTGCCGTGCAGCGGCGCTCCGCCCCGCACGCGGTAACGGGTCTCGGTGCCCATCGTCATATGCATGCAACTCCTGTCGAGGGGTGATGAATGAAACCGGCGCGTGGCCGGGGGCAGGCCAGGCGGGCCAGGGCATCCTCCCGGCGGCGGCGGGGCTGGCCGGGACCGCGGCGGGCTCCCCGCGCGAGTGCGTTGTGCAGTATTCCATCAGCCTCACCGCACAGCGGTGGCTTGACACGACTTGCGGTCACGCCAGCCCCTCCAGTCTGGAGAACACCGGTCCGAGGCGCGCCACGTACCGTTCGGGGCGGCACGCTTCGTCCAGCCGCGCCTCATCGATCGACTGCCCGCGGGCGGCGGCCTCCTTGCGCAGCGCATCCCGGAACGGGACGCCCGCATTCCAGGTCTCCATCGCCGCCGCCTGGACCAGCGTGTACGCGTCCTCGCGGGCCATACCGGAGGCGACCAGCTCCAGCAGCGCCGCCGACGAGTAGATGAGGCCGCCGGTGGCGTCCAGGTTGGCCCGCATCCGCCTGGCGTCGACGACCAGGCCGCCGACCAGCCCGGTGGTGAGGTGCAGCAGGTAGTCCACGGTGATCGCCACGTCCGGCAGCGCGATCCGTTCCACGCTGGAGTGCGAGATGTCGCGCTCGTGCCAGAGCGGCACGCCTTCCATCACCGGCGTGATGTAGCCGCGCACCACCCGCGCCAGCCCGCAGATCCGCTCGGAGCGGATCGGGTTCTTCTTGTGCGGCATCGCCGAGGAACCCTTCTGGCCCCGGCCGAAGGGCTCGGACAACTCGCGCACCTCGGTCCGCTGGCCGTGCCGCACCTCCAGCGCCACCGCCTCGCACACCGTGGCGGCCAGGGCCAGCGCGCTGACCCACTCCGCGATCCCGTCCCGCATCACGACCTGGGTGGCAACGTCCGCGGGCCGTAGCCCGAGCGCCGGCATGACCGCCGCCTCGACTTCCGGCGCGATGTTCGAATAGTTGCCGACCGGGCCGGACAGCTTGCCGACCGCCACGGCGTCCCTGGCCCGGCGGATGCGGTCCCGGGCGCGCGCCGCCGCGAAGGCGAAGTCCGCCATGCGGTGGCCCCATACATCCGGCTCGGCGTGGATCCCGTGGGTCCGGCCCGGCCGCAGGGTGGCGCGGTGTGCCAGCGCATGATCACGCAACGTGGCCACCAGGGCGCCGGCCTTGGCCAGCAGGATGTCGGTCGCCTCGGTGAGCTGCACGCCCAGCGCCGTGTCCACCAGGTCCGACGACGTCATCCCGAAGTGGACGTAGGCCGCGGCGCTGCGCGGTGAGGTGCTGTCCGCCCACGCGGTCAGGAACGCGATCACGTCGTGGTCGGTGACCGCCTCCACCTCGGCGACCGCCTCTGGCGTGGGCGGCGGAGCCGCGCGCACCGGGGCGACGCTGTCCGCCGGAACGGTCCCGGCCCGGGCATTGGCCTCCAGGACCAGGGTTTCGACCCGGCACCAGAGCTCGTATTTGTGCGCCTCGCTCCAGACCCGGCCCATCTCGGGAAGCGTGTACCGGCTGATCATGACCCGATTCCGCCTCTCTCCCCGGTGGCGCCGCCCGCCGGGGTGTCTGCTCCCGCCGGGGTGCCTGCTCCCGCCGGAGCCCCGGCGCGGGCGGCGGCCGCCGCGATGTCGCCACGCCACCAGGCCCCGCGTATCTGGATCTTGCCCGCCGCCTCGTAGGCGGCGGCGCGGGCGGCCCCGATATCCCCGCCCGTGCCGACGACGTCCAGCACCCGGCCGCCGGCCGACCGGAGCACGCCATCGGGCCCGGTGGCCATGCCGGCCTGCAGGACGTACGCGCCCGGCACCCGTTCGGACTGATCCAGGCCGCTGATGGCATCGCCGGTGGCGGGGCGCCCGGGGTAGCCCTCGGCCGCGATGACGACCGTCACCGCGGCACCGGGACGCCAGCGCAGGACGTCCAGCCGGGCGAGGTCGCCGGTGGCGGCGGCGTACAGCAGGCCGGCCAGCGGCGTGTCCAGCCGGTCCAGGATCACCTGCGTCTCCGGGTCGCCGAAGCGGGCGTTGAACTCGACCACCCGGATGCCCGCGGCGGTGAGGGCGAGGCCCGCGTACAGCAGCCCGCGGTACGGCGTGCCGCGGCGGCGCATCGCGTCGACCGCGGGCTGCACGACCGTCGCCATCACCTCGTCGGTCAGGCCGGCCGGGGCCCAGGGCAGCGGGGTGTAGGCCCCCATGCCGCCGGTATTGGGGCCGAGATCGCCGTCGTGGGCGCGCTTGAAGTCCTGCGCCGGGAGCAGCGGCACGGCCGTGGTCCCGTCACAGACCGCAAACAGCGACACCTCGGGGCCGTCGAGGAACTCCTCGATGACGACCTTGGCGGCAGACCGCGCGTGTGCACGCGCGGCGCCCGCGTCCGTGCTGACCAGGACGCCCTTGCCGGCCGCCAGCCCGTCGTCCTTCACCACGTACGGCGGCCCGAACTGCGCCAGGGCCGCGTCCGCTTCCGCGGCCGTCACGCAGGTGCGCGACGCGGCGGTCGGGATGCCGGCCTCGGCCATGATCTGCTTGGCGAACGTCTTGGAGCCCTCGATCATGGCCGCGTCGGCGCCGGGCCCGAAGCAGGGGATCCCGGTGTCGCGCACCGCGTCGGCCGCGCCGGCCACGAGCGGCGCCTCCGGTCCGATCACCACCAGGTCAGCCGGTAGTTTCCGGGCCAGCGCGGCGATGTCGGCCGGATCGGACGCGGCGACCTGACAGGTATCGGCCAGCGCCGCGATCCCCGGGTTGCCGGGCGCGGCATGCAGGCTGGTCACGGCCGGGTCCCGGGCGAGCGCGCGGACGATCGCGTGCTCGCGGCCCCCGGAACCGATCACTAGAACGCGCACGTCGGCGAGCCTACCGGCTAATTTCTGGCGGGAGGCGCCGCATCAGATCAGGTCGCGGATCTGGAGGGTCTGGTCGCGCCGGGGGCCGACGCCGACCGCGCAGACCGGGGCACCGATCATCTCCTCGA
>Ga0335085_10014433_pt1 | contig 11521 bp, 13 predicted proteins | sample Lox_Sample_45_FD_206712 | JGI IMG/M metagenome (GOLD analysis project Ga0335085, IMG submission 206712) | Soil microbial communities from Loxahatchee National Wildlife Refuge, Florida, United States - Lox_Sample_4.5 | ecosystem: Environmental > Terrestrial > Soil > Wetlands | place: USA... | reverse complement strand
GGCCCAACGCACCGCGCAGCTATAGCTACGATGCGGCGGGCAACATCGTCGCCGACACCGCCCGTACCTTCAGCTACGACGCGCGCGGGAGGCTGATCCAGGCGAGCTATGGGAGCGCCGGGGTGAGTTTCCAGATCAACGCGCTGGGGCAGCGGGTGAGCAAGACTCCCACAGGGCTGCCCATGGTGGTGTTCCACTACGATGCGCGCGGGCGGCTGATGGCGGAGAGCGCGGCGCAGGGTGCGGTGCTTAGAGAGTACGTGTGGCTGAACGACCAGCCCGTGGGGCTGATCGACTACGACCTGGACCAGGACGGGGTGCCCGATGTGCTGGACAACTGCATCACCGTGGCCAACCCCTCGCAGTGGGATGCCGACGGCGACGGCATCGGCGAGATCTGCGACGGAGACCTCAACCGCGACGGGGCGATCAACCAAGCCGACTTGCAGCTGCTTACGCGCGCTGTGCAGGGGCTGGTGCCCAAGCTACCTCGATATGATCTCAACGGCGATGGGCTGGTGAATGCCACCGATCTTGCCCTGCTCGCGCAGCGCATGGGGCTTGCACGTGGGCCCTCCGGATTAAAGGGCCAGGCCCCACCGCCACGACTGTATTTCGTGTATACGGATCATCTAAACAGCCCGCGCTCGCTGGTGAATGCGCAGGGTGTGGAGGTCTGGCGCTGGGACAGTCTCGATCCGTTCGGTGGCAACGGGGCCAATCAAGATCCCGACGGCGACCACATGCCCCTGGTTTTCAACCTGCGCTTCCCGGGGCAGTACTTCGACCGCGAGACAGGACTAAACTACAACTACTATCGCGATTACGATTCATCCACCGGCAGGTATGTCGAGAGCGATCCGATCGGATTAGCGGGGGGAGTGAATACCTATGCGTACGTCGGAGGAAGTCCCTCAGTCAATTTCGATCCTATGGGGTTGCAGCTTGTGCCGATTAACTTGCCAGGACTCGGTGATACTTACATTGACAATTCCGTCGTACCGGCACTCACCCAGTTCATCCAGTACGCGCAGCAGCACGGCGTGACCCCATCCTTCAACAGCGCGTATCGGACTCCACTCAAACAGCTGTCCCTGCTGCAAGATCCGAGAGCGAGGACGCCAGCGCGGAGAAGTTTACATTCCTGCGGTTACGCCTTCGATGTGGACTTTGATACCTTAGAGGATATCGCAGCAGGACTAACCGCAGACGAACAGCGGCAAGTTCTCCGTGACGCCGCAAGTCAGGCGGGGTTGAGTTGGGGAGGTGGTTTCAGAAATCCGGATAGAAGACATTTCAGCGGCGCCGAGCCAGTAGGTGGCCGTGTGGAGGCGATCAAAGATGCCCTCGAAGACTATAACCAGTTTCGACGTGAGACACGCTCAAGATGCAACTCCTGCGAGACCTCCAATTAGCTGCGAGGAGCGGTTTGTGGTGAGGGCGGTCACAGTAACGGCCGCCCTGCTACTGCTCTGTCTTCTTTCCACACCCGGATACGGTGCGGAGCAGGTTCAAATGACGGGTATCTTCAGCAACATGCGCTACAACAAGGAGAGTGGTGATCTGAATGGAATTGAGGTGTTCATTACGAGATCGATCGACGGTTACCACGTTCAGTTTCAGAGCACTGCCAATGGTGCACTGGCACCGGTTCTTGTTTCGGCGGAAGTTGATCCACCGTACATCGAGTTTGTGTTGCCCAGAATCCCGCACAGCTACTCGGGCAAGTTCAAAGGGAAGGTCAGTGCGCAAGGCCTGCAGGGACGATTTGAAAGCGGGCAACTCGTGGACGGAAAGAAGGATTTTTTTCTCAAGCGGAAGGCAAGTTATTGGCAATGAGTGTGTGCGCTATCTGAGATCGTCGATGGTCCACACCTACAACCGAGAAGACGCGGACGCGCAGGTGTACTGAGAGTAATCCGACCGGGCTCAAAGGTAAGGTCAATACTTAGGCCTATTGAGGATGCACTCCGATTGGCTCAATGAAAGCTGCCTATCTCTATCAGCGCAAGCGTCCCATCTAAGGCCACTCAATGTCCTACACGCTGAACTACCCCGGCCATCCAAAGCTCGAGGGGAACGGCAGAGTTCAAGGCGCGCGTCGCTGACCAGCTCGATGCCATAGATCGCAACGAACCTTGCCCCTTTTGACGTGTTTGACCCAGGTCCGAAAGCGCCCGGCGCCCATCGGCGGCGGTCGAGGCTTCCGGTTGACATCGATGGCGGGCGGGTCCGAACTCTAAGGCGGGGGCGGCGGCCAAGGCCGCCGCTGGCAGGAGCCCGCAAACCCGGCTGAGTTACCGTTCGTCGGCGAGGGCCCTTGACTGAGCCCTTGGGCCTAAAATCCCTCTAAGGAATCTCTGATCAAGTGTCACAGTTTTTGGTGTATGCTATGGGCATTACAAACCTAGGACCTCGTGCATGAAACAGATGTCCTTCGCTGCCCCGGTGTACCGCAACAAAGGCAAGAAGACTAAACGCGAAACCTTCTTCTACATAGGGACCTCGTATGCACATTGACCTGATGCGGGACCTCAACTCGCGTTTTCCGCCGCCGGGAAATCCCTCTGAGGTGCATAGTTTGCGGATTTGGCACTGCAAATACAAAACGCTGATGCCAATTGCAGAACTAACGAACCTGCGAGAACTTGTCGTTGGATCATTTCCCGACGCATCGCTAAACATGCTGGCTGGCTTGACTCAACTCTGCTACTTGAGGATCCTGCATTTGCCGAAGGTTTCTGATCTCACTCCGCTCGGTGGCCTGAAGAACATCAGATCGCTCTCTTTGGCGACGTCGCCTAGCTGGGACGCCGCAGGAAAAAAGACATTTGTCGATTCCCTAGCTCCTATTGCTTTGATCGAAGCGCTGATGCATTTGGAGCTTTTCGGAGTCTGTCCTCCAGACATGTCCCTGGCTCCTCTAGAGCGATGCAAAAATTTGAGGTCGGCGCGGTTCTCGCAATATCCGAAGAATGAGGCGGAGAGGTTCTACCAGGTGATGGGGATATCGAACGCGTTTAATCCGCCCCCATCCTTCCCCGAATTGCCCACATTAAGGGCTCAGGGCGCTAATTGGAGTTGACCCGTTTCAGTGGACGGGTGACCGCTTGAGAAAGAGGTGGCCCCAGTTGTCTAGACAGCTCCCACGGGTTGGATAAGTGGATTCTCTGCGGTTAGTCACCGGTGCAGTGCACCGTTCATGCTGCCTTATGAATCGCCGGCAGCGAGGCGAAGTAGAACTCATCTGGAGTCTTGCCGTCCAGACTGCTGTGCGGACGTCGGTCGTTGTAAAACACAAAGTGACGGGCAAGTCCCGCACGCGCCTGGCTCACCGAGTCGTAGGCGCGCAGATAGACCTCCTCGCATTTCACGCTTCGCCACAACCGCTCGACGAACACGTTGTCTCGCCAAGCGCCCTTGCCATCCATGCTGATGCGAATGCCGCGCTGCTCGAGCAGCTCGGTGAACGCGGTACTGGTGAACTGGCTGCCCTGATCGGTGTTGAAGATCTCAGGGTTGCCGTAGCGAGAAAGCGCCTCGTCCAGCGCCTCGCGGCAGAACTCGCTATCCATCGAAATCGACACCCGGTGAGCCAGCACGCGGCGCGAGGCCCAGTTGACGACCGCGGCGAGGTAGACGAACCCGCGCGCCATCGGGATGTAGGTGATTTCCATTGCCCAGACTTGGTTTGCCCGCTGGATCTGCAGGCCGCGCAACAAGTAGGGATAGACCGCATGCGCAGGATGCTTACGCGTGGTTCTGGGACGCCGATACAACGGCTCAATGCCCATGCGTGTCATCAGCGTCGCCACGTGCTTACGTCCAACCTCGAAACCTTCCCGGCGCAAGCAATCGCGCAGCATCCGTGCTCCCATGAATGGGTGCTCTAGGTGCAACCCGTCGATGCGCAGCATCAGCTCCAGCTCGGCCTGCGAGACTGGCCGCAGCACGTAATACACCGAGGCTCGGCTCAGCCCCAGAAGTTGCGCTTGGCGGCTGATGGGCAGTTGGTGATTGCGGTCGATCATCGCTTTGCGCTCAGCATGCCCGCCTTGATGAGCGCGCTTTCTAAAACATCGTTCTCCAGCGCGAGCTCACCGATCTTGGCGTGCAGCGCCTTCAAATCCACCGGCGGCTGCGCCTTCGCTGGCGTCTCGCCGAAGACCCCCGCCGCGCGCTCGAGCAGCTGGTTCTTCCAGTCGGTGATCTGGTTGGGGTGCACGTCGAACTGCTTCGCCAACTCCGCTAGCGTCTTGTCGCCGCGGACTGCGGCTAGCGCAACCTTGGCCTTGAACGTCGGCGTGTGGTTGCGGCGTGTCCTGTTGCTCATCTTTGCTCCGTTTTCTCGGGCTCCTCGTCCGTCTTCAGGAGCAGATTATCCACTCATCCCACTGTCCAGATTTGTGGGGCCACCTCTGGCCTCCCCGCGTGACGTGCGATCGCGGGGCAGGATGAAGGCGACAAGAAGAAGAATGCGAACGGGATTTTGCAATATACTGGCCGCCAGCGCCGGCATCGGGTTGTGGCTCTGGGCAGTTATTGCGCCTGCGTGGACCATCACCGACCTGGGGGTCCTGTCCGGGACCGCGGGATGCAAGGCGAAGGCGATCAACAACCTCGGTCAGGTGGTCGGGTATTGCAGTACGCCGTCAGAGGAGCACGCGTTTCTCTGGTCGCGCAGTGGCGGCATGATCGAATTCGGGCGACTGCCGGGCTGGAGCTCCAGCCAGGCCCTCGCGATCAACGACCGCGGACAGGTGGTCGGCTGCGCCACCGAGCCGTCGCGGCTGGAGAACCCCTCAGCGGCGTTCGTCTGGACCGGCGCGGCCGGGATGCAGGCCCTGACGCCCGCACGGACCAGGAGCTGTGCCGTTGGCATCAACAACGCCGGGCAGATCGTCGGGTCGGTGTATCTGTCGGACGGCCGCAGCCGCGCCATCGTGTGGTCGACCGCCGGAATGCGGGATCTCGGCACGCCTCCGGGTTGGAAGGACAGCGCTGCGACGAGCATCAACGACCGGGGACTCATCGTCGGTTCCGCACAAATGCCTCCACTGGCGCATACTTTCTTGCTGTCCGGGGGCATGCGGGACCTCGGCGGCGTCGGTGATGCAAACGGCATCTTCAGCTCCTACGCGAGCAGCATCAACAATCGGGGCGATGTGGTCGGTGCGAGCGCAGGCGGCAACTACACGACTACCCGTTACGAGGCGGTGCAGTGGTCGGGCGGGAAGCTGACGAGACTTGCGAGGCTGCCGGACGACTATCACTCCGGACCCACATTTTTCAGCTGGGCGCATGACATCAACGACAAGCGGCAAGCCGTAGGCTACGTCAACAGGCGCGTTGGCCAGCTTGCGGTCTTGTGGGTAGACGGGGCGGTAGTGAATCTCTCCGCACTCCCCGAGGTGACGGCGGCCGGGTGGGAGGCGCTGCGCGAGGCGACGGCGATCAACAATACCGGCCAAATTGTAGGATGGGGATCCACCAGCAGCGGCTGGAGGGCGTTCTTACTATCTCCCGGGCGCGTGCCGGCGAGGGGCTCTGAAGCGTAGGAGCATCCGCGGGCCGGCGCCGCGAGAGGCGGATGACGGTAGAGGGCGATTCGGCGCCCGGGCTCCCGAGGCAGCGTCGGCGATCTCCCCGACGTTCCGCCTGACTCGCGGTCTTCGACGCAGCGTCTCGGCCTGCGACGACCATCGCATCGATACACGACTCGCGCCCGCCGCGGCTCGCGCTGCGACCTGTTGTGGGTGGGCGTATGATCGCAAATCGCACAACCTTGGGAGGAGCCGACCGTGGCCGACACAGCAACCAAGCTCAAGTCCGTCGAAGCGCCTTCGGTACGCCAGCGTGTGAGCCAAGAGGAGTGGCAAGTTCGGGTCGACTTGGCCGCCGCCTATCAGTTGGCAGCGCTGTTCAGATGGACCGACCTCATCTACACGCACTTTTCCGCGCGGGTGCCCGGCACGCAGCATATCCTGATCAACCCCTACGGCCTGATGTTCGACGAGATCACGGCGTCGACGCTGGTCAAGATCGACGAAGACGGGAATGTCGTCGACGACCCGACCGGGCTGGGCATCAACTACGCCGGGTTCGTGATCCACGGGTGCGTGCATCAGGCCCGGCGCGAGACCAACTGTGTGATCCACACGCACACTCGAGCTGGGGTGGCGGTGTCCGCCCAGAAGCGCGGTCTGCTGCCGATCAGCCAGCATTCGTTGCGCGTCTACGCGATGCTCACGTACCACGACTACGAAGGGGTCGCGCTAGACCTGGACGAGCGCGAGCGGCTGGCGCGCGATCTGGGTGCGACGTCAAAGGCCATGATCATGCGCAACCACGGCTTGCTCACGCTGGGCGAATCGGTGTCGGAGGCGTTCGAGCTGATGTATTACCTGGACTGCGCTTGCCAGATCCAGATCGACGCGCTCGCCGGCGGGGGTGTGGATGTCGGGTTGGTATCGCAGCAGGCTGCATGGAAGGGATTCGAGCAGCTCAATCGCCCCGAACGTGCGGAAGCGCATAAGACCTGGCCCGCGCTCCTGCGAATGCTTGACCGCAAGGGCATTCCCTACCGAGATTGACCGGGCCACCGGAGCGGGTGCGGCAGGTGAGAAAGTAAAGAGGTATAGGAGTGAAGGAGTGAATGAGTAAAGGAGTGAAGGAGGTAGCCCCACACCTGCCTCGACGCTCCCATTGAGCCGGGCGCGCCGCGTGGGGCATAAAATTGCCGCAGCGTGCTCCGGCTGCGATCAGTCGTCGATCTTGAACACGATCTCCTGGTCGGCGAGGTAAGTGGTGCCATCCGGTCGGAACTTGTACTGCTTCACGGCCGTCAGCACGGCGTCATCGAACACCCCCGGAGGTTCGGAACGTAACATCTGCACGTCGGTGACGTTGCCGTCGAGATCCACCGATAGCCGCACCTTCACGCGTCCCTGGATATGCTGGGCTTCGGCGTCCGGCGGATAGATCGGCTTCACTTTTTTCACCGGCTTCACGTCGCGAAACACCGAGGGCAGGGGCGGGGCTTCCGGCTTGGGCTCCGGCCGCTTCTCCTCAGGCTTTGGTACCGGCTTGGGCTTTGGCTCAGGCTTGGGCAACTTGATTCGGGAGGGCGCCTCGTCGGGCAGCGGCTTGGGCAGCTCGACCTCGACCTGCTTGAGCTTCTCCATCGGCTGGAGCGGCTTCGGCTCAGCCTCCTGCTTCGGAGGCGGCTCGGGCTCGAGCTCGGCCGGGGGGCGGTCGAGGCGCACCGACATGACTGGGGTAGGAGGCGGCTCGTTCCAGTGCAGCAGCGCGGCCCAATCGACCCCGAGGACGAGGACCGGCAGGAAGACCTCGAGCGCAATCGCGACCAGCACCGCTTTCCACAGCGGCAATCCGGGATCGTCCTCGCGCTGCGGCTCCGCCCAGAGCGGGCCGCGCGATGCCAGCGTACTGAAGCTCATCCGCCAGGATCACCGCTTCTGCGCGCGGGCGGCAATGCCCACGGAGGTGATGCCTGCGCCGCGCACGCTGTCCATCGCCGTGAGCAGCGTCTGCAATGAGGCGTCCTTGTCCGCGGCTAAGACCACGTCGAGCTTGTTCTGCTTGGCCAGCGCGGCGAGCCGGCTCTTGAGCTCGTCGGGCGTCACGGGCTTGCCGTCCAGCACGAGCTCTCCGGACTTGGTGACGCCGATCGTGATGGTGGAGGGCACGAGTTGCCGCGTAGTGGCGGAACCGGGCAGCTCGATCGGCACGCCGGTGCCCGCGATCATCTGCAGAGCGATGATCACGAAGAACACCAGCAGGAACATCATGATGTCGATCATCGGGATGACTTCGACCCGCGGTCGGGCCACCTCGAAGTAGGTCGAACCGGTGCGGCGCATCAGTCGTTCCCCCCGGCGCCGACGGCAGCAAGCGTGCCCGTATGCGCTTCCTTGACCGGCATCCCGTGGTGCGCCGAGCCACCGCCGTGCAGGCGGTTGATCGTCATCAACTTGAGCAGCTCCATCTGATGGAGCGCGAGCCGCGTGCGCTTGTTGAAGTAGTTGAGAAAGGCCACCGCGATGATCGCGATGAGCAACCCCGCGCCGGTGGCCACCAGCGCCTCCGCGATGCCGCCGGTCACCATGCGCGCGGCGCCTCCGCCGGGGCCGCCGGTGCCCAGGATGCCGAACGCATGGACCATGCCGATGATCGTGCCCAGCAGCCCCATGAGCGGGGCGAGCGTCACCGAAGTGTCGAGCACCCACACGTGCTTGTCGATCTTGGGCAGCTGCCACAGGATCGCTTCCTCGATGTGGCGCTCCATGGTGTCGGCGTCTTCGCCGCGCGAGGCGAGCCCGGAGGAGATGATGGAGCGCTGCAGCGACCCCTCGTAATGGGCGGCGAGCTGCGCCAGCTTGTCCGTGTTCTGATATTCGACCAGCTGCAGGTCGTGCTCCATGGCGAGCCCTGACCTGAGGACGCGGCTGAAGAAGTAGAGCCGCTCGACGATCACCGCCAGAGTCGCGAGCAGCAACAAGCCCATGAGCGGCAGCAGGCCACCGGACTGCCAGCTCAGTTGAATCAGTTTCTCCGTCATCGACGCCTTCCTCTTTGTTGGTCGAGTTCTCTTTTTACGTGCGGGTAGTGCATGTGCAGCCTGCTCGTGCGACGCGCCGGCTCGGCGGCTACTTCTCCACCGGCGGATAGAAGGGCACGCCGTAGCGCTCTACGATGCGCTTGATCTCCCCGCTCTTCAGCATCTCTGCGAACGCTTCGTCGAGCATTTGTTTGAGCTCGGTCTCTTTTTGCTTCACGGCCCACGCGCTGTTCCATCGCACGTCGGCCATCGGGACGTATCCGGGCGCCAACTCGAACTGCGCCTCCGGATGCTCCAGTCTTGCCTGCGAGATCGCGCCCGACCAGAGCATGGCGGCGTCGATTTCGTGCCGGACCAGCGCGTCGATGACCCAGCGGTTCTGGAAGAATCCCATGGCGTCGAAGCCGTTGGCCTGCAGGTACGCATGCATCGGCGAGTATGCCGGCACCCCGATGCGGATGCCACGCGCCTTGATGTCCTCGAGCGACCTCGCCCCCTTGGCGGCGCCTTGAGTCACCAGGACGAACCCCGTGCTCATATAGGGCCGGGTGAAGGCGAGCTGGTGCGCTTCGAGATCGCCATCGTCGCCTGTAACGGTCAAGCCGAGAAAGATGTCGCAGATTCCTTTGTCGATGGTCCGCATGAACGCGGGTCCCAATCCGAAGCGCGTTCCGGTGTTCGCCCAGGAGACGTCGATCTCCCAGCCGTGCTTCTTTGCGACGGTTTGCAGCAGCTCGATGTCGATCCCGGGCGGTTCGTTCTTGTGTGCCGTGCGCGAGAACGGCCAGAACCAGCCGTCCGCGCAGGCCAGGATGCGGCCCATCTTCTGAACGCGGGTCAACGCGTCCACCTGCTTCAGTTCGTCGGGGATGGCGGTGGGCGGGAAATCCCGGTAGCCCGACTGGTACAGCTGATCGCTCAGGGGATCGAACACCTCCGGCTTGCGGTAACCGAGCCGCGGCTTGCGATTCTTGCCGTATACGTATTCGACCTCCAGATCGAACACTTCGGCGGCGACCGCGCAGGCGGCGACGTACGCCGCGGCCACAGCCGCGAGCAGCATAGCGATCCAGCGAAGGGACTTTCCCATCATCCTCGAGCGAAGGGCTTTGCGGGCGCTCGTGGAGCGCGCCGCCGCAAACCAACACGACCCTGGCGCGCCGGGCATTCCCTACAAGCTGCGGGCAACAGGGGCTTCTAGCGGACGCCGCGGAGTTGTTGCAGGAGAGCGAACGCGAGGTGCAATCCTAAAGGAAATCGTCGCGCCCGGGGACGCGTTGCGCGCAACGCAGTCGCGCTGCCCTTCGACTGTCGCGAGGCTTTCACGCTGGCGAGGGTGTGTCCCACAAGTATGCGCCCGCGGCACGCAGGACACGGTACCATCTCCAGCTCGTGCTGCGATCGGAGGCACGCGTTGGTCGGGTTCGTCCTGTTGTTCGTCTGGCTCGTCTTCATCGCCAGCGCGTATTTCGCGGCGCGGTGGTTCGCCGCGCGCATATTTCCGCCAGGAGTCCGCGGCTGGGTGTGGGCTCCGGTCGTGCTGCTCGCAGCGGTGCTCCCGTTCTCGGACGAGGCCTACAACGAGGTTCAGATGCGGCGTGCCTGTGCCGCCGATGGCGGGCTGACGATCCGGGAAAAGATCGCGGCAGCGTCCCTGGAGGAGGGCATCGCGTCGATCGCAAGCCTCAAGCTGGACATCGAGGAAGGGCGGCTCTGGCGCCATGAGCTCGTCTTCTTGTACAAGCCGACCGGGGTCGAGCTTGCGCGGCTGCGCTGGTTCGAGCGCAAGCACGGCTGGCTTCAGGGCAATACTCCGGGCGCAGATCAACCCCCCTACTTGCGTACGCATCCGTGCCCGGACCCCGAGCAGTACCTGACCGGAGGCGGTGTCCGTGCGAGGCTGGTCTATGGAGGCGCAAACACCCTGTCTCCGTCGCGGTGAATGGGCGGCGCCGAGACGCATGCCAGGACAGGGCGCTGGCGAATGCGGCACAATAATACAAAGGAGGTGCAGACATGCCAATCACGGAGCTCAACCACTACTTCGTCCGCTGCAGCGACCTGGAGCGGTCCAAGGCCTGGTATTGCGAGGCTCTGGGCTTCGAGGAGATGCCGCGTCCGCCGTTCCCGTTCCCCGGGTACTGGCTCGGCGTCAACGGGAAGATCCAGGTGCACATGGGCCAGCACGGCATCCCCAACGCCGAGCTGTACTACCGAGGCACCCCTAAGAACGCCGCCGTCGACAACGCCGGGGTGGTAGACCACATCGCTTTCCTGGCCGAGAATCCCGTCGAGCTGCGTTCCCGCTTCGATCGGATGAAGCTCGACTATTGGGCGCGCGCGCTGCCGGAATTCGACTTGTACCAGGTCTTCGTCACCGATCCAGACGGGCTCACGATCGAGCTGAATTTCTTCGGGCTCAAGAATCAACCCGACTGGGGCGGCGAGGACTACTCCAAGATGCCGACCGTCGCGGCTCGGTGAGCACACCGAGCGCAACAACGGCTGCCTGGTTGCGCCGTGATTTCCGCTATGGCTGGGCGTGCAGCGGGTCTCGGCCGGCCGATCGAGATCGCAACCGCTCCGCTCTCACACCGCGCGTGGTCTGGGCGCGATGCGCGGCTCCATGGACGCAGGAGAACTCGTGAACAGATTGCTCGCCGCTTTGACGCTGCTCTTGCCCATGCTGGCGCAAGCCGGATACGACGACGCGGTGCAGGCCTATGCCGCCGGCGACTACTCCAAGGCGCTAGCCGAGTTTCGCACGCTGGCCGACCAGGGCGACACCAAGTCGCAGTACTTCGTCGGCTTCTTGTACCGCCACGGCTACGGCGTGCCGGTCGACAACACGGAGGCGGCGAAATGGTTTCTCAAAGCCGCCGAAAAGGGAGATTCCCTCTCGCAGTACTATCTCGGCAAGATGGCGGAGTCGGGGGAGGG
>Ga0335085_10014431_pt1 | contig 11523 bp, 12 predicted proteins | sample Lox_Sample_45_FD_206712 | JGI IMG/M metagenome (GOLD analysis project Ga0335085, IMG submission 206712) | Soil microbial communities from Loxahatchee National Wildlife Refuge, Florida, United States - Lox_Sample_4.5 | ecosystem: Environmental > Terrestrial > Soil > Wetlands | place: USA... | reverse complement strand
GCCGCACGTCGCCGGTGCCGCGGCGATCTATCTCGCCGAGTTTCCTAGCGCGACGCCCGCGCAGGTAATGGCGGCGTTGGTGGCGAACGCAACGCCAGGGGTTCTGAGCGCATCCAACTCGACAAACACCGGCGGCCCCGGGGATCCTCTTCCCGCAGGAACGCCAAACCTGCTCCTGTACACTGGGGGCCTCGCGGGGCTGCCGGCTCCACCGGGCGAATAGCAAGCCGACGCGCCAGCACCCGTGCGCCAGGCCACTCAACCCTTCGTCGAAACGATAGCATGCTCCGCTTTGCTATACCTGCGCTCTGAATCGTTTTCTCGTCTTGGCGGGCGCGACGCTTGAGGGAGCGGCGGATTTTGAGCGAAGCCGCTCGATGGCCAGCGCGATCACTAAATCGAGGCGAGAATCTCCTCACGCGTCACGCGCTTCGCCGCTGCCACCGCCCGCAAGATGCCATTTAACGTTCCGAGACGAAGGGCTTGTGGTCGGGGATCGAAACGCGGTGATGCTCCGGCGTCTCCGTCTGCAAGACGATGTGGCTGCCGACTCGATTCACCTCCCGGTATCCCCAGCGTCGACACAGCAGAGCCGCCAGGTCGCGACCCTGGAGGTCGCGCGGGATCTTCACGCTAGGACTTCGTCACGCACCAGATGCAGCCGCACGATGGCTGGCGACGGCCGATCGAAGTAGAACGCTGTGACTGCCTCCCGGACCATCGTTCGGAGCTCGTCCCAGGTGTCCCCCTGCGTGAGGATGCTTTCGCCGAGCGCCTCGGCGACGAAGCCGCCGTCGGCCTCTTGGGTCACTTCGAAAACGAGCTCGTTCATTGGAAGCACGCTAGGGCGCGACCCGGCAGGCCGCAAGTCGGCATGCTGCATCCGCTGACGCGCCGCGCCTGAGAACGAATCGATCAATCTCGATGTAATGATTCGTTCAGTGTGGGCTGTCGTCGCCGGCCTTGTCGCGCCTAAGCCACAGCCGGCGCCATAGTTGGCGGATTCAACGCTCCGGCATAAGTCCTGTCAGTGACATCGGCTGGCGAACGGGGGGAATCCGCCGTACACTCGGGACTCATCGTCTTTCCCGCCTTGGCCGCGCCATCACAGACCAACTGGAATGTCCCGTCGCACACTCATCGTCCCACAAGGGATTTCTATCGCGGTGGGTTGAGTATGGGACGGGCTCGCACGACGAGCAACCGGCCGACGAGAGGCTGGGGGCAGCCGGGCGCGACGCGTGTCCTGCGCCCCGGGGGCATCGCAGGCCCGGTGCCGGGCCCGCGGACGGCGCGATCAGGCCGGCGGAGCTGGCCAAGGTGGCTGGCGAGCGCGCCAGGCGTCCTCGCGGGGTGCCCGAGGGGTGGGCGGGAGTGACTCCGCCCGGAGGTGCGTGAGGATCGCGGTGATGACGTCGGGCGCCGCGACGACCGCGATGACCCGCATCGCGCCCCCGCACAGGGGATCGACCTCGAAGATCCGGCGCAAGAGCTCGGCCCAGCGCCGACGGGCCTCGGGCATCGGGAGGGGTAGCGCCGGCTCGATCACCACGGGTCCAGGTCCAGCCCCGGCCGGCGGCGGCGCCGCCGACCGTTCGGCGTCCTGGCGCCGCCGCCCGCGTGGGCGGTTGGCGTACCACCCGTAGTACCGCGTCGTGACGTGCCCCTTGTCCGGGATGTGGCTCAGCACCCGCGCGAGGAACTCGAGCGCGTCCCCGGTCTCGCTCCCCGCCGTGGGGCCGTCGGGCTTGTCGGAGCGATAGGTCACCTGGTGCGCCTCGGCGTCATAGGTCAGCCGCTCCAGCGCGATGGGGTTCCGGGCGCAGTAGCGCGCCAGGCGCCGGGCGAACTCCTGGTCGTCCTGGTCGACCCACACCGCATCATGGACGTGGAACCCCGAGTGGGGCCACTGGAGCATCCCCTCCGCTTGGCCCGCATCGAACAGGTCCAAGCGGACGAAGAGCCGGAGCACCGCCCGCCGAAACGCCTCGGTCAACTGGGCGGAGCGTCGTCATCGCCCGATTCCCGGGATCATCAAACCAACGCCCCGACCGCCCCATCGGCTGCGGGCGTCCGAGCAGACTGGTACCCAAGTCCCCGAACCGCCCTCCGCGCCTGTGGGTACCGATTTGGGCCCACCAAGCCCGCGGATTCTCGGTTAACCGCCTGAGGACAGCCGCAGGCGGTACCCGCTACGCGGCCTCCGGGTACCACTTGGTCCCCTTTACGCGCTACCGCCGGCACACGGTTGGGTCTTTTTCAGGGAGAGGGATCGACCCTCGATTTCGCGCCTGCGGGCTAACAAACGCGTGCGGGCGTAATTCTGGTCCCTCGCGCCTTGGGCCAGTCCGCACGCGAGCCTGGCTCCGCGCGTCGACCCGGCATGGCCGCCCGGCTCTCACAAGAGCGTTGGAATCAACCGTTGATCGTTGGCGACGTAGGCAGCGTATGATTCTCTATTCTCCAAGAGGCTTTCTGCCTAATCGCCGGATGCTCCCGATCGCTGCCCTTGTGGCATTCGCGGCCCCCCAAGCACGGGCGCAGGACGCCGCGCTCCGGATCGGGATCGCCTGGCTCGACTCGGCCACCGGGTGCGTCGCGATTTCCAACGCCGCGCTGGCCGCGGGCACGCCGCTGACGTTTGTGCGGGTTCCGGTTTCCGGAATGGGAGAGCTGGCCGTCGCCGTCACTGGAGAGACATTCGCGGCCGCGGCGCTCACGGCCCCGGGCTGCGCGTCGATCCACGGCGGAAGCCCGAACGACCATCTCTACACGATCCGGCTCGCGCAAGGGTCGGGTCGCGGCGCGTACTTCGCACTGCTCACGCCGCGCCAGTCCGTGACATTGCGCGGGCCATCGGCCACGGTGCGCTTCCCGCCGGACTCGAGCCCCGTGTCGCTCAGAACGTGCACCAGTGGCGAGGGCCTGCATTTCACAGCCTGGCGCGGGGAACCGCTCAAGGGACCACGCATCTTCCATGGCTATGCCTCGCTGTCCTACGATGTCGAGCTCTCGTGCGACGACGCTGAAATGCTGCCGTCGGGCCGGGTTCCGTCTCCTGGCTCCGCCGTCGGATGGTCGGACGACGGCGATCTTATCGCATTCATCCGGCCCACGCCGGGTCGCATGGTGCTCACCGCACTCGGCCCGGAAGAAGCCACCGAACTCTGGATAGCAAAGGCAGACGGATCCCAGGCGCGACGGCTTGTGGTAGGCGGGACTGCTACAGGCGGAGGCGCGCCAATGGCGGCACTGTCAGACCCGGTCTTCTCCCCGGACGCGACCCGGCTGTACTTCCTTAGCCGGGCTGGGGTCACGTCCAGCGCCATCCACGTCGTCGACATCGCGACACGGCAGGAGCGTTTTGTCGCACTCGGCAATACCGTCGAGGTGATTTCTCGCGGCGCATACGCGGGCTGCCTGTTGGTGGAGCAACACCGGTACCGTAGCGAGGGCGGTTCGTACGATTGGTACTGGGTGTTGGGCACCAACGGCCACGAGCTGACCCTGGCAGCTTCTGATGCCTCGGATGCAGAGGAGCGTCTGTCGGATTGGAGACGAGGCGATATTCCGCGCACGAGCCCACCGATCCCCAGCGCGCCACCGGCTGGAGCGTGCAGGTCGGGGCCTCAGTAGAGGACGAGACTGCCCGTGTCAGCCCCGAGTCGATTTCGCCGGCCGGCCGTCCGCGCTCGAGCAATCGAGAGCGCGTGCCTCCGTGTGCAAGCCACTCGACCTGCTCCGGTCGGATATGGCCACTGGCGCGGCCCTGGCGGCATGATCACGACCGATGTGACGGGACGACTGTGAGACGAAGACCTCTGGATCGACACCCAGCTCATCGCGCGACATGAATCGTGACGGGGAAGATTTGAGCGCCGCTCGACTGGGCATCGCGCCCCCGCAAGGTCCCGACACCCGAAGCAACTATCGAGTCCGGTTTCCTCCCATGATCGGCGCTGAATCGTTATCTGCTGTTCTCAGTGAGAACGGGTATTTGGCACGGATGGACACGTATGCCTGGGATCGTGAGCCCAACGATTCCGAGGCCATATGGATCGATGCGGGAGTGCCAGCATCCATAGCGGTCGACGTCATACGGAAGGCTCACGACGTGTGGCCGTTCCTGCGGTACGTCCACCTCACGGCGGACTCGGGCGCGCCAGTCGATGAAACGTCCATATATCTTGGCGGAGCCAGCGCCACGGCTGTTGGATCGCTCCGATGCATGCCGTGGACGGACGCCGATTTTCGCCAGCTGCGGGCCGACATGAGTGATGGTGAGTTCCACTCGATGGTGCGCGCCCGCTATCGATCCGCCTGAGCTCGCGCAGGAGCACGGGCGCCATCCACCAACCACGCCGCCGCCGGCCGATCGGGTCGGACTTGTTGGAGTCGGCATCTGTGCCCCGGATCACGCCGAACACAAGCGCACGCACTATATTCTTGTCCGTCCCCCCTTTCCGACCGGCGATCCCTCACCTCGTGCGATTCCGTTACTCGAGCCCATGCCGACTCGAACCGAACCCGCAACCCAATCCCCGTTGAACGCCGGATCGGATCGCCGCGCGAACCCCGCGCTTCGCTCGCTCATCGATGAGATGATGCTGCGGCTGCGCGAGCTCAACCGCAACGCCGGCACCTGGAGCACGACCGATCATGCGCGCGCGCAAGCCGAGCTCGACGTCATCATGGCTCGCGTGAGGCGGGCCGCGGTCGACAAATCGACCTAGCGCCTCCCATGGCCTGGGCGACCCCCCGCCGGGTCGCGCGTTCCGGTCCCGCGCCGGTCGGCACGGCCCGCGGGTGATCCTCGTCGGAGAACTCTCGCTCTGGATCGCGCTCCTGGTCGCGGTCTGGGCGACGATCGTGTCCTGGTCCGGCGCGCTCTCGGGCCGCGACGCGCCGCGAATGGACCTGATCGTCAGCGGGCGCCGCGCCATCTACGCCACGTTCGTGGCCGCGCTCGTGGCGTCCATTGGTCTATGGGACGCGCTCCTGCGTCACGATTTCTCCCTGGCATACGTCGCCAGCGAGTCCAGCTCCGACATGCCGGTCCCCTACGTCATTGCGGCCTTCTGGAGCGGCCCATACGGATCGATACTGTTCGGTGCCCTGTGTCTCGCGTCGTGCTCCGCGATCGCGATCTTCGCCATCCGACGGCGCGACCCCGAGCACGCGGCGATCACCGCCGGAACGCTCGGCGCCATCCTCGCCGTGTCGATCGCCGTCGTCTGCCTCGCGGGGAACCCGTTCGCGCGCCTCGAACTCGCCCCGGCCGACGGCAGCGGCCTCGATCCGCAACTCCAGAATCCGGGCATGGCGCTGCACCTGGCGAGCCTGTTTTTGGGATACGCGGCGACCGCCGTCCCCTTCGCCCTCGCGATCGCCGCGCTCGTAACGCGGCGGCTCGACAACGCCTGGGTCGCGCTCGCACGCCGGTGGTCCCTCGTGTCGTGGTCGTTCTTGACCACCGCCATCGTGCTCGGCATGTGGTGGTCGTACCGCGACCTCGGCCGCGCCGCCTTCTGGACGTGGGACGCCGTCGACAACGCGCTGCTCATGACCTGGCTCGCCTGCACGGCGGCCCTGCATTCCATGATCATCTATGAACGACGCGGCGCGCCGCGCGCGTGGACCGTCGTGCTCGTGGTCGTCACGTTCGAGCTGGCGGTCTTCGGCAGCGTGCTCGCGCGGGCCGATCTCGCGCGGCGGACACTGTCCCAAGCGCCGACGCCCGAGGGCGCGTGGTTTGCCGCCGTATTCGCGATCGTCACGGCCGCCACGGTCTCCCTCAGTGCGACCCGCTTCCGACACCCCGACCCAACCCAACGGCTCGGCCGCGCCGTCAGCCGCGAGACCGCGCTGTTCATGAGCACTCTCGTGCTGTGTGTGATCGCGTTCGCGGTGCTCGTCGGAACGCTCGCGCCGGCGGTGACCCGATGGGCGACGGGTCTGGCCGCGCCGGTCAGCCCGGCGGTGTTCGATCGGGTCGAGGTTCCGCTGGGGCTCCTGCTGCTCGCGCTCCTGGGCATCGCGCCGATGCTGGCGTGGGGCCGCGCGTCGCTCGCCACACTGCGTCGACAAACGTCGGTGCCGGCCATCGCCGCGCTCGTGACCGGTGTGTCGCTGATCGCGCTCGGGGCGCGTTCGTCGCCGACCGGGTTCGCCGCCCTCGTGTTGTGCGCGTTCTGTGTCGTGGCGATCGGCCAGGAGTTCTACGCCGGCGCCAAGGCGCGCCGCTCCGCATCCGGCGAGCGGGTGGGACCGGCGCTCGCCCACCTCGTTGGCGACAACCGCCGCCGGTACGGCGCCTACATCGTCCACCTCGGAATCCTGGCGCTCGTCGTCGGGCTCGCGGGCCTCGCGTTCGACAGCCAACGGCAAGTTGCGCTCCGGACGGAGCAGTCGGTCGAGCTGCGCGATCCGTTTGGGCGTCTCTGGCGATTCACGAGCCAAGGGCCGTCGACCGCCGAGCGCCGGAATATGGACGTCTACTCGGTCGCGCTCGACACCTGGGTGGGCGGCACGCACCTTGGGTTCATGCAGCCGGAGGAACGTCAATACGTGGACGCGAATCGGGACGCGGTCTTTCAACCGCTCGCCGCGCCTGCCATCCGCTCGGCGCCGAGCCAGGACGTCTCGGTGTCGCTCGCGGATGTCCAGGGGAGCGACGAAGACGTGATCGCCCTCACCGTGCGATTCACCCCGCTCGCCATGTGGGTGTGGATCGGCGGGTTCACGATCCTGACCGGCGGGCTGGTCGTGATGTGGCCCCGGGTGGATGCCTGATGTTCGCACTCGGCCTCGGGACGGCGCTCGCGATCGGAATCCTCGTGTACGTTCTGTATCCGGTCTTCTTTCCCCCGGACCCGGCGTCCTGGTCGTCGCGCCCGACCTCGCGTTGGACGGACGGCCGCGACGAGATCGAGCGCGCCGCGCTGGCCCTGCGCGAGCTCGAACTCGACCGATCGATGGGCAAGCTGGCCGACGACGATTATCAAGCCCTCCGCCGGATGTACGAGGACCGACCGGTCGCCGCGATGGAGTCTCGCTTCGCTGTCGCGGAAGGCACGGCGACGCAGACTGCCCCTCCCGAAGATGCGATCGAGGCGGCCGTCCGGGCCTATCGCGAAACGCACACGCTGTGTCCGCGCTGCGGCCCGCGGCCGGAACGCGACGCCGTTTACTGCTCCGAGTGCGGGACGTACCTCCCGGCCCGTTGCCCGCGGTGTCAGGTGCTCGTGGTCCAGGCGGGCGCCCGCTATTGCGCCGACTGCGGCCACCGCCTTGCCGCTAGCGCTCGACGAGTTCGAGGCGCCTGAGCGCGAGACGGATCGGCACCAAGGTCGCCAACAGACACACCACCGCCGCGGCGCTGAATCCCACCGCCATCGTCGTCGTGTCGGTTGGCTCGTTCATCGCGTCCGCGCTGAGATACGCCATGACGGGATGCGCTTCGAGGATGATCACCACGCCGATCAGCGACACGGAGGCCATCATGAACAGGAGGCCGCCGAACGACGTCGGAATCTGCGCCGCGTTTTCGGTCTCGAACTGCGGAAACGACGTGCCGAACCCGATCGCGAGCCCCGACACCGCGAACGTCATCATGGTGATCGTCAATGTGGAAACCCACATCATGAACGCATTCACCTCCAGCAGGGAATCCGTCACGCTGACGATCCCGACCGCGAGCACCAGGAGCGGCAGCGTACTTACCCAGAACTTGGCCCAGAGCAGTTGTTCCAGCGACAGCGGGCTCGAACGGAGCAGCCACCACGTCCGCCCTTCGAGGCTCACGCCGGGAAAAATGAACCGGGCGGCGATGGACGCGAGCACGAACCCCGCGAGCACCAGGTTCAGAAACGGGATCAGATTGACGAGCAGCATCGATACGCCGTCGCCGTGGAGCGGCAGGAACTTGATGTTGACGACGTACACCACGACGAGCACCGCCAGCAGAATCAGCTGCGACCACTGCGTCGTGTCGCGAAAGAACAGCCGCACTTCCTTGAGGAGCAGTTCGCGGCGGGCGATTCCGAATCCGGTGAGCGCGGCATCCGCCGTGCGGCGGCCCCAACCAGACCGCGCCCATCGTTGCCCGCTCTCCTGCGCTTTGCTGAAGCCGAGGGGGTAGAGCACGCGATGGAGCGCGGCGCCCAAGACAACGGCCGCTCCAGCGGTGGTCCAGAGCAAGTACGCCGGGAGCATGTCGGTGCGGCTCCCCAGCCATCCCATCACCGCGCGCTCCAGCCACTCGCTGGGCAAAAAGGGCGAGGTCGGTGTCCGCAGCACGGAGATGAAGTCGACCAACGATCGAAACCCCTCGGGCCTGACGAGGCGTTCGGGACGCACCAGCCGGAACAGAACCACGATGCCGGCCGCCGAGAGCACGGCGATGACGCTGAGGATGTCACGCGTGCGGCGCGCGGGGAAGACGTTGACGAGAATGAGGGTGATCGCGCTCCCGATGACCGCGGGAATGAGCAGAAACGGCCCGAACGTCGCGATCACGACCAGCGGAAACAGCAACCCGCCGCCGTACGCGTAGCCGAACGCGGCGAACATCGGGACCGACATCAGCACGACCATCCAGCTCGAATGGACGGTCGTCTCGATGAGCTTGGCGACGTAGAGCGTGAACCAGTCCACCGGGCCCGACACGAGGAGATCGAGGTCTCGCGCCAGGAAGAACGTCGAGAGCGCCGTGATGATGTTCGAGAGCACGAGGATCCCGAAAAATCCCACGAGGATCAGCCCCAGCAACTTGGCCGCGAGGATTTCGCCGATTTCAGGAACGCTCGTGAAATACTTGAGCACGCGATAGAGGACCGCGTAAATGAAGGTCCAGAACAGCGCCCCCAGCGCCAGCAGGATCACCAGGCGCCAGGCGCCGCCGCGCCTGGGCTGGACGGTGCCCGCGCGCGCCGTCAGCCACTTGGGCGTGAGAACGTGGGCGATCGAGGGATTGGGCCGGCTCGTCGCGACCGTTCCATCGGCCCCGTCAGGCATCGAGCACGTCCACCAGCGCGCGCGCGGCGTTCTCGCCGGTCAGGCGGAGGAAGATCTGTTCCAGCCCCTCCGTGCCGGCGTCCGCGCTGGCCCGGAGCTCGGCCATGGTGCCGCACGCCCGGATCACGCCCTGCTGAATGATCGCGATGCGGTCGCAGAGCGATTGGGCGACCTCGAGCGTGTGCGTCGACATCATGATCGTGTGGCCGCGCCGCGTGTACTCGCGGAACAGATCCTTGAGGATGCGCGCCGCTTTGGGGTCGAGCCCCACCATCGGTTCGTCGACGACGATGACCTCCGGCCGGTGCACGAACGCGCTCGAGATGATGAGCTTTTGCCGCATGCCGTGGCTGTAGCTCTCGACCAGTTCATCGCGCCATTCCTCGAGGTCGAACAACGCCAGCAGCTCGCGGGCCCGGTGCTCCACGACCGCGCCCTCCTGATTGTACAGCCCGGCGACGAACCGCAGAAACTCGGCGCCCGTCAGCTTTTCATAAATGAAGGGGCGATCCGGGATGAAGCCCATCCGGCTCTTCGCCGCGATCGGATCGTCCCACAGGTTGATGCCGCCGATCCGGATCTCGCCCGCCGTCGGCCGCAGGATCCCGGCGATCATGCGGAGCGTGGTCGTCTTGCCGGCGCCGTTGGGTCCGAGAAATCCGAACAACTCCCCCGGCGGCACGTGCAGATCGATCGCGTTCACCGCCGTGAAATCGCCGTACTTCTTGGACAGCTTCGTGAGCCGGATCATCGGTCAATTGCACCTGGTGAGGGCGGACGTCTTGCGGCATTGGCCCGACGCGATGCGCCAATTCTCGAAGGCGACCTCGTAGGGCGCGCGACGCAAGACGAATCCCGCCGCCGAGCTTTGGACGACGCGGCCTTGATCGTCGACCCATTCGGCAAACGCGTGACCTGAGACCGGCGTCACGTTCCAGGCCCGAACCGTATCGGGCGTGACCCCCAGCCACAGGCGCGTGCCGGCGGAATCGAACACGGCGCTGTCGCTGACGACGAAGACCGATTCGGCACGGATCGCGAGCGTCGTTTCAACCACGGACAAGGTGACCGGGTCGAAAACGGGGAGCACGTATCGCTTGCCGACTTTCGGTTGGTCGCTGAAGGCGACGCCGATCGGAATCAGGGTCGGCATCAACACGGGACCCGAAAGCTCGACCCGGTGCGAGACGGAGTCTCCGCGACCCGTGAAGACGGTGACGACCATCGCCGAATCGTCCTCGGCGCGCCCTTTGGTCACGAGCGTCGGCCCTTCGCTGGCGGTCGAGGTCTCGAACTCGCGGACCCGGAGCGACTTGGAAAGTTCGACCGTCGTCAAGGTGGTCGTCCGCCGGGTTCCGGGACCGCGGGTCGCGGGCACGTCCGCTTCGAATCGGTCCGTCGCGGTGAAGGATGTCGGCGCGGTGTCGATGATCGATGACGCGAACCCGACTTGGCGACCGTCGCGTTCGACGATGTAGTAGGTGGACATCGGCCCGATCCGCGCGCCCGCTTCGGCGAGATGCGCGAGGCCCGGGCGGATGTATTCGCGGCGGACGAGCATGCCGAGCCCCACGATCCAGAGCGCGAGGACACCGGCGGCGGCCCATCGCCGATTCACGCGACGTCCGGTGCGAAGGTCAGGGACGCGAACGGCCCGGACGGGTCGTCAACGACCGAACGCCGCGCGCGCGCGCTGGTAGGCTTCGTTGGCCTCGACCGGACGCCCGAGACGGTCGAGGATGATTCCGATGCCCTTCAAGGCGCGCCAGTGCGTCGGCTGCGCCCGGGCTGCCGCCTCGTACGCGGCTAACGCTTCCGCGAGCCGATCCGTCTGGTTGTAGGCCTCGCCCAGCTGGTAGTGCGCGGCCGCGTTGGTCGGATCGAGCTCGAGGGCCCGATGCAGCGGTTCGATCGCATCGCGCCAGCGCGCGCGGCGGCAGAGCGTGATGCCTTCCTTCACCAACGCCTCGGCTTCCTGCGCCATGGGGTTGGGCGTCGGGCGGCGTTCGGCCGGTTGCGCCGGTTCTTCGCCGTCCGGCTGATCCTGTTTCGACTCCGTCATCGCTTTACGCCAACGCCAAGGTCGTTTCGGAGTTGATCCACGCGAGATACTTCTCGGACCCGGCCTCTACCGAGAGCGCGAGGAGCTCCGGGACTTTGTACGGGTGCAGCTCGTCGAAGGCGATGCGGAGCGCGTCGAGCTGAGCCGAGCGCGTCTTGAGCAGGAGCACGATCTCCCGCTCGTCGGCGGTCTTGCCTTGCCATCTATAGAGGGAGCGGGCGCCGGGAAGCAGCGTGGCGCAGGCGATCACACGCCGGTCGAGCAGCGATTTGGCGAGTCGGGCCCCTTCGTCCTCCGAGGCGACTGTTGTGAAGACGACCACAGCGTCAGTATGCGGCATCGAATGGTGGCGGTGAGGACAGGGGGGACGTCGTAGACGATTGAATCTAGCGAGCATCCCTCCGCGTTCTGTCCAACCGCCGGCCGCATCCGAGGGTGTTTCACCG
>Ga0335085_10014430_pt1 | contig 11523 bp, 13 predicted proteins | sample Lox_Sample_45_FD_206712 | JGI IMG/M metagenome (GOLD analysis project Ga0335085, IMG submission 206712) | Soil microbial communities from Loxahatchee National Wildlife Refuge, Florida, United States - Lox_Sample_4.5 | ecosystem: Environmental > Terrestrial > Soil > Wetlands | place: USA... | reverse complement strand
CGAGCTTGGCGCGGGGAGTCTCGATTTCAGCAGCGAACGCGGCTATGGCGAGGAGCGCGGCAAGAAAAACGGGGACAGACAGAACTGGCAGCCTTTTTCTGCCATCGCCACAGCGCAAATTTAAAGGCTTACCCACTCGAAAAAGGTCCCAGTTTAGTCTGTCCCCGTTTTTCAGCATTAGTTTTATACCAGGGCGACTTTGCCGCTGCTGTCGCCGAGCTTGTCCTGCGAGATGCCCGCGCGATCCAAAAAGCCCAGCAGAACGTTGGCGAGCGGCGTGTGGTCAGCCGGAACGATGAGTTGGCCGGCGTTTTTGCTCTTCCAGCCGCCGACGATCGACGTAGGCAGCGGGTAGTGGTTGTGCGCGTTGCTGTTCGACATGTTGCTGCCGTAGAGGAACAGCGAATGGTCGAGCATGGTGCCGTCGCCGTCAGGCAGTTTGGCCAGCTTGTCGAGAAACTTCGCGAAGACCTGCGTGTGGTAGGCCTGCACTTTGGCCAGGCGCTCCATCTTGGCCTGCTCGTTGTTGTGATGCGAGAGCGGATGGAACGCGTCGGGCACGCCGATGAACGGGTAGGTCTGGCCGCTGACCTCGGCGGCCACCATAAAGGTGAAGATGCGCGTCATGTTGGCCTGCATGGCGAGGGCGACGAGATCGAACATCAGTTCGATGTGTTTATCGAACGGAAGCGCAGCGGCGCCGGGGGCGTTCGGGATGTCGACGTGCGAGAGGTCGCGCGCTTCCATCTTCTGGATGCGGCGCTCGATTTCGCGAACGCTCTCCAAATAGTCCGACAAAGCCGCGCGATCGGAGGGGCCGACGACTTTCTGCAGATCCTTCGCTTCATCGCCAACCATGTCGAGCAACGATTTGTATTGCGCGGAGAGGCGGGCGCGTTCGGCGGCGTTGTCGCCCTGACCGAACAGGCGGATGAAAAGCTTGCGCGCATCGGTTTCGACCGGAAGCGGCGTTGTCGGAGTGCGGAAGGAGATCGTGCCGGCGTAAGAGCAGCCGTAATCACGATCGCAGAATCCACCGCCGCCGTGATTGTCGGTTGCGACTTCGAGCGACGGGAGAGGCGTGTCCTGGCCGATGTGCTGCGCGGCAATCTGATCGACCGTAGTGCCGGCGTGCGCTTCCTGGCTGATGGCGGGGTGAACGCAGGAGAGCCACGTTCCGGGTGCGAGGGCGTGGACGGGACCGACGGCGGCCTGGTTATCGAGATTGCTGACGACGGTCGTCATCGACTTGTATTTGTCGAGAGGCGCGAGAATTTCGGGGAATTCGGTGATGGCGCCCGCCGTGCCTTTGTTGGGGATCCATTTGTCCCAGACAGCGCCGTGCGGAAAGTAGATGAAGCCAAGGTGCGGAGTCGGATTGGCCGCGGTTTCCGCGAGCGCGGTGCGCGCGGGGATCATGGCGTCGAGAAGCGGGAGCGAGAGCGCGGCTCCGGCTCCGCGAAGGACGCTGCGGCGCGAGAGGTGTTTCTTAGTTACGAACATTCTTTGACTCCTGGTTGCGGGCGATTGGTGAGGCAAATGCGGGGACAGGCAACGAAATTCCACCCTGCCGATACGCATGCTCTCCGAGGCTTAGGGCTGCGGAATTTCGAACCCTGTCCCCGGATTTGCCAGTGACTTCAACGGCGCTTGATTCAAATTCGGGCGAGTTCACAATGCCCAGAACGATGGAAGAAAACCTGTAGTTTTCGCGTTTCGCGTCTTTGACGATTTTGCGGATCTGCGGCATGTCGTAGTATTCGATGCCGCGGCCAAGCGCGTACATGGTGAGCTTCTCGGTCAGCGTCTGGGCGAATTGTTCGGGATGCTGCAGCAGTGCGGCGCGAAGATCGCCGGGACCGTTGACGGTTGTGCCGTTGGCGAGCGTGCCTTCGGAATCGATCTTGGTGCGGGTGAAGCGGTCCATGGTGCGATAGGCGCCGATGGTGTCGAAATTTTCGAGGGCGAAGCCAAGCGGGTCCATCACGCCATGGCAGGCTTTGCAGGCGGGGTTGGCGCGATGCTGCTCCATGATTTCGCGAATGGTGTGGGCCTGTTCGCCGTCTTTGTTTTCCTTGAAGGCCGGAACGTTCGGCGGCGGCGGTGAAGGCGGCGTGCCGGTGATGTTTTCAAGAATGTACGAGCCGCGCAACACCGGCGACGTGCGGTTCGGATAGGCCGTCACCATCAGGACCGCGCCTTTGCCGAGAAGTCCGAAGCGATTCGGATCGGTAAGAGTGACGCGGCGGAAGCGATCGCCGAAGATGTTCTGAATGCCGTAGTGCTCGGCGAGACGTTCGTTGACGAAGGTGTAGTTGGCGCTGAGGAGATCGATGACGCTGTGGTCGTCGCGGAAAATGCTGTCGACGAACATTTCCATCTCGGTGCGGAACGCGTTGCGCAGCGAGGCGTTGAAGGATGGATAGACGTAGGGATCGGGCTCGAGCGCGTCCATGTCACGCACTTTGAGCCATTCGAAAGCGAAGTTGGTGGTGAGAGATTTGGCGCGCGGGTCGGCGAGCATGCGGTGGACCTGATGCTCCAGAACTTTCGGATCGCTGAGCTTTCCCTGTTCGGCTACGGTGCGGAGCTCATCGTCGGGAATAGTGCTCCAGAGGAAGAACGACAGCCGCGAGGCGAGCTCGATGTTGTTCAGCCGGAAAATGCTGCCCGGCTTGCCGTCGGCGGGCGGCGGTTCGGTGCGATAGAGGAACTTCGCGCTCGCGAGCATGGCGGTGAGCGCGTTTTCGATGCCGTTTTCGAAGTTTCCGGCTTTGCGGCCTTCATTGTAGAAATTGACCAGGGTGGCGAGTTCGGCTTGCGTGATCGGGCGGCGATAGGCCTTCGTCGCAAGATTCGAAAGAATGCGCGAGGCGCAGGAAGGTTCTTCTTTCGGATCCGGAGCGCGGCAGACGAAGATGCGCGCGCGGCTGGTGGTCTCAACAGGAGTGCCGGTGGGGTTGAACGGGCCGTCGATGGTGATGGCGGGTCCGCCGCCGCGGCCACCGCGTCCGCCGGCGTTTCCGTTGGCGATTACGCCGCCGACTACGGTTCCGGTGCTGGAATAGCCGGTGCCCGCGGCGCCGCGGATGAATCCGAAGAGCTCGCCTTCGCTTTCGGCGAAACTATGCGGCTCGTTGGCGGCGATGAGCGTGTGCATGCCGGCCTTCAGGTGCATGCGGCCTTTGGTGTCGACATCGGCGCCGTCGATGGTGAAGACGACGGGATTGCCATTGACGCGGATTTCATAATCGCCTTCGTATGGCGCCAGATACTCGGCGGTGATGCCGTTGCGCGCGCCGGGTGGGAGGGGGACCGAGCCATCGACGCCGCGGAGCGTGGATTTCACGTCCTTCGTGGTGAGCGGCGTGCCGACGGCTTCTTTGGCGACGAAGCGCGCGGCCATGATGTATTGATCGAGGAACGACGGCGAGACCTTGAGGACCTGGGCAATGTTGTCGAAGCCGCCGCTGATGTCGTCGGTGGGCAGCAACTGCGCGGCGTTGACGTCGATGCCGAAGAGGTCGTGCATGGCGTTGGCGTATTCGGCGCGATTGAGGCGATGAATGCGGACGCTGCCGGGGTTGAAGTTGGCGGCGCTGGCTTTGTCGAGGGAGTCCTCAAGATAGGTGGCGAAGGCGTTGACCTGCTCGAAGGGCGGTTTGGGCGCGCCGGGCGGGGGCATCATGCCGCCGCGAAGTTTGCGAATGGCGCGTTCCCAGGTGAGGGCGTCGTGCTCGGGGTGGTTGAGGTCGGTAAGGTCGAAGGTGAGGTTGGCGGTTTTGATGCGCGCGTTGTGGCAGGTGACGCAGTACTTGTTGACGAAGGCGCGGTTGGGGTTCGAAGCGTCATTGGGCGGCGTGGGCTGGGAGGATTGAGGAGCCGCGGAGAGCGTCGCGGCCGCGAGGAGAGCGAGGAGTAAGTTACGCATTATCAAGGACGATCGACCTCATTATATGCCGTGTTGCCGGGGCGCCGGGTGGGTGGATTGTAAGCTTCGTTGATAAATGGGCGCGGGGTTGGGGCGGGGGGTTACGTGTGGCTCAGGCGTGGCAGATGATGTTGAGCCCCTGAACGCCGCGGTAGTCGTCGCGATTGTGGGTGACCAGAGGAATCTGATAAAGCAGCGCGGTGGCTGCGATCCAGGCGTCTGCGGAGTCAATGCGAAATCCGCGTGACCGGGCGATCGTCATGACCTCGGCCCACGTGGCGCACAGAGCGCGATCCCAGGGCGTGACTGCGAATTGCTTCAAATGCTCGGCCAGGAGCCGGCGCTTTTCAGGTCCCCATTTAGCCTGAAGTGGCCATCGTTCCAGCTCGGCGAGGGTCATGAACGAAATAAGCGGGGCGCAACCCGCCAGATCAGCAGTGTACAGGACCGCCGCTGAATGGCGCTTGAATAAGAATGAAACGACGTCGGTGTCGAGGACAACGGCGTTCATGCCGCGCGATCGTTTTGATTGCCTCGGGCGTGCCCACGCCATTCTCGGAGCGCTGCCAGGAATTCCTCGACAGGTTCGTCGTCGGGCCAGCCGCCTGCGAATACGGAGACATCGCTGATTGGCCCTATACCCTGCTGCTCGAGAAGCTCGTCGAGCGTAGGATTGGCCTCGAAGTTGAAACGCGGATCGTTCGAGGTCGACGGCATACGTTCAGGTTAGCAGGGTTTTGATCAACCGGGTTTGCGCCGGGCAGAAATCCGGGGGCAGTCTGAAAGGCTCGCCCCACTAAGACTCACACGATCCCGCCCAATTCCCGCGCGTGGGCCCAGAGGCCGCGGTAGGCGGTGTAGATGAAGATGTCGGGATCGCCGGAGAGCTGGCTTTCGAAATCCTTCATGGCTTTGGCGGCGATCATGTCCTTCGGGCCATGCCGGATTTCATTAGCTTCACGAGATGGTCGCGCGGGTCGCCATGTCCAGACTCGCCTGCAGATCGGCCTTCGTCATCACAGGGCCGGAGCCGGGAATGATTTTCGTGTCATCGTTGGCGATCCCGAGCAAAGTGCGATGCGCCTGCGGGGTTGGGGCGGGGGTTACGGGAGCCCGAACCGGCGTTAACATTGGAGTGGGATGGGCAGGCGGCTGGAATCCGAAGATCGGGAGAAAATCCTGGCGATTGCGCGCCGCCACGGGGTCACCAGCGTGAAGGTGTTTGGATCGTTTGGCCGCGGCGAAGCCAGGCCCGACAGCGATGTGGATCTGCTGATCAAGGCGGGTTCGCAAACCACGCCTTTTTTTCCTGGTGGACTGATCGCTGATCTGGAGGACGCGCTGGGCCGGCGAGTGGAGGTGGTTGAGGAAGAGGCGCTGCATCACCTGCTGCGGGATCGGATTCAGGCTGAGGCTGTCGCGCTTTGAGCATCGATCCGCCGGAGCGGGATCGCTTTTATCTGCTCCACATGCTGGAATGTATCGCGGATATCGAGAAGTACTGCGAAGCTTCCGATATCGAGTCGGACCAGCGAACGATGGATGCGGTGCTGCGCAAACTCCAGATTCTGACTGAATCGTCGATGCGGGTTTCGGTGGAGCTGAAGGCTGCGCACAACGAAATCAGCTGGCGAGAGTTAGCTGGGTTCAGGAACGTGGTAGTTCACGACTACCTTGGAATCCGAGTTGAACGGATCGGTCCCATGGTGAATAGTGATCTGCCGACGTTAAAAGGGCAAATCGAGGCGATTCTATCTTCCCTTCGCCGCGACTGAGCAGTTGCTGAACTCGAGGACACACCTACACAATCCCGCCGAGCTCGCGGGCGTGGGCCCAGAGGCCGCGGTAGGCGGTGTAGATGAAGATGTCGGGGTCGCCGGAGAGCTGGCCTTCGAAATCCTTCATGGCTTTGGCGGCGATCATGTCCTTCGGGCCCATGCCGGATTTCATTAGCTTCACGAGATGGTCGCGGAGTTTGGTCACCATGTCCAGACTCGCCTGCAGATCGGCCTTCGTCATGACGGGGCCGGAGCCGGGGATGATTTTCGTGTCATCGTTGGCGATACCGAGCAGAGTGCGATGCGCCTGCTGCATGCCGCCGATCCAGCCGTCGCAGCGCCAGTCGAGCAGCGGCAGGCGGCCGGGCTGCACAGCGTCGCCAGCGACGAGAATGTTGGACTGCGTGAAGTGGACGTAGATGTCGCCGTCAGTGTGCGCCATCGGCATGAGGCCGTATTCGATGGGCTCACCGCCGAAGGTGGTTTTGCCGGTAGTGTAGAAGGATTCGGTAGGCCGGGCTTCTTTGGGGCGCGGCGGGTAGGTTTTGTGCTCCCAGTCGTGGATGATTTCCTGGGTCATCCAAAGCTGGGTGCTGACGCTGGAGACGAGCTTCGCGCCGGATTTAGCCATGGCGTCGTTGCCGCCGGTGGATTCGAGATGCCAGTGGGTGTTGATGACGGTTTTTACCGGGCCGGTGAGTTTGAGGACTTCTGCCGCGTGGGCGGCATCCCCGCAATCGACAAGAAGACTGCCACCGTCACCGGAGAGCGCGACGATGTTGTTTCCGGCGCCGGTGATGAGAGTGATTTTTCCGGTGAGTTTGGTGGCGGCGGGCGGATTGTCGGCGAAGGCTGCGCGGGAGAGGGTCAGCGCGGCGGCGCTGCCTGCGAGGGTCTGGAGGAATTGACGGCGGGGGAGCATTACGGTGACATTGTATCGCCGTGTGAATCAGGTGGCTGAAAAGGGCGCCGACAACTCTGTCCCCTTTTTCAACGATTCACGAATATACTGGTTCGCGATTGGAGACGGGACGATGAATTGGATCAAAGCCGCAGCCGTCGTTCTCACGGCTTGTTTCGCATTCACAGGACTGCGCGGGCAGATGCCGAAGCCGAAGCATGTCAATCGCGCGATCGAGCTGCTGGAAGAAGGGCAGCCCGTTTATTACACGGGATCGCATTCGGGCACAACGGGAACGTTCGAGCAGGGGAAGCAAGACGCACAGACGTACGCCGACTACATCAGCTACGACATGGAGCACGCGCCATTCGATGTCGCCGGGCTCGCGGAATACATGAAGGGGCTGGTGGCGGGCGGTCCGACGAAAAGCGGGCATCGGACGCCGGCGGTGATCGTCAATGTGCCGGTGACCGGGATGGACGAAGCGGCGGTGCACGCGAACGCGTGGATGTTCACGCAGGTGCTCGCGACCGGCGTGCACGGGATCATGCTGACGCACGCGGATACGCCGGGGGCGATTCGGGCGTTCATCGAGGCGGTGCGCTTTCCGATTCACAAACAGGGGGTGGATCATGGGCTCAGCGAAGGACGGCGCGGCGCGCACGGGACGCCGACGGCGGCGCAGATCTGGGGCGTGTCGCAGGACGAATATCTGGACAAGGCCGACGCGTGGCCGCTGAATCCGAATGGCGAATTGCTGCTGGGCGTGAAGGAAGAAGATCATTACGCGCTGGCGAATGTGGAAGAGAATCTGAAGGTGCCGGGGATCGGATTCGCGGAGTGGGGGCCGGGAGACATGGCGCTGTCGCTGGGCGTGCGCGGACCGAATGCGGAGCGCGATCCAAAGATGGTGGCGGCGCGGGCGAAAGTGTTTGCGGCGTGCAGGGCGAATCACATATTCTTCCTGAATTCGATGAATACGAGAAACGTCATCGACATGATCAAAGAAGGCGTGATGGTAGGGCCGGCGAGCGAAGCGGCGGCGGAAATCGGGCGGAAATACACGAAGCGGCAGATGCCGTGGTGATAGGATGCGGCTCATGAAACTACTGCTGATTGGTGCTCTGTTACTGACAAGTACGGCTATTGCCGCCGATCCCGAGGGGTTTGCGATGTATACGGCCGCCGACATCAAAGCGCGCGCGGCGGCGGCGAAGCTGGATGCGAATAAAGCGGGCGCAGATCGCGTCGCGACTTGGGGAAATCACGGACTGCTGCTGGTGCACCGCGCAGGCGACGGCGCGGCGGAAACGCACAACACTCAGATCGACATGGTTACAGTTGTGTCGGGCGAAGGAACGCTGGTGGTTGGCGGAACGATGGTCGGCGCGAAGACGACGGCGCCGAACGAAATTCGCGGCACGGGCATCACGGGCGGCGAGAAGTATCCGATGCACGCGGGCGATGTGTTTCATATTCCGGCAGGCGTGCCGCACCAGATGCTGGTGCCGAAGGACCTGGTCATTCAGGTTGTCAAAGTCACAGTGAAGTAGGTCATGGCCGCAACACCGTCGACGATGGCGGAGCTGGGCACACCGGCGCCCGCATTCTCACTGCCCGATGTGGTTTCGAAGACGAACGTCTCGCCTGGGGACTTCGCTGCGAATAAAGCTCTGTTGGTGATGTTTATTTGCCACCATTGTCCTTTCGTGAAACACATCAAGGAGGAACTGGCGCGCATCGGCCGCGATTATGCCGGGAGCGATCTGGGGATCGTGGCGATCAGTTCGAACGATCCGGCGGTTTCATCGGACGATTCGCCGGAAGGACTGGCGCGGATGGTGTCCGACTGGGGATTGAACTTTCCGGTTTGCTACGACGAGACGCAGGAAACAGCCAGGACTTACGAGGCCGCGTGTACGCCGGACTTTTTTCTGTTCGATCAGGCGCGGCGGCTGGTGTATCGCGGACAACTCGATGACAGCCGGCCGGGCAACGGCAAGCCGGTTACGGGCGCAGACCTGCGCGCGGCGATTGAAGCGACGCTCAGCGGCGGCGCGGTGAGCGCGCAGCAGAAGCCGAGCCTGGGGTGCAACATCAAGTGGCGGCCGGGGAATGCGCCGGCGTACTTCGGCTGATCTTCTATTCAAAGATGGCGGCAATATCCGCTGTCACCGTTTCGCCTGGCTTGACGGTGATGTGATGCGCCTGCCGGAGGATGCGCTCGTCCAGCAATGGATCCGAATCACTCCCCGCGAACGCCACAGCGTAATACTCGCCGGGCCGCACCGCCCCGATCTCGTAATGATCTTTGGCATCGCAGCGCACGGAATGGAGAAAACCGAACCATCGCATGTCTGCTTCGGCAGGAATCAGCAGCACCGCGCCTGATGCGCATTTCTCAACCGTGCCATGCACAGTCCCGCCGCCGGTCTTATACACGATCGTGACCGGCAGTGCACCAGCAGCAAGCTGCACCTCGCTTGCCGCTACGTCGGTATCGCCCACGCGGACTGAATCAAGATAGTAGCCGTCCGACGCAGCAAGGGGCGCGATCCGGTAACCGTCCGCATAGACGTCTTTGAAACTGAAATTGCCGGCTGAATCGGGATCGGCGCTTATGGCTCCGCCCTGGCTGAACAGAACTCTTTGAAAGCCGGTGGCGGCCATCGTTTCCGGTTGCAGCATCCAGCTTGCTGCTCCGAATTCGCGTCGAATGCGCCCCGCGTGAGCCACTAAAAAAACGGCCGGCGGCTTCGGCGCTGCAGTACCATCGCGCGCTTCCATCACAACTCGTCCCTGCAGGACGAAGGGCGCGTCGAAACGAAGACTCACGTTTCCAATGTCGCGGCCGGCCATTTCGATCCACTGGAGGGCCTGCAGTTTCACGCCGCCGCGCTCGAGTTCGGCGGTGATGCGCCAGTCGCCATCAGCAACCGGTGGAAATTCGAAGACACCCTCGGAATCGGTCTTCGCCTGATATTTCGGCAGCTCGGGCTGGTCTCTGTCCGCCGGAGACTCGTCGATATAGAGAGCAACTGTGACGCTCGCCGCCGGAGTGCTGTCCGGATTCAGCAGCGCGCCGCGCACAGAGTGCGCCGGCACCGGCAGCAGTTTCAGCTGAATTCCGGGAATGCGGTCGCCGGGATATATGGCGATTTTCGAAGCAGCGTCCGGCGACGCGACGCCCGGATAGTAGACGCGCGTCCAGACTCGCGCCTGATCGCTGCCCGGCTCCGGCGCGGGCGGCGCGAGGCCGGCGGGAGGCGTCACGAAGATGCTGTAACGGCCCGGCTGCGCAAGGTGGCGTTCGAAATTTCCCGCGGCGTCGGTAGTGGCCGTCATCCTGATCGCCGGCCCGTTCATTGCTACCAGGGCATTCGCTATTCCGTTTCCGTTGATATCCACCACACGCCCGGAGATGCTCGGCAGCTCGGCCATCCGCCCTTCGAGCTTCAGGGGGTCTGCGCCGGCGGAAACCTTGATATGCGGAAAAGGTGTCGCGGCGGTTCTGAGATAAGACGGCGAATAGTAAGTGAACCGGTAGGCGCCAGGCTTGACCTTTGCAAAGGTGAAGTGTCCCAGCGTGTCAGTCACGGTGTCATAGGGCTCATCCGCCGAATCGATTTCAGAAGACGGCTCGAGGTGGACGCTAACCTGGGCGATGCCGGCGTTGGTGGCAGCATTAACGATGCTCCCCTCGACTATCTGTGCGGGCGCGCCGGCAGCGAGCACGCCGACAAGCGCGCAAACCTTCGCGATGGGTGAGCCAGACAGAGTTCAGCCTTTTGCAGGCACCGTGAGCGGCGCGAGACGCCAGCGCCCGTAAGCCACAAAGACGGTCAGCGCACCGGTAACAAACGGAAGCGCCGCGGGCGCGAGACCCATCGTCTGGATAGTGACGACCACTGCGCCGATCATAATCACAATCAGGCCGCTTGCGGCCAACGGCGTAAGCTGAGTGGCAATTCGCAGCAGGCCTGGCAGCACGAGGCCCAGGCCGCCGAGAATTTCCATCACGCCAATGAATCGGAGAAAGGGCGCAGGCAGCGGCGTCTGCGCTGTCAACTGTGCGGCGGACATAACAAGCTTCATTCCGCCGGCAAAAAGAAAAGTGAGAGCGAGTAAAACCTGAATAATCCAAAGCAGACGATTCATTCGTTTGAGCTCACGCGCGGACGTATTTGTTGAACCAATCGATGGTTCGCGACCATGCCAGATCGGCCGCGGCTTTGTTGTAGCGTTCGGGCGTGGCATCGCAGTTGAAGCCGTGGACCGCGCCGGGATAAATGTAGCCCTCGTGCGGAACACCCGCTTCATTCAGAGCTGCGTCGTAAGCGGGCCAGGTGGCGGCGAGGCGCGTGTCGAGCTCCCCGTGGTGAACGAGAACGGCAGCTTTGATCTTCGCGATGTCGTCTTTGGCGGGAACCGCGCCGTAGAACGGAGCGACGGCGGCGATGTCCGCGCCCAGACGAACCGCAAGGTTGTTGGCGACTCCCCCGCCATAGCAGAAACCGGTGGCGCCGATTTTGCCGGTGCAGTCGGGACGCGCTTTGAGCCAGAGCGCGGATGCGACCATGTCTTCCATCATCTTTTTGCCATCGACTTTGCTGAACATCTGGCCGCCGCGGTAATCGTCGCCGGGGAAGCCGCCGAGGGATGTGAGTCCATCGGGCGCGAACGCCATGAAGTTGGCGAGGGCGAAACGGCGGGCGATGTCCTCGATGTGGGGATTGAGGCCGCGGTTTTCGTGGACGACAATGATGCCGGGAAGCTTCGCCGGCATCGCGCTGCGCGTGTCGGCGCTGGCGGGGCGCACGAAATAGCCTTTGATGCTGCCATTGCCCATTGGGGACGCAACGGTTTCGTAGCTGGCTTTGATGCGGTCGTCGGTCTTCGAGACCTGCTGGCCC
>Ga0335085_10014429_pt1 | contig 11523 bp, 10 predicted proteins | sample Lox_Sample_45_FD_206712 | JGI IMG/M metagenome (GOLD analysis project Ga0335085, IMG submission 206712) | Soil microbial communities from Loxahatchee National Wildlife Refuge, Florida, United States - Lox_Sample_4.5 | ecosystem: Environmental > Terrestrial > Soil > Wetlands | place: USA... | reverse complement strand
GCCGAGGAGAGCCTGAAGAAAGCCCTCCAGGTGAAGCCGGATTTCTATCTTTCCGTCGCTCACCTCGGGACGCTCGACGTGGCGCGGGGAGACCTTCCGGCCGCGGCCGAGCGCTTCAGGAGCGCGGCCGAAGAGACCGATTCGCCGGGCGCACGTCGCGAGTGGCTCTGGAGCGCGACGCTCTCCCTCGCCGTCGCGGGACGGGGCGAGGAGGCGGTGTCCCTGATGGAGAAGTGGCCGCCGATGAAGGCGGAAAGCAACGAGACCGGGCGAACGAGGCGCGAGCGTGCCGAGAGCCTTCATCGCAGCGCCATTCTTGCGCTCGTCGGGCGGACGCGTGAAGCGGCGGCCGGGCTGCAGGCCCTTCCTCCCCTGACGGGCGACCTGTCTCAGGAGGAGAAGGCCCGATTCGATCAGGGAGTCGCCGCCATTGAGGGCGTCATCGCGGAGCGGGAAGGTCGGCACGAGGAAGCGGTCGAGAAGTTCCATCTGGCGATACCGAAGACGCCGGCCACATACGGGTTTGGCTACTTTCCGGAGCGGGACATGCTTCAGATCTTCCTGGCGCGAAACCTCGCCGCCCTCGGCCGGAGCGAGGAGGCCGAGGCCGCGCTGAAGCCGGTCCTGTCGCGGAACCCGAAATTCCAGCCGGCCGTTGACCTTTTGGCCCGTTTCAAGGGTGGGACGCCCGCGGCGCCCCGCTCCTGAGATGAGCACGGCGCGGCCCCGAACCGCGCGCCCCGACGAGGCGTTCGATCTCCGGAAGAAGGTCCTCCGCCTGGAGACCCTCTACGACGTGGGCCGGTCCCTGCCGGCGGCGCGGGACGAGGTGGCGCTTCTCGAGGACGTGCTCGGGCGCGCCGTGGCGGTCCTGGACGCCGCCCGGGGCTTCGCCGCCCTGTTCGAGACGGAGCGCGAGGCGGGCCGCGTCGCGGCCGTCGGGTTCGCGCCGGTTCCCGAGGTCCTGGCGGTGGGCGGCGATCCCTTCGTCCTCGACCTCTGCCGCGCCCGGGCGCCGCTGGCGCGCCCATCGGAGTCGGTCCTCGGCCGCGCCGCCGGAAGCGCCGCGGGCGTCCCCTTCGCCCTGGGAGAGCGCGTTCTCGGCGTCCTCGTCGTCACGGACCGCGAGGCCCGCGGCGGGCGGGCCGCACCGTTCGACGAGGACGACCGTCGATTCCTCGGGTCGCTGGCCGGGCTCCTTTCGCCGGCCCTCGAAGGCATCCGCCGGCTCGAGGCGCTCGCGGCCGACCTCGACCGGCTCCGCGAGGAGAACCGCGCCCTGAAGGGGACGCTCGCCATCGACGACGTCCTGATCGGGGACTCGGCCGAGATGAGGCGGGTGCGGGAAATGGTGGCGCGGGCGGCCGCGTCGCGCGTGAACGTCCTCGTGACCGGCGAGAGCGGTACGGGCAAGGAGCTGGTCGCCAAGCTCCTCCACGCCGCCTCGCCGCGCCGGGACGGGCCGTTTCTCGCGCTCAACTGCGCCGCGGTGCCGGAGGCGCTCCTCGAGGCCGAGCTGTTCGGCATCGAACGGGGCGTCGCCACGGGCGTCGAGGCCCGCGTGGGGAAGTTCGAGCTGGCCAGCGGCGGCACGATCTTCCTCGACGAGATCGCGGACGCGCCGCTGGCGATCCAGGCGAAGCTTCTCCGCGTCCTGCAGGAACGGGAGATCGAGCGGGTCGGGGGCCGACACCGGATCCCGGTCGACGTCCGGGTCGTCTCCGCCTCGAACGCCGACCTTCCCGCGGAGATCCGCGGCGGGCGCTTCCGGGAAGACCTTTTCTACCGCCTTCGGGTCGTGGAGATCCGCCTGCCCGCCCTCCGAGACCGGCGAGAGGACATCCCCCGCCTCGCCGCCCACTTCCTGGCGCGCATCGCCGGCCGGGACGGGAAAGCGCCCACGATCCTCGGCCGGGACGCCGTGAAGGCGCTCCTCGATTACCCCTTTCCGGGGAATGTCCGCGAGCTGGAAAACCTCCTCGAGGGAGCCGTGGCGCTCTCCGGAGGCCGGACGCTGGCCTCGGCCGACCTTCAGTTCGGCGCCGCCCGCTCCGAGGGGCTGTCCGCCGGCTCTTCCGACCTCAGGGCCGTCGAGCAGGCGCACATCCGGCGGATCCTCGCCTCGGTTCAGGGAAACAAGAGCCGCGCCGCCAAGATCCTCGGCGTGAGCCGGAGAACGCTCTACCGAAAGCGTGTCTAAGTGTCGCTTTGCGCCTTTCTGGCGCACACCGTGTTAACTCCCATGTTTTCAGCATCTTTTCAAAGAGCAGTGTCTTTCTCGAAGGAACTGTGCCATTTTTTCGCGCTCTCTTGCCATTCCTTCAGAGGTGGCAATAGTCACTCAAAACTTTCTGACAAAATAACTTATCGAATTCATCCTGCGCGCGATGCTTGGTGGTCTGAGCCTTGCTGTCACCTGTCGAGGAAAAGCAGGAGCGCGAATGGACGAAACCGAAGGCGGGCTGCAGCTCGTCGCCAGTGGGTCGGGGGCCGATCCCTGCCTTTCAGATGCCGGCACGCGGAGCAGCTCCTCGTCGGACTCGGCGGGGAGCGGCGCGCTGCTGGGGCTCCTCTCGCTGCAGGCGGCCGCCTTCGCCCTCGCGGGCGCCTCGGGTAAGATCCCCGCGGCCGTCATCACGCTTTTCCGCGCGCTCCTGACTTTCTAGAGCGAGGTTTCACGACGCGATGTCCTCCAGGCGCGAAGTGCACCTGACAATCCCCATCGCGCCGGAGATGGAGATTGCGGCGATGGCGCAGGTGGCGGCTCTCGGCGAGTGGATGGAGATGGGCCGCGACAAGATCGACGAGGTGAAGATGGCCGTTGCCGAGGCCTGCATCAACGCGTTCGAGCACAGCGAGACGCCGGACCGGAAGGTCGACATCGAGTTCCGGATCGGCTCGGAAAGCGACGCGAACGGGCGGCCCTACCTGGAGGTCGACGTGTCGGACGCGGGCCGGGGCTTCGACCCCTCGCGGCTCGAGACGCCCGAGATCTCCGCGAAGCTCCGGTCGCGCCGGAAGCGGGGGTGGGGGATCAAGATCATCGAGAGCCTGATGGACGACGTCCGGATCGAGAGCGGCGCGCGCGGAACGCGCATCATCATGAGGAAATACCGCTGACGGGGAGGTCGCGGGAAAGAGGGACATGAGCGAGATCCTCAAAGTGACGGTGGAGCGGCCGGACGCGGCGGTGGCGGTCCTCAGGACCGACGGCTACATCAACAACGCCGGCGGGGAGGAGATCGCCCGTCAGGCGTACGCGCTGATGGGGGGCGGCGTGAACCGCCTCCTTCTCGACCTCGAGAAGACGAAGATCGTGAACTCCATCGGCATCTCCATCCTCATCGAGATCCTCGAGAAGCTCCTCGATTCCGGAGGCCGCCTCGCCTTCTGCCGGCTCACGCCGACCATCGAGAAGACGTTCCAGATCATGGGACTGGCCCAGTATGCCCGCATCTTCCCGGCTCCCGACCCCGCCGTCGCCTGGCTCCGCGGGGAGACCGATTAGTCCCGGCGCGATGCACCCGGGCGCCGACATCCTGGGCGCCCACGCGCGTCTGGCGGCCATCGACCCCGCCGCGGACGAGAACCCGCTCGCCCACGTTCTCGCCGCCCTCCTCGCGGGTTCCGGAGCCGCTCGCGGCCTCGCTGTCGACCCGTCGCCTCCGCTGCGCCGCGCCCTCCACGGACTCTCTCCGGATGCCGCCGCTCTCGCCCGGCTCGACCGTTTCCTGGAACAGGCGGGATCCAGCGCGACCTCCTTTCCCGCCGGGCTCGAGGGAGAGCTCTTCGCGCCGGAGGTACCGTTCGACGCGCGCGTCGTCCCGCTGACGGCCCGTGACGAGACGCTCGCCCTCGTCCTTCTCGACCGGCCGCCGCAGGATCCCGTGGGGTTCGCGTCGGTCGCCGCGCACGCCGCGTCGATCCTCGCCGTCATCCGGATGTCGCAGCGCGTCTCGAAGGCCGACTTCGAGCTGAAGTACCGCGTCTGGGAACTGCAGAGCCTCTACGACGTGGGGCTCTCCATCGCCGGGACCCTCGACTTCGAGTCCCTCGCAGACGACATCCTGATGAGTTCGATCTCCCTCCTCAACGCGCGGACCGGGACCCTGATCGTGAGGACGTCCGGGGGCGCCGTCGAGGACGGCGTGCTCGTGAAGCACTTCGGGGCGCCCCTGGCCGGGCCGGAGATCCTCTCCTCCCTTCCGGACCATCCCTGCCGGTGGAACGACGGCGCCGAGCGGATGGGCGTCCTCACGAACGCCCCCGCCGAGAAGCTGCTCCTCGCGCCCATCGTGGCCGACGGCCGGACCCTCGGCGTCCTGCTCATGGCGGACAAGGAGAACCGCGCCGGCGGCATCGACGACTTCTCGCCGGGCGACGAGCGGATCCTGTCGCTCTTCGGGAACCAGGCGGCGATCGCGCTCGAGAATGCCCGCCTCCACCGCGAGGCGGTCGAAAAGGAGCGGATGGAGCGGGAGATCGAGCTGGCGGCGTCGATCCAGAAGACGATCCTCCCCACCGCGCTTCCGGTCGTCGGCGGGCTCCGGCTCGCCGGCGGCAACCGGCCGACGCGGCAGGTCGGCGGGGACTACTTCGACGTCTTCCCGCTCCCGGACGGGCGGACCGCATTCTGCGTGGCCGACGTGGCCGGGAAGGGCGTCCCGGCGGCCCTCCTGGTGTCGACGGTCCACGCCTGCCTCCGGATCCTCCTCGACACGGGCGTGGCGGATCTGCCCGGCTTCGTGGCGAGGGTCCATCGCCACCTTCTCGGCTTCAGCTCCACGAGGAAGTTCGTGACGCTCTTCTTCGCGGTCTTCGACCCGCTCCGGCAGGAGGTCCGCTACGTGAACGCGGGCCACAACCCCGGCATCCTCATCGCGGGGGGCGAGGCGAACCTCCTGCCGGCCGGCGGGCCGCCGATCGGCATCCTTCCCGACTGCGTCCACCGGGAGGCCGCCGTGCCGCTCCGGCCGGGCGACACCCTCGTGCTCTACTCCGACGGAATCACCGAGGCGGTCAACGGGGCTGACGAGGAATTCGGCATGGAACGGCTGATCGCGCTCGTGAAGGGAGGGCAGGGAGAGCCTCCGGAGACGCTCTCCAGCCGCGTTTTCGGGGCCGTGTCGGAGTTCACCCGTGGCGTGGCGCAGTACGACGACCAGACCGTCCTGATCGCCCGCGCGTGCTGAGGGCCGCCGGGCCGCGGCGCGCGGCGGCGGTTCTCGTTCTTTTCGGGATCGCCGGCGCGTGCACGTTCTCGCGGGAGAAACGGGTGTTTCGCCTGGACGACGTCCCGTCCCTTCCGGCCGGGACCGTGGGCCCCCTGAACGTCGAGGAGAAGCTCCAGCGCGGCTACGTCCCCGAGGTCATCGCCTTCCTGACCGGACCCGAGGCCCGGAAGGTGGACCCCGAGAAAGGAGCCCGCCTCCTTCTTCAGGCCAGGCTGGAAGCGGGCGACTTCGCCGTGGCGGAGGGGATCGCGAGCCGGCTCCTGTCGAAGCCCCTCCGGGCGGAGACCCGCGCGGAGGTGGAATGGCTCCGCTCGCAGGCGGCTTACTGGCGGGGGGACTTCGGGTCAGCCGCCCGCTGGGCGGAAGCCTCGCGTGACGCCGGGCGCGGCGTCCCGGAGGGCTGGATCACCTTCCTGCGGTCCGGCGAGTCGCGGATGCCTTACGACGGGGCATCGGCCGGCGAGCGTTCGACCCTGGGGTTCCTCTACGGCCGGCCGAACCTCGTCCGGCTCGCGGTCCGCGTGAACGGCGAGGCGGCCGTCGGGATGATCCTCGACTCCGGCGCCTCGCTGTCGCTGCTCACGGAGGCCGCGGCGGCGCGCCTCGGCGTCGAAGCCGTCGAAGGCGCCGTGACTCCGGCCCGGGGTCTCCACCAGAAGGAGATTCCGATGCGCCTCGGCTGGGCGCGGACGGTCTCGCTGGGCACCTTCACGCTCCACGACGTTCCGTTCGGCATCCTCCCGAACGACTCGCTCACCTTCGAGACGGAGACTCTGGGCCTGTTCGCCCCGGACGGGGTCATCGGCGTCCACCTGATGAAGGAGTTCGACTGGCGGATCGACGTCGGCACGCGGCGGCTCCGCGCGATCCGTCTCGATCGCGGGATCCGGCGCGGCGGGCCCGACCAGACGCTCTTCTTCCGGCGGATGAAGCCGATGGTCCGGGTCTCGTTCAACCGCCAGAGCGGATCGCTCTTCCTTCTCGACACCGGCTCGGAGCCGACGATGGTGACGCCCGAGGGGCTCGTCGCCAACAGGGTCACCGGCTACGAGCCGAGCGCTCCGATCACGCTGGAGGGGATCGGGAAGACGCGGGTGTCGTGGTCGAAGGCCTCGGACATCACCCTGGGAATCGGCCGGTGGGCCGTCTGGTTCAGGAACCTCGTCGTGAATGAGGGCGGCGACGCGATCGGGGACGGGATCGTCGGCATGTCGTTCCTTTCCTTGTTCGAGCTGGAACTCCGGTTCTCCCGGATGACGCTCTCCCTCGAAAGGGCCGGGACGTCCCGAAGGTCCCCGGAGACCCCCTTCGAGGCTCCTCCGGGGCCTCCTCCTCCATCCCCCTGAAACCGTCCTCCCCCGAGATCGGCACGATGCTCGCTAGAATCCGGCCATGGGTCGTGTCATTCTCGCTGCTGCCGCGGGCGCCGGGCTCTTCTTCTCCGGCTGCTCGCGGGCGTCGGACGTGTACGAGCCCAAACGCCTCGAGATGGTGGAGCGGCAGATCGCCGCACGCGGCGTGAAGGATCCGCGGGTCCTCGAAGCGATGCGGGCCATCCCGCGCCATCTCTTCGTTCCCGAGGCCGAGATGCCCCACGCCTACGAGGACCGGCCCCTGCCGATCGGCAGCGGGCAGACGATCTCCCAGCCCTACATCGTCGCTTTCATGACCGAGCAGCTCCACCTGACGGGCAACGAGACCGTCCTCGAGATCGGGACCGGCTCGGGCTACCAGATGGCGGTCCTCGCCCGGCTGGCGAGGAAGGTCTACTCGATCGAGATCCGGCCCGAGCTCGCGAAGGAGGCCGCGGCGCGCCTGAAGAGCCTCGGCGTCACGAACGCCGAGGTGATGACGGGCGACGGCTACGCGGGCTGGCCGGAGCACGCGCCGTTCGACGGCATCCTCGTGACGGCTGCGCCGGAGAGGATTCCGCCGCCCCTTCTCGAGCAGCTGGCGTCGCCGGGGCGGATGGTGATCCCGGTCGGCGGCTTCTACCAGGAGCTGAAGGTCATCGAGCGGAGCGGCGGCGGCTACACCGAAAAAAGCGTCCTCCCCGTCCGCTTCGTCCCCTTCGTGCGCGAGACCCCCACGCCCCCTCCCGCGCCGGCGCACTGAGACCCGCGGGATGGCTCCGCGCCGACGGGTTCTCTTCCCCGGCCTTCTCGTGGCGTTTCTGCTCGCCGGGGGCGGGTGGCTCTGGCTCAACGGATCGATGACCCGCCTGAGGGAGCGGTTCGTTCCCCGGATGAGGCGGCTCGAGGCGCTTCGGGATGGTCTCGACGACCTCCGTCGGGCCGTCCGGGGCCGGCGAGTGGAGGGCTCCGGCACCGACAGCGGCGCGGCGCTCGTCGGCTGGGCCTGGAACGACCTCGCGCAGCTCGGATTCGTCGACTACGACGTGCTCGCGATACGGGACCTCGAGTCGGCAGTCGAGGCGCGGGTCTTCTTCACCGTGGGCGGGGTGACTTCTGACGGGACGCGCCTGGAGCGGTCAGCCGAGATCCCGGTCCGGGTGGTTCCCGGGGCGGGCGGAAGCCCTCCCGCGACCTTTGTGCTCGGGTCCCCACCATGGCCGCAGGCGGTGGAACGCCGGGAGGGGCGCCCGAGGTTCCGCGACGCCACGGCCGAAGCCGGCCTCGGCGCGCCGCGCAGCGATCCCGACGTCGCCGCCCGGAACCATCTGATCGAGGGGGTCTGGCCCGGATCGGGGGTCGCCGTCCTCGACTTCGACGGCGATGGGGCCGAGGACCTCTTCGTGGGGGACGGGCGCTCCTCGATCCTCTACCGGAACGACGGCTGCGGCACGTTCGAGAACGTCACCGAGGCGGCGGGGCTCTCGGGCGTCGCGGCGACGGGGGTCCTCGCGTTCGATTTCGACGGCGACGGCCTCGACGACCTTTTCGTCACCGACAACTTCGGGCCGTCGCGGCTCTTCCGCAACCGGGGCGACGGGACGTTCGAGGACGTCACCGCGAAAGCGGGCGTCGGCACGTCGTTCCGGAGCCGCAGCGCCGCGGCGGCGGACGTGGACGGGAACGGAACGCTCGACCTCTTCGTCTGCTCGACCGGCGACTACTTCCGTCAGATGCCCGACCCGCCATTCGACGCGCGGGACGGCGGACCGAACCGGCTCTTCCTCAACAACGGCGACGGGACGTTCACGGACGCGACGGAGCGCTTCGGCCTTTCGGAGACGCGATGGTCCCTGACGGCCCAGTTCGCGGACCTCGACGGCGACGGGTGGGTGGACCTCGTCGTGACGAACGACTTCGGGCTGAAGAACCTCTACCACAACGAGGGAGGACGTCGCTTCGTGGACGTGGCGAAGAAAGCGGGGGCGGAGGACCGCGGTTACGGCATGTCGGCCGCGGCCGCCGATTTCTCCGGGGACGGGCGGCTCGACCTTCACTTCTCGAACTGCTACACGCAGTGGGGGCTTCTCCACGACGCGCCGTGGCTCCCGCTGCCGCTCCCCGGCCGGCTCTTCCTTCCGGTGGCCCGCGGCTGGATGAAGAAGATGTGCCGCGGAAACACCCTTCTCGTGAACCGCGGGGACGGCCGGTTCGACGACCTGACGGAGGCCGCCGGCATCGGGAAGGCCGGCTGGTGCTGGACCGCGGTGGCGGGCGACCTCGACAACGACGGGCGTCCCGATCTCTACGCGGCGGGGGGCATGTGGGGCGACGGGCGCGACGGCGACCGCGAGCTGGAGTTCTGGTGGGAGACGCTGGCCTACTGGGACGACTACATCGCCGGGACGAGGGTTTTCGACCGGAAGGGGAAGGGCCTCCAGGGCTGCGAGCGGAACCGCTTCTTCCGGAACCGGGGCGACGGGACCTTCGAGGAGCGGGGCTGGCTCGACGGCGTCGCCCTCGCCGCCAACGGGCGGGCCGCGGTCCTCGCCGATTTCGACGGCGACGGCTCTCTCGACATCTACGTCCGGTCGGTCGAGCACCCCGAGGCGCTCTTTCTCGGCACCCGGAATCCGGGCGAACACTTCCTCGCGCTCTCGCTCCGGCAGCCGGGCCTGAATCCGGCCGCGATCGGTGCCCGGGTCACGGTCGAGCTGCCGGACGGACGGCGGCTTCTCCAGGAGCTCCAGACGACGAGTGGCTTCCTCTCGAGCGGGAGCCGGCGGCTCCACTTCGGCCTGGGGCCCTTCGGGGAGGTGAAGGCGATCACCGTCCGCTGGCCCGACCGGACCGAGGAGCGCTTTGCGGCGCCCCCCTTCGTGGACGCCGACATGCGGCTCGAGCGGGGAACGGGCCGGGCGGCCTCCCCGCCCTCCGTTCAGACGGCCGTCGGCCGCCGGCTCCCGGGATCAGACGCATCGCGCAGGAGGAACAGATGAAGGCTCAGCTCGCGCTTGTCTGCTGTGGGCTCCTCTTTCACGGGAGCCCTCTTCTCGCCGAAGAGCCGGCCGCGGTCCCCGCGGAGCCGCGCGAGGCGGTCTCGGACCGGAATCTCGTCGAGGCGGGGAAGCTCATCCTCTTCGACACCGGCGACCTCCTGACGGCGCCGGTCCGGTGGGACGGGACCGACTGGCTGAAATTCGGGATCGGCGCCGCGGTCGTGACGACGACGGTCCTCGCTCTGGACCAGCCGATCCGCGAGGCGTCGCAGCGGAGCCGGACCACGTCCCGCGACGACTTCGCCACGGCCATCCAGAGTTTCGGGGCGGGGGCCTCGTGGGCCGTCATCGGGGCCTTCGCCGTGGCCGGGTGGGGTTTCGACGACTCGAAGTCCCGTCGCGTCGCCGTGGATGCCGTGTCGGCCAGCCTCATCGCGAGCGGCATCGTGACGACGACGGTGAAGTACGCCGTCGGGCGGTATCGGCCCGGCGACACGGAAGCGACCTGGACCGCGAAACCGTTCTCCGGAAACATCTCGTTTCCTTCGGGGCACGCGACACAGGCCTTCGCCCTCGCGGCGGTCGTCTCCGGCCACTACAAGCAGCCGTGGGTCCGGGTGACCGCGTTCTTCATCGCGGGCTGCGTCGGCCTCGCGCGGATCCAGCTCAACGAGCACTACGCCTCGGACGTCGTCATGGGCGCGCTGATCGGAACGGCGGTCGGCGGGACGGTCGTCGCCCTGAACGAGAGTCGCCGTGCCGCGCCGACGGGGAAGCGGGTCACGGTGACGCCCCTCCTCCTCCGCAAGGGGGGCGGGATCCAGGCCGCGGCGGTCTTCTGAGGCCGATGGCTCAACGCGTCCCGTCGCCCGTCGTCAGGATCCTGTAGAGCTCCGGCCGCCGGTCGCGGAAGAAACCCCAGGAGGCGCGGGCGGCCCGGACGGCGGCGAGGTCGACGGTCGCCACGACCACCCCCTCCTCGTCGCGTCCCAGCTCGGCCAGCTTCTCGCCGGCGTGGTCGGCGATGAACGAGGAGCCGTAGAAGAGCTGCCCCCCCTCGCTGCCGATCCGGTTCGCAGCGACGACGGGGACGACGTTGCAGACCGCGTGGCCGAGCATCGCCCGCTGCCAGCGCTCCTTCGTGTCGAGCGACGGGCTCTCCGGCTCCGAGCCGATCGCGGTCGGGTAGAGGAGAACGTCGGCTCCTGAGAGGACGAGAGCGCGGGCGCACTCGGGGAACCACTGGTCCCAGCAGATCCCGACGCCGAGCGCCGCCGGCCTCGCCTTCCAGGCGATGAAGCCGGTCTCGCCCGGGCGGAAGTAGAACTTCTCCTCGTAGCCGGGGCCGTCGGGAATGTGGCTCTTCCGGTAGACGCCGAGGACCTCGCCCCCCGCGTCCACCATCGCCACGCTGTTGTAGTAGGAGGGGCCGGCCTTCTCGAAGAAGGAGACGGGGATCGCGACCGCGAGCTCGCGGGCGAGCTCCGAGAAGCGGCGGATCGTCGGGTGGTTCTCGAGGGGCCTCGCCCACGAGAAGAAGGCGTCCTTCTCCTCGCGGCAGAAGTAGGGTCCCTCGAAGAGCTCGGGGGGGAGGACGACCCGGGCGCCGCGCCGCGCCGCCTCGCGGACGAGGCGTTCGACTTTCGAGACGTTGTCGGGCACGGAGCCCCCCAGCGCGCACTGGACGGCGGCGAGAGTCAGCGGCTCGGGTGCGGTCATCGGAGGAATCCTCGCGGTTCCTGCTGCGTGATGCAATGCCAGGCCCCTCCGCCCGACAGGAGATCCCGCGCGGCGACCCCGATGACGCGGCGGCCGGGGAAGAGCGGCTCGAAGGCGCGCAGGGCGAGGTCGTCGTGCGGCGCGCCGTAGGTCGGCACGACGACGGCGCGGTTTCCGATGTAGAAATTGACATAGCTGGCCGGACTCGGCCGGCCCTCG
>Ga0335085_10014427_pt1 | contig 11524 bp, 11 predicted proteins | sample Lox_Sample_45_FD_206712 | JGI IMG/M metagenome (GOLD analysis project Ga0335085, IMG submission 206712) | Soil microbial communities from Loxahatchee National Wildlife Refuge, Florida, United States - Lox_Sample_4.5 | ecosystem: Environmental > Terrestrial > Soil > Wetlands | place: USA... | reverse complement strand
GCGGCCGGCTCATTGAGGACCTGTCCGAAGCCGCGCTGGCGCTGGCCATGGCGTTCGAGCCGGTGAAGATCAATTACGAATTGCTCGGCAACCAGCTCCCGCACGTTCACTGGCACGTCATTCCGAGACTGGCCGACGATCCGGCGCCGCGCGACGCGGTCTGGACCGTCCGGCATGAGCCGATCCGGCTCGCGCCGGAAGAGCTGGGCAAACGCATTTCACGCATCCGGTCGCAGTTAAAGAAAGGATGATTTCCATTCGTGACTGCGCATAATGCCCCTTGTATTTCTATCGCGAATGTAGGACGATCCTTACAGTGCTGACCAAGACGCCAGAAAGTTCGCCGGGAACAAGGAACCTGGCCGTGGAAAAGCCCGCCGTCTCTAAAACCGTCCTCGTCGTGGATGATGAAGACTTCATCAGGGACATGGTGCAAGAGCACCTGTCTCTCAGCGGGTACAAGGTGCTGACGGCGGCCAACGGACCCGAGGCGCTGAAGCTCAGCCAGGAACATCAGGGGGCGATCCACCTCCTCCTGACCGACGTGCTCATGCCGGGAATGAACGGGGGCACGCTGGCCGCCCGTCTGGCGTCCGCCCGGCCAGAAACGAAAGTCCTCTACATGTCCGGCTACACGCCCAACGCGGCCGTGCATTACAGCGTGCTGGACAGCGGCACCGCCTTTCTGCCGAAGCCGTTTACTTCGGACACCCTGCTCAGCACGGTTCGAATCGTCCTCGAGGCGCACTGAGTCGCGTCACCGCGTTCACCGCTGTCGTCACGATCCCGACCATCTTTCGCAGTTCCGGCAGGGTCGCACTGAGCGGCGGCATCAGCACAATGACGTTGCCGAGCGGACGGATGAGCAGGCCCCGTGTTCGCGCGTCCTCCGCGACGCGCATGCCGACGCGCTCGGCCAGCGGGTAGGGCGCCTTCGTCCCGCGATTCCGCACCAGCTCGATCCCCGCGATCAACCCGATCTGACGGACGTCCCCGACGTGCGGATGCGCCCGGAGCGGCTTCAGCAGACGGGCGAGCGCCGCGATCTTCGGCTGGAGATGCCGGAGCGTCTTCTCCTGTTCGAACACATCGAGATTCGCCAGGGCGACCGCGCAGCCCAGCGGATTCCCGGTATAGCTGTGGCCGTGGAAGAAGGTCTTGAACTCCTCGTACCGTCCGAGAAACGCGCGATAGATGCGCTCCGTCGTCAGCGTGGCGGCCAGCGGCAGATACCCGCCGGTCAGCCCCTTGCTGACGGCCATGAGGTCCGGCGTGATCCTCTCGTGCCCGCAGGCGAACATCCGGCCCGTGCGGCCGAAGCCCGTCGCCACCTCGTCGGCGATCATCAGCACGCGATAGCGGGTGCAGAGCTTGCGGAGACGGGTCAGGTAGCCGGGCGGCATCGTGATCATGCCGCCGGCCGCGAGCAGCATCGGCTCGACGATGAGGGCCGCGATCTCGCCATGGTGCCGCTTGAGCACCGCTTCGACGGAATCGGCGCAGGCGATCCGGCATTGCGGAAACGCCAGCCCCAGCGGGCAGCGGTAGCAGTAGGGCGCATGCGCCTCATAGGACGGACGCAGCAGCGGCTTGAACCGTTCGTGAAAGATCGGGATGCCGCCCACGCCGACCGCGCCGAGCGTATCGCCGTGGTAAGCCTGTCCCAGATGGAGGAACTTCGTTTTGGACTTGTCGGGACCGCCGTGCAGACGCCAGTACTGAAAGGCCATCTTGAGCGCGACTTCCACCGCCGTCGAGCCGTTGTCCGAATAGAACACCCGCGTGAGCCCGCGCGGGGCGATATTCACCAGCCGTTTGGCCAGCTGAATGGCCGGCACATTCGAGAGACCCAATAACGTGCTGTGGGCGATGCGCGCCAACTGCGCGGTCAGTGCGCGATCCAATGCCCCCTTGCGATGGCCGTGCAGGTTGACCCAGATCGAGGAGACGCCGTCCAGATAGCGGCGGCCGTCGGTGTCTTCGAGGTAGCTCCCGCGGCCTCGTTCGATGATCAGCGGTGCGGTCTTGACCCAGTCGCGCTGCTGGGTGAAGGGGTGCCAGAGGTATCGGCGATCCTCGGCTTGAAGCCTCTGGGTGCGGGTCTTGCGCGACATGAAGGCTGGGCCATTATAGGGAGGGGCGGCGGCTTTGACAATCCGACGAAAAATTATTATAATCAGCGAGCTTAGCCGTTCAAGGAATCCCCAATTTGCAGGCACATATCCGCAACTTTTCCATCATCGCGCACATAGACCACGGGAAGTCGACTCTGGCAGACCGGTTGCTCGAATACACCGGCGCCATCACCGCCAGGGAATCGCGCGAACAGATCCTGGATGCGATGGACCTGGAACGTGAGCGCGGGATCACCATCAAGGCCCACACGGTCACGGTCCGGTACAAGGCCGAGGACGGGAACGAGTACTTGTTGAACCTGATCGACACGCCGGGCCATGTGGACTTCACCTATGAGGTCTCGCGCAGCCTGGCCGCCTGCGAGGGCGCCCTGCTCCTGGTGGACGCCTCCCAAGGGGTCGAGGCGCAGACCATCGCGAACGCGCACCTGGCGATCGACAACAACCTGACCATCATCCCGGTCATCAACAAGGTGGACCTGGCCAGCGCCGACGTGGAGGGCACCAAGCGGCAGATCGAGGACGTGATCGGGCTGGATGCGCACGAGGCGATCCCGACCAGCGCCAAGGCCGGCCTCGGCACGAAGGAGGTCCTGGAGGCGATCGTGCATCGCATCCCTCCTCCGGCGGGCGACCCGCAGGGGCCGCTCAAAGCACTCGTCTTCGACACCTGGTTCGACAACTACCAGGGCGTGACGGTCCTGGCGCGGGTCGGGGACGGCGCGATCGCCCCGGGCATGAAGGTCCGCATGATGGGCACCGATCAAGTGTGCGAAGTCCTGGAGGTCGGAATCTTCAATCCGAAGCGGCTCAAGCAGGACCGGCTGGACACCGGCGAGGTCGGCTACGTCGTGGCCGGCATCAGGCGCATCGGCGATACGCGCATCGGCGATACGATCACCGACGCCGCTCGGCCGACGGCGACCCCATACCCGGGGTACAAGGAAGCCAAGCCCATGGTCTTCTGCGGCCTCTATCCGATCGACAGCGACCTCTTCGAGGACTTGCGCGACGCGCTCGAAAAACTGCGCCTCAACGATTCCAGCTTCGTCTACGAACCCGAAACCTCGCTGGCGCTGGGATTCGGGTTCCGCTGCGGATTTTTAGGGCTGCTCCACATGGAGATCATCCAGGAGCGGCTGGAACGGGAATACACGCTCGACCTGATCAGCACGGTCCCCACCGTCGTCTACCGGGTGACGACGGCAAAGGGCCAGGTGCTGCACATCGACAACCCGACCAAGCTGCCGGAGCCCAATCACATTGCATCGTTCGAGGAGCCCTTCATCAAGGCCACGATCATCACGCCGGAAGCGTACGTCGGCAATCTCCTGGCCTTGTGCCAGGAACGCCGGGGCACGCAGAAGAGCCTGACCTACCTGAGCCCCACCAGGGTCATGCTGGTGTACGAGATGCCGTTGAACGAGATCGTGATGGACTTCTACGACCGCCTGAAGTCCAAGACGCAGGGCTATGCCTCGCTGGACTATGAGATCATCGGGTATCAGCCGGCGGATCTGGTCAAAGTGGACGTCCTGCTGAACGGGGAGAGCGTGGATGCGCTGTCGTTCATCGTCCATCGCGACAAGGCGATCACCCGCGGCCGTCAGGTGGCGGAAAAGATGAAGGAGTTCATCCCGCGCCAGATGTTCGAAGTGGCCATCCAGGCCGCCATCGGCAGCAAGATCATCGCCCGCGAGACCGTGGGGGCCATGAAGAAGAACGTGACCGCCAAGTGCTACGGCGGCGACATCAGCAGAAAAAGGAAGCTATGGGAGAAGCAGAAGGAAGGCAAGAAAAGGATGAAGCAGGTCGGCCGGGTGGAGGTGCCCCAGGAGGCCTTCCTGGCCATGCTGAAGGTGACGGACTAGCCGTCCCGTCGCTCGAGCCGGCCCCGCTCCTCGCTGCGGCCCCGGAAGGGGAGACGGGCGCGTCCGCCCGGAGCAAGCCGCTCTGGCGGGAGTACGCCGAGGCGATCGTTATCGCGATCGTTCTCGCCCTGTTCATCCGGACGTTCGTCGTGCAGGCGTTCAAGATCCCCTCCGGCTCCATGGTGCCCACGCTCACGATCGGGGACCACATCCTGGTGACGAAATTCCTGTACAACATCAAGATGCCGTTCGGGGACACGATCGCCGTCCGGTTTTCGGAACCGCAGCGGGGGGACATCATCGTCTTCAAATTTCCGGAGGACGAGAGCAAGGACTTCATCAAGCGCGTGATCGGCCTGCCCGGCGACCACGTCGAAATCCGCAACAAGCGCGTCTGGATCAACGGGGAACTCCTGCCGGAGCCCTACACACAGCACGTGGACCCGAACATTCTGCCGCACCATATCCAGCCCCGTGACAATCTCGGCCCGCTGACCGTCCCGCCGGAGTCCTACTTCGTGATGGGCGACAACCGCGATCAGAGCCTGGACAGCCGCTTCTGGGGCTTCGTCAAATTGCCGAAGATCAAGGGCAAGGCGTTCCTCATCTACTGGTCCTGGAACGGGCAGGGGCCGATCGCCCATTGGGTGCGGTGGGAGCGGCTGGGCAAGGCTATCCGATGAGGATGATCCGATGAAGGCCGAGGCGCTCCGCGCGTACATCAAGAAATTCCGGAACGGGAAAATCCTGGTCGTGGGCGACCTCATCCTGGATCAATACATCTGGGGGCAGGTCAACCGGATCTCGCCCGAGGCGCCCGTGCCCGTCGTGACCGTGTCGTCGGAATCGCTCCAGCTCGGAGGAGCGGCCAACGTGGCCAATAACATCCGTTCGCTCGGCGGGCGGGTCGACCTGTGCGGCGTGGTCGGCGCGGACGAAGGCAGCCGGCGGTTTCTGAAAGTGCTGGAGGAGCAGGGCATCGGACGCGACGGCGTGCTCACCGCGCAGGACCGCCCCACGACGAGGAAGACCCGGGTCGTGGCGCACAACCAGCAACTGGTCCGGTACGACACCGAGAAGGCCGACGCGATCAGCGGCGTGCTGGAGGCGCGGATCAGCCGCTACGTGGCGGCCTGCATCCGCTCGGCCTCGGCGCTCGTCGTGTCGGACTACGCCAAGGGCGTCGTGACCCCGCGGGTCATGGCCGACCTCACGGAACTCGCCGACCGGCACGGCATCCCGGTCATCGTCGATCCCAAGGTGGCGCACATCGGCCGGTATAAGGGCGTCACGGTCATCACGCCGAACCACCTTGAAGCCGCCCAGGCCGCCGGTCTGCACGGCGACGACGAGGCGACTCTGTTGGACGCGGGACGCCAGCTGCACCAGCGGCTGGGATGCCGCGCCGTCCTGATCACGCGGGGCGAACGCGGCATGAGCCTCGTCGAAGGGGGAGGGAAGGTGACCCATATCCCGACCGTCGCGCGACAGGTCTTTGACGTAACCGGCGCGGGAGACACCGTCGTCGCCACGCTGGCCCTGGCCCTCTCCGCCGGCGCGACCATGCGGCAGGCCGCCGTCCTGGCCAACCACGCCGCCGGGATCGTCGTCGGCATGGTCGGCACCGGCACGGTCACGGCCGCGCAACTCGATGAGGCCCTGCTCCATGGCTGAAGCCGCCCGACACGCGCCTGCGCGCGCCACCGTGGCCGTGGTGATCCCGGCCCGCTATGCCTCCAGCCGGTTTCCGGGCAAGCCGCTGGCTCGCCTCGGGGGCAGGCCCCTGATCCAGCAGGTCTATGAACGGGTCCGCGCGGCGCGCGGCGTGAACCGAGTCGTCGTGGCCACGGATGACGCCCGCATTCGTGAGTGCGTCGCGGGATTCGGCGGCGAGGCCCTCCTCACGGGAAGCGACCTCCGGTCCGGCTCGGACCGCGTGGCGGCCGTCGCGCGCGAGATTCCGGCGGACGTCTACGTCAATCTTCAGGGCGATGAAATTCCCCTGGACCCCGGACTGCTGGAAGACCTGATCGGACCGTTCGTCAAATCGGACGCCGCCGTCGGGACTCTCAAGCAGGCCATCACGGAAGAGAGCGAACTGCTGAATCCGAATGTCGTCAAGGTCGTCACGGACAGCCGTGGCGACGCGCTCTACTTTTCGCGCAGCCCCGTTCCCTATCTCAGGGACCGGCACGCGGGAGACCGCGCACTCGTGCCGGGCCTGCATTGGAAGCATCTGGGCCTCTACATCTATACCGCCGCGGCGCTGGCCGGCTTTGCCAAGCTGCCGTCCGGGACGTTGGAGGTGACCGAGCAATTGGAACAGCTCCGGCTGCTGGAGGCCGGCATCCCGATACGGGTCTGGGAAACCAAACACGCCTCTCTGCGGGTGGACACGCCCGCCGACCTCGAGAGGGCCGAACAGATTCTGACAGGAGGAAAGCCGGCATGGCGAAATTCATCTTTGTGACCGGGGGCGTGGTGTCGTCGTTGGGGAAGGGGCTGGCCTCGGCCTCCATCGGGAACCTTCTGGAAAACCGGGGGGCCCGTTTGACCTTCCTGAAGATCGATCCCTACATTAATGTCGATCCCGGCACGATGAATCCCTACCAGCACGGGGAAGTCTACGTCACGGAAGACGGCGCGGAAACCGACCTCGACCTGGGGCACTACGAACGGTTCACATCCGTGACCGTCGGGCGCCGCAACAACTTCACGACGGGGCGCATCTACTACGACGTGATCATGAAGGAGCGGCGGGGCGATTACCTGGGGGGCACGGTCCAGGTGGTCCCGCACATTACGGACGAGATCAAGCGCTCCATCCGCGCCCTGGCGGAAGGGGTGGACATCGTGATCTGCGAGATCGGGGGCACGGTCGGCGACATCGAGAGCCTGCCGTTCCTGGAAGCCATCCGCCAGTTGCCTTACGACGTGGGCCGCGACAACGTGCTGTACGTCCATGTCACGCTGGTCCCGTATCTCGGCACGGCGGGCGAGATCAAAACCAAGCCGACCCAGCACAGTGTCAACAAGCTGCGCGAGATCGGGATCCAGCCTCACATCCTCCTGTGCCGGACGGACCGGTATCTGCCGCCCGAGCTCAAGGAGAAAATCGCGCTCTTCTGCAATCTGCAAAAAGATGAAGTGATCACGGCAAAGGACGTGGACACGCCCTATGAGGTCCCGCTGGTCTTCCACAAGGAAGGCCTGGACGCGCTGATCGTGCGCCATCTCGGCTTGCAGCTCAAAGAACCCGATCTCCGCCAGTGGGACAGCCTGGTCCAGCGGATCAAGAGACCCCAGCATGAGGTCACGATCGCCCTGGTCGGCAAGTACGTCGGCCTGAAGGAGTCCTACAAGAGCTTGACCGAAGCCCTCGTGCACGGAGGCATCGACTCGGAGACGCGGCCGAACATCCAGTGGGTCGAGTCCGACGACATCGAACGGCGGGGCCCCGATCGCGTGCTGGCCGGCGTGGACGGCATCATCGTGCCGGGCGGCTTCGGCAATCGGGGAATCGAAGGAAAAATCCAGGCCATCCGCCACGCGCGGGAGAAGCAGCTGCCGTTCCTGGGCCTCTGCCTCGGCATGCAATGCGCCGTCATCGAGTTCGCCCGGAACGTCGCCGGGCTGAAGGACGCCAACAGCTCGGAGTTCGTTCCCGACGGGCCGACCTCCGTCATCGACCTCATGTCCGACCAGCGATCGGTCGAGGATAAAGGCGGCACCATGCGGCTGGGCTCCTATCCCTGCGTGCTGGAGAAGGGGTCGCGGGCGCACGAAGCGTACGGCAGCACGGAGATCCGGGAGCGCCATCGCCATCGCTACGAGTTCAACAACACCTACCGGGACCAATTGACCAAGCATGGCCTGGTCCTCAGCGGGCTCTCGCCCGACGGCCGGCTCGTGGAGATCGTGGAGCTACAGCACCACCCCTGGTTCCTGGCCACACAATTCCATCCCGAATTCAATTCGCGCCCGCGCCGGCCGCATCCTCTGTTCAAAGGATTCCTCCAGGCCGCGCTCCGGCATAAGGTCGGGGGGTAATCCCACCCATGCAGACGGTCGACATCGCCGGGCTCAAGGTCGGGGAGGGGCGCCCCCATCTCGTCATCGCCGGGCCCTGCGTGATCGAGGACGAGGGGCTGGTCATGGAAACGGCCAAAGAATTGAAGCGTATCACCGGAGAATTAAAGCTTCCCTTTATCTTTAAATCCTCCTACGACAAGGCCAACCGGAGTTCCGGCCAATCGTTCCGGGGGCCCGGGATCAAGGACGGGCTCAAGATCCTGGACCGCGTCCGGGAACAGGTCGGCGTCCCCATCCTGTCGGACGTCCATTCGGCCGAGGAGGCGACGGAGGCCGGGAAGGTCCTGGACGTGCTCCAGATCCCGGCCTTTTTATGCCGCCAGACCGATCTCCTCATCGCGGCGGCCCGGACGGGCAAGGTCGTCAACGTCAAAAAGGGCCAGTTCCTGGCCCCCTGGGACATGGCCAACGTCGTCCAGAAAATCGAGGAGGCGGGCAACCGGCGCATCCTGCTGACCGAGCGGGGAGCCTCCTTCGGATACAACAACCTGGTCACGGACTTTCGCGCGCTCCCGATCATGCGGCGCCTCGGCTATCCCGTCATTTTCGACGCGACCCACAGCGTGCAGTTGCCGGGCGGGGCCGGCACCAAATCATCCGGGCAACGGGAATTCATTGCGCCGCTCGCCCGCGGCGCCGTGGCGGTCGGCTGCGAGGGACTGTTCATGGAAGTCCATCCTCATCCCGACAAGGCCCTGTCGGACGGACCCAACATGGTGCCGCTGGCCGAGGTGCGCGGCTTACTTGAACAGATCGTGCGCGTGGCGGCGGCGCTCGGGCGCATTCCTGTGTGATCACCCTGTCCACGCAACCTCACGAGCACGCGCACGAGCGAACGGGCCTGTTGGCGCACTTGCCGAACGCCATCACGGTCAGCCGAATTCTATTGATTCCCGTCTTTGTCCTCGTCTTTCTGGAACCGACCCCCAATCGATCGCTGGCGGCGGCGGCCGTCTTCGGATTGGCCGCCCTGACCGACGCCGTGGACGGCTATGTCGCGAGGCGGTGGGGACAGGTCACCAAGCTGGGCAAACTGCTCGACCCCATTGCCGACAAGCTCCTGGTCCTGACCGCGCTCTTTCTCCTGGTGGATTTCGATCGGGTCGAGGCGTGGGTTGCAATCGTGTTGGCCGGCCGCGAGCTGACCATCACCGGACTGCGGGGCGTGGCCGCCCGGGAGGGGATAGACCTGACTCCCGAAACAACCGGGAAAATCAAAATGGGAGCCCAGGTGGTTGCCATTCTCTTTCTGATTCTGGACGAGGCCGTGCCGGCGTCGCTGAACTTTCGCGACTGGGGCACTCTTATCCTTCTGGTCTCCCTGGTGCTCTCCCTGGTTTCCGCCACGCAATACATCCGGCAGTTCGTCCTCCAGATGCTTCCTCGAAACGGAGCCGGCACAGGCGGTTCCTGATGGCGACGACCCTGACACTCTCGATCGTTCTTGGTTATTTCCTCGGCGCGATCCCGATCGGCATCGTTGCCGGCAGAGCATTGGCCGGCATCGACCCCCGTGAGGCCGGCAGCCGGAACATCGGATTCACCAACGTGCTCCGGGTTGCGGGGAAAACGGCCGGAATCGTCACGCTCATCGGCGACATGGGCAAAGGCGCCTTGGCAGTCTCTCTGGCCCGCGTGCTGCTCTGGCCGGAAGCCGGCGATTCGATCATGGCGGCCGGAGCCGCCGCGATCCTGGGCCATATGTTCCCGGTTTTTTTGCGGTTCAAAGGGGGTAAAGGCGTCGCCACCGCCTTGGGCGTGCTGCTGGCGGTAGAACCGGCCATCGGCGGATGTTTGGTGGTTGTCTGGCTGGCCTCTGCGGCCATCTGGAGAATGTCGTCCTTGGCGGCCTTGCTTGCGTTCGGCAGCCTGCCGCTCTGGGTCTGGCTGTTTCATCCCACCGCGCAGATGGCGGCGCTCGCGGCGGGGATCATGGTGTTGATTGTGTACCGGCACCACGAGAACATCAGTCGCCTGAGAGCGGGGACCGAGTCGAAGTTCGGGCAGCGGGCAGCCGTGCCGAACAGCACCGTATTAAACACAAACAAGAGTTAACATAATCACGCTTATCAGACATAACTTGTGAGTATCTTCCAATCAACCCTGCGCACGCTCTCGATCAGCATTGACGGCGCCAAAGAAGCCATTATGGCCGTCGCGGAACGTGTCGCCCGGCGGGTCCAGGTCACCAAATTACAGCTCCAGGCCGAAGATGCGGAAGCACGCCTCCGGCAGACCTATGAAGCCCTGGGACAGTGCCTGTACGCCGCGCAAGCCGCCCATTCCCCGGAAGCCGCGAATGTCGAGGCGGCCCTGCCGCTCTGTGAGAGTGTCCGGACGGAGCAGCGCGCACTGCAGGAAATCCGGGACCGTCTGGCGTCTCGATATGACGACGTCCTCATCGTCCCCCTGATCCGCCTCCAGGAGGACTTGCAAACAGGCGGCGGGACCATCGAACGCGTCACCATCGCTCCGAACGCCCAGGCCGACGGCAAGCCGCTCGGCGACGCGGTGCTCCCGGAGAACGTCCGGATCGTCCTGATCCGGCGGAACGACGCGTTGCTGTTCCCTTCCGCCCAGTTGGTTTTGCGGGCGGGCGATCAGGTCACGCTCATCGGCACCCGATCCGAGCTTCCCGGCGCTCTGCAATCGTTTCGCACCTAGGCAAAGCCGCACGTTGTAATTCTTCCGGCTCCTTGTTAGGATGTAGCTTCATCCATATGCCGGCTCGGCGGGAACGGTAACCAGGTTTTCTCATGACAAAGGAGCGTCCAATGAACGGTCTGGATCGTCATGGTCGGCAGCGGCTTGTGGGCGGGATGGTGCTGGCGAGCCTCCTGTTGTGTGAACCTTTCCTTGGCGCCCCCCGTGCCGCGGAGGAACCGTCCGGACTCCGCATGCTCGAAGAAATCCAGCGCGTGCTCGTCGCCCTCGCCGATCGGGTCAAGCCCGCCGTGGTAAACATCTCGCCGGTCTCGGCTTCCGTCAAATCAGGTGAAACCCCGCGGGACCGCGGCCCGAACAATCCGGGCACCGGCTCCGGTGTGATCGTGGACAAGGACGGCCTGATCGTCACCAACAATCATGTCGTCGGCGATGCGAAAGAAGTGGAAGTCCGGCTGTCCGACAAAACCAAATTCATTGGCCAGGTGATTGGCCGCGATCCCGATACCGACGTCGCCATCGTAAAGGTCACCTCGCCCACCGAACTCCCCACGGTGCCGTTCGGCGATTCCTCGAAAGTCCGTGTCGGCCAGTGGGTCATCGCCGTGGGCAACCCCTTCGCGCTTGACCGGACCGTGACGCTGGGCGTTGTGAGCGGCCTGGAGCGCGATGCCGTCCGGCTGTCTCGTTATGAGGCCTTCATCCAGACCGATGCCTCGATCAATCCCGGCAACAGTGGCGGGCCGCTGTTCAACATCCGAG
>Ga0335085_10014426_pt1 | contig 11525 bp, 11 predicted proteins | sample Lox_Sample_45_FD_206712 | JGI IMG/M metagenome (GOLD analysis project Ga0335085, IMG submission 206712) | Soil microbial communities from Loxahatchee National Wildlife Refuge, Florida, United States - Lox_Sample_4.5 | ecosystem: Environmental > Terrestrial > Soil > Wetlands | place: USA... | reverse complement strand
GCGCGAGGGCGGCGAGTGGATCCACGTGCGCCAGACCATCGAGCCCGACCCGTCCTCCAGCGCCCAGTGGTTCAGCACCATCCAGAACGTCACCGTGCAGAAGCTGGCCGAGCAGAAGATCGGCCGGCTCACCCGCGTGTACGCCGTGCTCTCCGGCATCAACGCGCTGATCGTGCGCGTGCGGGATCGCGCCGAGCTGTTCCGCGAGGCGTGCCGGATCGCGGTGGAGGACGGCAAGTTCGCGGCGGCGTGGATCGGCGTCGCCGCTCGCGCGGGCGGGGGCGTCGAGCCCGCCGCATCGAGCGGCGCCGGGACGGATTTGCCCGCGCTCGACCACGCCGCGGAAGAACTGGCGCGCGCGGCGCGCGCCATGCGCGAGGGCAAGCCGTTGCTGGCGAGCGACCGCGCATGGAGCGCGGCGTATATCCCGCTGGTCGTCGCGGGCGAGGTCGCGGGCGTGCTCGCGCTGCGTGCCCGCGAGGCCGGATTCTTCGACGACGCGGAGATGCGCCTGCTCTCGGAGCTCGCCGGCGACATCGCGTTCGCGCTCGAGCACATAGAGAAGACGGAGAAGCTCGATTACCTCGCCTTCTACGACGAGCTGACCGGCCTCGCGAATCGCAGGCTGTTCCATGAGCGGCTCGCGCTCGCGATCGCGGCGGCCGCCCGCGACGGACGCAAGCTGGCGGTGGTCCTGCAGGACATCGAGCGCTTCAAGACGATCAACGACACGCTCGGGCGCCAGGCGGGCGACGCGCTGCTGGGCGAGGTGGCGGAGCGGCTCAGGGTGGTGGCGCGGGACTCGACCTGGCTGGGCCGCCTGGCGGCGGATCAGTTCGCCGTCTGGGTGCCCGACGTCGCGAGCGAAGAGGATCTGGTGCGGGGCACGCGGCAGCGCCAGCAGGCGGTGTTCGGGCGGCCATTCCGCGTGGGCGGGACCGAGCTCAGGCTCGCCGCGCGCACCGGCATCGCGATGTACCCAAGCGACGGCGCGGACGCCGAGTCGCTGCTGCGCAACGCCGAGGCGGCGCTCAAGAAGGCCAAGGCGACCGCCGAGCCGTTCGTCTTCTATGCCCAGGAGATGACGGAGCGGGTGGCGGAGAAGCTGTCGCTCGAGACCCGGCTGCGCGCCGCGCTCGAGAAGCGCGAGTTCATCCTGCACTACCAGCCGAAGGTCGAGGTCGAGACGCGCAGAATCGTCGCCGCGGAGGCGCTGCTGCGCTGGCAAAGCCCGGAGCTCGGGCTGGTCGCGCCCGCGAGGTTCATTCCGCTGCTGGAAGAGACCGGCCTGATCCGGGAAGTGGGCGCCTGGGCGCTGAAGCGGGCGGCCGAAGATCACAGGAGATGGATCGAGCAGGGGCTCGCGGCGCCGCGCGTCGCGGTCAATGTCTCGGCGATCCAGTTGCGCCAGCGCGATTTCGTCCAGGCGGTCCGCGAGGCCTTGCGCGAAGGCGTGAGCCCGTACGCGATCGACCTCGAGATCACCGAAAGCATCATCATGGAAAACATCGAGGCGAACCTGGAAAAGCTGGCCGCGCTGAGGGCGCTCGGGGTCGGGCTCGGCATCGACGACTTCGGCACCGGCTATTCGTCGCTTTCTTACCTCGCCAGGCTGCCGGTGGAGACGCTCAAGATCGACCGCTCCTTCATCGCCGGCATGCTCGCGAACTCGAATACCACCACCCTCGTTCACACCATGATCTCGCTCGCGCATTCGCTGCGGCTGAAGGTGGTGGCGGAGGGGGTGGAGACGGAGGAGCAGGCGAAGATGCTGCGCCTGCTGCGCTGCGACCAGATGCAGGGCTTTCTGTTCAGCGGACCCGTCCCGGCGGTCCAGCTCGCGGCGCTGCTGCAGAACGCATAGCCGAAGGCGACCCTGGGCCACAGCATGCGCCGCGAGCAGCGGCGCTACGCCGAAGTGATCCGGAAAGCAAACGTCAGCCTCGAGTAACTGCGCAGGATTCCACACAGTTCCTAACAGGAGACCGCTCTACAGAAAATCACGTTCGGAAAAAGCTTCTTCGGACCGCGCCGGTGTTAACGTACGCGCGAATTCGAGGAACCGGGGAGCGCAGTGAATCTAGGCAGTGACATCCGCGAGCAGCAGGCGCGCCGCGCAGGGGACAACCCGCGCGAAACCGCGAGCCTGCACTCGCTGATCGTCGCGCTGCACCTGGCCATCGAGCGCGAAGAGTTCGAGCTGTACTACCAGCCGACCGTCGACGTGGACACCCGGCGCATCGCCGGTCTCGAGGCGCTGATCCGCTGGAAGAGTCCCGAGCGCGGCCTGGTCAATCCCGCCGATTTCGTCCCGGTGCTGGAAGAGACCGGCCTCATCCTCGAGGTCGGCCGCTGGACGCGGCGCCGGGTCACCCGCGACCAGGGCACCTGGGCGGCGCTCGGCCTGCCGGTGCCGCGCGTGGCGGTCAACGTCTCGGCGCTCGAGCTGCGCCAGCCCGACTTCGTCGCCTCGGTGCGCGACACGCTCGAGGGCAACCAGCTGATCGACCTCGAGATCACCGAGAGCCGCATCATGGAAGACGTCGGCTCCAACGTGGACAAGTTCAAGCGCCTGCACGAGCTCGGCGTGGGCATCGCCATCGACGACTTCGGCACCGGCTATTCGTCGCTCGCCTACCTCGCCAAGCTGCCGGTGCAGACGCTCAAGATCGCCCGCGAGTTCGTCAGCCGCATGCTGGAAGACGACGAGACCATGGCGGTGGTGCAGACGATCATCTCCCTCGCGAACGCGCTCAAGCTCGACACCGTCGCCGAAGGCGTGGAGTCCGAGGAGCAGGTCGACATCCTGGCGCTCCTGCGCTGCGACCGCATCCAGGGCTCGATCAGCGGCCGGCCGCTCGCGCTGCGCGAGATGACGGCGCTGTTGCAGCCGGCGCAGAAAGTCTAAGTCGGACCAGGAAGCGGGGCCTGACGAAGTTTTGCAAGGCCGGCTGGCGGCCTTCGCGGCCGTTGCGTAACGTGCGGCTCGAATGGCGCATTCCCCGAAGCGGATCCTGGTCGTCGACGACCATGTGGACACGGCGCAGACCTTCGCTGCCCTGCTGCGCGCGCTGGGGCACGAGGTCGAGGCGCTGACCGACCCGGCGGCGGTCGAGGCGCGCGTCGCCGAGCTCGAGCCGCACATCGTGTTCCTCGACATCGGCATGCCGAAGCTGGACGGCTGGCAGGTCGCCGAGCGCCTGCGCGCGCGCTATCCGCAGGAGGCGCTCAAGCTGGTGGCGATCACGGCCTACGGCGAGGCCCACGACCGCGCGCGCAGCCGCCGCGCCGGCTTCGACGCGCACCTGGTGAAGCCGGCGAGCGTCGATCTGGTCGAGAGCATCCTCACCCAGTTCTTCACTCAGGGTCGCTAGTCGCAGGCCCGCGACAGCGGGGCCGCTAGAATGCCGGGATGGATCGCAACGATCTGACCCGGCTGAAGATCGAGCGCGCGGCGGGCGGCACGCTGCGGCCGCGCCGGCGCTGGCCGCTCGTCGCGGCCTCGATAGTCGTCGTTCTTGTCATCGGCGCATTTGCTGTCGGCCGATTCACGGGCGCCATCCAGGTCGAAACCGCCACCGTGGCCAACGCGTGGCCGTCGCAGAGCTACACGTTGCTGAACGCCACCGGCTACGTCGTGCCGGAGCGCAAGGCCGCGCTTTCTTCCAAGGCGACCGGGCGGCTCGAATGGCTCGGCGTGCTGGAGGGCTCGCGCGTGAAGGGCGGCGAGATCGTCGCGCGCCTCGAGAGCCGCGACGTGCAGGCGGCGCTCGACCAGGCGGCGGCGCAGGTGAACGTGGCGCGCGCGAACCTCGAGCAGGGCCAGGCCGAGCTGCGCGACGCCGAGGCGAACTACCGGCGCTCGACCGACCTGCTCGCCAAGAAGTTCATCTCCGGCGCCCAGCACGACGCCGATACGGCGCGCCTCGGCAAGGCGCGCGCCGCGATCGCCTCGCAGAAGGCGGCGGTGGTGTCGGCCGAGGCGAACCGCCAGGCGGCCGAGGTGGCGGTGGAGCAGACCGTGATCCGCGCGCCGTTCGACGCGATCGTGCTCACCAAGAACGCCGACGTGGGCGACAACATCACGCCGTTCTCCTCCGCGGTGGGCGCGAAGGGCGCGGTGGTGACGGTCGCCGACATGGATACGCTCGAAGTCGAGGCGGACGTCGCCGAGTCGAGCATCGCGAAGATCGCGGTCGGCCAGCCGTGCGAGATCCAGCTCGACGCGCTGCCCGACCTGCGCCTCGGCGCGGCGGTGTCGCGCATCGTGCCGACGGTGGACCGTTCCAAGGCGACCGTCCTCGTAAAGGTGCGCTTCGTCGAGAAGGATGCGCGCGTGCTGCCCGACATGAGCGCCAAGGTGGCGTTCCTCGAGCGCGCGCCGGCGGCCGACGAGAAGAAGGCGGTGACCGCAGTGCAGCCCGGTGCGATCGTCGAACGGGATGGCAAGAAGACGGTTTTTGTGCTGAAGGATGACAAGGCTCATGCCATCACGGTCGGCACCGGGCGGCGCATTGGCGATCTTGTAGAAGTGCAGGGCGTCAAGGCGGGCGAGCGCGTGGTGCTCAATCCGAACGACAAGGTGAAGGACGGCGTCGCGGCCACCGCGGCGAAAAAGTAGTGCCGCTGGTTGAAATCCGCCATCTCTCCAAGTCCTACCGCCGCGGAGGGCAGGTGGTGCCGGTGCTCTCGGACATCACCATCGACATCGAGGCGGGCGACTTCACCGCGCTGATGGGGCCGTCGGGCTCGGGCAAGACCACGCTCCTCAACCTGATCGCCGGCATCGACAAGCCCGACAGCGGCACGCTCAAGGTCGGCGGCATCGACATCGCGACGCTCGGCGAGGCCGAGCTCGCCGACTGGCGCGCCGCCCACGTCGGCTTCATCTTCCAGTTCTACAACCTGATGCCGGTGCTGACCGCGTTCGAGAACGTCGAGCTGCCGCTCATGCTCACCGGCCTGACGCGCGCCGAGCGGCGCGAGCGCGTGGAGCTCACGCTGGCGGTGGTCGGGCTCGGTGATCGCATGAGCCACTACCCGAACGAGCTCTCCGGCGGCCAGCAGCAGCGCGTGGCGATCGCGCGCGCGGTGGTCGCCGACCCGACGCTGATCGTCGCCGACGAGCCGACCGGCGACCTCGACCGCGTCTCGGCGGCCGACATCCTCGCCATGATGCAGCGGCTCAACCGCGAGCTCGGCAAGACCATCATCATGGTGACGCACGACGCCAACGCGGCGAAGGCGGCGAAGGCCATGGTCCATCTGGAGAAGGGCGAGCTGCTTGTTCCTGCTTAAGCTCGTGTTCCGCAACGCGTTCCGCCACCGGCTGCGCACGCTGCTCACGCTCGCCGGCCTCGCGATCGCGGTGCTCGCCTACGGCCTGCTGCAGACCGTGGTCGACGCCTGGTTCGCGGGCGCGGCCGCCGCCTCCGAGACGCGCCTCATCACGCGCAACGCCATCTCGCTCAGCGTGTTCCTCCCCGTGAGCTACGAGAACCGCATCCGCGGCGTGGAAGGGGTGACGCGGGTGGCGCGCTCGAACTGGTTCGGCGGCATCTACCAGGAGCCGAAGAACTTCTTTCCGCAGTTCGCCGTCTCGGACAACTACCTCGACCTGTATCCCGAATTCGTGCTGCCGCCCGAGCAGCGCGCCGCCTGGCTGCGCGATCGCAAGGGCTGCCTGGTCGGCCGCGACCTCGCGACGCAGTACGGCTTCAAGGTGGGCGACGTGCTGCCGCTGCGCGGCACGATCTATCCCGGCACCTGGGAGTTCGTGATCCGCGGCATCTTCGACGGCTCGGACTCGACCAAGATCACGCGCCACATGCTGTTCCACTGGGACTACCTGAACGAGACGCTGCGCAAGACGGCGCCGCGGCGCGCCGACTACGTGGGCGTCTATATCGTCGGCGTCGACAACATCGACAACACCGCCGCCATCGCGTCGAACGTCGACGCGGTGTTCAAGAACTCGCTCGCCGAGACCCTGACCGAGAGCGAGCAGGCGTTCCAGCTCGGCTTCGTGGCGATGTCCGACCAGATCATCGCCGCGATCCGCATCGTTTCCTACGTGGTGATCCTGATCATCCTCGCGGTGATGGCGAACACCATGGCGATGAGCGCGCGCGAGCGCACCTCCGAATACGCGACCCTCAAGGCGCTCGGCTTCGGGCCGGCGTTCCTGTCGCTGCTGATCCTCGGCGAGTCGCTGGTGATCTGCGCGCTCGGCGGCGCGCTCGGCATCGCGCTCACCCCGCCGGTGGCCGCGGCGTTCAAGAAGGTGGTGACCGTGTTCCCGGTGTTCCAGGTCGCGCCCGGGACGCTGCTGTGGCAGGGCGTGTGCGCGCTGGCGGTCGCGCTGGTCGCGGCGATCGTTCCCGCGGTGCGCGCCGCGCGCATCCGCATCGTCGACGGCCTGCGCTCCATCGCCTAGATGGCCGTCCCGATCCAGTACGTGTTCCGCAACCTGTGGACCCGGCGGCTCACCACGCTGCTCACCTCCGGCGGGGTGGCGCTGGTCGTGTTCGTGTTCGCCACGGTCCTCATGCTCGACGCGGGCCTGCGCAGGACATTGGTAACGACCGGCGAGTACGACAACGTGGTGGCGATCCGCAAGGGCGCGGAAAACGAGATCCAGAGCGGCGTGACGCGCGAGCAGGCGAACATCCTCGAGTCCCTGCCCGGCGTCGCTCGCGGCGCCGACGGCGAGCCGATGGTGTCCAAGGTAGTGCTGATCCTCATCTCGCTCCGCAAGACCGGCGCCGGGAAGCCCTCCAACGTCGTCATTCGCGGCACCTCCGCCGGCGGCTTCGCGCTGCGGCCGCAGGTGCGCCTCACCGCCGGCCGCGCCCCGGCGCCCGGCAGCTCCGAAGTCATCGTCGGCACGGCGATCGCAAAAGGCTTCGAGGGCACGCGCATCGGCGAGCGCCTGCGCTTCGCGCAGCGCGACTGGACCGTGGTCGGCGCGTTCGACGCCGGCTCGAGCGGCTTCGATTCCGAGGTCTGGGGCGACGTCGACCAGCTCCTGCAGGCGTTCCGCCGCACCGTCTTCTCTTCGGTCATCTTCCGCCTCGCGCCCGGCGCCGACCTCGAGCGGATGCGCGCCGCGATCGACGCCGACCCGCGCCTCACCAACGACGTGAAGCGCGAGCAGACCTTCTACGCCGACCAGTCGCGCGCGCTCTCCAACTTCATCAGCATCCTCGGCCTCACCCTCACCAGCGTGTTCTCCATCGGCGCGATGCTCGGCGCCATGATCACCATGTACGCCTCGGTCGCGAACCGCGTCGGCGAGATCGGCACCCTGCGCGCGCTCGGCTTCCGCCGCTCGAACGTGCTGGTGGCCTTTCTTACGGAGGCGCTATTGCTTGGCCTGCTGGGCGGCATCGGCGGCCTCGCGGTCGCCTCGCTCATGCAGTTCGTGTCCTTCTCCACCACCAACTTCCAGACCTTCGCCGACCTCGCGTTTAGCTTCACGCTGACGCCCGGCATCGCGCTGAAGACGATCCTTTTCTCGCTGGCGATGGGCCTGATCGGCGGCTTCCTGCCCGCGCTTAGAGCGGCGCGGCTGGAGATCGTTGACGCGTTGCGAGCGGCGTGAATGCGCTCACCACCGAATCAACCGATGAATTGGTGCGGCTCTGGATAGGCCTCATTCGGAGCACGACAGGCTCTTCAAGGCCTGAAGGCTTCCTTCGCGGTGGACAATTCCCAGCCTCTGGCGATCATGCACTGATTCCTTCGCCTCGCAAGCTGAGCTCTTTGCCGATCGCATTCCTCACCAGCACAGATCGAGATGTTTGGCCGATTCTCGGCTTCGCATTCGCGGAGATCTTGATAGAACTCCGAATATGTGGCGTCGGGTTTGACGAATCCCCTGGTCGTGCACGCGCCGACGCAACTTATCAAGACAGCAATAATCGCGAGCCGCGTCGCTACGTCCATAACCCCGCGGGCATCGGCAGGCCGGCGTAGTCCCTGTCGGTGAGCGGGTTGTCGACCTTCACGCCAAACCGCTCGAGAACCGAGATGATCTGCCGGGTGTGCTGCGCGGAGTGCCAGGTGCAGCGCTCGAGGACGTGATGCAGCGGCTGGATGCCATAGTAGACGTCGATGGTCCCGGAGCAGGATTTGTCCTTCGTTGCCTTCCACCAATCCTCCAACCGCGCAACCACCGTCCTGCCGTAAGAAACAATATCTCTTGAAGACCGAACCGAAGGCGGGGGAGGAGCGTTGTAGACGGAGGTGAGGTCCTTGACGCCGTCCTGCAGCGCCTGGAGGAAGGAGTCCGGCACCTGGAAGATGTGGTACGCGAGGTCGCGGATGCTGCGGTCGCGGCCGGGGGTGGCGCGCTCGGCGAGCTTGTCCTGCGGGAGCTGCATCACATAGCGCTGCGCGGATTCGAGGACATGCAGCCAGCGCTCGACCAGGGCGGGGGCGGCCATGCGCCGGAACTCGACCTTGCGGCCGACGAACTGGGAGACGTCGGCGAGCTCCTGTGCGAAGACGTATTCGTCGCCGCGCGCGACCACCGGCACGGTGCGCACGCCGAACTTCATCAGGTCCTGCATCGCCTCGGGACGGGCGGAGACGTCGATCGACTCGAAGGGGATCTTCAGGCCGGCGAGGAATTCCTTGACCCGCACGCAGCTCGAGCAGCCCGGGCGCCAGTAGACCTTCAATGCTTCGGTTTGCATTCGCGTCTCCTTGGAGCGCGACGATACGCCAAATCCCCGGCGGCGTGCGCGGCTGCTAATTAACCGCCGCTGTGTTAATGGTCGGACGTGGAAGACGCCGACTTCTCCGACGAGTTTTTCGCCTTCGTGCAATCGACGGTCCCGTCGGTCGAGGCGGCCGAGCGGCTTCTCGAGCGCGTACGCCGCGGCCAGTGGACGGCGCCCGACGAAGCCACCGCGGCCCACGTACGCACGCTCGAGCGCGCCTGGCGCGAGCGCCCGGTCACCCTTATCCGTATGATCTACGCCCTGCGCGACACCAAGATCCGCGCGTTCGCGGAGGCGTTCAGGCTGAGGAAGAAATAGCCATGTTCGGCGCGACCCTGTACCTGCTCGCCATCGCCACCAGCTTCGCCTGCACGGTGCTGCTGTTCCGCGCCTATGCCGGCGGCGGGCCGCGCCTGCTGCTCTGGAGCGCGCTCTGCTTCGTGGGCCTCACCATCAACAACGTGCTCCTGTTCCTCGACCTCGAGGTCTTCCCCGACGTGGACCTGCGCCCGTGGCGGCTCGCCGCGGCGCTGACGGGCGTCCTGTTCCTGCTCTACGGCTTCATCTGGGAGGCGGAATGATCCAGTTCCTCTCGGGCGCGCTGACGCTCGGCTTCCTGGTGGCGGCCCTGTTCTTCGCGCGCTTCTGGGTGCGCACCCGCGAGCGGCTGTTCCTCGCCTTCGCCGCGGCGTTCCTGCTGCTCGCGCTCAACCAGGCGCTCGCGCAGTGGCTCGGCGCCGCGGACGAGCGGGCCGGCTACACCTACCTGCTGCGCGTGCTCGGCTTCTTCCTGATCCTGGCCGCGATCGTGGACAAGAACCTGGCGCGCCGGCGCTAGCCGGCCGCGAGCTCGCGCACCGCGGCCACCAGGTCGGGGATGTCGAACGGCTTCTTGAAGGTGCGCACCGCGCCGAGCTCGTCGGCCACGCGCAAGGCGTCGTAGTCGGTCAGGGACTCGCGGCCGGTCATGGCGATGACCCTGGCGTCCGGAAACTCGCTGCGCAGCGCGGCGATGGTCTCCACCCCGTCCTGCCGCGGCATGAAGATGTCGGTGACGATGATGTCGGCCGGCTGGTGGCGCTGGATCTCGAGGCCGATGCGTCCGTCGGTCGCGATGGCGACGGCGAAGCCCTCCGCCTTGAGGAAGTGGCGGATCAGCTCGGCGAAGTCCTCATTGTCGTCGATGACCAGTACGCGAGTCATGGTGCGTTACCTAATGACGGCGCGATTGTAGTGCAGGAAGCGACAACGACAATGTAGTTGGGCCGCTACAAGCGGTCGGCATTCCGCGACTCCTCGTTGATCGACAAGCTGGGTATTCTGCCTTGCTGTTTCAAGAGGGATACCAGCCAATGAATACCGCCGCCAAGGTCGAAGAATCCATCGCCGTCACGCACACCGAGGAGATGACCCAGGTCCTCAACGCCCTGGCGGCGATGAGACGCGGCGACGCCTCGGTGCGCCTGCCCTATAACGCGAGCGGCGCCTTCGGCAAGGTGGCCGAGGTATTCAACGACCTGGTGGAGCAGAACGCGACGATGGCGGAGGAGTTCGCGCGCCTGTCGCGCATGGTCGGCAAGGAAGGCAAGCTGAAGAAGCGCGCCTCGCTGCCGAACGCGCGCGGCATCTGGGCGGATTCGCTCGACTCGATCAACTCCCTCATCGACGATCTGGTGCACCCGACCTCAGAGGTGGCGCGGGTGATCGGCGCGGTGGCGCAGGGCGACCTCTCGAAATCCATGGCGCTCGAGCTCGACGGCCGGCCGCTCGAGGGCGAGTTCCTGCGCACCGCCAAGACGATCAACAAGATGGTGGAGCAGCTCGGCAGCTTCTCCGCGGAAGTGACGCGGGTGGCGCGCGAGGTCGGCACCGAAGGCAAGCTCGGCGGCCAGGCCAAGGTGAAGGGCGTGGCGGGTACCTGGAAGGACCTGACCGACTCGGTGAACTCCATGGCCGGCAACCTCACCGACCAGGTGCGTAACATCGCCGACGTGACCACCGCGGTGGCCAAGGGCGACCTGTCGAAGAAGATCGAGGTGGACGTCAAGGGCGAGTTCCTGACCCTCAAATCCACGATCAACACGATGGTGGACCAGCTGCGAAGCTTCGCCGCTGAAGTGACTCGGGTGGCGCGCGAGGTGGGCACCGAAGGGATTCTCGGCGGCCAGGCGCGAGTCGAGGGCGTGTCCGGCACGTGGAAGGACCTGACGGACTCGGTGAACTCCATGGCGGGCAACCTCACCTCGCAGGTGCGGAACATCGCCGACGTGACCAAGGCGGTGGCGGCCGGCGACCTGTCGAAGAAGATCACGGTGGACGTGAAGGGCGAGGTGCTGGAGCTCAAATCCACCATCAACACGATGGTGGACACGCTCCGCTCGTTCGCATCGGAAGTGACGCGGGTGGCGCGCGAGGTCGGCACGGATGGCAAGCTCGGCGGCCAGGCCGACGTGCAGGGCGTGGCGGGTACGTGGAAGGACCTGACCGAGTCGGTGAACTTCATGGCCGGCAACCTCACCTCGCAGGTACGGAACATCGCCGAGGTGACCACGGCGGTGGCCGCGGGCGACTTGTCGAAGAAGATCACGGTGGACGTGAAGGGCGAGATCCTCGAGCTGAAGAACACCATCAACACGATGGTGGACCAGCTGCGCTCCTTCGCAGCGGAAGTGACGCGCGTCGCGCGCGAGGTCGGCACCGAAGGCAAGCTCGGCGGCCAGGCGGACGTGCAGGGCGTGGCCGGCACCTGGAAGGACCTGACCGAGTCGGTGAACTTCATGGCCGGCAACCTCACGTCTC
>Ga0335085_10014425_pt1 | contig 11526 bp, 7 predicted proteins | sample Lox_Sample_45_FD_206712 | JGI IMG/M metagenome (GOLD analysis project Ga0335085, IMG submission 206712) | Soil microbial communities from Loxahatchee National Wildlife Refuge, Florida, United States - Lox_Sample_4.5 | ecosystem: Environmental > Terrestrial > Soil > Wetlands | place: USA: Florida... | reverse complement strand
CACCACGCTTTGGGCAATTGCCGCGAAACGGTCGTGCTTTTCAGATACGGCAAACGTGGAAACGTCATTACCGAAGTAATCCACGTGTTTTTGCAGGAAGGCAGGGAGGGGTTCAACTTCCAGGGAGTGCTCGCGGACGTGTTGGCCGGGCGTTTGGCGCGGCGTCAGGCGCGCCTCATTAAAGCACTGCGTCACCGGTGACGGGTAGGCGTATCGGGTGGTGTGGCTAATGCGGTAAAGCATGGTTTCTCACCACGACGAAGTCAGGCGCGAGGACTTGGCCGGGGTCATGTATTGTGCCGTCAATTCTTCCGAGAATGCATGCAGATTGGCTTTGAGCTGCTGGAGCAAGGACTCGAGCGCTGTAAAGCGTGCCTCTGTATCCCGTTGGGCCAGTTCTTCCGTCAGTGCCACCCCCACCTCACCCAGTGCTTTGGAAGCCAACCCCTCCAGCCGGCGATGTTCGGGGTCGTCGCGCTCCACCAGGGAATCAACCTGATGCACCAGCGCATCCAGTTGAAAAGCCACGGAGCGAGGGTTGGACTCATCGGCCAGCAAAAGCTGCAACACCAGGTCCGTGCGCAGCACGCTCAGGTAGCGCGTGCGATAAGTAATGGAGCTATCGGCGACCTGGAGCAAAATATTGAGGTAGGGCTCGGCCTCGGGGGGAACCTCCGCCACGCCCGCGCGCAATAATTCGGCCATTTGCAACGCCCGCTCCAGACGGCGGCCGATCTCGAGAAAGCGCCACCCCGCGCCGCGCGTGGTGTTCTCCATCAGCAGCCCGGAGAACGCCGAGAGCGTCATCACCGCGCGATCCAGCACTCCGATGTGGGCGATAAAGCGATGCTCGGGATTCACGGGCACGGCGCGGGAGAACTCCGCCTCCAACTGCTGGAGCACTCGCCATGTATCGCTGGACAGGCGCTCCTTCAGTTGCCAAGCCACGCGCCGCATCTCCTTCAGGTTCCATCCCAGGCTGGAAATGCGCGAGGGGTCGTATACCATGTCGGTCAGAAAGCGTTGCACGTGCCAGCGCTGGTCGGCAAGGGAAGCCGTGGCGTCCTCCTGCGGCAGGAAGTGCAGCCCCACCAGCAGGTAGACCGCCGTGTCGAGCGAAATAGCGCGCCCAAAATCCTCTTCCGCCGAAAGCGCGGGAAGCATGGCGCGGAGCAAGCGCACGTTGGCCTCGACCCGCTCAGAATAGCGGCCCAGCCAAAAGAGATTATCGGCCACGCGGCTGGGCAACGCGCCGCGGCCGGAGTAGGGCTCAATGGAAATCGGGGGCTGGTTCTGGACGGGTGAAGTCTCCTCGGCGTTTCCCAGCACCCAAGTGTCCTTGCTAGCGCTTCCCAGCAGGACGGGCAGCAGATGTGAGGAGGTCTCGGTGGTCACACGCGTAAGGCCGCCGGGCATCACAATGTAGGCATGTCCGTCCCAGGCGGCGAAAATGCGCAGCACCACGTGGCGGGGAACCAGTCCGGTGTCGGAACGCGCGGGCGCGGTGGAGAGGGCAATCCCCTCCTGCGCCACATAGCGCTCAGGGTTGGCTTTGATTCTGCGAATCAATTTCTCGCGGCCCTCCGCGTCGAGCGACGCAGGGAACTCCGGCTGGCCGAAACTTGGCGAGGCGGGCTTGATCGCCAGTTCGTCCAAATGCTCCAGCACGTAGCGGCAGGGCTCCTCCTGCCCGCACCACCAGGTGGCCACGGAGGGCAGGCGTAGATCCTCACCGAGAAGCTGGCGGCACAGGCCAGGCAGAAAAGCCAGGTGGCCGGCCGCCTCCACCAACCCGCTGCCCAGTGCGTTGTCAATCACTACGCCGCCGTTGCGAACCGCTTGGACTAGGCCGGGCACCCCCAACAAAGAGTCGCCCCGTAACTCGAGGGGATCGCAGTAACTGTCGTCCAGGCGGCGCATGATCAGATCCACAGGTTCGAGCCCGGCCAGGGTCTTCAGGTAAACGCGGCCGTCGCGCACTGTCAGGTCGTCGCCCTCGACCAGCGGAAAGCCCCAATAACCCGCCAGAAATGAATGCTCAAAATAGGTGTCGTTGTGCGGACCGGGGGTCAACACCACCACGCGCGGACTCTTGCTCTGCTTGGCGGCTTGCGCCAGAAGCGCGTCTCGGCGAATGTCGAAGAAGCGGGCCAACTGGCGAACCCGGTATTGGCTGAAAACGGTGGGCAGCGTGCGCGCGCTTACCAGGCGGTTCTCCAAGGTGTAGCCCATGCCGGCGGGTGCCTGCGCGCGGTCGGCGATCACCCACCAGCGGCCGTCGGGAGAGCGGCCTAAATCCGCCGCGTAGCTTTGCAAGTGGATGCCGTCCGGTGGGATAATCCCAAAGCAAGGCCGCAGAAACTGCGGATTGCCGAATACTAGCGCCGGGGGAAGATGCCGGTCGTATACCAGACGCTGTTTGCCGTAAAGATCGGCGAGCATGGCATTGAGCAAGGCCACGCGTTGGATGACGGCCTTTTCAATTTGCGCCCATTCATTCTCCGCCATAACCAGCGGAATAGGATCCAGGGGCAAGGGACGCTCATTGCCCCGGGGGTCGTTGGCGGCGTTATTCGAAATGCTGGCATCACGAACCAATTGCATGCCGGACTGCCAGTAGCGATTGAACTGCCGGAACCCCATCCGCCGGATAGACACCGTCAGGTGGCGCCAATGGCGGCGCGGGAAACCGGAGGGCAGCAATGCCTCATCCCAATAGCCGGCAGTGGGTGCGTACCGCCACTCCTCCGCCGATGAGGGATTGGGCGCCAGTGAGGTATCGTTCATTCAAGGGTTCCGAGTGCTGTGGGTTGAGCCTCTGCCCAACCCAGCCCCGTGCGACTTGCCTGTCATCTTTTAAGTTCGCAATCTTTTGCAGAGGAGTCAAGCCTTTCCATGGATGAAGAGCGATAAAGAAATCTTATGCGTGGAAGGAAAGACGATTCGATGCAGGACATGATTTGGCGGACGGGCCGCCAACCTCATGCTTGTCCTTTTCATTGCTTTGTGGTAACTATCAACCCGAGTGAGGATTCGGTAGAGTCTCAGTTTCAATCTGCGGCGGCGAGGTTACCTTGCGATATGGCAGCGTAAAGCCGCCTTCAGATCAAGCTGAAGCTCCGCTGAGGATCCGCGCAGGGCCAAAACAGCAAGGCATAAGATGCAGATCTTTGACCGCATCGACCCGCAAGACCTCGAAAGGCGCGAGTGGCACCTGTGGATTCTGGTGCTGGCGACACTTGCGGTATTTGCCACGGCCATTATTCTGCTGATGTATCCCACCATCTTCTTGAACCCCCTCGTGGTGAGCGGTCCGGAACTTCGCAAGGCGTTCTTCGGCTTCTGCATGCTGACCACGCTCTTGTTAGCGTACTTGACCAACCGGCAGATCGTTTTGTCTCGAACCCGAAGGGCGGTGCTGACAAACCAAGCCGCCATCCTGCGAGCGAAGAGAGACGTTACGGTGAACTTCCTCAGCAGCCTGCCGGACCGTCCCCTCTTTCAGGCCCGGCTGCGCGCGGAGTTCCGACGCGCGGTTCTTGGACAACAGCCTTTTTCGCTGGTCCTGGTTTCCGTAAAAGCTGCCACCAATTCAGTCGATGCTGACAACGAACTGGTTGCCGTCATCGTCAGCGCCTTGAAGCGCAAGCTGCGGGGTGACGATCTCGTCTACCTTCTGGCCCCTCGCGTGTTTTGCATCCTCCTCCCCGGAGTGACCCTCGATAATGCCTCCCGCCTTAAAGACCGGTTGATTCAAGCCTTAAATGACGCGCGGGCCAGCAGCGGGATTTCTTTCGAAACCCAACTGCTTAACTTCCCGGAGCAGACCAATACCCTGCAGGGGTTTGAGGAAGCGGTTCGGACCTTTGCGGGGGATCGGACTCCCACGCCCGCCCCGACGTAGGTTCGGGCCAAAGTTCAATGTTTGGTGGGGCGGCTCTTGGGCGGCGGCGTGTGAGCTGGTGGTTCCAGCCGGATGTAGGCGGCCGCCGCGCGCAGACGGACGGGTCCCTTCTTGTCGTCCAGAAGGGGAACAAGTTTCGGCCGGAAAGCGGGATACGAATGTGTAGCGATTACGTGCGCCGCCGCTGCTCGTAACGACCAATCCTTATCGGTCAACGCCGACAATACCGCATCATCCAGCGCCGGATCCGTGGAATGGGCGATGATCAGCAGGGCGGCTGCCCGCGCCGAGGAATCAGGGTTGGAGAGGATGCCTTGCGCAGAAGATATTCCCATCCCCAGTCCGGGGACAGGGACTAGACCTACGGCCTGGATCGCGGCAAACATAAAAAGCTTGGTGGGCGTGTGCAACATCCGCAAGGCATTGCGTTTCTCCGTGCTGATAAAGCTTGAGGAACCCTTGGACTCGCGCTCCGCGATCTCCAGAAACATCTTCTCGCCATCGGGGTCATGAAGTTGAAAGAGTACTTTGGCGGCGGAGAAATCGACCTCCGGAACCGGATCTACAAGAGCCTTCTTGAGTAAAGGGATGGTTCGCTTGTCCTTGTAATCCCCCAGCGTAGCTACCAGGGCGAGACGCACCGGAACGTCACGGTCTTCCAGCATCGTCTCTAGCGTGTGAAGAATCTTGGCGTCCAACGAAAGCAGACTCAGGGCTTCTACAGCGTCCTTGCGGACGTCCGGGTTTTTGTCCTCCTCGGCAGCGTTCAACATGTCCCAGCACCGTTGCATGTTGTCCGGAGGCTGCGGCGGATTTTGAGGCTGGGGAAGGGGCTGAGTCTGCGAAGACGGCTGAGAATGGAGTTGAGCCGGCGATGGTGCTTGTGTCTGCTTGGACACCTGAGGATGGGGTTGAGCCTGAGAAGTTGATTGTGTTTGCCCCGCTGCCTGAGCAAAGCTCAGGAACATCATTGCCCAAATGCCCACGGTGGTAACCCCCCCTTCAACGATTGCCCCAAACTCTCACAAGGGGAGCATACACGGCCTTCTACGTATGCGGCAACGCCCTCTTACCCCCAAGCGCTGGCCTTTTGCAATTTCCGATTAAATTCACAGATTGCCGCCAGTTACCTTCCGCACCGCAAATCCAACGTGGCAGGGAAATCGGGGTTCTCTTCGACGGGGGGGACGGTTTTCAGGTCGGGCGTGTGGCCGAACGGGTAAAAGCGCGCCCGGCGGCGGGCTTCGGCCTCGTTCGAGTTTACTGGGAAGGTCTCGTAGTTGCGTCCGCCGGGATGCGCTACATGGTAAGTACACCCTCCGATGGAACGCTTGACGGCAATATCGATCACCTCGACGATCAGGGGAGCGTGCACCGGGATGGTGGGGTGCAAGCAATGGGGCGGCTGCCAGGCGCGGAACCGCACGCCGCATACCCCGTTGCCCTGCGTGCCTGTGGGCTGAAGGGGCAATCGCCGCCCATTGCAGGCGATGGCAAATCGTTCGCTCACCCAGCCCTGAGCGCGCACCTGAATGCGCTCGACGGAGGAATCGACGTACCGTGCGGTCCCGCCTGCGCCGGGTTCTTCACCCAAAACGTACCAGGGCTCGATAGCCTGGCGAAGCTCGATCTCCACCCCCTCGTAACAAACTTGGCCTATAGCCGGGAAGCGAAACTCCCAATGTGGCGCAAACCAGGCCGCGTCCAGAGGGTAGCCGGCGCGGTGCAAGGCAGCCAGGACATCGTTAAAATCCTGCTGCACGAAGTAAGGGAGAAGAAAACGATCGTGCAGGCGTGTTCCCCAGCGGATGGGCTTCTCTTCGTAAGGCTCCCGCCAGAACCAGGCCACCAGCGCCCGCACCAACAATTGTTGAGCCAGGCTCATCCTGGCGTGGGGGGGCATTTCGAAGGCACGAAATTCCAACAAGCCCAACCGCCCCGAGACAGTATCGGGAGAATAGAGCTTATCAATGCAGAATTCCGCCCGGTGGGTGTTGCCGGTCACGTCCACCAGCAGATTGCGGAACAGCCGGTCGACCATCCAAGGCGGGGGCGGCTCCGGTTGGGTGCCGCGCAGAAGGCTGAAGGCGATCTCCAATTCGTACACGGCGTCAGCGCGCGTTTCATCCACACGGGGCGCCTGGCTGGTGGGGCCAATGAAGACGCTTGAGAACAGGTACGACAGGGAAGGATGATTGAGCCAATATCCCACCAGGCTCTTCAGCAGGTCGGGGCGCCGCAGAAAAGGGCTATCTACCGGCGTGGACCCACCGAGGACAAGATGGTTCCCGCCGCCCGTCCCGGTATGGCGGCCATCGAGCATAAACTTTTCCGTGCCCAGGCGGCATAAGCGCGCCTCTTCGTACAACGTCGTGGTGATATTCACCGACTCTCGCCAACTCGCTGAGGGATGAATGTTGACTTCCAAAACGCCAGGGTCGGGAGTGAGCTTGATGTGCCGCAGCCGAGGGTCATGCGGTGGGGGATAGCCTTCAATCAAAACCGGCATCTGAAGCTTCGCCGCGGTATCTTCGACAGCGGCGAGCAGGTCGATGTAGTCTTCCACGGACTCAACCGGCGGAATAAAGATCCAAAGACCACCCTCGCGCGGTTCCACCGCTAATGCTGTCCGGATCACAGAATCCGGTTGGTCTAGGGCAGAAGGAGGTAGCGGTTCCTCGGTTACTTCCCGAGTGGCATGTCCCGACGCGCCCCTGCTGAGTTGTACTGCCGGAGCCGGAATTTGATGAATGGGAACATGCAACGGGCCGGCGATTGACGTGGGGTCAACGGTCAAAATCTTCTGCTGCTCCTCAGGGGATTCCCAGATCAGGGTTTCGAGGGGGAGGCGGAGGCCCACCGGCGAATCACCGGGAATCAAATAGAGGCGCTCGGACCGCAGGACCCAGAAGCAACTCTGCCACTCGGTACCGCCTTTTTCTTCCGTACGCTTGAGGGGCAGTACGTATCCAACGGGCTGGCCAAGTCCCCGCTCAAACACTTGGCGGAGCTTGTTGCGTTCCAGCGGATCGTCCAGCTTGTTATCCCGCAGGTCCGCGTTCGCCGGCAGCTTGCGCTCTTTCAGAAGATAGGCAAACGGATCTTCGTAGGCGTCGAGGACGTAGTGGGCTCCGACTTCCAGTCTTTGGGCCAAAGCCTCTGTAAACCTGCGCGCCGCATTGACGCCGAATCCGTAATCGCGGCCGATTTCCGCGAGCCAGCGAGAGTCGTTCCAAAGTGGTACGCCGTCCGTGCGCCAATAGCAGGAGAACGACCAGCGGGGAAGCGGCTCGCCGGGATACCATTTGCCCTGCCCAAAGTGTAAAAGTCCGCCCTGGCCATATTTTTGGCGCAGACGCAAGAGAAGCTTGTGGGCCATCCGCTTCTTGTCTGGACCCAACGCTGCCGTGTTCCATTCTTCGCCTTGCATGTCATCGATGGAAACAAACGTGGGCTCCCCACCCATGGTCAGGCGGACGTCGCCTGCCACCAGTTTCCTGTCAATGCGCTCACCGAGTTGGTCGAGTTGCTGCCACTGTTCTTCGGTATAAGGCTTGGTGACGCGGGCGGGCTCGACGAGGCGTGTCACCCGCATCTCATGCTGAAATTCCACCTCGCTGGGGCTTACCAAACCGGTAACCGGTGCGGCGGAACGCGGCTCGGGGGTTGCCGCCAGGGGGATATGTCCCTCGCCTGCAAACAGCCCGGAGGTCGGATCAAGTCCCACCCATCCGGCCCCGGGCAGGTATACCTCCGCCCACGCATGCAGGTCGGTGAAATCCTCCGTCGGGCCAACGGGGCCCTCTAGAGGTTTTACATCAGGTTTGAGCTGGATCAGATAGCCGGAAACAAAGCGCGCCGCCAACCCCAAGTGACGAAGGGTTTCAACCAGCAGCCAGCCTGTGTCACGGCAGGAGCCGCAGGTGAGTTCAAGGGTCTGGTCCGGGGTTTGCACCCCTGGCTCTTGGCGAATCAGGTAGCGAATTTCCCGTTGCAATCGTTGATTGAGGCTAACTAGAAAGTCCACGGACGCTGTGGGGCTGCGATCGATCGAAGCCAAAAGCGCATCCAGGCGTGGCCCCGCGGGCGAAGTCTTCAAAAAGGGTTCCAGCTCGCGCCGCTCCCAGGCTTCATACTGAAAGGGGAATTTCTCCGCATAAGGTTCAAGGAAGAAATCAAACGGGTTGATGACCGTCATCTCCGCAACGAGGTCGACTTCCAGCGAAAAGCGCCGGGTCTGCTCGGGAAAGACCAAGCGCGCCAGGAAGTTCCCCTGGGGATCCTGCTGCCAATTGATGAAGTGATCTTTGGGCTCGATGCGCAGTGAGAAACCCGTGACCGGCGTCCGTGTGTGTGGGGCGGGCCGAAGCCGGACGATGTGTGGCGAGAGCGTTACCAGGCGGTCGTATTCATAAGTCGTTTTGTGGTAAAGCCCAACGCGGATGCCCATTAAGAGTTGCTCCCCGCTTGGGCGGCCTGCGTGGCGAGTTGTCCGCCAAAGAAGTCGAGGCTCAGGTTGTTGTCGATGGTGTTCATGCGAACTTGCAGACTGTCCAGGTATTCGTGCAGACCGTGACCGATGATTCTTTCTACCGGCATGTAATCAAGCTCCGCGCGCAGCGGGGCCAGCGCGCGTTCCGAGGGGTACTCACAAGAGCCCATCGGTGTGCCGGTAATTGCATGCAACGATTCGTCGGCCATGCGCAGGCAGTGGCGGACAGCCCGGGGAAACTCCCGGTCCAACACCAGGAAATGCACGATATTGCGGGGGGTGATCCGTCCGTGCTTCTTGCGATACATTTCAAATCCGCTGACCGACTTTAGCACCGCCGACCAGTGGATGTCATCATAAGGAGTACCGATAGCGTCGGCGGAAGGGAGCAGCATGAAGTACTTCACATCGAGAATGCGCGAGGTTTTATCGGCTCGTTCGAGTTGCCGGCCCAGGCGAAGGAGATGCCAAGCCTCATTGTAACTCATGGTGGAGTCAGTAATCCCTTGAAACATGTGGCAAGCCAGGCGAAGGCCGCGCAGAACTTCCGCCAAGCGCTCGGAGTCAGCTAGCGCCCGCTGGGACTGGATCTTCAGGTACATGCTGTTGACCTGTTCCCACATCTCCGAGGAAATGATTTCACGCACCGAACGGGCATTCTCGCGGGCCGCGCGCAGACAGGAGGAAATGGAGTTGAGGTTGTTGGTATCCAGCACCAGGAACTTGATGACATTGGCCTTTTTGGCCCGGCCAAAACGCTCGCGAAAAATCGCCGCGTCGCCGCTGGTGTCAATCAGGGGCTGCCACTGGTGGGCGGGTTCAAGCGGCATGTCAAGTTGCAGGTGCAGGTTGACGTCAATGAAGCGCGCCACGTTCTCCGCCCGCTCAATGTAGCGCGCCATCCAGTAGATGGCCTCGGCCGCCCGGCTTAAGAGCGGCGCGGTGTCGCTACTCATTGGGGATTCCTTTCCCGGCCGGCGCGAGTACCCAGGTGTCTTTGCTGCCTCCACCTTGCGACGAATTCACTACCAGCGAGCCTTGCCGCAGAGCCACCCGCGTCAGCCCGCCGGGCAGGACGTAAATGTCCTTGCCATAGAGGATATAGGGGCGCAAATCCACGTGGCGGCCTTCCAAGTGATCTTCAATCAAGGTCGGCACGCGCGACAGGGCAAGCGTCGGCTGTGCAATGTAATTGCGCGGTTTCTCGGCAATTTTTGCCGCGAATTCTTCACGTTGCTGCGCCGTGGAGTGCGGCCCCACCAGCATCCCGTATCCGCCTGCCTCATTCGCAGCCTTCACCACAAGCTTGTCAAGGTTCTGCAGCACGTGCTGGCGGTCCTTATCTTTCCAACAGAGAAAGGTGGGGACATTGGGCAATATCGGGTCGGCACCCTCGTAATATCGAATCATTTCAGGCACGTAGGCGTAAACCACCTTGTCGTCCGCGACCCCGTTTCCCGGGGCATTGGCAAGAGACACGCGGCCGGCACGATAGACGTCCAGCAGGCCAGGAACACCCAGCAGGGAATCCGGCCGGAAGGCCTGGGGGTCGAGGAAGTCGTCGTCAATGCGGCGATAGATGACGTCCACACGGCGCAAGCCTTTGGTGGTGCGCATGCAAATGCAGCCGTCCTGCACCACCAGATCGCGGCCCTCCACCAGTTGAATCCCCATGCGCTGCGCCAGAAAGCTGTGTTCGAAGTACGCGGAGTTGTACATGCCGGGGGTCAGCAACACGACTGTGGGATTGTCGACCGCGCGGGGCGGCGCGATGGCCTCCAGCGTTTCGAGGAGCTTACTCGGGTATATATCCACGGGGCGAACATGCAGGCCGGCAAAGACGCGGGGGAAAGTCCGCTTCATAAGGTCGCGGTTTTCCAACACGTATGACACGCCCGAAGGTACTCGGAGATTGTCCTCCAAAACATAGATTTGGCCGTCGCCGTGGCGAACAAGATCCGTGCCCGTAATGTGGCACCACACCCGACCGGGCGGGTTGATGCCGCGGCATTGCGGGCGGAAGAATGCGGCGGAGTGGATAATCTCCTCGGGGATAACCTTGTCCTTCAGGATTTTCTGGTCGTGGTAAATGTCGTCGATGAACTCGTTGAGGGCGTGGATACGTTGCTTCAGGCCGCGCTCAATCCAATCCCACTCCTCGGAGCGTACGATGCGCGGGATCAGGTCGAAGGGGAAAATGCGTTCCGTGCCGGCGGAGTCTCCGTAGACATTGAAGGTGATGCCCATTTGTAGGAGTATGGCTTCCGCCGCGCGCTGGCAGCGCAGGAGTTCACCCTCTTCGAGCGATTCGATGGTATCAAGGAGCAGGCTGGCCTCGGCGCGCGCCTGGCAGTTCGCGTCGAACATCTCGTCATAGAAACCCTGGGTTTGATACGAGTTAAGCTGCATTCGCCCTTTCCTGCCCCAAGGCTCGCCGGGTCCTTGAGCGGGATTTCGCAAGGCGGGCTGGCAGGCCGCCACCTCATATTCTGCGGATGAAACATTATAGACTAGCGCCACGCCCCAGGGGCGCGTCAATAGGGGCCCTTATAAATTCTTCCTATCGTGGGTAGAACAAATCTCACAGGATGGGTATGGGGTGCCATGGGGTGCTAGCGGCAAGTAACAGAAGTTCGTTGATATGGTTAGCCCGCCAAGCGGGCATCCTGAGACTCAACCTTCGCCGCCAAACGGACGAGGGCCGAAACGTGGAGAACCATTGATGGCCCGGAATCTTGGACAGCACTGTGAAATGCGAAACGGCCGGCAGGATATCCTGCCGGCCGTCGCAGAGGAGGTCAAGCGATTAAGCTACCTGCCTCGCCCACCATGAAAACTACCGTGCTCCGGTGCTCCACGCGCATTCCCGTGGAACCCGTTGCCGACCGGACCGTGGGCATAGGGTGCCGGATGATAGTCGTGGCCGCCCCTAAAGCCAGCGTGCGCATCAACCCCCGGGTGAGCATAGTAGCCGGGATGGCCGACGTAACCGGGGCGGCCATGGAAGCCATGGAACCATGGACCCGCGCCAATAAAGACCCCGCCGGAGAACCACTCGGGCCCATAGAAGCCATAGGGCGCGCAAGCATAAGGGTAATAGTTGTAGTAGCCATACGGGCAAACCGGGGCC
>Ga0335085_10014424_pt1 | contig 11526 bp, 9 predicted proteins | sample Lox_Sample_45_FD_206712 | JGI IMG/M metagenome (GOLD analysis project Ga0335085, IMG submission 206712) | Soil microbial communities from Loxahatchee National Wildlife Refuge, Florida, United States - Lox_Sample_4.5 | ecosystem: Environmental > Terrestrial > Soil > Wetlands | place: USA: Florida... | reverse complement strand
CGCGGCCAGCGCGCCAGCGGCGGCGGCCGCGGCCAGCACCGCCACGCAGTCATGGAACGCCGCGACCGGCAGCCCGGTGATCCTGACCCGCTGCGCGTAGTACGTCGCCAGCAACGCGATGCCAAACGAACCCGATAGCCGTTCGGTAATGCTGAACAGCGTGTTCGCGTCCGGCAGCTGGTCCGCGGGCAGATCCCCGACCAGCTCCATGACCAGGGGCTGGACGGTCAGCCCGAGCGCGACGCCGCGCCCGCAGAAGAGCGTGGCGCTGGCCCAGACCGGGGTGGCCGGGCCGAGCAGCAGCATGGCCAGGGTGGCCGCGGCCAGCAGGGCCAGCCCGCCCGCGACGCTGCCCACGATGATCGCGGGGCGGCCCCGGCCGCGCTCGAGCAGCACGCTGCCCAGCCAGCTGGCCAGGCCCATGACCACGCCCTGCGGCAGCAGCGCCAGCCCGGTGACGGCGGCCGTCCGGTGCTGGATGTCCTGCAGGTACACCGGGGCCAGGAACAGCACGGAGAACAGCACCACGCTGGCCACGCAGGCCAGGGCCAGGGTAAGGGCCCGGCGCGGCGCGGCCAGCACGCTCAGGTTGACCGCGGGGGCGGTGTGGCCCGCCCGGCGCCGGTGCCAGAGCAGGTAGCCGCCGATCAGGGCCAGCCCGCCCAGCCAGGCCGGGGCGGACGCGGCGGACAGCCAGCCGTGGCCGGGACCCTGGCTGGCGCCGTAGGTGGCCAGGCCCAGGCCCGTGCTGAGCAGGGCCAGGCCGGGCACGTCGAGCCGGGCCGACGGGTCGCCGGCCGGGCCGCCGCGCGTGCGGCGCAGCAGCCGCAGGCCGGCCAGCGCGGCCAGCCCGGCCGGCACGTTGACCAGGAACACCGACCGCCAGCCGAACACCCCGATCAGCAGGCCGCCGAGGGCGGGCCCGAGGGCCGGTGCGGCGAACAGCATGATGCCCGCGCTGGGCGGCATGGTCTTGGCCGCGCCGTCGCGGCCCAGCAGCAGGCCCATGGCCAGCGGCACCATCGGCGCGCCGAGCAGGCCCGCCGTCACCCGGGCCGCGATGAGCAGGCCCACGCTCGGCGCCACCGCGCAGGCCGCCGAGGCGAGCACGAAGCCGGCCAGCGCGGCCGTGTAGGCGGGCATGGCGCCGAACCGCCGGGCCAGCCACGGGCTGGCGGCCAGCCCGCAGGCCAGGCCGAGCAGGTAGCCGCTCAGCGCCCAGGCCGCGGTGGCCAGCGTGGTGTGCAGGTCGGTGACGATGACCGGCACGGCCACGTTGACCACCGAGGAGTCGATCATCGAGAGCATCGGGCCGGCCAGCAGGACCAGCTGGAGCAGGCCCTCGGGGACGTGCGGCCTGCCCGGGCCGGCCCGGACCCGGGTGGCGGTCACGGCGCGCCGCCGGCCGCCGCGGCCAGGTCCATGAGCCAGGCCAGCTCGCGGCGGGCGCTGTCGCGGTGGAAGTCCATGACCCGCAGACCCCAGGGCTCCGCCTGGGCGTCCGGCCGGAGCGAATCGAGGTGGTCGATCTGGGCTTGCACCAGGCCCTGGCGCACCGCGATGATCCGCAGCCGGTCCTCGGGTGGCAGGTCGGCGAAGAACGACACCCGCACCTGGAACTCGTTGTCGTCGGCCAGCAGCGCCGGGTCGGCGTCGCGGATCATCGACTGGAACAGGTCATAGCCGGTGTCGGTGAGGCGGAACACGTTCCGCGGCGGGCGGCCCGGATCGGCCTCGGCGGCGGCCCGTTCGACCGCGCCCTGCTCCTCGAACCGGCGCAGGGCCGGGTACAGGACGTTGTTGTTGATCGACCGGCCGCCCAGGATCCGCTCGACCTGCTTCTTGATCTCGTACCCGTGCCGCGGACGGTCGCGGAGCACCCGCAGCATCAGTATGTCAAAGTACACGGGGTTAGATTAACCTAGGTTAGGCTAACTCACTAGAGCCTGATGACCCCCCGCAGTGCCCTGGGTGGGAGCTGATTACTCTTCGTCGACGTAGCGGAGCTCCTGGGTGGCGAACCAGAGCAGCTCGTGCCCTTCCGCGCTGTCCACCAGGAACTGGGCGTCGTCGTCGCCGGAGTCGGCCCCGGGCAGCGCGGCCGCCGCGGCCCCGATGTCGTCCGCCGCGATCCGGTCGTCGACATGCCCGGACGCCACCCGGTCCAGCGGGACCGGCGCGGACAGCTGGACCAGGGTCGGCTCGTCGAAACCGCCCTTGGCGTCCACCTGCTCATCCGGCACGTCGGCGGCCAGCACCACCCGGCGGCGCGGGGCGCCCGGGTCGGCCAGCAGCAGCCGCAGCGACGCCCGGGCCGCGTGCATCATCGCGACGTACTCGAGTTCTTCCAGGTCACCACTGGCGTACCACTCGCGCAGCGCGGGAGTGACGGCGAACGCGGTGACCGGCGCCGGGCCTACTTCCGCGTCGCGCAGTACCGAGTCGAGCATGCTGACCGTGGCCGGCAGGTAGACGCGCATGATGTTGTCCCCGTTGAGATGTATGCGGTCAGCCCGTGCTGTCCGGTGCTTCCCTGCCGGTAAGTCTGCCACCGAGGGCCGCCACCACGGCAGCGATCGCCGCGTCCAGGGGCTCATGCTCCCAGACCCGGACCACCTGCCAGCCGGCCGCGGCCAGCGCGGCGTCCGCGGCCCGGTCCCGCTCCATGTTGCGGCGCAGCTTGGGCGCCCAGTACCACTCGTTGACCGTGGGGTCCCGGCCATGCTCCGGGCAGACGTGCCAGAAACAGCCGTCCACGAACACCGCCACCCGGCGGGCGGTGAACGCGATATCCGGCCGCACCCGGGTACCGGGGGCCAGGTCAAGCCGGTAGTCCTTGCGGAACCGGTAGCCCCGCCGGTGCAGCGCGCTGCGCAGGGCCAGTTCCGGCTTGGTGCCGGTGCGCTTGATGGCCCGCATGTTCGCCGAGCGTCCCGGGCTGGACGGGCTCGGATAGTCAGCCACTGGCTAAGGCTAGGGCAGCGAGTCCGGGGCCGGCAGCCCAACCAGCGCACCCAGCCGGGCCACGGTTTCCCCCGGATCGGTGTGCCAGACGCCGGTCATGCCGAGCGCCTGCGCGGCCAGCACGTTGGCCTCGAGGTCGTCCACGAACACACACTCCCCCAGGGGCAGCCCGAGCAGCTGCGCGGCGTGCCGGAAGATGCGCTCCTCGGGCTTGCGCATGCCGACCTCGGCCGAGATGACCACCGCATCGAACAGCTCGGGGAACAGGTCCACCGGATAGCTGGTCACACCCCACGAGTTGGACAGCAGCGCGGTGCGCACCCCGGCCGCGCGCAACTGGCGGAGCAGTTCCAGCATGGGCTGGCTCAGTACGGTGGCGGCGAACATCCGGTCCAGCAGGCCCGCGGCCGGGACCGGGGTGCCGTCGCGGCGGACGATCTGCGCCGCCAGCAGCTGCTCGAACTCCGCGTCGGTGCACTCGCCGCGCTCCAGCGCGTGGATCGGATTGGCCTCCCCGGTGGACTCATAGGCGCCGGTCACCCACGGCCGCATCACCGCGACGTAGCTGTCGAAGTCGATGTCGTCGGCGGCAATCCAGGCCCGCACCGTGTCCAGCAGCGGGCCGGTCAGGACGCCACCCCAGTCGGTTATCACGCCACGCAGCACCCTCTGATGGTACGAGGCGGCGGGAACCTGGTCTGGTTCCCGCCGCCTCGATGGTGGTGCCGCTCCCCCCGGGCACCGGGGGTTACCGGGTTTCGCTGGCCGCGGCCGGCTGCCCGGTCCGGGTGTGCGTCCGCACGGCCGGCTCGGTCGCGTGCCGGCGGCCAGGCACGACACGGTACGGGGCCAGGTGCCGCCGGGCCACGGTCAGCCCGTCCACCGCAGCCACCGGGGCGGACGGCACGAACTCGCTCACGTGCGGCTCGGCCGCTTCCTTGGCCCGGAAGTAGGCGCGGGCCTCGGTGTAATCGGGGTGGCGGTGCGGCCGCTTGAAGGTGAGCCACAGCGGCACGCCAACCATGGCCGCCACGATCACGGCGATGATGGGGAAGTTGGCGATCACGGCGCCAGTCACGGTTATCTCCTCTTTCCTTTTCCGGTTTCTCTCCGGTCCGGCGGGGAGCCGCCGGTGTCGATGTCTTCACCATGCCCGGGCGCGTTCTGTTAGCTGTTGGCAAAGCTTCTGTGCTGGCTCTGAGTCGGCCACCGGCCCAGGGACCCGGGATCCGGGGACTGTCAGAACCAGGCCGTAACGTGCTGGGTAGCAGCCAGGATGGGCCCGGAGGGGAGAGCCACATGTCTGAGACCAGCGCACCCGTTGTCACTGGCGAGCGAGCTGACCTGCTGGCCGCGCTGGCCAAGCAGCGTCACTTCCTGCGGTTCACGGCCCGGGATCTGACCGACGAGCAGGCCGCGCGGCGCACCACGGCCAGTGAGCTATCCGTCGGCGGCCTCATCAAGCACGTCACGCTCACCGAGCGGCGCTGGATCCGGTTCATTAAGGACGGCCCGGCCGCGATGAGCTGGGACGGGGGCGACATGACCGACTGGATGGCCGCGTTCCGGATGCTGGAAGGCGAGACGCTGACCGGGCTGCTGCAGGCCTACGAGCAGGTCGCACAGGAGACCGCGGAAGTGGTCGCCACGCTGCCCGACCTGGACGCCGCCCAGCCGCTGCCCGAAGCGCCCTGGTTCGAGCGCGGCGCCAGCTGGTCCGCCCGCCGGGTGCTGCTGCACGTGCTGGCCGAGACCGCGCAGCACGCCGGGCACGCCGACATCATCCGCGAGTCGCTGGACGGCGCCAAGTCGATGGGCTGAGGCCCGGCCGGCCCTAGCCCAGCCCGGCGTTGCTGTGCTGGCGCAGCAGCGCGGCCACCAGGTAGCTGGCCTGTGGGGAGCCCAGCCCGGAGGCCATGTCGTAGCCCTTGGTGGCGTGGTAGCACGGCTTGCTGCGCTTGCCGCCGTACCGGCAGGTGTAGTGCGAGGGATGGCCGCCCCGGGCCAGGTAGTCGTTGTTGCCGGTGCGCACGTCGGTGAACGCCTTCGGGTCGGTCCGGTCGATCCGGTACAGGCTGGGCGACAGCAGGCCGAGACGGTGGTCGCCGCGCTGCTGGTCGGCCAGCGCGGTCAGCGCGGCCCACAGCGGGGTGGCCAGGCTGGTGCCGCCGATGGTCTGCCAGCCCGGGTTCTTGCGGAAGGCGCCGGCCGTGCCGTAGATGACGTAGCCGCGGGTGCTGCGTTCGCCGGGGCTGGCCGCCGTGCCTAGCGCGGCCAGTGCGGACACGTCGGGCACCTCCCGGCAGTCCCGGCCGCGTGGGGCATGGCACGGCTTGCCGCTGGAGTTCCGGCTGTGATCGAACCCGGCCTGCCAGGCGGGCATCTTCCACATCCGGGAGATGCCGCCCCCGCCCGCGATGTTGCCCGGGCTCGCGACCGGATGCCCGGGCCGGCCGTTGAACGGCGCCTTGAACCCCTGCCCGTACGGGGTCTGGTTCCACACCGACTGGACCGGCGGTGAGCCGTAGCGGGTGATCTCGGTGCCGCCAACCGCGGTCACGAACGGCTGGCTGCCCGGGTCGTCCACCTGGAGGCTGTAGTAGGCGGGGTTCGGTACCTTCATGCCCCGCCCCGGCAGGCAGTCGACAGAACCGTCGTCGCCGGCCGCGGCCAGCATCGACTGGCCCTGAACCGACATCTCCTGGAAGATCTCCGACTCCAGGCCGATCAGGTGGGAGCCGATTATTGGCTCGCAGCTCCCCCAGGACGTGCTCACCACCTGGGCCCGGTCCTGCTGCGCGATCGCGCCGTAGTTGTCCAGCAGGGCCGCGGCGCCACGGCTGGCCGGCGCCTCGTAAACCAGGATGCTGGCCTGCGGCGCCATGGCCGCGACGATCTCGATGTCCGCGGTGACCTCGGTGGTTCCGTCCGGGTTGGCCGCGATACTGGTGCCGCCCAGCACCCGCACCCGCTGCACCGACGGGCTGATCTGGTAGCACCGCTCGTAGTTGCGGATGTCCTGGCTGGAGTAGTCGGCCAGTTCGTACAGCGCCACCGTGACGTGCTGGCCGAAGTCACCGGCCCGGTACAGCGGGCTGAACTTGTACGCGGTGGCCAGCCAGGCGGCGGTGTACACGTGCCGGGTGGTGCGCGCCGCCGGGCAGGCCCGCGGGCCGGGCACCGGGCCGCCGCCCGTGGCCCGGGCCTGCTGGGCGGCCAGGTGCGGCTGGGCGGCCAGGTGCGGCACCTGATCGGGCGCCGCGCCGCGGGCCAGCTGGGGGTGCAGCACCTGCAGGTTGTCCAGGCCGACGACCGCGGCCACCCAGTGGCGCAGCCCGCTGGGCAGTTCCGGGGGCGACTGGTTGGCCCAGGCCAGCCGGCCGCCCGCCAGCCGGACCCGGGCGATCTTGACCCGGAACGCCGCCTCGAACTGGCGGACCGAACCGGTGACCGGCAGCAGCAGGCCGTCGCCGAGGACCGGCTGCGTGGTCAGGTGCTGCGCGTGCAGCCAGGCGCGCGTACGGGCCAGCACGGCGGCCGGCGGCCCGAACCGCCGCTGCACCTGCGCCGGGCGCAGGAAGTGCCGGAACTGAGTCGTGCCCGGGGTGGCTACCCGGGTGGCCAGCTGCTGCAGCCGGGCTGGGTGGGCCGACCGCAGCGCGATCGTGACGTGCAGCGTGGCCGACCTGCGCTCCGCGCCGTCCAGCCGGGCCCCGGCCGGCAGCGCCGGCGCCGCGCCGACCGGCGCCAACCCCGGCCCAGTCTGCGCTCCACGAGCTGCTTTCCCCGCCTGGGCGGCAGCGCCCGCCTGGGCGGCCGCGCCGACCATCCCGGCCAGCACGGTCACCGCCAGCCCAGCCGAGTACACCGGCCACATCCGTCGCTTGAGCATCGCCCACCCCCGTAGCAACCGGAAGATCAGCGGCATGCTAAGTGGGTTAGTGGCACCGGGCCGGTGACCAGACATTCCGCGCGAGTACCACCCCGCCCCGGGCAACCCGGACTCGCCCCCGGCCCCTCACGGGTGAAGCCTTCATACAGTTCTGGGAACTGCATGAGTGCGGCATTGATGTAGTCGGGTGTGCATGAATGCCGCATTCATGCACACCCGACACGGCGCGGCCACCGCCGGGCCGGGGTGGCAAGAAGCCCGGCGGGCGTCAGGATCAGGCGAGGTCGAAGCGGTCCAGGTTCATGACCTTGTCCCAGGCCGCGACGAAGTCGCGGACGAACTTCTCCTTGGCGTCATCGCAGGCGTAGACCTCGGCCAGCGCGCGCAGCTCGGAGTTCGACCCGAAGATCAGGTCGACCCGGCTGCCGGTCCACTTGACCTGGCCGCTGGTGTCCCGGCCCTCGAACGTGTTCGCGTCCTGGGCCGTCGGCTGCCACGTCGTGCCCATGTCGAGGAGGTTGACGAAGAAGTCGTTGGTCAGCTTTCCAGGCGTGGCGGTGAACACCCCGAGCGGCGACTGCTGGTAGTTCGCCCCGAGCACCCGCAGGCCACCGACCAGGACCGTCATCTCCGGGGCGCTCAGCGTGAGCAGGTTGGCCTTGTCGAGCAGCCGGTACTCGGCCGGCAGCCCGTTGCCCTTGCCGAGGTAGTTGCGGAACCCGTCCGCCTGCGGCTCGAGGGCGGCGAACGACTCCACGTCGGTCTGCTCCTGGGCCGCGTCGGTCCGGCCCGGCCGGAACGGGACCTCGACGTCGAAGCCGGCGTCCCTGGCCGCCTTCTCCACGCCCGCGGCCCCGGCCAGCACGATCAGGTCGGCCAGCGACACCTGCTTGCCGCCGTCGTGCGCGGTGTTGAAGGCCGACTGGATCCCCTCCAGGGCGCGCAGCACCGTGGTGAGCTGCTCGGGCTGGTTGACCTCCCAGCCGCTCTGCGGTTCGAGGCGGATCCGCGCGCCGTTGGCGCCACCGCGCTTGTCGCTGCCACGGAACGTGGAGGCCGCCGCCCACGCGGTGGACACCAGCTGGGACACCGGCAGGCCCGAGGCCAGGATCTGGCTCTTCAGCGCGGCCGCGTCGGCCGCGTCGATGACCTCGTGCGTCCGCGCCGGGACCGGGTCCTGCCAGATCAGGTCCTCGGCCGGGACCTCAGGCCCGAGGTAGCGCACCTTCGGGCCCATGTCGCGGTGGGTCAGCTTGAACCAGGCCCGGGCGAACGCGTCCGCGAACTCGTCCGGGTTGGCCAGGAAGCGCCTGGTGATCTGCTCGTACACCGGGTCCATGCGCAGCGACAGGTCGGTGGTCAGCATGGTCGGCGGGCGGCGCTTCGCGGGGTCCTGGGGGTCGGGCACGAGGTCCGCGCCCGCGCCGCCCTTCGGCTGCCACTGGTGCGCGCCGGCCGGGCTCTTGGTCAGCTCCCACTCGTAGCCGTACAGCGTCTCCAGGAAGCTGTTGTCCCACTGAGTCGGCGTGGCCGTCCACGTGACCTCGATACCGCTGGTGATAGCGTCACGGCCCACGCCGGTGCCGTAAGAACTCTTCCAGCCCAGGCCCTGCTGCTCGATCGGGGCCGCCTCGGGGTCCGGGCCGACGCTCTCCGCCGGGCCGGCGCCGTGCGTCTTGCCGAACGTGTGACCGCCGGCGATCAGGGCCACCGTCTCCTCGTCGTTCATGGCCATCCGGCGGAACGTCTCCCGGATGTCGCGGGCGGCCGCGATCGGGTCCGGGGTGCCGTTCGGGCCCTCCGGGTTGACGTAGATGAGCCCCATCTGAACCGCGCCGAGCGGCTCCTGGAGGTCCCGGTCGCCGCTGTAGCGCTCGTCGTCCAGCCAGGTCGTCTCGGGGCCCCAGTACACATCCGCGTCCGGCTCCCAGACATCCGCCCGGCCGCCGCCGAAGCCGAACGTCTTGAAGCCCATCGACTCCAGCGCCACGTTGCCGGTGAGGATCATCAGGTCGGCCCAGGAGATCTTCTGGCCGTACTTCTTCTTGACCGGCCACACCAGCCGCCGTGCCTTGTCCAGGCTGACGTTGTCCGGCCAGCTGTTCAGCGGCGCGAAGCGCTGCTGGCCGGAACCCGCCCCTCCGCGGCCGTCACCGATCCGGTAGGTGCCCGCGCCGTGCCAGGCCATCCGGATCATGAGCGGGCCATAGTGGCCGAAGTCCGCCGGCCACCAGTCCTGCGAGGTCGTCAGCACCTCGGCGATGTCCCGTTTGACCGCCGCCAGGTCGAGGCTGCTGAACGCCTCGGTGTAGTTGAAGTCCGCACCCAGCGGGTTGGTCACCGGCGGGTTCTTGGCCAGGATCTTCAGGTTGAGCTTGTTCGGCCACCACTCATAGTTGGCGTCCCCCATGGTGGGCTGGACCAGGCCGTGCGCGACCGGACAGCCACCGACCTGCTCCTCCTGCCCGGCCTCGGGGGTGGCACCTTCGACGACGGTTGGATCATGGTTCTCGGTCATGGGATTCCCTCCGGAACTTGGCGACTGATCGCGGTTGATTAGGTGGTGCGGGCGGTGGAACAGCGGGGGCACAAGCCCCAGTAGGTCACCTCGGCTTCGTCGATCGAGAAGCCATGGTCGTCGGACGGAGTCAGGCACGGCGCCTGGCCGACCGCGCAGTCGACGTCAGCGACGCAGCCGCAGGATCGGCACACGACGTGGTGGTGGTTGTCCCGCAGGCGCCCCTCGTAGCGGGCCGGGCTGCCGGCCGGCTCGATGCGGCGGACCAGCCCGGCCTGGGTAAGCGCGTTCAGGGCGTCGTACACGGCCTGCAGGGAAACCAGGCCGACCCGGTCGCGCACTCCGGCGGCGATCGACTCGACGCCGAGATGGTCACCGGTCCGGACGGTCTGCAGCAGGGCGACCCGGGCGGCGGTCACCCGCAATCCGGCGCCGCGCAACTCCTCGGCGATGGCCGGAGTCTCAGCTGCGCTCACAGGACCTAACCTATCGAGGTAAACGTGAACGTCTCAAGACAACGAATGACTCAAGTTTAGACAGTCTGGTCCCGGGCGGCCGGGCGGGGACCCAGGAGGCTCCCGCCCGGCTCACGGTGGCGCGGAGGCGTCCGGCTCGGGTATTGGTGGGCAGGTGGATCCGGCACAGGCGCTGCGCGAGATCGCGTTCCAGCTGGAACGGGCCGGGGCACCGACCTACCGGGTGCGGGCGTTCCGCCGGGCCGCGCAGGTGGTCCGCGACCTGCCCGCGGCCGAGCTGGAGCGGCGCGTGCGGGACGGGACGCTGCGCGCGCTGCCCGGCATTGGCGCGACCACGGCCGAGGTGATCACCCAGGCGGCGGCCGGGGAGCAGCCCGGCTACCTGACCAAGCTGCTGGCCGAGGCGCCCGCCGGCGGCGCGCCGAGCCCGGCGGCCGGCCCGGGATCCACGCCGCGGACGGGCCTGCGGGCCGCGCTGCGCGGCGACTGCCACACCCATTCGGACTGGTCTAAATGGTATATTTATGAACATGGCCAGGACGCTGTTAGCACCGCTCAGGCTCTCGCACTACAAGGACTCGTCCGTCAACCCGGCAGGCCAGCGGGCGAGGATCACCGAGTATGCCGAGGACCACGACGATCATGTGATCTTCGTGGACGTGGACATGGACGTGTCGGGCGCCGACCCCATCAGGGAGCGCCCCGGTCTCGGGCCGTGGCTGGCCCCGGACAAGATCGGGCAGATTGACGGCTTTCTGGCCGATGAGATGGACCGGCTCAGCCGCGACATGCTCGACTACCTCCAGTTCGCGCGAGACATGGCGGCGCTGGGGAAGGTCATCATTGATGTCAGCGACGGAACCGACACCAGCACCGAACGCGGGCGCCAGCAGCTTGAGGACCGCATTCTCGCCGCACAGCGTGAACGCGAGAGGATGGCCACGAGGCGCCGCAAGGCGGCGAAGAGGCTGAGCGACGAGGGCCGCTGGGGTGGCGGCACTCCCGGGTATGGCTATTCGCCGCGCTGCATATGCCACGGTGAGCGCCGGTGCCCTGAGCCACCCGACCGTCAAAAGGGCTGGTGGCGGGTCCAGGACCCCGACGAAGCGCCCGTCGCGAAGTGGATGATCCAGCAGCGCATCGCGGGCAGGGGGTTCAGCGCGATAGCCAGCGAGCTGAACGAGCGCGGCATCCCGGCCCCGCGTGGGGGCAAGTGGAACGCCAGCACCGTCAGCAAGATTCTCACGTCGCCGCTGCTGCTTGGTCACGTCGTCGTGCTGAAAGGCGAGACCGGCGTCAAGGGCACGCCGAGCTACAAGAAGGGTCAGGTAGTCGCGACCAGGCGCGGCAAGGACGGCCAGCCGGTCATGTTCACCGACGAGCCGCTGATCGACGATCAGAAGACCTGGGATGAGCTGCAGGAAGCTATCGGGGCTGGTTCTCGCGCCCGGGGACAGGCGCAGTCGCGGCACATGCTCTACCGCGTGCTGTTCTGCCGGTCGTGCTCCCCCAGACCGCTTAGCCCGGAAACCGGTGTACGCATGTACGGCTCCCGGCGGCACACGACCTGGCACGAGGTCCGCCGTGAGTCAGTCCAGTTCGCCTCTCAGGATCAGCTTGATGCCCTTGGCGCCTTCATCCTGGGACAGCGCAAGCAAGCCGGACTATCGCTACGC
>Ga0335085_10014423_pt1 | contig 11526 bp, 13 predicted proteins | sample Lox_Sample_45_FD_206712 | JGI IMG/M metagenome (GOLD analysis project Ga0335085, IMG submission 206712) | Soil microbial communities from Loxahatchee National Wildlife Refuge, Florida, United States - Lox_Sample_4.5 | ecosystem: Environmental > Terrestrial > Soil > Wetlands | place: USA... | reverse complement strand
GGTACGTTCTGTTATCTGTGTGTCCGGGTTGGATCCTTAACTGAGTGGCGGAGGAGGAGGGATTGTACCCTATGTTGGTGAGATTGAGGTGACTGGTCGGTGAGGGTTGGTATGTCTCTTGTTTTCAACACGAAAATTGAATTAGCGTTTTTCGCCAGTGTTAGAGAGGGTTCCGGACGTGCTGAAATCACCAAAAATTAGTAGCAAGAGTAGAGACACAATTTGAGCGCAACTCTGACAGCTCCGAGGTCGAAAAAGGGGAAGTCGGAAAAATTTTGGAGCGACTCAAAGTTCTCGTGCCGGAAGAGACTGGTCTTCGTGGCGGAGTATCTCCACACCCTCCGCCATGTACTGCTACTACTTTGCGACTAATACTGCCGCCTGCTTGAGTTGACTTGTGCCGCGTCACGATCTGGTGAATCTGAACGGCTTCAAACTCGGAATCCGACACGCAGCTGCCGACTTTAAAAGCCAGGAACCGCCCAGTCCTTGAAGACCAGAGGTCACTGCGCAATAAATGCGAGTGTCGAAAAGGAGCTTGCCGGTAAGGTAAGCCCGGCTAGTTCGAAAGGAACGACTCCGCGCCCTGTGAAGCACAGAGACCAACGACAGGCTGTTGATCACGGCTTGTTGGGTGCTGTGTTTATCTGCTTTCAGTTCTCCTACAAGTCAAATCTCGTGAACTTGTTCTTCAAAGGAGAACTCCACGAACCTCAATCATCTCGATTTGCCAGTTACCGATATCGTGCAGACCTGCACATTCTTCGAACGCCATTTTGGGTTCAAGGAAGTGTATTCGCGTGAGGACGGTCTTACTGTTCTGCTCGACGAGGACGGTTTTGCGCTCACGCTAAGTCCGCTTTCCGAAGGCCAGTCCGCAAAGTATCCGGACGGTTTTCATGTCGGATTTAACGTGGATAGCGAGGACGATCTCTTTGAGGCGCACAGAAACCTGCTGACTTCTGGCGTTCCCATCGTGCAGCCCTTGGGTGACCTCGCAGGCGAGATGACATTCCATTGTCACGCGCCCGGTTCGCTTCTCGTCGAAGTCGCATACCGCCCAAGGTCCTAGTTTGCTAAGGGTGTACTGGGGTGACGCGTGTTGCGTTTGCATCGCGTCACCTCCGGGGCAAACAGATGATGAGACCTTTTGATTGTTCGTCCGCAAATCCTAGATGGGAAGACGTGGCTACACAACTCCGGGAGGCCGTCGCGTAAACGCCTTGTTACAGGAATCTCCCTTTCGAAGGAATATCCCGGCATAAAGATACGGGTCAACAGTTCCTAGCTGCGGAATGAACGGCAGTTCAGTTAATTGACCGTAGGGCTGGGAGTGAGCGCCCGCCGGTCGGGCGGGTTGAGTCCCAGGCTTGCGAAGGCTGCGTCAAATTTCCCCGACATCACCATCCACGTGAAGGTCGCGTACGAACTACTCTCTTCGGCGCGAGACTGACAAATGTAGAGAACAATTATCCTTGGATCACGTTCGTGACCGAGATAACAGATCCGCACGTTTTCGCGGCTAAAACGGAACACATTCGATAGCGATCCGGAAAGCGCGTTCTTCTGATTGAAAGGATCAGAGGGTATGCCCTTCGTCAGCGCCTCCTCGAGTGAGCGGAACAACGTAACTTTGGGATTGCGTTCGTCTCCGGCCGCAAGGCAGTTCGCCGCCTCTTTATAGAATTCGCTGTAGGTAGCTTCGGCGGTTGCCGTGAATTGTATTTGGAATGGAGCGTTCATTTGGCCCCTCCCGGAAAATTACTTCTTCTTAAGTTCGGCTTTGATCAGATTGAAGTCTTTCGTTCGTCCATTGGTGACATCCTCGATTCCTGCGCGGAAGGCCGCTGATTCCTCGGGACTGCTGAGGACGTATATGGTCTTCATAAGTGAATCCAGTTGGTCCTGCAAGATAAGAAATTTCTCATAGGTGAGGAGCACAGCAAGAGGTTGATCGTTCTCCTGCAGAACGAGCGTCTTGTCCATAGACTTTAGATCATCGGAATTGAGTTTTCGAAGGCGACTAACGCCGACATGCTCAACGGAAGGATCAATTCGTGGGATGGTGCCGGCTGCGAACCGCGACATAACGTTCCTCCTGTGGGATTATCCTGGCCAAGCTATTGGTGGGCCGAAGGCAATACAGAGTAGGGGCAACAAACTTCGAGTGTCAAGACACATTTTTGCATAGTACCGCCAACAATAAAGGCATATATTAAGCATAATATTGCCCTTGACTGCGCTTATCGCGTACAGTATTTTGCCTTTATTCGGGTCGGGTCGGTTTGCCTAAGTTTGGATTTCGTAGGCAACAAAGCCAGAACCGAGTGTTCGAACAAATCTAGAATGGCAAGGTGGAAGCTTATGAATGAGCAAAAGCAAGTAGGTGCAGGAGACCGCTTGGAGAAGGCTGTGGAAGAGCTCGAGGCGGCGGAAGGGCGCTTGGTCGAAGCTCGCAAGGAGGAGGCGGCGGCCGAGCATGACATCGCGGAGGCCGTGAAGGTGATCAAGGAAGAGGAGAAGCGCCAGGAGGCGGAAGTGCATGTGATTCACGTAAACGAAGTCGAAAAAGCTACGTTCCGGGAAAAACTCACGGCGACTTTGCAGCAAGTATGGAACAAGTCTTACGACGAGCTCAAAATCCAGCGGCGGCCGAAGGACGTCTTCCAAACCGCAGACGAGCACCCGAAGTCGTTGATGAACGACTTGCAGCTCACACTTGCGGAAGCTCGCGAGCGGCATGTGATCAAGGATTTTTGTTTCGGGATTGCCTCAGAAACCGGTGGCGCCGGGGGGTGGTGAAGCCCACGGAGCGACCGACGCTGGACTTGGCAGCGGGACTGAAGGCTCTGGAGGAGGATCTGCCTCGGGTCGTGAATGTACTTGGTGTCACCTCATTGAGCGACCTGGGCTGGTCGCGCCCGAAGCCACTGGTATTGTTGGTCCCAATGAAAGCCACTTGGCAGGGACAGGAGGACGCGTATCTGCTGCGTTTGAGCTTCGAGGCATATCGGCGATGGCCGCCGAGCGCACGCTTTGTCAATCCTGCGACTCAGGACTATGTTCATCCGGATGATCAGCACCACGTCCCAAAGCTTACAAGCCCCGAATGTCAGACCCATATCGCGTACCAGATGAATGCTCAGGCACCGAAAATGCAACTAATCTGTTGCTCGGCAACGTTTGAGTTTTGGGATGTGTTGCATGACGTCGAAGAACACCACATGTGGAGAGGAACAGAAACATTTCTTACCACGATCAATGCGATTCAAAAGGCTTTTGGTTCGCACTACCAGGGGAGATTCTGAGCAGTGAGAAGCGAAGACACATTCCGGCGTGTTCCTCCGACTGTACCATACAGGCCCGGAACACTCGTGCTTCGGGTGCCCAAACAAGCCCTTGCGGCGACTGTGGAGCTGCTGCAACGCGCAGGGAAAAAGGAGAGCGGCGTTCTATGGTACGGGCCAAGGGACAGTGCGGGCAACGGCACGGTAGTCTACGTTGTCGCTCCACGACAGGAAATGTCCTGGGGAAACTATCATATTTCGGCGGAGGAGTTGGCGCGGGTGGTGCATGGCTTGTCGGGAGATTGGAAACCGTTGGCACAGGTTCATAGCCATCCCGGAATACTTATTGAGCATTCCCCGTATGATGATCGGATGGCTATTAGCACGCGTGTCCTTTCGCTCGTCTTCCCGAACTATGGTCGTAAAGCCAAGACGTTCCCGACAGGGATCGGTGTTCACGAATGTCAGGACGGGTACTGGCATCTGCTGAATCCCGCAACAGCGCGGCGCCGCATCATCGTGACCGGGGGTGAAGTGAAGGTAGAGGACTTTCGATGAACCGCGAGCATTCGATCGGCGATCGCCATCTTCTAACCGTAGACGGACTCGAAGACAAGCCGGTTTTCGAAAAGCAATTTATACGGATCATTGTCTCCGAGCGCTGGGCCGGAACGAAGTCCGGCCAGTTCCTCACGTCCTGTCTGGTCAACCTGTTGTGCAGACAAATACCCCTGGTTGGTTCGATCGAGATCGTTTCGCCCAAAGTGAAGTGTCCTGTGCCATTGCCAACCGGAGAGGCAGGAGATTTTCCGAATTCTCTGCAAGCATTCGGGGCTTGGGCGACGGGCGGTATCGTTGGCGTTTCAACCACAGAAACGGAGGTAAAGGCAGACTTTACGGTCTTTGTTGGTGAGGCTCCAGTCAGCCATATATATAACTCCGCGAATTCGCTGCTGGCCATCGGGGATGGTTGGAAGGCGTGGGTCGGAATTCCAGGGGAGTCACCGAGGGCCGTCGAAGCGCGAAGCATTAACCCCCTGGGGCCTTTCTTTGCGGCTGCGCTGGTGGCCGGTGAAATATTCAAGAAAAGCCGTGGCATTCGTCGTGGCCGATACATCTCTGGCGGCGGTTATTCCCTCTGGTCGGGGGAAACATCGGTCGACTGGAATCGGCTCGCGGACGGGCCGGAAATCGCGGGCGCTCGCATTCCGGCGGTACACATCATGGGAGCGGGAGCTGTAGGCAACGCGATGGTTTACGCCATTGCGAGTTCAGGATTGCACGAGGCTTACATCGTTGTAATCGACGATGACAAGTACGACGCTACGAATCTGAATCGCTGCCTATTGGCAGGGTGGGCCGATCTCAACGAATACAAAGTTGACGCCGTGGTCCGCATGCTGGAACGGGCGGGGCTCGGTGCTTTCCCGTTCAGGGGCTCGGTGAAATCCTACATGACGTCATCCCGGGCCGGACTGCGGAAAGACGTTGGCGAGAGGGTTGACAATTTGATCTTTGAGTTGGTGGCATCGTGCGTGGACAAAGGAGTATCGCGGCAGGACATTCAAGGACTTGGGCCACAGGTTCTCTTGGGTGGCAGCACACTTGATCTCCAAGCAAAATCCAATTTCTATTCCGGCCGGGTGGGAACCGCCTGCCTGGCATGTTTCAATCCGGCAGAACGAGGTGGAGAGAAGATTCGAGCGTTGGAGTCCCGGCTACGCCAGATGGAGAAGTCGGAGCGCGTGGTATTCCTGACAAAAGAAGGGCTCGACGTTGCTGCCATCGAGGAGTATCTCGCTGGTGCGGAATGTGGAGGTCTGGGAGAAGCGTCGTTACAGGATTTCGCTTCGCGACCCCCTGCTTCGTTTTCGGCTGGCTTTGTGTCTTTAAGCGCGGGCTTACTGGCGACGGCAGTGCTACTGCAGAAATCGGTGTTCTCTGAGGTGGCACCACGTCGTGGTGATATGACGACGTTCAACTTTTTGAACGGTGGGTTTCTGGATTCAGGTTTGGGTGCCGACGACGCATGCGAACGGAAGTGCCAGAAGAGGAGCGAGGAGCGAGTGGCCAGACCGAGGTAGATTAGTCGCACAACAAACTTGTCCTCCAGAGCAGGACGAGGTTCACGGCTTGCCCGTAGGCTGTGACGATGGGTTTCCTGCGGTGGAATGAACGGCTTGCGGAGCCGCCTGCTTGTGCTCCCTCAGCAAGGGGACGACCCCGACGAGAATCCCAACTGCTCCAAGAACGACACCTATCACAAAGGAAATGATTCCCATCTGTGCCGGGAGTCGGAACATCGGGTCGGAAGCCTTCCAGGGGAACCAAAGGGATTGAATTGGAGACAGCTGGTCGAGCAGAAACTCGTAGGTCTCGCCGATTTTTACTTCAAGTGCCAGCCTGACATTTAGGTCCATCTCGATTTTGTTATCGTTCGGTTTCCGGCCATTGACAACGATCCACTTCGATCGGCCATTCGGTGCTGTAATTCGACAAATGGTGCCTCGGTGAATATGAGCGCCGTTCCGATCCTTCCGAAATCCTTCCTTAATGCGGACAATGTCTTTCCATGCATCGGTCGTCGCGAGCCGTTTGACAGTGAGTTCGACCGGTTTTGGCCGCTCAGGCTGGGTGCTCTCCATCGCCGCCTCCTTCGGCGGAGCCTATCACAGAGAGCGCTTAGAATCTGTTGACTTTTTCCCTAAGTTCAAGGGAAATAAGTGTGTGAAGCCGTCCTGAAGGTACTGAACGAGCACGTACGCCCCCGACCGATGTCCAGCCAGTCGAGTTTCAATCTGCCAAGGCAGCCTTCCAGCGAAAAGGATATTTTTTTGTGCCACACGGGAGCGCAGAAACCATGGGTTGAGATGCTTGCTGAGCGGATTGAGGCGGAACCGTATGGCAATCGGAACTTGGCGACCGTTTTCGACAAGTGGGATTTTCCAAAGGGCGGAAATATCGTTCTGGATATTGAGAAGTTCATCGACTCTGCGCGATTTATCGGAATTGTGGTTTCTCGGGCCATGTTGCAAGCGGAGTGGCCGACCCTGGAGCGGTCGATCGCGGTGTGGTCGGACGTATCGGGTGCGCGAGGCCGGGTGATCCCCTTGTTGCGGGAAAACGTGACCCTACCGGCCACGCTAAGGATACGAAATTGGATCGATTTCCGAGAGGACGAGAAGTTCGAAGAGAGTTTCGCGGAGTTGATCCGATGTCTCCGAGGTGAAGCGGCTCCAAGAGGGAGGGGTAGCTTCCAGGCGAGGATGATCCCGGTCGTGAGTGCGCTGAAGGGGCCATCGCCCGTTCTGATTACCTCTTCCGTTGGCGCGGATCGAGTCAACGAAAAGTTGGTTGTCAATTTATTTCGGGTGCTATCGGCTCCGCGAAAAATATTCTACGCTGCGACGAAGCTTCGCCAGAAGAAAGACATTCAGGAATACGTAGAGAGTCCGCCGCCTTTTATTTTGCGGGAAGGGCGCCTATATACCTTCACAGACCTCAATCTTTCGAATGCGTTCGGTTCCGCGGTTACTCCGGCGAAGAAGGGTGCGTCAGCGGACACCTTCAGTGATTGGTTCTCCGACGAAGAATACAAACGCAGGGCGATCGAATTGCTGAATGTTTGCCTGAGACAGCACGCCTGGGGCCGGTATTTACGATTTGATGGTGTAAAGTGCCGATATTATTTCTCTCCGAAAGACGGGAAGCCGATACGAATACCTTGGAAGATTGGCGGTCGCGTGCGCTGGAGAGAGGTAACGACCGGGCACACGCGGAGAGAAAAACAAGAGGACGACGGCTTTAAGGAAGTGCCCTTTGGTTGGCGGCATCAGGGATTCCGCGCCAATTTCATGATGGTGATGAACAACTTGATGTTGAAACTAGAACCGACCTACTTGTTGACGAAAGACGACGGAAAAACCCCCCGCACGTCGCGGTGGGTGGGGCCGATTCTGTCCCATTGGACGAACCAGGAACGGAACGGTCAGATCCTGAGGTCCATACGCTTTTGGTCGTTGGTGCTCGCCGGCGCGAGAGAACTGCGAATCGAAACCGGGCAGGAGCCTCTTCGGGTGGATCTCACCCCCTTGTCCGGGAGTTTGGACTTTGGCATCGCTAGCGATCAGATGAGTTTCGATTCGTTGATGGATGCCGAGATGGCCGACGATAGCAGGGTACCGCAGCTTGAATTGGTCTACGGAGAGGAAAGCTCAATCACCGATGCGGAAGAGAACCAATTTCCCGAAGAGGACAAGGACACGGAATAGAGGGAGCCGGGGCAAGAAAGAGCTGAGCGCCGTCTCACTCGAGTCGTTGCTGTCTCAAAGCACGGACAGGCTGTCCTGCTCTTACATCGCGGAGCCGGAACTGCTCTTCGGAGGTAAGGAGCGATGCGTCGATCCTCGAACAGGCTTGGCCGCGTTTGGACCTTACAGCAAGACCGACGCGACACGGCGTGACCATATTCGCGTTGGCATTGTCGGGCCCGCCGATGCTATTGATCGGGCCGTCGCGTTGCTTTCGCAGATCCAGCAATTGATCGAGCAAAAGGACGGTGTGGACTGTGTTTTGCACCCCTCCTTCCCTGGGTTTAACGCAGACGAGCCCTTTCAAATTCAACTGATCACGCAGAGTCTTTGGCATCGACCGATGCGGCCGCTCGATGTTCGACTAGTCGAGGAGGAAGACGACTTTACGCGACGGGTTGGTCTATTGAAGAGATTGATCGCAGAAGACGTCGCAGCATTGGCGGCCCTGGACCCGCCGCCGGACGTGGTGATCTGCGCTATGTCGCAAAGGCTCGAGGAACTGTGCCGCACTGGTATCGCTGAATACGACAAAGAGCGCGCCGAGGTGGAGGAATTCTTGGCCAGTGACGTAGAAGATCTGAAGGATGAAACAGCACGCAGCTTTCGCCGAGGATTGAAAGCCGAATGCATGGACGTATTACCCACGCAGCTGATTTGGCACAAGACGCTGGCAGGGACACGCGGCGTTCAGGATCTGGCGACACGCGCGTGGAACCTGACAACCGCACTCATGTACAAAGCAAGGATTGTGCCCTGGCGACTCGCCGACATGCTGGAGGGGGCCTGCTTTGTCGGCATGTCTTTTTACCATGAAGATGAGGCGCGTTCGCCGTTCCTTCGGACCAGCATTGCACAGGCGTTTACGCAGAGCGGAGAAGGATTCGTGCTGCGAGGCGACAGCGTCGAATGGGACGAGCGGCAAGAGCGGGAGCGCACGCCACATTTGAAGAAAGGCCAAGCCGAGAGCCTCCTGAAACGCGTGTTGGACATCTACGAGAAACAAGTGGGAACAAAAGCGCGTAAGGTGGTCTTGCACAAGAGTTCCCGATATAGCGACGAAGAAAAAGCGGGGTTCGAGTCAGCGCTTTCTGGGACGACAGCGCATTATGCCTTGGTTACCCTGTCTCATCGTCGGATCGTCTGTTTGCGACCGGGTTATAAAGCGGTGCTTCGCGGAACCTGCGTTGACTTTGGAGAGAAGAAGGGGCTCGTTTACACAACCGGATACGTGCCCTTTTTGCGTTGCTATTCGGGATTCCGAATCCCGCAGCCGATTGAAATTACGGAAAACCATGGCTCACTGACGTTTCGGGAATGTGCGGAAGACATTCTTCGCTTGACCAAATTGAACTGGAATACGTCGGATTTCGCGACGCACGACCCGATCACGCTGGCGTTCTCGCGGCGCGTGGGCGAGATTCTAAAGCTGGCGGGATCGAGAGAACCCGCGCTCCAGTATCGGTATTACATGTGAAGGAGATTTCCGGAGGATCGCGGGGATTCAAACAGCGAGAGGCGCGGACTGACGAATGGAAGGCGCCGTCTTCAGCCGGTCGATGGCCAACTGCAAAAGGCGGTCATCGAAAATATGCTGCTTGCGCTCGACCGCTTGTTTCCCTCCCGGCCAGTGAGCAATGCCTTGACGGATAGACGAAAGGTCTGTGGAGTAGCCTTCTTTCTGAATGAGCCAGTCAACCGTGGCTAGAAGTTCCATCCCTAGGGGGGACTCATAGCCATCGATGAGCTTTGCCGTGGCCTCTAGCGCGGGGAGGTACGTTCTGGCCTTGTCGTTGTGGAGGTATTCCTCCACCTTGCCGCGCCGCGCATCGTTAAACCAAATCAGGTCAAACGGACCTGCATCACTAAGGCGCTTGGCGGAATGTAGATAGCTTCCGTCTAAACCGTTCAACAAGTGCCGCAACCTCTCGGCATAAGGACCGAATTTATTGGGGGTAAAGCGCAGGTCGAGAGGATCTTTCTGACCCATTGCGAGGATCGTCGACTGAAGAAACCAGGCGAGCTTGTGTATCTCGAGATTGGTACATTCAAGACCCAGCACAGAATACCGACGGCAAAGCTCTGCAATCAGCGCCCTCGCGGGCGTCAGCTTCTCAAGGCCTTCCTTCTTGGAGACATTTTGGTACGTGCGTGTGGGTTCGTAGACGAGGATTTCAACCTCGTGCAATCCTCCGAGAGCCGCCTCGATTTCGCGACGCACGTCAGGCCAATGCAAACCGCCGTTCCCGCATCCGAGGGGCGGAAGTGCAATCGAACGAATTTTCTTTTCCTTGATGACGCGCGCTAGGTCGCTAAGACCATCGTGAATCCATTCGATCTGGGAATCGCCGCGCCAATGTTTCTTTGTCGGGAAGTTGATGATCCAGTGAGGCTGGACGACCTGTTTGTTTTCGGTCACGAACATGTGCCCGACATGGACCTTGTGGGCTTCGCATGCCTCGACATAAGCGCTCGTGTTGTGAGGGAACGCCTCGCTAAACATCAGGGCAATGCCCTTTCCCATAACGCCTACCTCGTTGACGGTGTTCACGAGGGCTTCGGTGGGAGCTTCGAGAAGATTCCCTTGAACGTATTTGATCATTAGAAATACCAGCCTGGTCTACACAATACCTTGGTGGTGAGACCTAGAATACCACAATTGGTTTCGATTTTTGTTTGCTCCTCGGGCCGATAGCAAATAATGCCTAAGATTGCGGCTATTGGGACGTGCGTATGGACGAGCGCCTCGGCCTGGTACCGTTCGAACTTTCCCGGGTCGTCCGGGTCCCGTTTGAAATCGCGGGACTGCAATCTGGGCCAATCGATTCGGTCGAGCCGGTCCAGAGTGTTATGGAATTCTGCAGGCTCCAAAACGGCGTGCCGGTCCGTAAAAACGAACGGGACTGCCTGCCTCTGAAGTTCGGGTAAGGAGGAAACAAGTATGGCAATTTCAGACATGGAGCGTTGGGTAACGCCGTTCCGGCCTGTCTTAATGTTGAGGAGCATTGGGGAGTATGGGGTGAAATAAAAGGGAACATAATCGGCTAGAGTGCCCCCCGGCGCGATGGGCACGATTCGCCTGGCGCGGCGAGTGATAATTTCCGCGTTCCCAATCGGTGTGTAGTTGAGGTCCGATTGTCCGCTACTGCTACAGTGCAGTCCGTTCGCGAGAATCCACTGGACATTGTTGACGTGGGTAATGCGAAAGATCAGTGCTTTCGCTGGACTGAGGAGCTCGGTCATGGGAGAACTCGTGTATTCCGTACTATAGAATCGAACCGCACGGGATTCAACGAAGCCGCGTTGCGGAGGGCACGGCAACAATGGGATGGCGGAGGCGAGAATTGCGAGAATGCATCTCACATTATGAACTTTACCCGACATCTTGATGCGTTGTGGATCGAGTGTTCGATGTTGTGCGTTTGATTTCCTGGTTTCTGCGTTCGACGAATCGGTCCAGCTCAAGTCGGTCGACGACACGGCGTTTGCCAAGTATGAACGATGGAATCTCCCCTTCTCGCAACAAAGTCTCGATCTGCCAGGTTGTTGCGCTAAGGTACTTGGCGGCATCTTGGATACGGAGCAGGCGTGGAAAGACGAGGGCAGGCAATGGCAACGGAGATTCGTTGTCGGTCCGGTGGATGATTGGCTTGTTCTTGGAACGCATGGCCTACCCTAACCTCAGCTCGGTTATTGGCTTCTGTCGGTCTCATCAGGCAGCAAATTTGAAGTGTTTTGGGTAGCGCCGTCGCCGCGTAATTCAGCTTGCGCTTTTGTGACGGTCCGCGTGGCATAGTCCTGGGGATCGTGCTTGTCGCTCGCGCGATAGTTCGCGATTTGGCGGATGACGTCCTCCGGCGCTTCTCCGCGCGCGAGCGCGCGCTTTGCGAAGGCCCAGTCGTATTCGGACTGACTCAAGGACCGTGGAG
>Ga0335085_10014422_pt1 | contig 11526 bp, 7 predicted proteins | sample Lox_Sample_45_FD_206712 | JGI IMG/M metagenome (GOLD analysis project Ga0335085, IMG submission 206712) | Soil microbial communities from Loxahatchee National Wildlife Refuge, Florida, United States - Lox_Sample_4.5 | ecosystem: Environmental > Terrestrial > Soil > Wetlands | place: USA: Florida... | reverse complement strand
AACACCGAGGAGAGGTGGTCTCGAAAGATGAGTTGATGCAATCGGTATGGCCCGATGCATTCGTAGAGGAATCAAATCTTACGCAGAATATCTTTGTCTTGAGAAAGGCTCTAGGCGAGGGTCCTAAGGAGAACCGATATATTGCGACGATACCTGGCCGGGGTTACTGTTTCGTTGCGAGTCTTGACGAGGCTCATGAGATCGGCAAGCAATCGGGTAACGAAACTCTATACAGCGAGAGCGCTGATAACACATCTGCTGATAACACATCTAACGTCTGGTGGGTCAACACTCGTAGAGTGCTGATCGTGACCCTGTCATTTGGGTTTATCTTCCTTGCTGCAATTGTGCTTCTTCCGCAAGCCGCTAGGTATTTCAATAACCGGGGGCAGGAGCAGTTTCAAAAAGGCGACATCAAGGCCGCCATTGAGAACTACAAGTGGGCCGTAAGACTAAGTCCAGGATACTCGGCAGCATTTTACAATCTCGCAGATACCTACGAGGAGATCCCAGACTACGACAAGGCATTGAATGAGTACCAACATGCGATTGAGGTGGACCCGACTTTTTATGCAGCATATAACAATCTTTCTCGCCTCTATATTATGAGGCGTAAAGATTGCGATACTGCTTTACGTCTCATTGATCGGGCCTTTGACCTTCATCCTGAGGAATCATCCGTTCGTTACACTCTCTATAAGAATCGAGGGTGGGCCAATTTGTGCCTCGATCATTTCGGGCAAGCAGAAGAAAATTTGCGTTTTGCAATAGCTTCGGATCCTCGCCGGGGGTCGGCCCATTGCCTGATGGCCAAAGTTCTCGATGCTGAGAGAAGAACGATTGAAGCGATGCCAGAATGGGAAACGTGTCTCGCATATTCAAACCAGGGAGAAGTAGAACCCGATTGGCGCGATGAAGCAAAGGAGAATCTCGGCAAGACCCAACCGCGTCGAACTGGGACTTGATATGACTGTACCCACCTTAAGCCGGTTTGTCATCGCTTTTGCACTGAGCATTTTTTGGCTGCTAGGAAATAATCTGCTTTTTGCTCAGACCGATGGTTCAGACCCGGCAAACGTGGTGGTTGCGATTCAAGGACGCTTAAGCCTCAAGAGGTACGGTTGGACCAATTATGTGCCGATAGCATTCGGGACCTGGCTACAAGAGGGTGATCTCCTAGATCTCGGCGAGTCCTCGAGCGCCAAAGTGGTTTGTTCTGATCTGTCGTTGCACGATGTGCGTATGGGTATCGGTGCCATCCCCTGCTCCCCATCCCGACCGGTCCTCCGACGCCAAGATGGAAGCTTGATCCATGCCACACGCGACTGGCCAGATGATGGTGCCCCGATCGTTCTCTCACCACGAAAAACTAGACTGCTTTCACCTTACCCGACTCTTCGATGGACCGAAGTGAAGGGTGCGCATACTTATCATGTGTATATACGAGGGTTAAAATTCGGTCTGGCGGGTGCGGACACTACCGCGACCTCCTTCGACTACTCTGCCAAAGACCCTACGCTTGAGCCCGGTGTCGACTACAAACTGATCGTTGCAGCAGATGGCCAAGCTCCTTCCGATGAACCCGGCCCCGACCTCGGGTTTTCCATAGTAGAGCCGATGGAAAAAGCCCTCATACTACAGGAAGAGCACCAAGTCGAGAGCCTAAAGCTGCCCGATGGTCCTACTCAATTCCTTGTCGCATACCTTTATTCAACCCACCGCCTGTACGCGGAAGCTATTGATCGTCTGGAGATGGTTTTTCCAACCTTCAACGTGGCCGCTGGGAAGCGCCTCCAAGCTGATTTATACATGAAGATAGGTCTTCCGCGTCAGGCCGAAAGCGACTATCTCGTCTCCTTGGACTTGTCCCGGATAGAAAATGATAAAGAAGGCCAGATGTTGGACCATAAGGCCTTGTCTTATGTTTACGAGCTGATTGGCAATCGGAAAGCATCCAGCCAGCAGCTTCTAGAAACTCTTGATTTGGCAAGAAGCTTAGGCGATGACTTTACGGCCAGGCAGGCCGAAACGCGTCTAGCGGAGATAAAAGCAGCAGCTGTAAGACATACGGCATCAAAACCCTAAACAGAACCTGAGGCTAACTGGCAGCTCTCTCATTGAGTGGTGGGTTTCCCTTTTCGCAGTTGTCTGTGTTGAGGAGAAATTATGACTCGTGGTCTCGCCAGCTACATCCCAATCCGGAAGTCCCACTCCCCCGTTCTTGCCTTCATTGCCATACTGCTGGTTGGTGCGGGGTCGTTTTTTGGGCAGACGTCTAATTTTCCTCTTTCCAGTCACTACTCACCAACCCCAAATCCCGACCCAATGAATCGACCTCCTCAACCAATGGAGCCAATGGAGGCAAGAATTCCCTCAATTTACACGATTCCAATCCTTCCCCGTGCGGTTAGTTCGAATTTTGCAAAGACATTCGAAGGCGTCCAGCGCACACTCTCTCTGCACGAGACAGCGGGAGACAAAATCGCACAAGGGATCGCACACGCAGGTTTTGCCATACTCTACGTTCAGAACGGCGATCTCGATCGGGTCTCACAGCAACGCTCTCTCGCTGATCGTATAGAAAAGGAAGCCCATGATCCTAAACTTCAAGCCGACGTGCTAAAAATTTCCGCCGCAAGGCACGTATCACTTCTCGACTTTAGGCAAACCATAGAGACTTATCAAAGGGCTATGCGCATTTTTGAATCGAGGGGCGACCAAAAGGGTCAGGCAGAGGTCCGTGCCAGCATCGGCTGGGTGGATGCATCTCTCGGCAAAATTCCCGACGCCTTGGATTCGTACGACGCTGCTCTTACCCTCTTCCGGAAGCTTGGCGACAAGGACGGAGAAGTCCGAACCCTTATTGGAGAGGGTCTTCTTTACCAGTCGATAGGTGAGTTCGAAAGAGCCTTGTCTGCGTATAAGAAGGCAGTTATTGCGAATGCTTCGAAACCTCAGGAAGCGATGATTCTGGCAAGTGTAGGTGATATGAATCTTTCGCTCAACAATGTATCAGCGGCGCTTGGCCAATACCACTTGGCGTTGTCATTGGCTCAAGAGTCTGATGATCGTGCCCTTCAGGGTGCCATCCTGACCGGGGCTGTTCGTTGCCTTATGGCATTCCACTACCACTTCGCCGGAAAAGACTCTAACCCGTACGACAATGGAATTTCTAACGAGACAGCGCCTTTGCGCTTTCCGTTCCTAGCGTCGCAACCCCCGATGAGGTCCGATAAGTTGTGGACAAATCCAGACCGAAAACCGTCCTGGGATTTTGAAGCTTCGCAGCTACTGTATTTTCTTGTGCTGGCGGACGCTGACATGGTGAAGGCGGGGAATCAGACCGGCGAAGCGGGGGTGCTAGCGACGATTGGCGAATTAGACTATTCGATCGCCATTGACTATGAACACAGCAACCGCAGGCGATATTTCTCTCAAGCCATTGAGAATTACAAGAAAGCTTTATCTTTGATGCGGCAGGGCGGGGACCAACTGGGAGAAGTCGGAGTGCTTACGGGTCTAGGGCTAGTCTTCGATGCGAGAGGAAATTATAGTGAGGCCCTCAACTACTATCGGGATGCTCTCAATCTCATGGATCAGATCCAGGCAGCAGCTCGCATCGGGGAGTTTCGTATCAACATCGCCAGTCAATCGGCCAGCCTCTACCAGCGTGCCATTCTGCTCGAAATCAGGCTCCACCATCCTGAGGAGGCCTTTAATTTGAGCGAGCGTGCTCGCGCCCGATCTTTGCTCGACCAGTTGGGCAATCGCCGCATCGATGGGCGGTCGCCCCACGAGTTCCTCCCTGGTGAGCAGGAACTCTGGAAACGAAACAGCTCTCTGAGGCGAAGCATTGGACAGGAGTTGTCCAAGTCTGGCCCGGTCGTCGACGAAAATAAACTGTCGGCACTCGAATCGCAGCAGCAGGAAGTGCAGCGATTGTATCTGGAACGGGTAAGAGCGCGAAGAATCCAGAATCCCCCGTACGCGTCATTCCTCAGCGTTTCGCCACTTACACTTCACGAAGTGCAGCAACAACTGCCCGGTGATATTACTGCGGTTTCTTATTTCACCACTCCGTCAGTAACACTAGCATTTGTTGTGACAAAGCATGGTCTTCATGTTTCGAAACTGCCTATCGACGAGTCGTTGATGACTGCAACAATCAGGAATTTTCTGGATTTCTCCAGCGAAAATGAAGTTCATGCTAGCCTCATGCTGCTGCATAAGGCTTTGATTAATCCCATCAAGTCTCAGTTGAAAACATCAAGGCTTGCATTTGTGCCGCATGGTGTCCTGAACGATCTAGCGTTTACAGCTCTTACGCAGGATGGCCGGCGCTATCTCGGTGATGATTTCGCCACGTTCTCTCTGCCTAGTCTTAGCGCACTTCCATACCTTCGCGCCAGAAAGAAATCAGCGTCCGGACAGGCCCTGGTCGTTGCGAACGATTGGCAAGAGGGTTTGCCATTCTTGGGCAACGCCTATGGGGAAGCTCACGACGTTGCCACAATTCTGGGTGCGGAGCCTCTTCTTGGGGATGAGGCGACTGTATCTTTGTTCCAGGAACGTGCTGAAGAGTCCGAGATCATCCACTTGATTGCGCACATTGATCACGATAGAAACAATCCCGAGGTCTCTCGAGTGATTCTGGGCTATGGCAAGGACGAGGAAGGAGCTCTGGAACTTGATCAGGTTCTTGACTTGGACCTTAAGAAGACAAATTTGGTCGTATTGAGTGGATGTCAATCTCAGACTGGAAAGCGGAGCCGCAACGACGACATTATCGGCCTGACTCGAGCATTCATCTATGCCGGTTCTCCCTCAGTAATAGCGAGCCTCTGGAGCGTTGACGATGAGGCAACCAGGGCGCTGATGGTTTCGTTTTATACGCACCTGAAAGAGGGCCTCGGCAAGGCTGAAGCGCTACGGGCCGCGCAGATCGATGTACGTCAGAAGTATCCGAATCCTTACTACTGGGCTGGATTTGTCCTGACCGGAGATCCAGGAAGTGCCACAGCTGCCGACGCGCTCGCTCAGACCAAAAACTAGGAACCATCACCATTTGTGTTGGCGAAACCTAATTCGGAGTCTCATCGCACACGGATTCCCCATTTTTGCATCGACGCTGATTTAGATATGAATCGATTTCAAACGGTTCGGAATAGCCTTGAGCCGGCTTGAATCGATGTGCTGCTTTCTCCGATTGAGATTTTTTTAGGAAACTTGAGACGCGGTTAAGGACTTTTGATTCAAGAGCCTCATACGATGAAGCTCCGGGAGTCAGGATACCTTACGCGTGTACAGGCCAGCCGAGCGCGGATCGTCAGTCCGGGTCGTTATCTTGTCATTTCAGTACATATTTGCGGCAGGGAGGCAGCATGTGGCACTTGGGGCGAATGACGAAAGCTGCTTCTTTACTTCTATTCATCCCTCGAGTTTTCTCTCAGGTGGATGCTTCCTGGCAACCCGTACCGAAAGAAGATTTGGCGCTCGCAGATAATCCTGCCAATCCGGGCTCATCCGCAATGATTCTTGAGCGCCAGGTCTATACCGACGATGAGAAACGTGTTCAAACAGAACATATTCGGATCAAGATTTTTACCGAATCCGGTAAGTCTTATGCAGACATCGAAGTTCCATATATTGAAAAGAGCACATCCGTTGAAGGTATCCGTGGACGTACAGTGAGACGCGACGGAACAGTCATTCCATTCAATGGGCTTGTCTTCGATAAGATCGTCGCCCGATATAAAAGATTTCATTACGACGTCAAAGCCTTCACGCTTTCAGGAGTGGAAGTCGGTTCTGTGATTGAGTATGAATATTCGGTCCGTTGGAAGGAGCGCCTACCGGATTATGTCCGGCACCCGACCAGCTACACCTTCGACGGAGGATGGACAGTTCCGACTACGACATGGACCATCCAGCAGGGTTTATTTACGCGCCACGCGGTTTTCGTGTTGCGGGCGGTCCCCGGTGGCCAACTAGATTTTGCGAAAGTTCGCCTGCCTGCCCAAGTCTTTCCTTCCAAGCAGTCTGATGGAACGGTGCGCATGGAAGTCTCAAACGTTGCGGCCATCGAAGAGGAAGACCGCATGCCTCCCGCGTCGTTCTTGAATAGTAGGGTGCACTTTTACTACACAGCGGGGTTCGTCGGTGACTACTGGCGGACTATGAGCAAAGCCAGGGCCGCATTAGAAGAGAAGTTTATTGAAAAGACCAAGTACCTGGAACAAGCGGCGAAGGAAATCGCACCAACCAGCGACCCGCCTGAAACACGGCTTCGTAAGCTTTACACGCGAGTAGAGCAGGTGCGCTATCTCACCTACGAGCCCTCCAGAACTGAAACGGAGGAGAAGCGGGAACGCTTACCGGAAAATAAGAATGCCGACGATATATTGCGGCATAACTACGGATCCGGCAATGAGATCAACTTCTTGTTCGTGGCGCTGGCTCGATCAGCTGGATTCGAAGCTTGGATCGTGCAAGTTGTTGATCGCGCTTCCGCCATCTTCGAGCCGACAGTTCTAGATACCTCGCAGCTCAACGCAATGATTGTGATGGTTCGACTGAATGGAGAGACTCTCTATCTCGATCCGGCGACCCGCTATTGTCCGTTTGGGATCGTGCCCTGGTTCGAAGCGAACACCGGAGGTATGCGGTGGGACAAAGTCGGCGGGGGTGCCATCGAGGTTCAACCCTCCGCAAACAAACCGGGAACCATTGAACGTACCGCCGATTTGAAACTACAACCAGATGGCGGACTCGAAGGTACCCTGGAAATCGAGTTTACTGGGCAAGAGGCGCTTAGCCATCGCTTGTCAGCCTCCAATGAAGACGAGGCTGGCCGTCGCAAGTTAGTGGAAGACGAAGTAAAGGAACTGACACCTCCGGGTGCGACCATCGACGTTGATGCTGTGACTGGCTGGCAAGAATCTGAGCAGCCTCTACGGATCAAATGCCACGTACATGCCCCGCGCTTTGCGACTGTAACGCCACGACGCATGCTCTTTCCACTGGCCGTTTTCCAGATCAACAACGTTAGCCCGTTCACTGCTGTTCGACGTGTCGAACCTATTTACCTTCAGCGGGGTTATCAAGAGATCGATAAAGCTACATTCGCGATTCCGGCAGGATACGTAGTAGAAGCCATCCCCGACGAAGTTAGGGAGAAACGCTTGTGGGGAGAATTTTCCCAAATACGCAGCAGCGAAGACGGCGTGTTGCGGCTCGAACGTCGAGAATCGATGACCGGCTATTTTTTCCGGGTCGAGGACTACAGCCCGTTGAGGGAATATTTTGCGAAATTGAGGCAAAGCGATGTGCAAAACGTGGTGCTGCGCAAACTGGGCACGGTACAGGTTCACTAGCGTCTCGCCGTTCATACTAACGGTCATACTTGTTCTTGCCAGCTCATTTGCACGGGCAGGCACACCGGACTGGCTCAGGCAAACAAGGCAGACGTCACTTCCTACGTATCCAGATGACATGGATGCGGTCGTTTTACTTGATGAGAGGTCAATCAGCGTCTCGCCGACAGGCGAAGTCCACACAACTTATCGCAAGGCTTACAAAATCCTCCGACCGAACGGGCGATCCAGAGGCACTCTCTCCGTTTATTTTGATACCGAGACAAGGCTCTCTTTCATGAAGGCATGGACCATAACTTCGGACAATGAAGAGTACGAGGTTAAGGAAAGTGACGCCATCGAAACGGCCGCCTACTCCGAGGGCTTGTACGCTGATACCCGATACAAGGTACTTCAGATTCCGGCAACGCGGCCTGGCAGTGTAATTGGGTACGAGTACCAGCAACGAGGAAGACCGTTTGTGCTGCAAGCGATCTGGTCTTTTCAGGATGAGATGCCTGTACGATTTGCTCGTCTCTCGCTTGAGCTGCCCTCAAATTGGACCTATACATCCTACTGGCGTAACACGTCTGTTGTTAATCCACGACAGTCTGGCGAAAACCGATGGACGTGGGAGTTGTCGAACATCGAACCCATCCGCTCGGAGCCGGATATGCCCACTTGGAGATCCATAGCTGCCGAGTTCGCGCTTTCTTTCGCGCCGAAAAAGCCCACGAGTGGTAACCAGGTTCTGACTTCCTGGAATCAAATCGCTCAATGGTATATGCAATTGACTCAAGGACGACATGATGCAACACCGGAGATCCAACATAAAGTACGGGAATTGAACTCTGATGCCCACGATCCGATGGAGAAGATTCAGCGGCTGGGTTCATACGTGCAGCATAGTATTCGATATGTAGCCATCGAGATCGGTATAGGCGGTTACCAGCCGCATCCTGCCAGTGATGTTTTCTCGGCCGGATACGGTGACTGCAAGGATAAGGCGACATTGCTTTACGCTATGCTGCAAGAGGCCGGCATTGATGCCTATTATGTGCTTATCAATAGCAATCGCGATTATCTTTCGCCAGAGTTTCCCAGCCCACTCGGTTTCAACCATGCGATCCTCGCCATCCGGTTACCCAAAGACCTCGATGTGGCTGGGAGGTATGCAGTGTTGCATCACCGGGATCTCGGCTCTCTGTTGTTTTTCGATCCCACGGACGACTCGACTGCCATGGGTTATCTACCATCCGGTCTGCAGTCGAATACCGGATTTCTGGTGACCGAGAGTGGAGGTGACATTTTGACACTTCCTCTGGCTCCTCCCAACGCGAACCGTATATTGCGGGAGGCCAAATTAACGATCGATAAGTTCGGAAATATGAAAGGTACGATCGAGGAAGCCCGGACAGGACCTTCAGCAGCCGCGCTGCGTCAACAGATAGTGAACGAGCCGAGTCAGAGTAGACAAAAGATCTTTCAAAATCTTCTATCGGGTCTTATCGATGGAGCCGTTCTCACCGGAGCACGAATCTCGTCGTCAAAGGATTTCGATGGGTCACTCGCTATCGCTTACGACTTTCATGTGAATGCCTATGCGCAACGTGCCACCAATCTCTTTCTGTTTCGGGCGTGCGTACTCGGCCATAAGAGTCGCAGCCTCCTGGAGGGTAAGCCACGCACTCAGCCCATGGTATTTTCAAACACGGTATTAGAGAGTGACGTAGTCGATATTTCACTGCCAGAAGACTTTTCTATCGACGAAGTACCTCAAAACGTAAGCTACGACTATCCGTTCGGAGCTTACAAGAGCGAGATCACTGCTACAAAACACAACCTCCACTATGCTCGGAGCTACGAAATAAAGGATGTACGCGTGCCATCGGCGGGACTTGAATCATTGAAGAAATTCTTTCGCGAGATCGCGGATAACGAGCAATCGTACGTGATTATGAAGCCTAAGGACACCGCGTACTCTAGCCCGTTGACGTCGAGGTAGTTCAGCACGCCTGTGTGATTGCAGAATTATGCATGCGAAGCGGTTAACACGACCCATGGCATCGGATGCGGTCAAATTGAAATGTGCCATCGCCATCGATTCGGGCAACGAGTGCATCGGGGAAGTTATTCATCAGATGCTCCCCGCCGAATGGCAACCGCACATCACTATCTCAAGTTGTTCCCAATGGAGTGACGTCATTGAGATGGCGCGAAATGCGTTGCCTGCGGTGCTTGTCATCCATACCAATCTGTTGTTGCTAGGCCCGAAAGACGGGATTGAGGGTTGTGTAGCCGTTAGCCCCGGCACTCGATACCTGTTGCTCACGGCATGGTCAGACGATATTATCGACCACTTGCTCAAGGCTTACGAACCTCTCCCCGTCTCGGTGCTTACGATGCCCTTTAACCGGGCACAACTCATTGCAGTTCTGGAAGGCGCATTCGGACAGGAGGAGGATGTTTTGGAGTGAGCAAGGTCAAGGCTCAATGAGCAAAATAGCCTTGGTTACAGCAGCCATGGAAAACCTGCGCGCTTCCGTGTAAGCGGTTCGCCGCTTTTCCGACTCGGTGAGACATGTTTGTGAGCTGGCATGGATAACTCTCCATTTCTTTCACTGACTCTAAGCGACCCCGTCAAGACGGCAGAGGTCATATTCGACCCGCAACCGGTGCCAAGGAGTCCGCTGGTTGCATTCCTGCTTTCCCTCGTCTTACCCGGTGCTGGGCAGATTTATTGCAGCAAGACGTCCCGCGGCGTCTGGGTGTCGGCCGTCTTCCTGCCAGCTTTGGCGCTAACTATCTACTTAACGCTACGGCTCGGAAGCCCGGAAGGGAAAGAGGCAGCTTTCCTCTGGGCCATACTGCTGCGAATCACACTATTTCTTTATGTGTTCGCATTCCTGGATGCTTTCTTCACGGCTCGCGAGATGAGTGCCGGCACGGACACCTTTATCGCTGAGAGTCCTCGCGTGGCTGCGATCCTGAATCTGCTGACGCGAGGCTTTGGCTATTTTTATCTTGGCCAGCGCAAACTTGGTTTTGTGGTTTTTTTCGGCCTCATGTTTTTTCAAGCGCCCATCGCGAAGACTCATATGGGCGGTCTGATCATTGAGGTCATCCTGGCTGTCATGGGGGCCCATGCCTACAGCATCGCTCGCGACTCGGAGAAAACCATTTTGGCCACGGTGCGTTTGCCGGCCGGCTCTGCCTCTTCAAAGGGACTTCCGGTGGCAGTCCCTATCGCTCTCGCAGCGGTGTTAGCGACGGGTTACGTTGCCCTGATAGTTGTAGGACTTCTTCTCCCCGATTATTCCCATGTTGACCAATCCCGAGCGGATATCGTGCAGGGCTCTGAAGGTGTGACCTATCGAAATCCGGCCTACGGCGTAAGCATGCGGGCTCCGGCGGGCTGGACGCTAAAAAGTGACACGCCAAACTACATTCTCCTTGCCGTGCGCTCAGATCACGCGTGCTCTGTGACGCTGCAGCCGATTGTGTGGTCACCTCTGATTGGGCTAAGTTCCTTCAAGGGGCAGCTATCTTATCAATTTTCGAAGTCGAAAGACCTAATCGGACAGGTCCTCGACGAGCAACCAGCCATTCTTTCAGGGCTCAATGCGCGGGATATTCGGGCCTCGGTCATACAGGGAGGACGAGTGATTATTGAGCAGCACACGATTGCCAGGAAAGGCATGACCGTCTACGACCTCTGCACGGATGAATTGGCTGGTGACGAGGGAGGTGTTGCCAACCCGACATGTGCTTCTGATTTCAATTTTATCCGTAAGAATCTCGTGCTTTCCCGCTGATCCATTTGGCATACTTGAACTGCTCCAGAGCCTAACTCCCTCCCAGGTCCGATCCGCAATAAATGTCTTTCAATGTGTGGGCCCTATCGACTTTCGCGCCGCGAGCAGATTATCGCCGAGCACTTCGACGTGCTTTCTGACGAGGACGACTGTGGCCCTCGGTACAACATGGCGCCCACGCAGCCATCAGACAGAACTCTCGCCCAGTTGGATTCCACTTTGATCATCAATGTCAATGAGCCATTTCGCTATCGGACTGGTTCACTCACCTAACCGTTCTGATATCAGAACTTCCGCTGACGAGTAGATCCCTGCTTTCCCGTTTAATGACCTCGGTACACGCGCTTAGCGCACTGGGT
>Ga0335085_10014421_pt1 | contig 11527 bp, 9 predicted proteins | sample Lox_Sample_45_FD_206712 | JGI IMG/M metagenome (GOLD analysis project Ga0335085, IMG submission 206712) | Soil microbial communities from Loxahatchee National Wildlife Refuge, Florida, United States - Lox_Sample_4.5 | ecosystem: Environmental > Terrestrial > Soil > Wetlands | place: USA: Florida... | reverse complement strand
CCTCGAGGCCCGTGAGGCTGTCTCCGATATGCACCTTCCAGGCCCGAGCCGGGTCCGTGACCGAGCTGACGGACGCGCGCTCCTCGGCGAGGAGGCGAAGGACCGTCTCCAGCGCAACGCGCGCCCTCGGATCGAGGCCGGCGACCGGGTCCGGGCTCACTCGGTGACGAGCGGGGCGACGACGACGCAGCGGCGGGGCTCTTCCCCTTCGCTGAAGGTCTCGACCCCGGCCCGGTCCTTGAGGTGCTCGTGGACGACGCGGCGTTCCTGGGCGCTCATCGGGTCCATCTCGACCTCGCGCCCGCCTTCGAGCGCCTGCTCCGCGGCGCGGTCGGCGCGGGCGGCGAGCGCCTCTTTGCGCCGCTCGCGGTAGCCGGCCGCATCGACGACGACCCGCTTGCGATCGCGCATCCCCCGGAATGCCGCCTGGAAGGCGAGGAGCTGCAGCGCGTCGATCGTCTGACCGCGGCGGCCGATCAGCAGGCCGTAGTCGTCGTCTCCCTCGATCGACGCCGTGATCCGGTCGTCGTCCTCGGCGATCTCGACCTCGCCGTCGAGATCCAGCTCGTCCAAGACACCCTCGACGAGCTCCCGCACACGCTCCGCCGGCTCCTGCGGCCAATCGCCGATCTCACTCATGAAGCGAAGTCTATTCGCGTGAGCGTCCATCGCGCCGCGGTCCTGTGCCGCAGGGGAGCCGCCGCTACGGGACTCTTCCACTTACCGGCCGAAGGCGCCGGAGAAGAAGCCGCCGCGCCGACGGGAAGGGGCGGGGGCCCCTTCTCCTACCTCCGCCGCTTCTTCTTCTTGGGCGGCTTCGGCGGCGGTTTTGCTTCTGCCTCTTCCTGAGGCGTCAGCACCTGCGGAGCCGGGATCACTTTGGAGGCGACGTAGGACTGGAGGATGGTCCAGCAGTTGGTGGTGATCCAGTAGAGGCTGAGGCCAGCTGGGAACGTCGGCACGAAGAAGAGGCTGACGAGGGAAAAGGCGCCGATCATCAGGTACTGCTGGTTGCCGGCCGTGCTCGGCGAGGAGCGCATCGTGACCAGGGTCGAGACCGCCATCGAAGCCGCGAAGAGGACCATCAGGATCACGGTCTCGGCTCCGTGGGGCTTTTCGATCACCGATTCGATGAAGAACCAGCTGGCTTCGCCGCCCTGCTGCACGTCCTTTTCGAAGCTGGTGCCACGCAGCAGGCGGAAGAGGGCGAAGAAGATCGGCAGCTGCAGGATCAGCGGCAGGCAGGAGGCCAGGGGGTTGACTTTGTTCTCCTGGTAGAAGCGCATCATCTCCTGCTGCATGCGCTGCCGGTCGTTTTTGTACTTCTCCTGGATTTCTTTGATCTTCGGCTGCAGCGCCTGCAGCGCCCGCATTCCCTTGATCTGGCGGTAGGTGAGCGGGATCAGGAGCGCCCGAACGGTGATCGTGAGGGCGATGATCGAGGTGCCCCAGCTGAGGCCGACGTTGTCGTGGAAGAAGTTGAGGACCGCTTCGGCTGCGTCCTCGATCGGCTGCAGGATGCTTGCGTCGGGGATCAAGCGCTCGTCTCCCCGTGGTAGACCGAGGGATCGACCGGACCCACCCGGAGGGTGAACCGCTCCGGGACCGGATCGAAGCCGCCGTGGCTGAAGGGGTTGCAGCGCAGCAGTCGCCAGGCACCCAGAAGAGCCCCGCGGGCGGCGCCGAAGCGGCGCACGGCCTCGACCGTGTAGGCGGAGCAGGTCGGCTCGTAGCGGCAACGTCGGCGGAGCGCGGGAGAGACCCAGCGCTGGTACGCCCCGATCGAGAGGAGCAGCACTCGTTTCACGTGGAACGGCCGGCCCTTCCTCCGGCCAGCGCCTCCTCGATGTTGGCGCGAACGCCGGTCAGCCCTTCCCGCTCGATCAGATCGCCGATCTCCGGTCGGGCGACGATGACGAAATCGTGGCCGGCTGGGAGGCGGTCGGTCAGGCCCCAGAACGCCTCACGCAGAGCCCGCTTGACGCGGTTCCTGTCCACCGCTCCGCCGATCTTGCGACTCACCGAGACGCCCAGCCTCACCTCCTCGTCCTCCTCATCGCTCTTGCGGGGGAAGCGGTAGAGGACCAGGTAGCGAGTCGCATGTGACGATCCGTCGCGGTAGACGCGGTCGAACTCGCCACTGCGCGAGAGCCGGCGTCGTTTGGCTGCCATCTAAGGGGTGAGGCGCTTCCGGCCTTTGCGGCGTCGGCGCTTGAGGATCGCCCGGCCTCCGCGGGTGCTCATCCGCGCCCGGAAACCGTGGGTCTTCGCCCGCTTGCGCTTCTTCGGCTGATAGGTCCTCTTCATCGGTCGGCGCAGTATACGGATGAGGGTTGGATGTGGCGGGACCTGCCGAGGGCTGAGGGGGGACCGAGGACAGCCCATGGACTGCCCGCAGGCCCCCCTGCCCCACGCCAGGACCCGGGGGCGGGGCGGGCGGGCAGACTTTCTCCGGCATTTGCGGGGCGGCCGATTTCGGGCCGCATGGCCGACGCTATGGTCGGCCGCTGTGGACGGCCCCGGCGTGCAACCCGATCTCGAGCTGCTCTGGAGCGAAGTTCGGGAGCGTCTGCGGGCCTCGTTGCCACGCTCGACCTTCCAGCTCTGGATCGAGCCGCTCGAGGTCAGCGGCTCGCGGGCGGGGGTGCTCCACCTCTCAGCCCCCGACCACGTCCGCGCCTGGAGCGAGCGGCGGTACTCCGGGCTGATCCGCGAGGCGCTGGTCGCGGTCGGCTCGGAGCTCACCGACATCGGCTTCGACGGCACCGACCGGCGCGAGGGCGGCGAACCCGGGGCCAACCTCGACCTCAACGCCAACTACACGTTCGACCGGTTCGTGATCGGCGAGGGCAACCGGGTGGCCCACGCCGCGGCCCTGGCCGTCGCCGAGGCGCCGTCAGAGGCCTACAACCCACTCTTCCTGCACGGACCCCCGGGGCTTGGCAAGACCCACCTGTTGGTCGCGATCGCCAACTACCTCGCCGGCTCCGCCCCCAGCCTCTGCGTCCGCTACACGACCGCCGAGCGCTTCACCAACGAGTTCGTCGTCGCCCTGCGCAGCGAGGGGGTCGGCGAGTTCAAGCGGCGCTACCGCGACCTCGACGTGCTGCTGGTCGACGACGTCCAGTTCCTCGAGGGCAAGCGGCACACCGAGGACGAGTTCTTCCACACCTTCAACGCGCTCTACGAGGGCGGCAGCCAGCTGGTGCTCTCCGCCGACCGGATCCCCAGCGAGCTGTCGAGCCTTGAGTCCCGCCTCCGCGATCGCTTCGAGTGGGGCCTGACCGTCGCCGTCGATCCGCCCAACCTCGCCACCCGGCTCACGGTCCTCCGTCGCCTGGCCCGCGAGGCCGGGATCGAGGCGGAGGCCGACATGCTCACCGAGCTGGCGCGCAGGATCGACGCCAACGTGCGCCAGCTGCACGGCGCCCTGACGCGAGTCGTCGCCCACGCCTCGTTGACGGCCAAGCCGCTGGGCATCGAGCTGCTCGACGCAGTGCTCCCCAAAAGTGGCGGAAGGGGGAGGGCTCCCTCGGTCGAGGAGATCCAGCGGCAGGTGGCGAGCTCGTTCGGGATCTCACGCGCGGAGCTGGTCGGCTCGACCCGGGCCGCCGCGCCGCTGCGGGCACGGCAGGTGGCGATCTACCTGACGCGCGAGCTGACCGACCTCTCGCTGCCCCAGATCGGTCGCCTCTACGGCGGGCGCGATCACTCCACCGTCCTCAACTCGATCCGGCGAATCGAAGCGCGCTTCGACGAAGACGACGAGCTCGCCGGACAAGTCCACAGTCTCCGCGACGCAATCCACGGGGACGGGCCGCGCGCCTCCTGATGGCCGACGCCACTGCAAGAATCAATGCCCTCCACGGAGATACCCACAGCCAGCGAAGCCAGTGCTGAAGCCGCGGGCACCTCCTTCTCGCGCTTTTCCACAGCCCCTAACTCAACTCGACAGGACTTCTGCAATTGAAGCTGACAAGCAAACGGGATGACCTGGTAGCCAAGCTCTCCGTCGTCTCCCGCGCCGTCTCTGGCCGTGCCGCCACCCAGGCGCTGTCGGGAATCCTCCTCAGCGCCGACGGGGACGGGGTGAAGCTCTCGGCGACCGACCTCGAGGTGGGGTTGGAGACGAAGCTCGCGGCCGAGGTCGAGGGAAGCGGCACCGCCCTGCTGCCCGGCAGGCTCTTCGCCGAGCTGGCTCGCTCGCTCGGCGAGGGCCCGGTCGAGCTCGAGCTGCGCGAGTCCGAGGGAGACGTCGAGATCCGCAGCAGCGGCTCGAGCTTTCACCTGCGGGTGCTGCCAAGCGAGGACTTCCCCAAGCTCCCAGACGAAGAGGGCGAGGCGCTGACGATCCCCGCTCAGGCGCTCGCCGACGCGGTCGAGCTGGTCGCCCGCGCCGCTTCGCGGGATGACATGCGACCTGTCCTCACCGGGGTCCTCGTCAGCGCCAACGGGTCGGAGATGACGATGGTCGCGACCGACTCCTACCGGTTGGCGGTCAAGCGGACCGAGCTCGAGAAGGAGATCGGCGGCGAGCTGCAGGCCAACATCCCGGCCCGGGCCCTGCGCGAGCTGGGCCGGATCGTCACGGCTGACGCGGTCGAGACGGTCTCCGTCGCACCACTGCGCAACCAGGCCGTCTTCAGGGCAGGGGAGATCGTCCTCAGCACGAGGCTGATCGAGGGTCAGTTCCCCAACTTTCGACAGCTCCTGCCGGAGTCCTACGAGCACGACGTCCGTCTCCCGCGCCTGGAGTTGCTCGACGTCACCCGCCGCGTCAGCCAGCTGGCTCAGCGCAACGCCCCGCTGCGCCTGTCGTTCTCGCCCGGCGAGCTGACCGTGGCGGCCTCGACGCCCGACGTCGGCGACGCCGAGGAGTCGCTGCCCGTCTCCTTCGACGGCGAGCCGCTCGAGATCGGCTTCAATCCGGACTTCCTGCGCGAGGGGATCGAAAGCGTCGCCGGCGACGAGGTGATGCTGCGGCTGATCTCGCCGCTGCGGCCGGGACTCCTGCAGCCGGTCGACAACGAGGACTTCCGTTACCTCGTGATGCCGATCCGACTCAACGTCTGAGGCGGCTACCGTGCTGGTCACGGCCGTCGAAGCGAGTCCACTGCGAAGCTTGGATCGGCTTCGCGTGGACCTCGAGCCGGGGGTGGTCAGCCTGGTCGGCCCGAACGGGATCGGCAAGACGAACCTGCTCGAGGCGCTCTACTTCGGCCTCACCGGCCGTTCCTTCCGGACCGGCGACCGGCGCGACCTGATCCCCTTCGGCGCCACGTTCGCCCGGGCCGAGGTGACGATCCGCAGCGGCGACGGGGTCGAGCGCCATCTGCTCGCCTCGGTGAGTCGCTCCGAGGGGCGCCGCCATCTGCTCGACGGCAACCCGGCCGACCCGGCCTCGATCGCCCGCAACCGACCGCCCGTCGCGGTCTTCGCCCCCGACAGGCTGAGCCTGGTGAAGGGCCCGCCCGCCGAGCGCCGCGCTCACCTCGACGGCTTCCTCGCCGCCCGCTGGCCGTCGCGATCCGAGCTGCGCCAGCGCTTCGGCCAAGCGCTGGCGCAGCGCAACGCGCTGATCGCCCGGCTCGCCGGCGGACGGGGCCGGGCACAGGACCTCGATCCCTGGGACGCAGCCCTGGCGGCCTCGGCCTCGGCGCTGACCGCCGCCCGCGCAGAGGCGGTCGCCGAGCTCGCCGAGCCGTTCTCCCGCGCCGCCGCCGACCTCGGCCTGGAGGGCGGCGGGGCGCTCGAGTACGCCCCGCGGGCCTCCGGCTCGCCCGAGGAGGTTCGAGCCGGACTCCTAGAGCGCCGCGACGCCGACCTGCGATTGGGGAGGAGCTCCTGGGGCCCGCATCTCGACGAGCTGAAGCTCACCTTCGGGGCTCGGTCGTTGCGGCGCTATGGCTCGCAGGGCCAGCAGCGCGCCGCCCTCCTCGCCCTGCTCTTCGCCGAGCGCGAGTCGCTGCTCGCGGCGCGCCGGGTGGCGCCGCTGCTGCTGCTCGACGACGTGATGAGCGAGCTCGATCCCGGCAGGCGCGAGCGGCTGGTCGAGCGCCTCGCCGGCGACGGGCAGGCGCTGATCACGGCCTCCTCCGCCGATTCCCTGCCGGACGGAATCAGGGAGGCTGCCGTTCACATGCCCGCCCCCGCCGGAGAGGCCGCCGCCGGAGAGGCCGCCGCCGCGTGATCCGCCGCCGCGACCCCCGCCCCGCTTCGCGCGCTTTTCGCGCCGCTCTCGGCCGCGCCGCTCCGAAGACGCCGCTGGCGGCACTGCAGCTCGCCTGGCCCGAGGCCGTCGGCGAGCGGATCGCCGCCGCCGCCAGGCCGGTCTCCGAGCGGTCCGGAGAGGCGGTGGTCGCCTGCGTCGATTCCGTCTGGGCGCAGGAGTTGGATTTGATGCAGGCGGAGCTCCTCGAGCGCCTGCGCCCACGCCTCGGCGAGGCGACCCCGCGAGCTTTGCAGTTTCGAGTCATGAGTGAGAAAGAGTAATTTCAAATAAGGTGATTTGCAGGACTTTTGTCTCAACTGAGGGGGCGGCCGAAGAGGTTGAACTGGTATCCTTATGTCAACTTGCGTTTCTGCCCCGACCGCGAGCGACAGGTGTCCAAGCGGTTGGGGTTTTCTATGAGAACGGGAAGGGACTAATTGCCTGAGAAGACGAAGCCGCCCGCGAAGGAAGCGTCCTCGGCCTCCTACGGTGCCGAGGACATCACCGTTCTCGAGGGCCTCGAAGCGGTCCGCAAGCGGCCCGGTATGTACATCGGCTCGACCGGCCCGCGGGGCCTGCACCACCTCGTCTACGAGGTGGTCGACAACTCCGTCGACGAGGCGCTGGCCGGGTACTGCGACCACGTCGAGGTCGTACTGCACCCGGACAACAGCTGCACCGTCATCGACAACGGCCGCGGCATCCCGGTCGGCGAGCTGAAGAAAGAGAAGAAGCCGGCGGCCGAGGTCGTGCTCACCACTCTGCACGCGGGCGGCAAGTTCGGCGACGGCGGTGGCTACAAGGTCTCCGGCGGCCTGCACGGGGTCGGCATCTCCGTCGTCAACGCCCTCTCGGAGGCCCTGCACCTGGAAATCAGCCGCGACGGGGCGATCTGGACCCAGGACTACGAGCGCGGCAAGCCGCAGGCGGCGCTCGCCAACGGCAAGGCGACGAAGGCGACCGGCACCTCGATCACCTTCCTGCCCGACGGGGAGATCTTCGACGAGACGCAGTTCGACTATGCGATCCTCGCCGAGCGCCTGCGCGAGACCGCCTTCCTCACCCGCGGGCTGAAGATCGAGCTGCGCGACGAGCGAGGGGCCGGCCAGAGCGACACCTTCCACTACGAGGGCGGCATCGTCGACTTCGTCGCCCACCTCAACGAGAACAAGGACGCCCTGCACCGCAAGACCGTCTACTTCGAGGGCGAGACCGAGGACGGCGAGGTCGAGGTGGCGATGCAGTGGAACTCCTCCTACCAGGAATCGGTCTTCAGCTTCGCCAACAACATCAACACCCACGAGGGCGGCTCCCACCTCTCCGGCTTCCGCGCGGCGCTGACGCGGACGCTGAACGCCTACGCGCGCGGCAAGGGCCTGCTCAAGGAGAAGGACGAGAACCTGACCGGCGACGACGTGCGCGAGGGCCTGACCGCGGTGATCTCGGTGAAGCTCGCCGACCCCCAGTTCGAGGGGCAGACCAAGACGAAGCTCGGCAACCCGCCGATCGAGGGCCTGGTCAAGGAGACGGTCAACCGCAAGCTCGGCGAGTTCTTCGAGGAGAACCCGGGCGAGGCGAAACGGATCGTCGGCAAGGCGGTCGACGCGGCCCGCGCCCGGCAGGCGGCGCGCAAAGCCCGCGACCTGACGCGGCGCAAGTCGGCGTTGGAGAACTCGACCCTGCCGGGCAAGCTGGCCGACTGCACGGTACGCGACCCCGCCCTGGCCGAGCTCTTCATCGTCGAGGGCGACTCCGCCGGCGGCTCGGCGAAGCAGGGCCGCGACCGCAACACGCAGGCCGTGCTGCCGCTGCGCGGCAAGATCATCAACGTCGAGAAGGCGCGGATCGACAAGGTGCTCTCAAACCAGGAGATCCAGGCGCTGATCACCGCGGTCGGAACGGGCGTGCGGGAGGAGTTCAACATCGAGGAGGCGCGCTACCACAAGGTCGTGCTGATGACCGACGCCGACGTCGACGGCGCCCACATCCGCACCCTGGTGCTCACCTTCCTCTACCGCGAGATGCCGCAGCTGATCGAGGCCGGCTACGTCTACATCGCCAAGCCGCCCCTCTACAGGCTCAAAAGCGGCAAGCGCGAGACCTACGTCGAGAAGGAGTCCGAGCTGGAGGAGCTCCTGCTACGCGACAAGCTCGAGCAGATCGAGCTCGCCGACGGAGGCGGGGCGCCGCGCAAGCTGACGACCGCCGGCTGGCAGCGCTTCAACCGCAAGCTGAAGGAGCACGAGGGCTGGGCCGACTCGCTGCAGGCCGACTTCGGCCACGAGCTGGTGCGCTTCCTCGGCGAATCCCAGATCCTCGATCGCGGCGCCGCGTCGCTCGCCGCGGCGAAGGAGCTGATCGGCGGCGAGGACGAGTCGCAGCCGTTCGAGACGGAGATCGTCTCCGAATCCGGCGAGGGCATCCAGATCCGGGCGGTTCACCGTCGCGACGGGCTCGCCCGCAACTTCGACCTCCCGGCCTCGCTGTTCGAGTCGAACGACTACCGGCGGTTGGTCGAGTCCCACGCCGAGCTCCTCAAGCAGCTCGGCGCCGCGCCCTTCCGGGCGGCGCTCGGCGAGAAAGAGGTCTCCGCCGCCTCGTTCGCCGAGCTGCGACGCGCGGTGATGGACCTGGTGCGTCACGGGGTGAAGATGCAGCGCTTCAAGGGCCTGGGCGAGATGAACGCGGAGCAGCTGCGCGAGACGACGATGGACCCCTCGAGCCGCACGCTGGAGAGGGTGCGGATCGACGACGCCGCCGCCGCCGAGAAGATCTTCACCGATCTGATGGGCGACAAGGTGGAGCCGCGCAAGGCGTTCATCGAGAAACACGCCAAGGAGGTCCGGTTCCTTGACGTGTGAGGGGGTGGGCTAGATGGAGGGCGCGGAGGCGCTGACCGGGGGGCACATCGAGGAGCGCGAGCTGACCCACGAGATGCGCTCGTCGTACCTCGACTACGCGATGAGCGTGATCGTCGGTCGCGCCCTGCCCGACGTCCGCGACGGCCTCAAGCCGGTGCACCGGCGTGTGCTCTACGCGATGCACGACCTCGCCCTGCAGCCCAACCGCCCCTACCGCAAGTCCGCCTTCATCGTCGGCGAGGTGATGGGCAAGTACCACCCTCACGGCGACAGCGCGATCTACGACACCCTCGCCCGCATGGCGCAGGACTTCTCCCTGCGCTACCCGCTGGTCGACGGCCAGGGCAACTTCGGCTCGATCGACGACGACCCGCCGGCCGCGATGAGGTACACCGAGGCGCGCCTGGCGCGCCTCTCGACCGAGCTGCTGCGTGACATCGACGCCGATACGGTCGAGTGGGGTCCGAACTACGACGAGGAGGAGCGGGAACCGCTGGTGCTGCCGGCGCGCTTCCCGAACCTGCTGGTCAACGGCGCGGCGGGGATCGCGGTGGGGATGGCCACGAACATCCCGCCGCACAACCTGAGCGAGGCGATCGGCGCGGTCAAGGCCTACATCGCCAACCCCGGGATCGACCTGGAAGGGCTGATGGAGCACGTCAAAGGACCGGACTTCCCGGGCGGCGGGATCATGAGCGCGGAAGGGATACGCGACGCCTACGCGTCGGGCCGGGCCTCGGTCAAGGTGCGTGCCCGAGCCCACGTCGAGCCGCTCAAGGGCGGCCGCGAGGCGATCGTCGTCACCGAGCTGCCCTTCATGGTCAAGAAGGGCGGCGACGGCGGCCTGATCACCAAGATCGCCGACCTGGTCCGCGAGAAGAAGATCACCGGGATCTCCGACCTGCGCGACGAGTCCGACCGCTCTGGCATGCGCCTGGTGATCGAGACGAAGCGCGGCGGCGACCCACCCGAGGTGGTGCTCAACCAGCTCTACAAGAGGACGCCCATGCAGAGCACCTTCGGCGTCAACATGGTCGCTCTCGTCGACGGCGTGCCGCGCACGCTCAGCCTCAAGGAGCTGATCGAGCACTACGCCGGGCATCAGCGCGAGGTCGTCATCCGCCGCACCCAGCACGAGCTGCGTCAGGCCGAGGCTCGCGCCCACATCCTCGAGGGGCTGCTGATCGCGCTCGACAACCTCGACGCGGTGATCGAGCTGATCCGCGCCTCGGCCGACACCGAGACGGCGAAGGCGGGGCTGATCGAGCGCTTCGAGCTCTCCGCGGAGCAGGCCCAGGCGATCCTCGACATGCGCCTCGCCCGGCTCACGGCGCTGGAGTCCGACAAGGTGCGCGAGGAGCACGCGGCGCTGCTCGAGAGGATCGCCGAGCTGCGCGCGATCCTCGGCGACCCGGCACGGATCGACGCCGTGATCGTCGAGGAGCTCGATCAGCTCGACGAGCGCTACGGAGACGAGCGGCGGACCGAGATCGCCCACTTCGAGGGCGACATGAACATCGAGGACATGATCGCCGACCAGCAGATGGTGATCTCGATCACCCACTCCGGCTACGCCAAGCGCCTGCCGCTCGCCACCTACCGCCAGCAGCACCGCGGCGGTCGCGGCGTGATGGGGATGGACCTCAAGGAGGACGACTACATCGAGCACCTGCACGTCTGCTCGACCCACGACTTCCTGCTCTTCTTCACCAATCGAGGCAAGGTCTACCGGCTCAAGGTCTACGAGCTGCCCGAGGGCTCGCGCACCTCGAAGGGGCGGGCGCTGGTCAACGTGCTGCCGCTGCGCGACGGCGAGAAGGTGACGGCCGTGATCCCGACCCGCGACTTCAGCGAGAACAGGTACCTGGTCTTCGCCACCGCCGACGGCCTGATCAAGAAGACCGAGTTCACGGCCTACAACACGCCGATCCGCGCCGACGGGATCATCGCGATCAAGATCCGCGATGACGACGAGCTGGTCCAGGTGCGCCTCACCTCGGGCAATGACGACATCCTGCTCGTCTCCAAGTCCGGCCACGCCTCGCGCTTCTCGGAGGACAACGTGCGGCCAATGGGCCGCGACACCAGTGGGGTCAAGGGCATGAACGTCTCGGCCAAGGTCGACGCCGAGCCGAACCGAGTCCTGGCGATGGATGTCGCCCGCGACGACGCCGAGCTCTTCGTCGTCACCGAGAACGGTTACGGCAAGCGCACGTCGGTGTCGGAGTATCCGCGCAAGGGTCGTGGCACCAAGGGCGTGCTGACCGCCAAGCTGACCGCCAAGAAGGGCGGCCTCGCCGGCGCCCTGATCGTCCGCGAGCATCAGGACCTGCTCTTTATCTCCCAGAACGGCATGGTCCAGCGCACCCGCGCCGGCGGCATCTCCCAGATGGGTCGCGCCACCCAGGGCGTCAAGGTGATGAACATGAAGGACGATGACTGCGTCTCAGCGGTC
>Ga0335085_10014420_pt1 | contig 11527 bp, 10 predicted proteins | sample Lox_Sample_45_FD_206712 | JGI IMG/M metagenome (GOLD analysis project Ga0335085, IMG submission 206712) | Soil microbial communities from Loxahatchee National Wildlife Refuge, Florida, United States - Lox_Sample_4.5 | ecosystem: Environmental > Terrestrial > Soil > Wetlands | place: USA... | reverse complement strand
GGCATCGGCCTCGACGAGGCCGGCGTCGCCTACGACCCGCGGAAGGGCATCGGCGCCGACGACCACCGGCGCACGTCGCAGCCGCACATCTACGCCGTCGGCGACTGCGCCGGCTACTGGCAGCTCGCGCACACCGCGTTCCGAGAGGGCGAGGTCGCGGCCGAGAACGCGTGCGGCCACGAGGCCACGATCGGCTCGCCGGCCGTGCCGCGGCCGATCTACACCGACCCCGAGGTCGCGGGCGTCGGCCTGACCGAGGCGCAGGCGCGCGAGCAGTACGGCGACGCGGTCGCGGTCGGGCGCTTCCCGTGGGTTGCGAACGCGCGGGCGGTGATGCAGGACGAGACCGTCGGCTGGGTGAAGTCGATTCACGAGACCCGGTACGGCGAGCTCCTCGGGATCGTGATCGTCGGGCCGCACGCCACCGACCTGATCGAGGCGGGTGTCGTGGCGCTCGACGCCGAGTCGACGGTCGAGACGGTCGCCGACGGGATGGCGCCGCACCCGACCCTGTCGGAGGCGGTCAAGGAGGCGGGGCTCGTCGCGCTCGGTCGGGCGATCCACCTGCCGAACCGAAAGCCGCGCGCCTGACATTCCGCCAGGACGTTGCTATTTTCTGCACATGGGGGTTCGGCCGGGGGTGGTCGCGTCGATTGCGCTGGTCGTGCTCGCCGCGGCAGCGGCCGCGTCCGGCAACGCGACGACGCCGACGATCACCCTCGACCCCACGAGCGCGATGGTGAACACCAAGGTGATCGTGCACGGCACCGGGTTCCCGCCGAACACGACGTACACGATCTCCGAGTGCGGCAAGACGGACTGGAGCCTCCCCGCGAAGCCGTGCACGAAGAAGTCGAAGACCGTCACGACGAACGATCGCGGCTCGTTCCGGAAGAAGATCGTGGCGATGCTGTGCCCGCAGGAGTCGCCCCCGATGCTCACGGAGGAGACCTGCTACGTCGGCATGCGCGTCGTCACCGGCGTCGACACGCTCGCGCTCGACCCGTACGCGCCGCTGACCGTCAGCTGGCCGTAGAGCCTCAGAGCGTGTGGAGCGGCACCTCGTAGAACTCGACGCCTGACCGGCTGCCTGCGTGGCCCTGGCCGGCGTTCATCAGGACGTCCGCCCTCTTCATCGCCTCCTCGCTGTCGAAGAGGACGACGCTCATCATCCCGCCGCTCTCGCGGTCGGTGAGCATGAGGAACCTCGCGTCCCGGAGCTCGGGCGGCAGCCCGCCGTCGAAGAGCGCGCGCAGCCGGTCGAGCCGCGCGTCTACGTCTGCCGGATCGCCCTCGAACCTCGCCACGCGTGCCCACATCCGGGTCTCCTTTCGCTATCCGGCCGGGTGCCCGTGCACCCGGCGGTACACCTTTGCCGCGGCTGCGGCGATCTGGGCCGAAGTCGGGGGTTCCTTCGGGTCGGGGCTGTAGGCGCCGACGTCGTAGAAGAACGCGCCGTCGGCGAAGACGACGTCGTAGCCGGCGCCGTCCGGACGATGCGCATAGAGGCCCGTGGCGCCCGGGATCCCCGGGACGGCGAAGTGGCTGACGACGAGCTTGCCGCCGTTCGCGTAGGTCGCAACCGCGTTCGCGAGCTCCGCGCGCGCGGCGGCCGCCGTCCGGAACTGTTCGACGACCGAGACCGCGTCCCGGTGCGAGAGCTTCGTCGCGGCGAGGTGCTCGAAACCGGCGGCGACGAAGCCGAGCTTCTGGAGCCGGGTTGCCTCGGTCTTCGGATCCGAGCCGAAGGCCGCCCACTGGGCGGCGGTGCGGTAGACCTCGACGCCGCTCGCGGCCGGGGCGGAGAACCCCTGAAGCTCGCCCGTCTTCGCCAGGCGGTCGGTGAGCCCGAGCGGGGTCGAGGCCGCAGCGGCCAGGGCGGCCGGCACGAGCACGACGGCGAGGACGAGGCAGGCCAGCGGACGCATCGCGCGGGGATCCTTTCATCCGCCGCTGCCCGCGTCAACGGACGCGAGTAGCCTTGAGCGCGATGGCGAAGAGACGTGACCAGCCCGCGCTCCAGACCTCCGGCCAGACGTGGCAGATCCGGCTCCCGGACGGGTCGGTCAAGCAGATGCCGGCGGAGGCGTCGCGTGATGCGGCGCCGGCGCACGTCTGCTGCTTCTGCGGCCTCGACCTCGGCGACTCCGAGCCCGAGCGCGTGCTCGTGTCCGCCCGCTGGGCCGAGGACGGCGAGGAGCGGAGCCAGAGCTGGGGCGCGCACCACCGGTGCCTCGCCGAGCGGATGCACGAGGCGGTCGCCGGCGCGGGCCCGTTCTTCGCCGGCTGACCCGCGGTCAGGCGCCGACGTGCGGGCGCGCGAGGAGGCACGCGTGGACCGGCCACACGCGCAGCACGAAATACCGTGGGTTGTCCACGTGCGGCAAGAGCTCGCGCTTCCAGAACTCCATGTACGCCGGTTCGGACTCCCAGAGAGCGGCGACGAGGACGGCGTCCGGCTCTGCCGCCGCCACGTAGACGACCGAGGGGTGGTGCGCGCCGTTTCCGGCGTGGGACGGCAGCTTCGCGACGAGATCGTCGTACGCATCGGTTGTTGCATGGGGGAGCCGGAGCAGGACGAGCATGTTCGGCTCCTTGCCGGTGCCGTAGAAGAAGTCGTGGACGGGTGAGACTCGCGGCGCCGTCGGCGGCATTCCCGCCTCGGCGAGCGCGACGCTGAGCCGATCGTGCATGAACTCGTCGAGGGACCCCACGGAGTCCCAGACGTCGACGACCACGATGCCGTCGTCCGTGACCGCGCAGACGTGGCTGATCAGGCCGGGCGGGGCGCCCTCTTCCCCGGCGATTCCGAGGATCTCGTTCGTCCGGTCGTACTGCGCCGTCGTCCCCCCGGCCACCTCGAGTGTCATCACTACCGCCATCTTCGCCTCCTTCTCTACGCGGACAGCTGTCCGCTGAGCCAGTCGAACTCGAATTGGTCGTCAGGATCGAGTGCTGCTCCGAACGCCTCGAGCTGCCGCGCGCCCGACTCGAAGAGCGAGAGCGCATCGTCGCGCCTGCCGCGCGCGAGTGCAAGGGCGGCGCCGTTGAGGTTCTGCCACGCGTCGAGGTAGGCGTCCTCGCCGGAACGCGCATCCCGCTCGGCGAACATCCGCTCGGCGGAGTCGACGTCCCCGCGGTGGAGCTCCACCCAGCCGAGGTTGTGGAACTCCGTCTGCATGCGGCGCTCGTCCCCGAGCCGCTCCCCGAGGGCGACGCTTTCCAGGTAGAGCTCCCTGGCGTGGTCGTAGTCGCCGCTCAGGCGAACCCCGGCCGCCTGCAGATGGAGTGGTGCGGCCTCGGCCGCGAGGTCCCCTGCGTCGCGCGCCTTCCGGACGCCTTCGGCCGCGTGCTCGGCCACGCGCGCGTAGTCGCCGTCACGGAGGGCGGTGCGCGCGAGGCCGGTGAGGCCTTCGCACTCGCCCCGGACGTCGCCCAGCTCGCGGGCGAGGTCGAGCGACCGCTGCGCGAACTCCCGCGAAGGCTCGCCGCGGCGAAATGCGAACAGGTGCGCGGCGTAGAGGACGCGGACGCGCTCGACCGACGGCACCTGTGCGCCGGACACCTCGAGCGCGTCGGCGACACGCGCGGCCCCCGCGTCGAGCTCGCCCCGGTCGAACCACTCGCGCCACTGCGCAGCCGCCTCCTCGAGCGACGTCACGGCGGCGATCGTAACCGTATCCGTTCGCAAGTGGTGCAAGTCACGAGCTGGACGGGGTTTGTCACTTGCACTACAAGCTTCCTCGCTTTACGTCCGTCGAACGTCGGCTTTGCCCGCGCCGAACGGAGCCTTCGATACGTTCGGCACGAGCGGAGGGATGAGCCCCCGCCGGCGTCGAAGGGGGAGAACGTGAGAGGTTCGCTGTGTTCTGCGCTGATTGCATGCCTCGCTCTCGGCGGCGCGATCGCCGCAGCCGCCGCGGCCACCACGGCGAGCGGCCCGACGATCCATGCGAGACCGACGAGCGCGATGATCGACACGACGATCAAGCTGCGCGGGAAGGGCTTCGACCCGAACACGACGCTGACCCTGAAGGAGTGCAGCGTCAAGACGTGGAGCCTGCCCCTTGATCCGTGTGCGCAGCGCAACGAGGTCACCGTGACGACGAACGCCCGCGGCCGGTTCCACACGGCGATGACCGCGGCGCTGTGCCCGGCGATCACGCCGGTCGTCGGCCCGACCCCCAGCACCGGCCCCGTGGGCACGCAGGAGACGTGCTACATCGGCGCGGTCCATCCGAGTGGGATCGACACGCTGGAGCTGGTCGGAGCGGTGCCGGTTCAGATCAGCTGGCCCTAGCCAGAGCAGCCGCCGCGAAGACGGCTGCGGCTACGCAGCCGTCTTCGCGAGCGCGCGGTCGACGGCCTTCGCGCAGCGCCGCCCCTCGTTGATCGCCCACACGATCAGCGACTGCCCGCGCCGCGCATCCCCGGCGGCGAAGACTCCCGGCACGGAGGTCTCGTAGGCGGCAGCCTTGACGTTGCTTCGCTCGTCGCGCTCGACGCCCAGTTGCTCGAGCAGGTTCTGCTCGGGGCCGAGGAAGCCCATCGCCAGGAGAACGAGCTCCGCCGGCCGCGACTCCTCGGTGCCGTCGATCAGGTCGAAGGGCGGCTTGCCGGCGTTCTGCGCCCAGTGGATCTGCTGGACGTGACCGTTGCCGCTGAACTGCGTCGTCGAGATGGCGAAGTCACGCTCGCCGCCCTCCTTGAGGGCGTACGGGATGCGGAGCTTCATCGGCCAGCGCGGCCACGGCGTCACCTCGTCGGGGCGCGAGCTCGGCGGCTCGCCGATCAGCTCGATCTGGGACACCGACGCGGCGCCTTCGCGGTGCGCGTTCGCGACGCAGTCGGCGCCGGTGTCGCCGCCGCCGATCACGATCACGTGCTTCCCGGCGGCTGTGATCACGTCCTCGGCGCGCGGCGCCGGCGGCGTCCCCGGCAGCTTCGGGCCCTCCTCACGCGCCACGTGCCGGTTCCGCTGGTACAGGTAGTCCATCGCGAAGTGGACGCCGGGCAGCTCGCGGCCCGGCACCGGCAGGTCACGCGGAACACGGGCGCCCGTGGCGATCACCACTGCGTCGAACGACGAGCGCAGCTCGTCCGCCCGCACGTCGCGGCCGACCGAACAGCCGAACCGGAACTCGACGCCCTCCGCGGCGAGCTGCTCGACGCGGCGCTCGACGATCCACTTCTCGATCTTGAAGTCGGGGACGCCGAAGCGGACGAGCCCGCCGCCGGCCTCGTCACGCTCGAACACCGTGACCCGGTGCCCCGCTCGGCGCAGCTGCTGCGCGCACGCCATGCCGGCCGGGCCGGCGCCGATCACGGCCACGGAGCGGCCGCTCTCGCGCTCGGGCGGCTGCGGCCGCACCCAGCCCTCGTCCCAGGCGCGGTTGATGATCGCGAGCTCGATCTGCTTGATCGTGACCGCCTCGCCCTCGCGGATCTCGAGGACGCAGGCGGCCTCGCACGGCGCCGGGCATAGCCGGCCGGTGAAGTCCGGGAAGTTGTTCGTCCGGTGGAGCTGGCGGATCGCCTCCTGCCAGCGGTCGCGGTAGACGAGGTCGTTCCAGTCCGGGATCAGGTTGTTGACCGGGCAGCCGTTGTGGCAGAACGGGACGCCGCACTCCATGCAGCGCGCGCCCTGCGCCGCGAGCGCGTCGCCGGTGAGCGGCTGGATGAACTCGTGATAGTCGCGGACGCGCTCCTGCGGGTCGCGCTCCACGTAGTCCTTGCGGTCGATCTTGAGAAAGGCACCGAGCTCGCCCATCAGCCCGCGCTCCCGCTCTCGACCTCGGCGGTGACGAAGCCCTCGCCGCCGCTCGAGATGGGCCGGTCGTCCGGGTACTGCAGCTCGCCGCTCGCCATGGCCGCGAGCGCTGCGCGGTAGTCGCGCGGCATCACCTTCCGAAACCGCGGCAGCAGCTGCTCGAACTCCTGGAGCACCCGCTCGGCCACCGTCGAGCCCGTCCGCTGCTGGTGCTCCTCGACGAGCGACCACACACGCTTCACGTCCTCGGGCTCGAGTGCCTCGAGGTCGACGAGCTCGTGGTTGCAGCGCAAGGAGAAGCTGCCGTCGACGTCGAGCACGTAGGCGATGCCGCCGCTCATGCCGGCCGCGAAGTTGCGCCCGGTCGGGCCGAGCACGACGACGTGGCCGCCCGTCATGTACTCGCAGCCGTGGTCGCCCACGCCCTCGACGACCGCGTCGGCGCCGGAGTTGCGGACCGCGAAGCGCTCGCCCGCGAGCCCGCGGAAGAATGCCTTGCCGGCGGTCGCGCCGTAGAGCACGGTGTTGCCGACGATCACGTTGTCCTCCGCACGGAACGTCGAGCCGTGCGGCGGCCGGATCGCGAGCGTGCCGCCACTGAGCCCCTTGCCGGTGTAGTCGTTCGCATCGCCCCACAGGGTCAGCTCGACGCCGGGCGCGAGCCAGGCGCCGAACGACTGGCCGGCGGAGCCGCGCAGCGTGAACTGCACCGTCCCCTGAGGCAGCCCCTCCGCGCCGCGCGCGACCGTGATCGCGTGCGAGAGGAGCCCGCCGACGGCGCGGTTGACGTTCCGCACCTCGACCTCGCTGCGCACCGGCGTCCCGTGCTGGATCGCATCCTGGGCGAGCCCGATCAGCTCCCAGTCGAGCGCCCCCTCGAGCGGCGAGTCCTGCGCGCGCACCCGGCGCAGGGGCGTGCCGGGCGGCGCGTCAGGGAGCCGCAGCAGGTTCGCGAGATCGATGCCACGTGCCTTCCAGTGGTCGACAGCGTCGTCGGCCTCGAGCAGGTCGACGCGGCCCACCAGGTCCTCGAACTTCGACACGCCGAGCTCGGCCATGATCGCCCGCGCCTCCTCGGCGACGAAGAAGAAGAAGTTCACGACGTGCTCCGGCGTCCCCGCGAACCGCTTCCGGAGCTCCGGATCCTGCGTCGCGATGCCGACCGGGCAGGTGTTCAGGTGGCAGGCCCGCATCATCACGCAGCCCGTGGCGATCAGCGGCGCGGTCGAGAAGCCCATCTCGTCCGCGCCGAGGAGCGCGGCGATGACGACGTCGCGGCCCGTCTTCAGCTGGCCGTCGGTCTGCACCCAGATGCGAGACCGCAGGTCGTTCATCACGAGCGTCTGCTGCGTCTCGGCGAGCCCGATCTCCCACGGGATGCCGGCGTAGTGCACGGACGTGAGCGGCGACGCGCCCGTGCCGCCGTCGTGGCCGGAGATCAGCACGTGGTCGGCGTTGCACTTGGCAACGCCTGCGGCAACGGTGCCGACGCCCATCTCCGCGACGAGCTTCACGCTCACCTGCGCGTTCGGGTTCGAGCAGCGGAGGTCGTAGATCAGCTGCTTCAGGTCCTCGATCGAGTAGATGTCGTGGTGCGGCGGCGGGGAGATCAAGCCGACGCCGGGTGTCGTGAAGCGGATCTTCGCGATGTACGGGTCGACCTTGTGCCCGGGCAGCTGGCCGCCCTCGCCGGGCTTCGCGCCCTGCGCCATCTTGATCTGCAGCTGGTCGGCGTTCGTGAGGTAGTGGATGTTCACGCCGAAGCGGCCCGAGGCGACCTGCTTGATCGCCGAGCGGCGCGAGTCGCCGTTCGCGTCGGGCGTGTACCGCACGGGATCCTCGCCGCCCTCGCCCGTGTTGGACTTGCCGCCCAGGCGGTTCATCGCAATCGCGAGCGTCTCGTGCGCCTCGCGGGAGAGCGAGCCCAGCGACATCGCGCCGGTGGAGAAGCGCTTCACGATCTCGGCCGCGGGCTCGACCTGCTCGAGCGGGATCGCGGTGCGCTTCTTGAAACGGAGCAGCCCGCGCAACGTCGCGCGCCGCGCCGCGTCCTGGTTCACGAGCTGCGAGAACTCCTCGTAGGTCGCGAAGCCGCCGTGGCGTACGGAGTGCTGGAGCAGCGCGATCGTCTCCGGGTTCCACTGGTGGAACTCGCCGTCGGAGCGCCACGCGTAGACGCCGCCCAGCGGCAGCATCTGGCCGTTGCGCGGGTAGGCGCGGGCGTGGCGGTCGAGCGCCTCCTGCGCGAGCACCTCGGTGCCGATGCCGCCGATCCGCGACGGTGTCCCGGTGAAGTGCCGCTCGACGAGCTTCGGCTCGAGGCCGATCGCCTCGAAGATCTGTGCGCCGCAGTACGACGAGATGGTCGAGATGCCCATCTTCGAGATCGTCTTCAGGAGGCCCTTGGAGATGCCCTTGATCGCGCGCTTCTGCGCCTCCTCGGCCGTCATCCCTGCCGGGAGCCAGCCCTCGTCGACGAGCTCGCCGAGCGTCTCCAGCATCACGTACGGGTTGATCGCGGCGGCGCCGTAGCCGATGAGCGTCGCGAACTGGTGCACGTCGCGCGGCTCCCCCGACTCGATCACGAGCCCGGCCTGCAGTCGCGTGCCCTCGCGAACCAGGTGGTGGTGCACCGACGAGACGGCGAGCAGGGCCGGGACCGGCACCCGGTCGGCGCCGGTGTTGCGGTCGGAGAGGATGAGGATGTTGACGCCGGCGGCGAGCGCCTCGTCGGCCTCGCGCGCGAACCGCTCGAGTGCTCGGTCGAACCCGGCGACCCCCTCGGCGACCGGCCACGTGATGTCGATCGTGTGCGCCTTGAAGACGGACGAGTCCACCTGCCGCAGCGCCTCGAGCTCCTTGTCCTTGAGGATCGGGTTCGGGATCTGGAGCTGCCGTGCGTGCTCAGGCGACTCGCCGAGCAGGTTGCGCTCGGAGCCGACGCTCGTCGCGACGCTCATCACGACGGCCTCGCGCGTCGAGTCGATCGGCGGGTTCGTCACCTGCGCGAAGAGCTGCTTGAAGTACGAGTAGAGGAGCGGGCGCTGGTCGGAGAGCACCGCCAGCGCGAGATCGTTGCCCATCGAGCCGATCGGCTCCTCGGCGTTCCGCGCGAGCGGCCCGAGGATCACCTTCAGGTCCTCCTGGGTGTAGCCGAACGCAAGCTGGCGCGAGCGCAGCGGCTCGACGCGCGGCACCCGCGGCGGCCGCTCCGGCAGGTCGCTCAGGTGCACGACCTCCTGCTCGAACCAGGCTCCATAAGGGCGCTGCCCGGAGATCTCGCGCTTGATCTCCTGGTCCTCGACGATGCGCCCGCGGCGCAGGTCGACGAGGAACAGGTGGCCCGGCTGCAGCCGGCCCTTGCGGAGGACGTTCTCCGGCGGCTCGTCGAGGACGCCGGTCTCCGAGGCGAGGACGACCCAGCCGTCCTTCGTCTCCATCCAGCGGCCGGGCCGGAGGCCGTTGCGGTCGAGCGTCGCGCCGATGACGGTGCCGTCGGTGAACGAGATCGACGCCGGCCCGTCCCACGGCTCGGTGAGGCAGCTGTGGAAGGCGTAGAAGCCCTTGAGCTCCTCGCTCATGTCGTCCCGGCCGTCGTAGGCCTCGGGGATCATCATCATCATCGCGTGCGGCAGCGAGCGACCCGCCAGCACGAGCAGCTCGAGGACGTTGTCGAAGTTGGCGGTATCGGAGCCGCCGGCGCGGACGACCGGCAGCACCTTCTTGAGGTCGCTGCCGAAGAGCTCCGTCGCGAGCTGCGACTCGCGGGCGCGCATCCAGTTGACGTTGCCGCGCACGGTGTTGATCTCGCCGTTGTGGGCGATCATCCGGTAGGGGTGGGCGAGCTCCCAGCTCGGGAAGGTGTTCGTGGAGAAGCGCGAGTGGATCAGCACGAGCGCGCTCTTCATCCGCTCGTCGCGGAGGTCGGGGTAGCACGGCGCGAGCTGCGGCGCCATCAGCATCCCCTTGTAGACCAGGGTGCGCGCCGAGAAGCTGGGGATCACGAGGTCGCCGCCGGCGTGCTTCTCCGCCACGCGGCGGATGACGTAGAGCTTCCGCTCGAACGCGTCGCGGTCGCCCGCGAGGTCGTCCGAGGCCCCCACGAGCAGCTGCTTCACGATCGGGGCCACCTCGCGCGCGGACGCGCCGACGTGCTCGAGCTCCATCGGCACCTCGCGCCAGCAGAGCACGCGCTGGCCCTCCGCCTCGACCGCGCGCTCGAGGATGCGCTCGAGCTCGATGCGCCGCTCCTCGTTGCCGCGCGGCAGGAAGGCGACGCAGGCGCCGTAGGCGCCGGCGGGCGGCAGCGGCTCCTCGATCACGGCCCGGAAGAACTCGTCGGGCAGCTGGAGCAGGATGCCGGCGCCGTCGCCCGTGCGCGGGTCGGCGCCGACGGCGCCGCGGTGCTCGAGGTTGCCGAGCGCCCGCAGCGCGCGGTCGAGCGTCTCGTGCGTGGGGACGCCGTTCAGCCGCGCGACGAATGCCACGCCGCAGGAATCGTGCTCGTACGCAGGGTCGTAGAGGCCGACGGGCTCGGTCGGGCGCTGTCTTCTCCGAGGATGTTGAGGGGGAGTGGCGCTTGGCGTCACTGGAGGGCCTTTCGGTGGAATGGCCCCCGCCGCTTCTTGCGTGCTAGCCGGCGGGGCGGGAAGAGAGTCGCCGACTAGCTGGCAGCCTTGGAGCGCGCCGCCGTCTTCGACGCCGACAGAGCGGCGTTGGACTTCACGGTTACGGTGGTGTGCGCGCTCATTAGCTGCACCTCATGGTAGGAACTCGGCGGGTTCTCCGCAAGTTCGGACCGCGACCGACAGCCATAATCCAACGCGTGGAAGCGGGAGCTCTATCGGTCGAGGGCGCCGCGGAGGACGAGGTCCTCCGGTTCTACCGGCTCGCCAAGCGCGCGGAGTGGCAGGTGCGCGACCTCCCGTGGAGCGACGCCCCGCCGATCCCGGAGCTGCGGGGGTCGCCGCAGCGCCAGGCGCGCCGGCGCGACGTCTGGCGGTCGGTGATCCAGCAGCAGCTGCAGGCCGACGAGCTCGCGGTCGAGATGGCGACCCAGCTCTTCTCGATGGCGGAGCTGCACGAGGCGAAGCTCTACTACACGACGATGGTGCAGGACGAGTCGCGCCACACCGAGGCGTGGCTCCAGCTGATCGTCGAGGCCGGAGGGCCGGGCGAACGCGACCCGTACCTCGACAAGATGGCGCACTTCCTGATCAACGCGGACACCCTCGAGGAGAAGGTCTTCCTGATGCAGGTGTTCTTCGAGCGGCTGATCATCCCGAAGTTCAAGCTGATCGCGAAGTCGTCGCCCGGCACGGTGCTCGAGAGCCTCTGCCTGCGCCTGGCGGTCGACGACGGCATCCATCACGGCGCCGGCGTCGCCTACGAGCGGGTCCTGCTGCGGGAGGCGGGCACGAAGACGAAGGACAAGCTCGTGAAGGCGGCGAACGCGCTGCTGCCGATCTTCGTCGAGCACGAGCTCTGGCGCCCGCAGGCGCGCGCCTGGATCGGGAGCGCGATGCGCACCGCCGACATCGCCCGCCTGAAGAGCGAGCTCGACCACGGAGTCCGCCTCGCCCACGCGCTCGGTCTCGACGTCGGCGAGGTCGTCGTCCCGCTGTAGCAAGGATCGCTTGTGGTGCACGCCACGAGCGTTGCCAGCTCACGAGCTCACGGGTCCCGGACACGGCTCGGTCTGCCAGTCGGGGATCGGGAACACGACGAACGAGGCCCTGCCGGTGTGCCGCCCGGACA
>Ga0335085_10014419_pt1 | contig 11527 bp, 12 predicted proteins | sample Lox_Sample_45_FD_206712 | JGI IMG/M metagenome (GOLD analysis project Ga0335085, IMG submission 206712) | Soil microbial communities from Loxahatchee National Wildlife Refuge, Florida, United States - Lox_Sample_4.5 | ecosystem: Environmental > Terrestrial > Soil > Wetlands | place: USA... | reverse complement strand
TTGAAAGATCCCTGTCGGCTTATTCAATTGTATTATTTGCATTTCTTCTGACACCATAATTCCTGGCTCTTTACCCCAGAACTCACCTCCTGCAAAAGTTTATTCAAGAAATCCGTGCTCGGAAAACCGGGGTCGTGATACGAGGTGCTAATTTCCCATGATATACTATAAAAATTAATAGTAATACTTCAGAATTGTACACCGCAACAATGTGTAAAAACGGTTCCGTAACAGCTGACGATGCAAGGTAGAGGCGCGGTCGCTGGCTACCAGCCAGGAAAAAGAGGCTTTGCTCTCGAGAAAGTATTTTTATGAGTAAAAACATAGGAATTTTCACCTAGCAGCTGCAGGTGCCACTATCAGGAAAGATATCTTTCAGAATATGTGCGTTTGCCCGTAGTCTCGCTCCCACGAGATGAGGTGGAACATTATTTCGCAGAATCCGCTGATATACTTGTGGCAGGAGGAACATATGCGCTGCGCTGTCGCTTTATCCCTGATGGTAGTTCTGCTCATGTCTGCGGGTTGTGCGTCTGCGCCGCCTCCAGAAGCGCGATATTCCTGGCAGTACTATAGTTCCCCAACAGTCTCACCGGAAACGTTCGTCGGCCAGAGTGTCGCAATTCTTCCGGTCGCAAGCATTTTATACGACCCCACACAAGAGATATATCGTGAAACCCTTGCGGGTACGCTCTATAGATCTCTCATCAAATATCCTGACGGACCGCGCTTTATACCGCTCGATGCCGTACAAAGCAGCATAAACAAAGAAGGACTCTGGAACGATTTCCAAGTCATGTACAGTGAATATAAGGAAACGGCCGTGCTGCGAAAAGACCTTCTATCGAAGATCGGCCAGGCAGTCGGCGCACGCTACGTTATCGTTCCGCGGCTTCTCAGGTTCCAGACTGAGACTTTTGACCGCGCGACCATTCTGGGAATCGCTTTTCTACGGACACGCCAGTCGAGCGTCGACATCCACGCGCAGATATGGGACACGGCCACGGGAGAAGTGGTCTGGGAAGGGGCCAGCGAAGGAACCATTGCATCGGAGGTTGTCCGGGGCCGACCGGCAAGTTTCATGGCCGTGTCGGAAAACGCATGCGAGAGCCTGACCTCGAAAATGCCGTGGGTAAAGATCGAGAAGAAGTAGGCGTGTGGGCCGAAAAGAGTGCGAACGGAGACGGTCGAAAAAAAGGAACTGAAAGGTCTTCCTGCATCATGCAGTCTTAATTTCCCGGCGGAATGCTGCCGGGTGCGACTCGAATGAATGAATTACGCAGGTCCAGGGACACAGAGAGGGCTTATGGGGAAAAAAGAACCCCGGTCTGGGAATAACCGGAGATCAGGTGAAGATCGAAGAAAATACAATGAAACAAACGACGGTGGTCCTGAACGTCGAAGCGGAAATGACCGGAGATACTGGAGAGACCGCAGATCCTCTTGAGATCTTATATGATCCTGTAAAGACCTGACTGTCGTCCGCGTCAATTGCAGCTTTTGGAATTGCCGACTTCAAGCATAACTATTGTTCTGGAGGTGAACTGGAATTAACGAGACGAAAATGGAAACTAGCTGAGATATCTAAGCGCAATTGACCGGATGGTTTGAACTATAAAACGAGAGAAACATTATCCCAAGCATATATTATATATTGATGATATGCAAAACCTGACGAAACTGAAAGTAACGAGCATCATGTTTCTTTTATTCTTTTCGTTGTTATCAGGGGCTTCCTATGGCCAGGAACAAGAGGAGAATCCTCCTATCAGTTCGATGGTCGGATTCAACGTCGAGGTGAGCGCGACAAACAATCGCGACATAGTAAACGTTGGATTATGGATGGCCGAGCAAGGAAGATTGATACACGTGGGCCTTTATGATATCAAGCCAAAAGATGAAGGCGGAACATATGGAGTTGATATCGGCATGGGCTATTGTGCCACCGGTTATCGTCTCTGGCCTTTTGCCGAGGTTGGTGTGAAGGTGGGAGTAAGTGCGGGATTGACTAATTTCAGCGCCGAGTTATATCCTAAGATTGGATTTAGCATACCTATAACCTATCAGATGCTGATTTACATGGGGTATCTTTACAGCTTTTCAACTCAGGGCAGGCATTCGGATTATTCGGCCGTGAGTGTCGGTTTTGTGTGGTCGATAATGTAACTTTATGCGTGAAAAAATCCAACCCTCCGCCTGGTACTAGAACCGGGGGAAGTCAACAGGGCACTATGTAAACGATTTCGCTCATGGCCTCGAAAGGAAGGCGCTGTGAAGTTATGGTGCTCTGCGAGGAGGCCTGGATGGAACAGAGGTGACAAATCGTGTTTGAAATTGACAGTGCTGGCTCCAGTTTAGGCTGCTTGGCCAAGGCGGCAGTCTTCTAGGCCAGAACGTCGAACATCGGGAAAGGAGGTCTTGATATGTTAAAAGCATTCAAAGATTTTATCATGCGTGGCAATGTGGTGGATCTGGCGGTTGGTATCATCATTGGAGCGGCCTTCGGAAAGATCGTTACGTCGCTTGTCAATGATATCCTGATGCCGCCACTCGGCTTGATCCTCGGGCAAATGGACTTCAGCGGATTGTTCATCAACCTTTCCGGAACAGCGTACCCCTCGCTGGCGGCAGCCAAAGCTGCCGGAGCGCCCACCATCAACTACGGGGCATTCATCAACACGATCGTCGATTTTCTCATCGTGGCAGCGGCTATATTTTTCATTGTCCTGCAGGTAGCCAAGCTGAGAAAACAGAGCGAGGCGCCGGCGGCGCCGAGCACAAAAGAATGTCCGTATTGCCTGTCCTCCATCGCGATAAAGGCGACCCGTTGCCCTCACTGCACATCTGAAATGAAAGCAGCATAGCGGGAAGATCCCGAGACAGGATGACGGGCCGTAATCATGTCTATCAGCTGGAGGGAACCAACCATGAAGATAAGGACGCTAACCGTATTACTCGCTGCTGTTGTTGTGCTCGCCGCATCACCGGCCCCTGCCCAGATCAGGCCGGGCAGCGTGTCAATCACTCCTTTTTTTGGCGGTTACACATTTGACTCAGACTTGCACCTGGATACGAAACCGGTCTATGGATTGCGGCTGGGTTACGATATTACCCCCCGATGGGGCGTGGAGGTCGCAACCGACTATGTCTCCACCGAGCTTGAACAGGGAGGAGGAAATGTAAGGGCGCTCGGCTATCGCCTGGACGCGCTTTACCATTTCATGCCTGATAAAAAGTTCGTTCCGTTCATCGCAGCCGGAGTCGGCGGGACAACCCTCCGCTATCCGGAGGGGATGAAAAATGATACCGACTCGCTGTTCAATTACGGCGGCGGCATCAAGTATTTCTTTACCGATGCCTTGGCCTTGCGGGCTGACATCAGGCAGCTCCTCGTATTCGACGGGTCGCAATCTGACTTTGAATACACCATTGGTCTCACCTTCCTGTTTGGCGGTAAAAAGGCGGCGGCAGCTCCTCCACCGGTGCTTGACTCCGACGGGGATAGCGTTCCTGATAACCTGGATAAATGCCCTGATACACCGACAGGGGTAAGGGTAGATAAGGATGGCTGCCCGCTCGACAGTGATGGCGACGGGGTGCCGGATTATCTGGATAAATGCCCCGATACACCGAAAGGGGTGAAGGTCGATAAGGACGGCTGCCCGCTCGATAGTGACGGCGACGGGGTGCCCGATTACCTGGATAAATGCCCCGACACACCGAAAGGAGTGAAGGTCGATAAGGACGGCTGCCCCATTCCTGAGAAAGTGGCCGAAAAGGTCAGCATTTCCCTGGAGATAGAATTCGATACCGGCAAGGCGGACATCAAGCCGCAGTACGGTGAACAAATCAAGAAGGTTGCGGATTTCATGAAGACGTATCCCGAAACTACTGCTGTCATAGAAGGGCACACGGATAATGTCGGCAGGGAGGAATCAAACCTCCGGCTTTCCACAAAGAGGGCCGAGAGTGTTCGCACCTACCTGATCGAGAACTTCGGCATCGCTGCGAACCGCCTGACCGCCCGGGGCTACGGTTCTTCGCGGCCGATTGCAGATAATGCCACTCCCGAAGGACGGCAGAAGAATCGGCGGATAGAAGCGGTCATTGAAACGACCGTCAAGCAATAGGTTGTCTCACACAAGCGGCATTAGCAAAAGGAGAGCAAAATATATTTTAACACCGTTCACAATATCCCTTCGCTATCAAAACTCAGGAAGGGGAGCGGGGAAAACAGAGGGGCAGGAGACAGTCAAGCAGTAAAGAAGTGAACGCAACCCATAGTCACGGTAACTCCGTCTTGTGCATAATGCCAGTCTATCGCTTGGCGCGCAGATATTGGACCGGCCAGGGAAGGTCGACCTGCAGAGCTCGCGCCGCAACCATGGGCCAGTAGGGGTTACGAAGCATTTCGCGTGCAAGAAAGACCGCATCGGCAAGGCCAGTAGCAACAATCTGCTCTGCCTGGGCCGGGTCAGTGATGAAACCGACGGTTCCCGTTGCGACTCCGGCGTCCCTGCGGATTGCGGCGGCAAAAGGCGTCTGGAACCCCGCCCCCGCAGGGGGCGCGGCATGGTGTACCAGTCCGCCGGATGAGCAGTCGATGAGATCAATGCCCTGATCCTTCAGACGCCGGCAAAGCTCCACGGACTGCTCGAGGTCCCAGCCTCCTTCCACCCAGTCCGTGGCTGATATGCGCACAAAGACAGGAAGGTCCCCAGGCCAGAGGTCCCGGACCGACTTGGCGACGCAAAGCGGGAAACGCATGCGGTTCTCGAGGCTTCCGCCATATTCATCCTTTCGAAGGTTCGTGAGTGGCGATAAGAACTCGTGCAATAGGTAGCCGTGCGCCAGATGGATCTCGATGACTTGAAAGCCAGCCGCCCGTGCGCGCAGGGTACCGGTCTCGAACTGGTTACGGATGGCTACCAGGTCCGCCGCCGCTGCTTCACGAGGCACTGGATGGCCGGGGGCATAAGGCAGCGGACTCGGCGCGATTGGTTGCCACCCTCGTTGGTCCGGTCCCAGCGGCCCTCCTCCCCGCCATGGGAGGTCCGTGGAGGCCTTGCGACCGGCATGGGCAAGCTGAATCCCGGCAACCGCGCCCTGCTCGCGGATGAACCGCGCGATTGGAGCGAACGCTTCGGCATGGGCGTCGCTCCAGATGCCGCTGTCATCGGGGCTGATCCGGCCCTCGGGGCTTACGGCGGTGGCCTCGACCATCACTAGGCCCGCACCACCCACCGCACGGCATCCCAGGTGGACCAGGTGCCAGTCAGTCGGCATACCGTCGCGGCTTGAATACTGGCACATAGGGGATACGAAGATACGATTACGAAAGGTCAGGTTGCGAAGCGTCAAAGAAGAAAACAAGCGGCTCATCATGAATTACCCCGTGATTTCGTGGTCAAGTGTTCATTTTCAGAATACGCTATGCTTTGGGTCCGTAACTATAATCATCTGCGCCGTAAAATCCCGTCACTTCAGGGCGGGGAGGATGTCAAATCCTACCGTTGTTCATTCCAGGGGGAGTAAGACTCCGGACAAGCGAACACATTCTGCAAGATACCTTTCCTGAACAGCGGCATCTGCAGCTGCCGGGTGAAAATTCCGAAGTTTTTGATGATAAAAATATTTTCCTGAGACCAAGGCTTCTTTTTCCTGGCTAGTAGCCAGCCAAACCTGCGTCTGAGGAGCTTCCTCGAGACTATCGGGTGCTCCCGGTCCACCCATCTTTGTGGCCACCCAACCAGGTTCCAGCGCATTGGATAATACGTTGGGCCACTTACGAGCAACAGCAAAGGCAAGGATGACATTATGCAGTTTAGAATCAGCGTAGGCGCTAGATCCATCCCAGGGCCGGGCGTTCCAGGTCAGATCTTTCAAGGTGGGGTCGCCACTCCGATGCATGCCTGAACTGACATATACCAAGCGTCTTGGTTTTTTGATCAGGCATGTCAGAATGTATGGGGCCAATGAATTTACGGCAAAAACTAGCGGTAAACCATCAATGGTTTGGATACGATGTGATTCACGATAGCCGACACCCGCATTATGGATGACGGAATCAAAGAAGCCTAGCTCATTTACCTGTTCCGAAACATGCTTCGTTTCAGCAAGACTGGAAAGATCGCCGACTACGGCGGTTACAGCCCCGGGAACATTAGACAATGCTTCCTTGGCCCGACTTTGATTGCGGCCATGTAATACTACCTGGTGGCCATTTGCAACCAGTAATCGAGCAGCCATGAGACCGAGCCCATCGGCTGAGCCTGTAATAAATATTCTTGCCATAAAATTCCTATGTTATTGAGATGTCCAAAGTTCACACGTTAATAACAAAAGACAATGACCAACATGGAAATAACGTCATCTTTCTCTCCAGGAGCAAAAAGAGGTGAATAATAAAACAGTCAAGTTCGCATTCCTGCCGGGTATATTCGGACTTCGGCTCAACTGAAACCGAGCACGAGATGCGGCGTATACGGCTCCTCAAGAGAAGTGATCTCCTCAGGCGTTAAACGCAATGTGAGCGCTGCTACGGCCTCCTCAAGATGACGCGGCTTGGTTGCGCCAACAATGGGAGCGGTGACGGGCTTGCTGAACAGCCAGGCAAGAGCAAGCTGCGCGCGGGGGACGCCACGTCGCTCTGCGACCTCACCCAGGCGGTCCACAACTTTTCTGTCAACTTCTTCCGTATGCGAGTACATGCTCTTCCCGAACTGGTCAGTTTCGTAGCGTTTGGTGCGTTCGCTTTGCCACGGACGGGCCAGGCGGCCGCGAGCGAGAGGGCTCCAGGGAATGACGCCGATACCCTCGGACTGGCAAAGGGGGAGCATCTCGCGTTCCTCTTCTCGATAAAGCAGGTTATAATGATCCTGCATGGAAACGAAACGGGTCCAGCCGTGAAGGTCGGCGAGATAGAGAGCTTTAGTGAATTGCCATGCGTGCATGGACGAGGCGCCTATATAACGCACCTTGCCGGATTTCACCACATCGTGCAGAGCCTCGAGCGTTTCTTCGATCGGTGTTTCGTGATCCCAGCGGTGAATCTGGTAGAGGTCCACGTAGTCTGTCTGCAGGCGGCGGAGACTCTGGTCGAGCTCGTAAAAGATGGCTTTGCGGGAGAGCCCCCGGCCGTTGGGTTCGTCGCGCATCGCGCCGTTGACCTTGGTGGCGATGACGACGGCCTCGCGACGGATGTTGGCTTTCAGAAAGCGCCCAAGCACTTCCTCGCTGGCCCCGCCTGAGTAGACATTCGCAGTGTCAAAGAAGTTGATTCCGAGATTAAGCGCCTGACGGAAAAAGGGTTTGCTTTCTTCTTCGTTCAGGACCCAGGCATGGCTGCCCGGTTTAATTTCACCGGTAGCAGGCACTCCGTAGGTCATGCAGCCGAGACAAATGCGGGAAACTTTGAGTCCGGTCTTGCCAAGATTAACATAGTCCATTGTTCCTCCATAGAGGCACGGTGTGGCTTAGGCCAAGAGGTGTATTTCAATAGATTCAGGGTGTCACCTGATAAGTTTCTACGAAATACAACTCCAACAAGTACAGGATGGAGTTAATTATTATTATTGTTCAAAAAAACACAAACATCAATGAGAAATTCTATCCCAAGATACCCGTCAATGAAGAGAATCCGTCAACATGATCGCGCAGGAGTGGTCTGAAAAATGCCAAAAGGATGACATTATTTAAGCTGCACAAGGTAAATCGACTCATGCGCTTCTATCTGATGAAAAAAGATGGATCATTCAACTTTCCATGAAACACCTATCCAATATCGTTGACATGGGGCTAGAGAATTCATATATTCATTATATATTATAGTATAATTTTAGTGAACTAAGAAGACTTCCTGATTAGCGCGCATTTTGAGTTGCTCAGTAGGGACACGGAATATCCTGGTTATACGACCGACACGCATATAGAGAAACACAATCCAATTGATAGGGAGGAAAAAGAGATGAATCCCGTCGTTCACTTTGAGATGCCGTATGACAATCGGGCGCGTATGGCGAAGTTTTATAAGTCAGTATTTGGCTGGCGGACGCAGATGCTTGGCAAGGAAATGGGCAATTACGTGACTGCAACCACCACAGAAACCGACAAGACAGGTCCCAAAAAGCCTGGTGCAATTAATGGTGGCTTTTTCCCGAAAAAACCGGATTGGCCAGCGCAATATCCATCGATCGTTATCGCGGTTGACGATATCAAAAAATCAATGCAGAAAGTTAAAAATGGGGGAGGTAAAGTACTGGGAGAGCCGATGGACATACCCGATGTAGGACACTATGTCTCTTTCATCGACCCTGAGGGCAACCGCGTGAGCATGCTTCAGCCCATCCCGCGCAATTGGCATGCACCGCAGACAAAAAAACGGAAACAAGTCCGGTCGCCCAGGGATGTCAGATCGAAATCGCGATCGTCGCGAAGGACGATCTGACTATTCGGTCAGCCAGATCGGCGGCAAGCTGGTATGCGAGACCGGTTACTTCACTCATTAGCGGATGCAAGAGACCATTTCTCAGATCGGAGACATACATGGCTGAACTGACATTAACCACCTTCCTCTTTTTTGCGGACACAAATGGCGTTAGAAATGCTCCAATGTACTAACAGACAGACCAACAAGGCAATCCGTCCGACCTCATGTCCGGGGGGGCTAATTTTGTCTAACCCTCTAGTGTCACTCCTCGTAATGACAGTGCAATGTAATTGATTTTTGCTTTTTAAAATGTAATACTTTGCCTGATTGAGATCGCACCAGACGGAGCAATTATTTTCACGTTATTTTAAGGAGGCATACAATTATGGAAGTGAGCGTCAAGGCCGGGGAGGGAAAGAATGCGGAGTCTGCGGCTGGCGCTGCCATCAAGACAAAGAATATTTACAGCCGGATGGAATGGGCCGGTGCTTTCGGTGACGTCGGGACACTGATTCCTTTTGTCGTTGCGTACATCACTATCTTGAAAATGCCTCCGCTGGGACTTATCTTCATGTTCGGTATTATGCTTCTCGCATCCGGGCTCTATTACAGGACGCCTCTTCCGATCCAGCCCATGAAAGCGATCGGCGCAGCAGCTATCGCCGGAGGCATCAGCCCTGCAGCGCTGTATGGTGCAGGCTTTACCACCGGGCTTTTCTGGCTTCTTGCAGGCGTTACCGGAATCCTGAGGCCGATATCCAAACTGGCAACAAAACCGGTTGTGCGCGGCATCATGCTTGGCCTTGGGCTTACCTTCATGGTTGACGGCATCAACCGAATGAAGACAGCGCCAGTTCTGGCAGGTATCGCCCTTGTCGTCACCTATTTTCTTCTCACTAATCCCAAAGTCCCGGCAATGTTCATGCTCCTCATCATCGGAATCGTTTCAGCCGTGATCATGAACCCTCAACTTCTGTCCGAATTGGCGAAAATCCATATAGGCTTCAATATGCCGGTATTCAGCCTCCCGATGATTACTTGGAACGACCTCGTGACAGGTACATTGCTTTTCACACTGCCTCAGATACCGCTGACCCTTGGCAACGCGGTTATCGCAATTACCGCCGAGAACAACGAGCTCTTCCCTGACAGGCCGGTTACGGAGAAGAAGATCGCCATTTCACAAGGCATTATGAATCTCATTGCGCCTCTTTTTGGCGGCATTCCGATGTGTCACGGCGCCGGAGGGATGGCGGGACATGTTCGCTTCGGAGCAAAGACGGGCGGGGCTTTGGTCATCCTCGGACTCTTGCTCATATTTATCGCCGTCTTCTTCAGTGATTCCGTATCTATTATTTTCAGGATATTCCCTAATGCTATCCTCGGCGTGATCCTATTCTTTGCCGGTTCGGAGCTGGCGATTGTCGTAAAGGATATCGGGGTCAAGAAGACGGATTTTTATGTGATGCTTCTTGTGGCCGCCTTTGCCATGTGGAATATGGGAGCTGCTTTCCTCGTTGGAGTGATCATGGATAATGCGTTCAGAAGAGGATGGCTCAAAATTTGAGGAGCCGGGTTAATTGAATATGAGGGCCCTAGATGCATCCGCAGGAGAGGCTGCCAGACCTCTTGTGATCCGCCTGAAATCATTCTCTTGACATCATATATATCCGGTGCTATCCTCAAATCAGGATAAATATAGTCTTGATAATGTGACATTTGACGAAAAGAGGATTGTTATTGACGGATTCCAACACAGGTGAGGGTTCTTTTATCGGTTTATGGGAAACAAATTGGTGGTAGGAAGGAGGTGGTTATCGTGGCAGAGAAGCTAAAAAAAGTCGAATGTGATCCAAAATGTGGCTTTATGGTACAAAGCCATGACGAAAAGGAAGTAGTCGAGATTGCATTGCAACATGCGAAAAAAGCGCATAAAATGAATATCACGGAAAAAGATGTAAAAGGTATGATGAAAGATGCATAGCTCAGACGAAAGCAAGGCAGAGTATTAAAGGGGCTTGGTGATTCCAAGCCCCTTTTGTATTTTAATGTTTCTACCAGGACTTAACATTGTTGCTATTCTTTGATCCTTGTCCGCAAGTAGGCGCTGCAGAAAGCCCTCACTCCCATCCTCAGGCGAAAGCGTCATCCCATGCTTCTTCCCTATCTTTTTTCGATTGATAATCAGTAGTCTTGTCGTTACCTGGAAATGCAATAATTTGAAAAATTTACGAATTATTGAAATTGACAACTTTAGTATTATGTATTATATTATAAAAAATACCCGACAAAGCCAAACCTTTCGTGAGGAGGGGACGGAAAGCCGAGGGTCTTGGAAGACAAGACAGCCGGGCTGCCAAAGGATAATGCCTTAGGTGAGCTCGGCTTTTTTTATTGGTCTCATAGGCAAATAGCAAGAAAGCAGAAAATAGCTGTGAAAAACCATTGCGCAATCAAACTCTTTTCATAGGGGTTTGTAAGCCTTGCACTTTTTTTTAGCATCGTTCCGCTTGGAGTATCTGACCAAGATCTTTGCAACTGGTCTTAGATTTTTTCTTACAGTCGTTGTCACAAAAGCAATCGTGCAGGGCATTGCAGACAGGGCAGACAATCAGATTCGGGACGGCATGCAGCTTACTCCAGCGCGTCATGGGCGCAGGTGGCTTTCTGTGAATCGCCCCATTCTGGGTTCGGAGCGTTTTGTAGCTTTTTTTAAAGGGGGATCCGGTCTAAAGCGGCGGCATGGGACCGACTGCGAGCGAACTGCGCTAGCTGGATGCTTCTCGTTGAATTCGTCTTTGGCTTTACTTCCGGGTTGCTGTTTTGAATGACAGCCGATAGTACGGTAATGATCTGTTCAATTTCAACGCGTGCGATCTTGGAATAGATCCAAACGATAAAACGATACATGCGCGAAGTGTTCGCCTTGAGCAGGTTTATCACTTAGAGGTGTCTCAACACCACTTTTTAACACATTTCCATGGGGGGCAAGCGTATTGCTTAAGAGAATCTTGAAAATAAAAAGTTATCAGAAAGATCAATCGCAGAATTTTGACAATAGGGAGATGTAACCAAGGGGGTCACTATGAAACGGATTTT
>Ga0335085_10014418_pt1 | contig 11529 bp, 13 predicted proteins | sample Lox_Sample_45_FD_206712 | JGI IMG/M metagenome (GOLD analysis project Ga0335085, IMG submission 206712) | Soil microbial communities from Loxahatchee National Wildlife Refuge, Florida, United States - Lox_Sample_4.5 | ecosystem: Environmental > Terrestrial > Soil > Wetlands | place: USA... | reverse complement strand
GCCAGACGAAGAGAATTGCGAACAGCGCTACCGCCGGCCACTCCATGCGGCCGCGTGCCGCGGTCCAGCCGAGCAGAGGGCCCATCGCGCCCGGGAACGCTCCAATAAATGTCGCCAACGTGGTCACGCGTTTCAGCGGCGTATAGACGGCCACATAGGTAAAGGCCGTGAGCAGGGCAAGCGACACAGTTAGAAGATTGGTGTGAATGAGGAGCCACCATGCACCCAGCGCCAACGCGCCGATGCCGGCCAGGATGCCCTGCGCAAGCGAGATGCGACCGGAGGGCAGCGGCCGGTCAGCGGTCCGCAGCATCAGCGCGTCGCTTGATCGTTCGAGGGCCTGATTCAGCGCGCCGGAGCCCGCAGAGACGAGACCGATGCCGAAGAGCGTGTCAAGCAGACCGCGCTGCAGGGTTGAGATGCCCGACTGCATGGAGCCAAGATAGAATCCTGCCCATCCTGTTACCAAAACCATCCCTGTGACCCGGACTTTGAACAGTTCGCGAAAGTCATGAATGAGGGTGGCCGTCAGTCCGGGACGCGGGGCATGGAGCGCATGCTCGTGACCTGTTTCGCGCGCGATGGCGTCGACGGGGCTGGCAAGTTCTGCCGGGTGGGCGGCCTGGGGTACGGGATTCATCAGGAAGTCAACGCAACTGAACGGCGGGCGGGGCAGCGCCACCTTACTAATAATGATATCAAGAGGGTCCGCGGTACGTTTGTCCTTCAGCCCAGGTCCGCGGCTTTTAAGATCGCATTCGTCACTTCTACCGGCGTGAGGCGGTCAACCGGAATTGACACATGCGCCGTGCGGTAAAGCGGAAGGCGACGCTGGTACCGCGCAGCCAGATTGGCATGGTCGGCCAGAACCGGCCGGGTATTCTCGGTGCCGCTGCAACGGGCGAGGGTTGTGGCAAGTTCCACCTCCAGATGCACCAGGAGTGTTCCTGGCGCATTCAGCAGAAGGTCGCGGGTTTCGGCGCGTTCGATGGCGCCACCGCCGAGCCCCAGAACGAGCGATTCTCCGGCGGTGAGCCGCGCGATCGTCGCGTGCTCGAGGTCACGAAAGGCCGGCTCGCCCTCGCGGGCAAAAATCTCGGCGATGCTGCATCCGGCTTCGGCTTCAATCACGTCGTCGGTGTCGATAAAGCTCCAGCCAAGGCGGCGCGCGACAATGGGGCCGACGGTAGTTTTGCCTGATCCCATGAAGCCCGTGAGAACAATACGGCGCACAGCGGTGGATCTAGTCTTTGGATCGTCTGAGGTCACGCGGAAGCTTTCGGAGTCTTCGAGTGAAATGGTCTCAATTCAGTATAGGGAAGGAAATTGAGGGGGTGCTTCGGATCAGGCGAGCACCATGACCACGGCGCCCACCGTAATTAACGCGCCGCCGATCAGAGCAGCAGCGTTGAGTTTTTCGCCCAGCAGGACCCATGCAAAGAGCATGACCAGCGGAACGCTCAACTTGTCCAGCGGCGCAACGCGCGAGGCGGGACCCAGTTGCAGCGCGCGAAAGTAGCAGAGCCAAGAGAGCCCCGTGGCGAGCCCTGAAAGCGTGAGGAAGAAGAGGGTGCGGCGATCGAGGGCGCGAATCTCCCCATGCTTACCCAATGCGAGAGCGATGCCCCACGCAAAGACAACCACAACAGTGGTGCGCAGAGCGGTGGCCAGGTTAGAGTCCACGTGGGCAACGCCCACCTTGGCCAGCAAGGCGGTTGCGGCGGCAAAGAGGGCGGACAGCACAGCCCATCCAATCCAAGTCATGTGGACTATGGTACGGTGGGCGCCGGCGCTGCAGTCTAGACTCGGACCATGGAGACGGGTCGAGCCAGCAGGACCGCATTCCGTGTGGCGATGCGACGTGCGGCGCATCAGCTTGTCGATCATCCGCCGGTCTTGCACGATCCAATCGCGGTGCCGTTGCTGGGCTTGCGCCTCCAAGTCGATGCCGTGCGCGAGACGGACCCGGTCTCTCGGGCATTCCGGGCATTCATGGCAGCGCGCAGCCGGCTCGCCGAGGATTATCTGGCTGGCGCGGTTGCGGCGGGTGTTGGGCAGTATGTTGTGCTGGGCGCAGGTCTCGATACGTTTGCGTACCGGAATCCGCACCGGCACCTGCGCGTATTTGAGGTGGATTTTCCCGCAACTCAGGAGTACAAGCGCGCGCTGCTTGCCGATGCTGGAATCGTGGCGCCCCGGAACCTGACATTTGTCCCACTGGACTTCGAGCGCAAGACGCTGGCGGAGGGCTTGTCTGAAGGGGGATTGGACGCACGCCTTCCGGCATTTTTCGGATGGCTCGGCGTCGCGCCCTATCTTTCGCTCGAAGCATGCCGGGCAACGCTGAGCACAATAGGGCAGATGCAGCCGGGCAGCGGCGTCTGTTTCGACTACGCATTAGCGCCGGAAATTCTGAGTCCAACGCGCCGTGCCGCCCACGAGGCTCTAGCCGCCCGTGTAGCGGCAGCCGGCGAGCCCTTCCGCACATTCTTCACGCCCGAAGCGCTGAATTCCGACCTGAGCGATGCTGGATTCACTCGAATCGAGCAGGTCGATTCAGAACAGCTCAACGCTTTGTACTTTCCTGATCGTGCCGATGGGCTTCGCTTGCCGCCCGAAGGGCTCGGCATGATGGCGGCAGCCTGGGTTTAGAGCGGTTTCACAATTCACGCGCACGTTCCGGCATTTCCAAAGGATGGCTTTTTCCTGATGAAAAAGCCACTCGGCAATCTCGGCTCTGGTGTAAGGCAATTGTGAAACCGCTGTAGCCGCAGACTACTGCACTAAGATGGATGCATGCGCGCCCTTGCAATTGTGCTGCTGACCGCCGGCCTGCCGGTTCTTGCCGGATGCGGCTATCACACGCTGGGCGCAGCCAGCCATCTGCCTTCCGGCACGCAAACACTGGCCATTCCCGTCTTCGCCACGCGAACGAACAGTTACCACACTGAAGCCGTGATGACCGATGCCGTGATTCGCGAGTTTGCCGCGCGGTCGCGATTGCGGGTGACGCCCAATGCCGACAGCGATCCCGACGTGGTACTCCATGGCACGATTCTCCAGGAAGCGATTGCGCCGCTAACCTACAACGCAACGACGCAGCAGTCGTCGAGCTTCCTGGTCACGGTTGTGGTTGCGGTGAAGCTGACGGCGCGCGATGGCCGCACTCTCTACGAGAACAATAATTACGTCTTTCGCCAGCAGTACCAGTCGACCAGTGATTTGCCGGATTACTTCGATGAGAGCCCCGCAGCGGTCCAGCGGCTCTCCCGCGACTTTGCGCGAGCCCTGGTTGCCGATGTCCTGGAGGGTCTGTAGGCACGGAAGCGAAGCCTTCAACGAGAAAAGGCGATACGGAGATTGGGAGTCTCTGCATCGCCCCGGGCCCGATGGAGGGAGGGAATCCACGGCCTGTTTCCAGGCTGGACCGAGCTTATCCACGATGGACGAAGCGCACAATGAATTTCAGGCAAACCGCTGCGGCCACAAGCTCTGGAGGGGTTACAACAGTCCAATGGAACGGGGCGATCCGTTGGTGGTTACTTACTACTTAGTAAATAAATTTCTCGGCTTCGGCCAGACCGGAATGCTGCCAGATTTGTACGCGCAGCCTGTTGCGAACCTGAATAACTGCACGATTTGCACATGCTCAAAGTGCGGCAGGAGCGCGATATTCTGGACCCGCATGGTCTTCGCATCCAATGCAGGCAGGACCCGGACGGGGAGCGTGATCCTGTGAGCGGCTCCCGCTGGGGTTCCGGATTTAGTGCGGCAGGCCGGTTCATCTCGGAGATTGAGTCTGCGGCAGCAGGTCAGGGGCAGCTCAAGCCTGGCTATGTGCTTGCAGGCGACGAGGTCTTTCTTTATGACAGGTGCCGGGCAGCTCTGCTCAAGGCATTCGTGCCGCCCGACCTGAAGGATTTCTGCCTCTCGGATCTCGACTTGGCGGGAACATCCATCTTTGAAGTTCTGGATCGTGCGCAGACTCCCTCGCTGATGGCTCCGTTTCAGGTCATTTTTGTGCGGAATGTGCGGACGCTCTATACCCGCGGCGCCAAGAAGGATGAGTTTGCCGCGCTCGACCGTTACTTCAAGTCACCTAATCCGCAGGCATTGCTGATCTTTGTCGCCGACTTCTTACGTGTTCCGTCGGACGCCCGGCGCATGGAATTGGACGACAAGAATCGCTATGAGCGACTGAGCGAGACACTGGGCGAGTACTGCGGCATGGTGGAGCTGGCGCGGGTCAGCGACGAGGATGCGATGCGCTGGACGGTGGCGACTGCTCAGGAATCCGGCACGCGAATGGAGCCTGAGGCGGCGCGCGAACTGGTGGACGCACTGGGCGCTGACATGATGCTGATTGCTTCAGAGATCGAGAAACTGCTGCTCTATGCCACGGGCCGGGGCCGCATAACTCTCGGCGATGTGGAGACGATGGTGTTGGCCGCCAAGCAACGCTCGTTGTACGAGCTGACCGACGCCATTAGCGCGAAGAACCGCGCCAGGGCCCTGGCCCTGCTTCACGGCCTGCTCAACAGCTCCGACGCCGGCGAAGATGCCGCTATCGGGCATCTTTATATGCTGGCGCGCACCTTCCGCCAGATGCTGGTGATCCTGGAAAAGAATGTCCGCGATTCGCGCGCCATCTGGCAGGCGCTGTGGCAGGGATTTCGCATGCCGCCATTCGCGGCAGACGATCTCATCCGGCAGGCGCGCCGCTACAAGAGCCGCCGTGAGCTTACACGCGCCCTGCGTCTCATCGCCAGAGCGGACCTGGAGCTGCGTTCGTCGCCGCCGGACAAGCGTCTCGTGCTCGAGCGGCTGGTCTATGACCTGTGCTCTGAGCCGAAGCCGACAGCTCTGTTCGCTTCGACCCAACTCTCTTTCGAAGCCTGATCATCTCAACGTATGCCTCGGGCGGTAAGGCATGGACCGTAGGCGCGATCTTCTTGCTGGATGTGGTTCGTCAGCCAGTCTCGCAGAAAGTTGAGCAGGTGCGAGTTGAGCGCGATCTCGCCTTTTTCGTAGCGCGCGATATACGCTTCGACCTTGCGGGTCAGATCGCGATGGAGCACTTTATGGGCTTCGAGTTTGGGGTAGTCCGCGCGCGCCAAAATCGCCTCTTCGGCCGAGAAATGGTCGTGCGTATAGCGGAGGAGGGTCTTCAGGAGCCGCCCCGTGATCTCCTTCGCCTGACCCCTCAGCATTGCCTCGTGCAGTTCGTTCAGAGTGTCGACGAGCCGTCCATGTTGCGCGTCGATGGACTTGACCCCAACCGATAGCTTGTCACTCCAGGTAATCAGTGGCATCCCGAATTCCCCAACCGTGAAACGCCGGCGTCAGGGTTATCGGCTGGATGAGAGAAAAGATGAGCACGCCATGAATTGGGAGCAGCGTCGCTGATGGATCGCGCGAGCGGAATCTGGCGCGGGAGTCCCGACAGCTAATAAATACCCTGCTCGTTGAGCCAGCCCCCATAGCGGGTGTCGAGCCCCTCAACGTGCCTGGCGAAGCAGTTCCTGAGCACCGTGATGACCGCATGCATGTCATCCGGTTCTCCTTTTGCCGCGCGTTCAGCGGCTTCGCGGATGTCCTGCATCATCTGGCGGTGTTCTTCGCGGTGCTCATCAAGTTCCGGGAACCCGTGCCGCTCGAGCAGGCGCTCTTCACAATCGAAGTGCATCCCTGTGAATTCAACCAGACGCCCAAGCTGTTCGTTCACCTTATCGCGGCTGGTGCCGCGGGTGAGCTGTACGCGGAGCTCATTCAGGGTGTCCATCAGGATTCCATGCTGATCGTCCATCGCCTGGACGCCGACAACACTCGCGTGACTCCACGCCAGACCGCTCACCCGGACCACCCCCCAAGAACAGATAGTCCATTCTCAAATGCGGGCGTGACTCGGACAATACCGCCTAAGTGCAAGTTCGTGCGACCTTTGGTTGATCACCGAGGTTACTCCAGGATGATCTCGGGCTGCGGCTCATGTCCGCGTGTCGTCAGGGTGATCGCCGCTCCCAGAATGAGAGCGCCACCGAGCCATGCATGCGGTCCCAGGTGTTCGCCGAGCAGCTTGACGCCCAGCACTGACCCAAGCGCCGGCTCTATGTTCAGAAACACCCCGGCGCGCGACGCCGGCACCCGGTGGATACCCCAGTTCCAAAGCAGGGTGGTCGTTGCAGTACAGGCTAATCCGCCGATCAGCAACGCGATCCAGGCCGTCATGCTCACATGCGCAAAAGGGGGAGGCGGGCTCTGGGCGGCGCGCAGAGGGTTCAGGGCCCATGGACCCAGGACCCAGACCGCCAACATTACCGTGCCGGAAAGGATGGTGTACGCCGTGACCACCGGCGGACTGTGCGTCTCCATGAGTTTCTTGCTCAGCAGCACCCAGGCCAGGGCAGTGCAAAGCGAGAACACCACCAGCAGGTCGCCTTTGAGCGACGGTCCGCCGCCGGTCGTTTTGCCATGCTGGCCGCCCAGCACAATCAAGGCGGTCCCGATCGTGGATGCCACTAGCGCCGCCCAGCCCGCAATGTCCAGGCGCTCCCCGGCAAACAGCGCTGCGGCTACGCCGAGCAGTACCGGCATTGAACCGACCATGAGCGATGCATGGCTCACGGTGGTCAGGGCGAGGCCGTGAAACTGGATAAGAAACTGCACAGGGATTCCGAAGAAGGCGGAGATCAGCAGCAGACCCAGCTCGTTGCGCGTGAGGCGGACGCGGTGCATCAAGGCAACCGGCAGCATTCCAAGGCACGCGAAGAGAAACCGGTAGAGCACCATATACTCCACGCTCATCTCATCCAGCGCGATCCGCCCGAAGTAAAAGCCCGTTCCCCACAGGCATCCAGCCGCGGCGCACGCGCTGTAGCCGAGAAAAGCCATGCGCCGGGTTGTTTGGATGGGTTGGGGCATTTCATTTTCTACTCTCGCACACGCCTCAGGGTGCTGTTCCACTGCCCAAAACTGCCGTCATCGGCGAGAATACCGAAGGATGAATTTGCGGTTCCAAATGCCTCAATGGAAAGGCCGGTCTCGGTTGACCCGGCCCATGGCCTGGGCTGTTTTGATGATTGCCGGTCTTTCTATTTGCAACGTCGACAGTCTTGCCTTTAAAAAGCGCAAACAGCCGGCAGCCGATGCGGCGCCGAAGCCGACAGTGACGGCGTCGCAGCCGCCGGCGTTTTCCATACCGGTCGAGCCGCTGGGCTTTTATCCCCCGGGGCCGTTCTATCTGGGGCAGCGCGACACACTGGTGTCACTCGACTTCCTCGATGAAAACCGGCTGCTCTTCACGTTTCGCGCTCCCGGCCTGATTCGCAGGACGAGTCCCGACTCCGACGACGAGCGGCAAATCCGCGCCGAAGTGCTGAATCTTCCTCAAGGAAACGAAGAGACCGAGGCCCTGTGGACACTTCACGGTGATGATCGCTATCTATGGATGCTCAGGAACGGGCACTTTGTCCTGCGCGACCGGAACATCTTGCGGGAGGGAGATGCGTCACTGGCGCTAAAGCCGATTTTGCAGTTTCCTGGGCCGCTTACCTGGCTCGAGATGGATCCGGAGCAACAATTCTTCGTTACCGATTCCGTTGAGCCTGCCAATTCGAAGCCAAGACCCGGCCAGGTGGGGAGCCCTGAAACCGCGCAGGCCAAGATGACGACGGACGCCGATCCGGACGGCGGGCAGCCGGACACGGTGGTCCGCATTCTCCGGCGCTCGTCGGGCCAGGTGATGCTGGTGAGCCGCGTCCGCATGACCGTGCATCTACCCATCAACTCCGAAGGCTATCTGGAGATGCTGCGCGGATCCGGACAGACTTGGGTGCTGAACCTGGCCTACTTTGCGGGTGGCAACCGGATTCTGGGCAAGGTCGAGTCAGCCTGCAGTCCACCGGCGGAGTTCCTGACAAAGACGCTGGCGTTGGTCAATGTCTGTGACCCGGAGGGCGGGCGGGACCTGGTTGCAATGACCACGGACGGGCGCCGTTTGTGGGATGCGCACCAGGCCCCCACGCAGGTGTGGCCCCTGTTGATTCACGCGCCGGATGGATCAAGGGTGGCGCGGGAGACCATTATGCTGGACCACGCGGTCGATGGCTTTGCCAACATGATTGATTCCGGCAGCATGAAGGCGCAGTTGGTGGAAGTCTTTGATTCCGGGACGGGTAAGCGACTTCTCAAGGCGCCGGCCAGCCCTTTGCTGGACGGGGGCGGCAATGTTGCCATCTCGCCCTCCGGCAACCGCGTCGCCATTCTCAGTGATGGCGCGATCCAGGTTTATCAGATTGGCGCCGTACCCGCCGCGGTTCAGGCAAAGCCTTGATCTGGCCCGAACGATCATAGGCAGGCTGTATGGCCCCGTGTACACTGGGCAACGGGAGATTGATTGCTTGTCCATTGCGGTCCTCCATTACCTCGCGGCGGCGGTTACGGATCGCGGCAGGAAGCGCCCCTCGAACGAGGATGCCTTTGGATTCTCAGTAGAGGATGGAGTCTACGTGGTATGCGACGGCATGGGGGGCGCGGCGGCTGGCGAGGTGGCGAGCTCCGTTGCCGTCGACGAAGTGCTGCACACGCTGGTTGGACATCGTTCCAATGGAACCGCCGCACTTCCTGCACTCGCCGAAGAGGCGATCTTTGCAGCCAATCACGCTATCTTTTCGCGCGCTCAGCGCAACCATCGGCTAAATGGCATGGGCACTACCATGGTGGCGCTGGTTGCGGAAGACGCGCATGTCTGGGTGCTGAATATCGGTGACAGCCGCTGCTACCGGCTGCGCCGCGGGCGTCTGGAGCAGCTCACGTTGGACCACTCGCTGGTTGAAGAGCAGGTGCGGATGGGCCGCATGACGCGCTCTGAAGCACACAGGTCTCCTTTGAAGAACGTCATCACGCGGGCGCTGGGAACACAGTCGCGGGTCACGCCAGATGTTTTCGGGCTCGAAGCCGAGCCGGGCGATGTGTTTCTGCTGTGTACCGACGGACTGACTCGCGAACTCTCGGATCAGGCCATCGCAGATCTTTTGCAGCAGGGAAGTTCCCTGGAAGATCTTTGCCAGTCGCTGGTTGAAGCGGCCAAAAAGGCAGGCGGCCACGACAACATCACCTGCATGCTGGTTCGAGCAGAGATCTGAACCGAACCGGGCAGTCAGGGGTGAAATTTCCAGGGGCACTCAGACGAAATCGCCGGCGTGCAGAGATTCTTTGTTTCGAAAAGTTCCTGCCCTCTTGAGATCCATTGCCTCTGACAACGGTTGAGCCCGGTCCAGGAGAAGCGTGATGGTATCCGGCATCGCCGTAGTTCCAGGCGCTGCGGAACTACGGCGTGGAACGCTCAGTGTTTTTTCATGCGTTCATTGCCAAACCGCATCGGCCGTTCGCGCTGAAGTTCAACATACAGAGGGCAGAATCCTCCGTTTCTTCTTGGCTTGACTAAAGCTTGAGTGGAGACTATGACTGTGGAACTCGCGGCGTAAGAACCTAGCAATGGAAACCGAGAGATCATTTGAGTTGAGAAAGGCGTAGGGCCGGTTCCTTTAGAATCATGTGGGAGCGACGGAATCATGCCAGAACTGAGCAGGACAGGTATCTCGCTGGACCAGGATTTGCTGGCCGGCTTCGACAAACTGATTGCGCGGCGCGGTTATCAGAATCGCTCAGAAGCGCTGCGGGACCTGATCCGAGAGACGTTGCTTGCCGACGTTGTCGATTCCAACAAGCCGGTGGTCGGCACCCTCACTTTGGTCTACGACCATCATGTGCCGAACCTGTCACAGAAGCTGACAGAGATGCAGCACCATGGCGGAACAATGGTGCTGGCCGCAACGCATGTGCACCTCGATCATCATTACTGCCTTGAAGTCGTGATCATGAAGGGGCGCAGCAAAGAGATCCAGGAGATGGCGAACAAGATGCTCGCAACGCGCGGAGTGGAACTCGGCAAGCTGGTGCTGACCAATTCCGGGGCGGCTCTCAAACAGGCAAAATAAGCTAATCGCCCGCTTCTGCTTCGGCCCCAAGGTCAAGTTCGTCGAATCTGCGCCATTTGAAGATGGCGATCGAAAGAATCCAACTCAGCGCGAAGACAGCGATGATGAAGTAGCCCAACGTTCCAAAGTTATCGCTAAGTCTTCGCACCGTATCCCAAAGACCTCCGCCCAGTCGGAACTGTCCGACAAGCAACCCCAGCGCCTCGATTCCGCCCACCGCGAAAGCCACAACGATCGAAATCAACGTGATGGTGAGGTTGTAGTAGAGCTTGCGTACGGGCTTCACGAAAGCCCAGCCGTAGGCTCCCAGCATAAGGACGTTGTCGGTGGTATCGATAAGCGACATACCTGCCGCAAACAGCGCCGGAAAGACCATGATCGACCAGATCGGAAGTCCCTTTGATGCTTCCGCGGCAGAGATGCCCAGCAATCCGATCTCGGTGGCAGTGTCAAAACCCAGGCCGAACAAGACGCCCAGCGGATACATGTGCCAGCTTCGGCGGATCAAGGCAAACATAGGACGAAACAGCCGGGCCAGGAACCCTCGACCCGCCAGAAGCAGGTCGAGGTCTTCTTCGATATAGGGTTCCCCTTTCCGCACCCGGACGAAGGCAGCATAGATCGATCGCAGCACAATCAGATTTGCGAGCGCGATGCCAAACAGGAATAGCGAAGAAACCAGAGTTCCGACAATTCCGCCAATATTGCGGAAAACGTCTGCCCGGTTTTGCAGCAGGAGCGCTGTGCCGGCGATTGCCGCAGAGCCCAGCACAACGATGGTCGAGTGGCCGAGCGAGAACAGAAATCCGACAGCAACGGGCCGCTTGCCTTCGTGCATTAACTTGCGCGTTACATTGTCGATAGCAGCGATGTGATCGGCGTCTACAGCGTGACGCAGGCCAAAGCTGTAGGCCAGGAAGGCAGTACCCAAGAGCAAAGGATAGTGCCGAAAGGCAACGAAGGCCCAAAACCAGGCGACGGCATTAAATGCGAGCAGAACGCCGTAGATGCCCGCTACCTTGCTTTTCACGTTGGTCGCGGCATCATTGAACAGGCTGCGCATCGCAGGCTCCGAAGAGAAGAAGAACGCGGGCGGCGTTTCAGATGACGGTTTTAGCAGGCCACAGAGCTTCTCCTGTGTGACCGCCGTCATAATACCATTTTGAGATTCGTAATATCAATGAAGTGAGGCTCACTCACTGCAGACAGGGCATCGATTCGTCCCGAACAGCGTTTTGAGCCTGGAGAGAACCTGAAGAGCGCCTTAGAGCCAATACTTCAAGAATGCGGGAACATGGGTAGCATGAATTTACATATCGTGTTACCATCATCCTTCCCTGTGAGAGGCGATAGTTTCGACGGGAGCATCGCGTGGGTATTTCTGGCAGAATCCGGGTCGTCCCTTCGAGCCGACCGAGCGGTCCACCGGGGTCCCATTGCATCCCAAAGCTTTCTTTTCATTCCATTGAAGTTCCACCGGTGCGCCAGTCTTTCCCGCCTGGCGCCTGTTGTCTCCTGCTCTGAATCGCGA